>Ga0210392_10000901_pt1 | contig 16489 bp, 13 predicted proteins | sample IncBWC30OmetaG_FD_161057 | JGI IMG/M metagenome (GOLD analysis project Ga0210392, IMG submission 161057) | Forest soil microbial communities from Barre Woods Harvard Forest LTER site, Petersham, Massachusetts, United States - Inc-BW-C-30-O ...
TCCGTGTAGGGCGCGATCCCCGATGCTTCGGGCGGAAAGAGCGCGAAGTGCGTGAGCCAATTGACTAGAAACTGCCAAAGTACTGGACTGATGAAATGCATCGTTCCCTTTTATCCGATCACGTTTTTCCAGTTTGGAACCGGCATGGCCTTTTCAGCCTTTCGATCACGCCGGAACATCACAATCATGTAGCCACCTAGGCAAAAGAGCGTTGCGAGGCAGCCCAGCTGGACTACCCGGGCAACCACGAGGCTGTGCCTGCTCAGCGTCGGGTCATAGTGGTAGCAGTAGGTCAGGATCTCGTCGACCGGCGATCCGATCTTGTGCTCTGACGCTTCTACCAGCCCGAGCCGCAAATCTTTCGGCGAATATTCGACGCCGAGGTAATACTGCGAAATCCTTCCATCCGGCGTTACCAGCTCGATTGCGCTGGCGTGGGCGAACTGCGACATTTTGCCATCCGGGCCGGGGACGCGGACATAGCCAAAACCCGTGGCGTTGGCCAGAGCGTTGATCGCCGGCTGCTGTCCGGTGAGGAAGTGCCAGCCATTCGCTGTTTCCGGATGACCGTAGCGTTTGAGGTAGAAGGCCTTTTTCTCCGTTGCTAGTTCCGGGGTCTCGCTCGGGTCGATGCTGGCGACGATGATATCGAAGTCTTTGCCTGGCGTGAACTTCACCATCTGAAGCGCGCCTACGAGGCCGTCCAATTCTTCGGAGCAGAGCATCGGGCAGTTGTAATAGACGAGGGACAGGATGGCCGGGCGCTTTCCGAAATAGTCGCCCATGCGGACAGCTTTGCCGGTTTCGTCAATGAACTGGCCGTCGAGCGGAATCTGCGTGTTGAGCTTCTGGACGATGGTGGCTCGCTTGAGAACCTCGGGCAGGTGGTCGCTCGCGGGATCGCCCATCTGCTTGTCGGCGTAGCTCGAAACCTGTGCGGATGCGGCGGAGACGGTAAGCAAAAGACCAGCTGCGAGGGCCAACGCACCCTTTGCCGTCCTGCTCTGCCGAATTTTGCTCGCTCTATGCATCTGTTTCTATGCTAATCCGCTTTTGTCGGCGATTCACGTCGCCGCGCTGCTGCTAGTTATTGTTTGCTTTCGTCGCAGCCTGTTCGCCGGGCTCTTTGGTTGCGCTTTCGCGCTGCTGCTGCTCATACGCCGTGCGGGCAAAGCCATCGGTCAGCGGCACTTGGACCGTAATTGTGCTGTCGCCGGCCATCAATGGTTGTTCGGCTTGCTGCTGTGTCTGTTGCTGGACGGGCAATCCGCGCTGCGCGACCAGCTCCATGGCGCGCTCAATCGGAATGCGGACTGTGCCCTTGGAGCGATCGATCCAGCTGTAGTTGTCGAGCAGCAGGTCTTCGCGGGCGTGCAGGTCGGCTGTGTCCAGATTGCCGTCGTCATCCTGCAGGCGTGGTGTGGGAAAGGCCTTGGTCAGCTGCTGAAGTTGCTGTTGCTCCATCGTCGGGTTGGATTGCATGTGGTAGGTCTTGCCCGCTTCAGCGCTTCCCTGGTTCCATTGGTTCGCCGGGCCGTCGCGTTTTTGCAGCGCATTGTTGATGACCTTCCCCATGCCGAAGCAGAAGACGAAGAAGACGCCGACCGAGATGAAGAGGCCGATCAGGAAGACGATGATTCCATGGGCGCTTACGTCTGTAACTTCGTAGCCTTCCCGAACGGAAGCGGCTTTGTTATGCGACTCGTGCTCGTGAGGGTTAGGCGTGTGCATGTTCGGGCTCCAGAATCTCCGCCACGTGCGGGTCGTTGGTGGCAACCAGCGGCCGTTTGGTCAATTGCGAGAAGTATGCCGCCATCCAGAAGGAAATCAGCGCTCCCGGCACGGCGATGTATTCGAGAATGCCGAAGCTGAAGTGCAGGTTCCGCGCCGCGTCCGGGAAGTTCGGCTCGATCAGCCACCACATATCCCAGCAGCGGGCGAAGATCATGATGCAGCAGACAACGACCAGGCGGCTCTTGATGCGCTTGAGGTCGCGCGACAACAGCAGCGTGAAGGGCAGCAACCAGTGGAAGATGACGTCGAAGGTGGCGATTACGCCCCAGTTTCCGCGGATGCGGTCGAGGTACCAGGGAATCTCTTCCGGAGAGTTACCCGACCAGATAATGAGGAAGGACGCGAAAGCGAGATACATATTCAGCATGGTGAAGGCGAAGCAGAGCTTGCCGAGGTCATGCTGTTCGGTGACGCGAAGGATGGTCTTGATCGGCTGGGCTTTGGACAGGCCGATGAGGGTCAGGATCACGAGCGCCAACACGCTGTACGCCTGTCCGACGAGAAATTGCAGACCGTATACGGTGGAGAACCATGTCGGGTCGAGCGACATGACGCAGTAGATGGCGATGGCCGTCAGCGTGAGCGAATAGAGCACGATGCCAAATCCGCTGAGGTTCTCAAACTTCTTCTGCCAGTAGGGAACATGCGGTGCGGAATCGGCGTCGCGCTGCAAGGACCACTTGTTCAGCAGGAAGGTATAAAGGGCCCAGGTTGCGAAGCAGAACAAAATGACAACCCAGAAGCTCACCACGTTGAGCATGGGGTGCTTCCAGTGAATAGCGTGCGCCTGCTCGGCGTTGATCAGGTGATTCTTGAGCGCGGCTTCCGCATCCGGGTACCTTGCCCAGAGATACAGTTGTTTGAACGAAGCGCCGAAGATTCCGACAGGAAGGAAATAAAGGAAGACCAGCGGAAGTGTGCGCGTCATCGCTTCCAGCGGACGCCGCACAAGCAGGCCCCATTTGCCGCCGGAGAGGTACTGCGTCATCAGCAGCGCCATGCCGCCGCAGCAGAAGCCGAAGGTGATCATGAAGCCCATCAGCCACGCGCGCAGGAAGTGGTTCCAGCCGTCGCCTGAGAGAAAGCCGAGGATGATGCCGAGAACGGCAAACACTGCGCCGATGATGAGAGCCCTGCTGCGCCAGCCGCCAACAAAGGCCGGCGCGGAAAGGTCAGCGGGCAATGTTTTCTCGTGATTACCGTGTGCCATTCGTTCTGATCCTTAATTCTTGGGCTCTGGCGAAGTCGTCTCGCCTTTTTTTGCGCCTGCCGCCGTCGCAGGCTGCGGTGTCAAAGTCGGCGTCTTGGGATTCTCCGCAGGAGCGCCGGCCACGTCACCTACCGGCGGCAAAGCGTTGACCTGCGTACCCGTCGCCATCGGCCATGGACCGGCGAAGCTCGCCGGGAGTCCCTGCTCCTGAGCGATATCGCTCAGGTTCTTAACCTGCGCACCCTGCGGTACATCGGACTCTTTCGCGCTCTGGCTAAGTTGCAGCGCGCGAATGTAGGCCGCGACTGCCCAGCGGTCGGCGGGGGTGAGCTGCGCGGAGTAATCCGGCATCGCTCCATAGCCGTTAGTCATGACGAAGAAATAGTGGCTCAGCGGTTGCGCGAGACGCTTCGAGTCGTGATAGTTGCCCGCGGGCTTGTAGCCGCGCTGGACGATCATGCCGTCGCCATTGCCCACGCGCGAATGGCAGGGTGTGCAGTAGACGTTGTAGCGTTCCTGACCACGTTCAAGGACTGCGATCGTTGCGGCGAAGGGCAGTGCATCCTGTTCTTTGCCGTTCACCAGGCCGGTGTAGAAGTACTGGTCCTCGCGCAGCTGTCCGCGAGCTACGGTATTCAGCACCTGCGGGCGCGCTGAGCGTCCATCGGCAAAAAAGTCGGTGCCGCGCTGCGGAATGAATTTCGGCTGGTCGTGCATGTCCTGGCGGCAGCCGGCAAGCAGCGAGATCGCTGCCAGCGCGCTCAAGGACAAACCCCTACTACCCCATCGACGAAGACCTGTCGCTGGGGACCCCGTTGTGCGGATTCGGTTCATCGTCTTAATACTCCACCTCCACCACGGAGACCGGCTCAAACCCTTCAAGAAAGACACGCGACTCGGCCACATCGAACTTCGGATCGGTCGACTCAAGGCACAGGAAGAATTTGTCCGAGGTCGCGCCGCTGCGGAAATTGGGCGAGTTAAAGAGCGGATGGTAAACCTGCGGCAGGCCGTTGATCGCCAGCATGCCGAATGCGGCTGAGAGTCCGGCGAAGAGAATGGTCCACTCGTAGGCGGGAACGATAAACGCGGGCCATGAATAGTAAGGTCGGCCGGCAATGTTCAAGGGATACGCCCAGACCGAGATCCATGTCTCGAGACTGAACATGGCTAATACGCCCATCAAGCCGCCAAGCAGGCACACGAGCGAGACGTTATCGCGATGGAAGCCGATGGCTGCCGCCGCTTCTTCAACCGGGTACGGCGTGTAGCAATCCATGCGCCGGTAGCCCGAGTCGTAGGCGGCCTGCGCGGCGCGCACCAGATCGCTGGGCGTTTCGAACTCGGCGAGTAATCCGTAGGTTCCTTCAATGATGGGCACTAGTCACCCGCCTCCGGCAGCGGTTCGTCTTTGGGGTGAATCTTTGCCTGCGGCAGCAGGATGCGCAGCTCCGACATGGGAATCATGGGCAGGAAGCGAATGAACAGGAAGAAGAGGGTGGTGAAAAGACCCAGCGTTCCGACGTAGGTCGCATAATCCCAACGCGTGGCCTTATAGGTGCCCCAGGATGACGGCAGGTAATCGCGATAGAGGCTGGTAACGACGATGACGAAGCGCTCGAACCACATGCCGGTGTTGATGACGAAGGACATAAGGAACATAAGCGCAACATTGGTGCGGAACTTGCGCAACCACATCAGCTGCGGCAACGCGATGTTGCAGGTAATGAGGACCCAGTAGGACCAGCCCATCGGCCCAAACATGCGGTTCCACATCATGAAGTATTCCCAGTGGCTGGCTGAGTACCACGACATGAAGACTTCCATCCCGTAGCCGTAGGCGACGATCAGGCCGGTGACGAGCATGACCTTGGCCATGTTGTCGATGTGGCGAATAGTGACGATGTCTTCAAGGTGATAGAACTTGCGTATCGGAACCGCCAGCGTGATGACCATGGCAAAGCCCGAGTACACGGCGCCGGCGACGAAATACGGAGGGAAAATCGTCGTATGCCAGCCGGGCACGAGCGCCACGGCGAAATCAAAACTGATGACGGTGTGCACTGAGAGGACGAGCGGCGTTGAAAGTCCGGCCAGCAGGAGCGAAGCTGTCTCATAGCGGACCCAGTGCCGCACCGAACCGCGCCATCCCAAGGCAAGAAAACCATAGAAGAACTGCGCGACCTTCGACTGCGAACGGTCGCGCAGTGTTCCGAGGTCCGGGATCATGCCAATGTACCAGAAGACGACCGAGATCGTAGCGTAAGTCGAGACCGCGAAGACGTCCCAGAGCAACGGCGAGCGGAACTGCGGCCAGACGTTCATCGTGCTCGGGTAGGGGAAAAGCCAGTACCCAAGCCACGGACGACCTACGTGAATCAGCGGGAACATGCCGGCGCAGACCACGGCAAAGATGGTCATGGCTTCGGCGAAGCGGTTGATCGAGTTGCGCCAGCTCTGCTTGAAGAGGAGCAGGATGGCTGAGATCAGGGTTCCGGCATGGCCGATACCAATCCACCAGACGAAATTGATAATCGCGAAGCCCCACGCCACCGGCTGCGTGATGCCCCAGATGCCGACGCCGCGGAAGAAGAGCCAGGTGACCGCAATGAGCAGCAGCGTGGCGGCGCCTCCGGCCAGCATGAAGCCGCCAAACCAGCCAAGAGGCGTGTGGCTGGTGAGCACGATGCGCGAGATCTTCTCGGTAACCGACTTGAAGGTGTGGCCGGGTGCAATGACCCGGATTTCCCCGGTTATCGGATCCAGCATCGGATCGTTGATTGGTTCTTTGGTTGCCATTCCGTTCAACCTCTTAGTACTAGGGCCCTACGCTTCGGCCAGTTCAGGGTTCAGGTTCAATACTTCTGCGACGTACGTCGTGCGCGGGCGCGTGTTGATGTCCGCCAGCACGCCATAGGTCCGCGACTGCTCCTTGAGCTTGCGCACCTTGCTCGATCGATCGTTAATGTTTCCGAAGACGATGGCGTTGGTCGGGCATGCCTGCTGGCAGGCTGTCACCACTTCGCCGTCGCGAATCTCGCGGTTTTCCTTGTCCGCCTGGATCTTCGCCGCGTTGATGCGTTGCACGCAGTAGCTGCACTTTTCCATCACGCCGCGGCTGCGGACTGTCACGTCAGGGTTGCGCATCAGCTTCAGGCTCTCCGTCTCGTAATCGGAGAAGAGCAGGAAGTTGAAGCGGCGCACCTTGTACGGGCAGTTGTTCGAGCAGTACCGGGTGCCCACGCAGCGGTTGTAGACCATCGTGTTGAGGCCTTCCGGCGTGTGAACCGTTGCGCCGACCGGGCAAACCTGTTCGCAGGGCGCGTTTTCGCAGTGCTGGCAGGTCATCGGCTGGAGATGTGCGCGCGGCGCAGCCAGATCACCTTCGAAATAAGTGTCGATGCGCAGCCACTGCATGTTGCGTCCGACTTTCACCTGGTGCTTGCCCACGACAGCGATGTTGTTCTCGGCGTAGCAGCTTACGATGCAGGCGTTGCAGCCGACGCAGGAGTTCATATCGATCGACATGCCCCACGCGTTCTTGTCGTAGCGGTAGGCCGGGAACATGCTCGTGTCCGGCTCGGGCGTTTCGTGGCCTTCGCCTTCGTGCGCAAAGTTCGGATTCTGCTTGAACTCTTCGAGCGTGGCATAGCGGACAATGCCGCGATCCATCGCCTCATTGCCTTCGATGGAATGCGTTCCGCTGCCATCGCCGCCGTGCGAGACCGAGCGCTGATCGATGTAGTGGCTCTTGGTAATGGCGAACTCGTAGGTCTCGCCGGTCTTGCGCAGATTCGCACCGGTTACAAACAGCGGAGCATCGGAGCTGCGAACCGCATACGCGTTGTAGCCAAATCCACTGCCGACGCGGCCTGCGCGAGTGCGACCACGTCCCACTGTGAGCGTGATCGTGTTGTCGGGGTGACCGGGAACAGCGAATACAGCGGCGAGAACCTTGAGCCCGTTCACGCTGATCTCGACGACGTCGTGCTCGGCGAGGCCGTACTTGTTCAGGGTGGCGTAGCTCATCTGGGCTGCGTTGTCCCAGGAGAGATTTGTTACCGGCTGCGGCAGTTCCTGCAGCCAGCCCACGTTCGCAAAGCGTCCGTCGTAGAGGTTGGGGTCAGGACGGAAGACAATCTCCAGCGCGTCTGCCCCGCCGTTTGAACTGGCTCGCGCGGTTACGGGCAGATCGCCGAACTGATTATTCGACCCTTGCGCCGACGCCTTGCTCGCTCCGCCAGCCTTCGGCGTGAACGCCGTATCGGCGATAAAACCATCGTGCAGGACTTTGCGCCAGTTGAATTCGAAATCGCCCTTGGATGAAAGCTGCTGTCTCCAGTTCTCGCGGACCGCGTCGTACCCGGAGAGGTCCGGATTGTCGAGCATCGCCTGAACGACTTCGTGCGCCGTGTGGCCGCCGTAGAGCGGATCGATCATCGGCTGCACGATCGAAACTATGCCGTCATAAGCGCGGGCGTCGGACCAGCTTTCGAGATAGTGCGCGCTGTTGATGTGCCAGTGGGATAGCTGCGCCGTCTCGTCCACATGCGAGCCAAGGTGAACGATGGTTTTGACCTTGCTCAGAGCTGATTCGAACTTCAGGTCGGCGGGTGTCGAGTAGACGGGGTTGCTGTCGAGAATGACCAGCCACTCCACTTTGCCCGCGTTCATGTCGGCAACCAGCGACTTCAGATCGTCCGTCTGGATCGACGGCAGCGGATTGACCGTCTCCGTGTAGATCACCGTCTTGCCTACGTTGCCCAGCGCCTCGTTGATAGCGATGGCTGCTGCATGTACGGCGGCTGATTGCTGCTCGCCGGGAATGACGACGCACTTGCCGGCGCTTGCCTTCAAGTCCTTGGCAACTGCAGCCAGATATTTCTTCGCGTCATCGGACCCGTTATAGCTGGCCGATCCCGATCCGAGTGTTACGGCGAGGGCTGCGGCGAATGGGCCTATGTCGCTTGCGCGGAGTGCGATACGATGCTCTGCCTTGAGACCGGTTGTCGTCGTCCAGCTTTCGACGACGTACAGGCGGCTCATGTCGGTTATTCCGTCAAGCCTGCGCTTGTTCGCGTAGTCCTTGGCCAGCTTGTGGAAGCCCGGGTGAGCTGCACCGGAGAGGAAGTCCGCATCGAGCGAGAGAATTACGTCAGCCGCGTCGAGCTTGTATTGCGCGTCAAGATAATCGCCGAAGGCCGCCTTCGATGCCGCACGCGCCGAATCGCGGTTCACGGCGTCGTACTGGATCCACTTCGCATTCGGGAAGGCGGCTTGTGCCTTCTTCCACTGAGCGGCCAATGTTGGCGATGTGACTGTTCCGCTCAGGAAATAGACGCCGGTTCCGCCGGCGGATTTCTTGTCAGCCAGCGCTGAGCGCCATGCCGCCTGAAATGCCACCCATGAGCGCGTCTCGCCGCGATAGGTCGGATGCTGCGAGCGGTCGGGATCGTACAGGCCGAGCAGGGTTCCCTGCGTCAGCGGATCGGAACCGCCCTTGTTGTATGGGTGCTCGGGATTGCCGTCGACTTTGATCGGGCGGAAGGCGTCGCTCTTGACCAGCACGGGAACTGCTCCGGTCGGGAAGGGGAACGCCGTGGCAAAATACATCGGCTTGCCGAGAATAAGGTCTTCGGGCGATTTGATGTAGGGATAGATCGGTTCATCCGGCTGCTTGGTGCAACCGGAGAGTCCAGCCAGTGCCAGCGATGCGCCAGCGAGCTTCAGGAAGCCGCGGCGGGATACTGGATCGATCCACTCGGAGGCCTGCTGCGGGAACTCGCGGCTCAGCATCTCGCCGAATCCCGGCTTGTCGGCCAACTCGTCGAGGCTTCGCCAGTATTTCTTGCCCGTCTTGCCGCCGAGCTTTTTCCGGACCTCTTCGAGCGTCATGCCTTCTGGCTTCGTCTGGACCTCAAGCGCAACCAATCCGTTCTCGCCTAATCCGTTTTTACTCATCTCTTGATCGTGTCTCTCGCCTGTCGTCTTCATCGGTGGCAAACCTCGCAGCTCGACAGGTCATGCGGTGTGCGGATGTGGTACTGCTCCGTCAGGAACTTGCCCAGCTCTTCCTGACTGGTGAACTTCTGATAATTCAACACAGCCGGAACTACCGCACCGCCTGTATCACTGGCGGTCTGCCCATGCAGTCCGACCGGCATTAATTGCAACGAGGCGAGCTGGCCGCCAGAGTTGGAATTTGGATCGGTTTCGGAGCAGGTAACGTCTTGAGCTGTAGGTGTGCCGGCTTTTGCAGATTGCTTGACGGCGCACCATTCCGGCTTGAGTTCACTGGGGCCCTTCCATGCCATGTTGTAGATTTCACTCGTCGGCCGCAGATTTTTCGCCGGATTGCGATGGCAGTTCAGGCACCACTCCATCTGCAGGGTGTTTTCTTGATACATGATCGGCATCTCGTCGACACGGCCGTGACAACTCGAGCACCCGATGCCCTTGTTTACGTGGATTTCGTGACTGAAATAGACAAAATCTGGAAGATCGTGGATTTTTGTCCAGGTAATCGATTCGCCTGTTGCCCAGCTGTGACGAACCGGCTCAAGCAACTCGGCGTTGGTCCAGATCTGCGCGTGGCAGTTCATGCAGGTCTTGGTCGGCGGGATGCCCGCATAGCTCGACTTTTCAACCGACGTATGACAGTACTGGCACTGAATACCCAGCCCTTGCACGTGATGTTTGTGGCTGAAGGGGACGGGCTGGTCGGCGCGCTGCCCCTGGCGGGTCACCCATGGTGACCTTTGCAGCTGGTCCAGCGTCACACCTAAAGCAATTACGATCAACCCCGTTAAGACCAGGCTCATCCGTGCCAGCGCGTTCGAGCTGCGGTCAAAAATCTGCGCCATGAATGCGTTCCTGCTTCCTCAAAATCCGTAAATGGTTGGAAGGTTTTAGCGTTGCAGCCGGCTTTCCCATCCGCCGGACACAGTTTTTGAGTGAAAAATCAATATAGCAGGTGAATGGGGAGGCTCCGCAACTCGGGGGACGGCATCACAAAATTTTTCGTATTTTGCTGTGAAATAAAGCATTTGCGACCAAATTAGTCGCCGTTTACTTTGGTAGAGACATCAGGTGAATATGCGCTCGATCTGAAGTTCAAACTGACAGGATTGCCGCCTTCTCTATAATCATCTCCCAGCAGATGAAGCGTTTCCTTTTTCCCATTCTGGGGCTATGGGTGCTCCTCTACGGCTCGTTCGCGCTGGTGCGGCCACCGCTGCTCGATGATGCGGACGCGCTGCATGCTGAGGCTGCGCGCGAAATACTGCTGACGCATGACTGGGTCACGCTTCACGTCAATGGCATTCGCTATTTGGAGAAAGCTCCGCTGCTTTACTGGAGCATCGCCGCCAGTTTCAGGATCTTCGGCGAGCACGACTGGGCCGCACGACTGCCGCTGGCTCTTTATGCCTTGGCGCTGTTCATCGTCATCCTCGTACTTGGGCGGCGGCTGTTTGCTTCGCAGCAGGCAGGCTTCTATGCCGCGCTCTGTCTGCTAACGGCGAGCGGCATCTTTGGATTCACGCGCATTCTCCTGCCCGATGTGATTCTCTGTCTCTGGATTTCGCTTGCGATGTACTTTTTCTGGAAGTCTCTGGGCGAGGTTACTCCATCGCATGCGGCCGCTCTGGGATTCGACATCTGCTGTGCACTTGGCGTGCTGACCAAAGGCCTGGTCGGTGCGGTCATTCCGTTGGCGATCATTCTTGTGTATCTATTCGTCACGCGGAATCTTCGCCATCTCCTGCGCTGGCATCCGATTGCCGGCCCTATCGGATTTCTTATAGTCGCCGCGCCGTGGCACATTCTCGCCGCGTTAAGAAATCCCTCTATCGGTAATCCGGGCGCCGGACCTGCGCCGGGCAATGTGCCCGGATTTTTGTGGTTCTATTTCGTGCGCGAACAGTTCGGGCGTTATTTCACGCGGAGCACGCCGAATAATTTCGATTCCGTGCCGCTGCCGCTCTTCTGGTTGCTGCTGTTCACCTTTATTGCTCCGTGGTGCATCTTCGCGCTGATAGCCCTTGCCCGCCTGCGCTGGTCGCGGGTCCTTCGCCGCGAGGAACTCGATGGAGGCCAGCGCACGCTGCTCCTGCTTACGATCTGGGCTGCGGTGGTGATGATCTTTTTCAGCTTTCCCGCGCGGCAGGAATATTATGTGCTGCCCGCGCTACCGCCCCTTGCACTGCTTGCCGGATACTGGCTCGCGGAGGATGAACTCGCGCCTTCCTCGGCGGGGAAGATTGTTGCCTGGATTCTTTTCATCGTCGGTCTGTTCGCTGCCGTGGCATCGTTGCTGTTCGCGGTTCACTACAAGCCGCTGCCGATTGGCACCGATGTTACTCAGGTGCTGCAGCAGGTCACACGCACCCACCGGCTCTTTTTCGGACACTTCTTCGACCTGACGCGCCGCGCCCTCGGAGCATTTCGGGTGCCACTGAGCATTACGACCGCCGCGATTCTTGTCGGACTTACTGCGAATCTGTGGTTCCGCTTCAGAGAAAAGCCCCGCATGGCGAACTGCTTTCTCGTCGGAACCGTCACCGCGTTTCTCGTCGCTGCGCACCTGGCGCTGAACACACTGTCGCCCGCCCTCTCGTCGCAGATCCTCGCCAACGCCATCAGGCCTGAGATGGATAACGATGACGTTGTCGTGATCAACGGCCGCTACGAACGTGCGTCTTCGCTGCCCTTTTATCTAGAGCGGCAAGTCAAGCTGCTCAACGGTCACGGCGGCGGTCTCTGGTACGGTTCTTTCTTCCCCGATGCACCGCAGGTCTTCATCGACAACGACGCGCTGACACAACTCTGGATGGGGGAGAACCGCGTCTTTCTCTGGACCCCGCTCGATCAGGTTCCGCAGTTGCCGGGGCAGCCTTTCGTCATCGGGCGCAGCGGCGGAAAAGAGATTCTAAGCAACCAGCCCAGCTCCCACGGCGCCGAATTCTAGGGACTGGCCCCTTCGACCACGCTCAGGGCAGGCTGTCCAGGCAACCGCGCCTTCGGCGCCGATCCTCACTGGCCTGCAGGATTGGCAACGGCGGCCTCGTGGCCGGGCTGGAGCGACATGCATCCGTGCAGAGCGTCTGGCGTAACGAATCTTAGATCGGCGCGCGAATCGCTTTCTCGAATCTGGTCGAACCCGGTGCGGATTTGAGTCGGCACATGGGCTGTCTGAGCAGACGCGTGCATGTAATTCGCAAATAGTAAGACCGCCGGAACCAGGAAAGGAAGAAGGCGCTTGTCGGGCATGCACACAACATACCCGAGTTTCCACCACCGACCCACAGAGTTTTTTTGTCGATGGAGTCCCCGGCCTAGCGATCCAGCTCGACATAGTGCTCGACCGTTGGGAACGGGTCATAAAACTTACGCAATAAATCTTTCCACTTCAGGTACCGCTCCGAGCCGCGAAATCCAACCGTATGATCTTCGAGCGTCCGCCACTGCACGAGCAGCAGATAGCGGTTCGGGGCCTCGACGCACTTGCGTAATTCATGCCTGATGTAGCCCACAGACGTTGCAATCAGAGGGCTCGCCGCACGAAATGCTTCTTCAAAAGCATCCCGCATCGATGGAATGACATCGAGAATCGCAACTTCCAGAACCATGCTATGCCCCGCTATTTGTTTGGATGGACTTGCTGCAATTGGCCGTTCTTCAATGCAAATATCTGGTCGCGCCATGTGATGGTGTTTCCCGCGTAGCTCCACGCCCACACAACGAGCGCCACCATGTCGCGCAGCGGCAGCAACCACAAATCGCGCAGGACTTGTGTATCACGCAGTACTCCAACTCCGATGGCAAGCGCAACCGTCACCCGCGCCGCACAGACCAGGCTCAATAGCGCGAGGCTCGAAAGACTTGCGCCTGCGGCGATCAGATTCAGGATGGCCCACGGCAATCCGAAGGTGAAGACGACACCGACGTAGCCCCACTTGCGGGCATCGCGCATGCCGCGCGCCCAGCGCAGTTGATGCGCAAGAAACTGCCCGAAGCTGTAGGCCGGAACCGTCGTCTCGACGACTTCATCGATCAACTCGACGCGATAACCCTTGGCCGCGATGCGTGCGCCGAGTTCGTAGTCGTCGGCAAGATAATCGATAAGAGGCACAAGGCCGCCAATTGCATCGAGCGCCTCACGCGACATAGCCAGCGTCGAGCCCAATCCAAAACGAATACCACCTTCGAGCTTGCGCGCGGTCAGCACTCCGGCGGCGAAGTCGGTTGAGATGCCGAGCGCTTCCATCTTCGATCCGAGGGTGCGGTGGGAACGGCCGCGATAGAGCGCCGTCACCAAACCAACTTTCGTGTCGGCAAACGCAGCCATCGCGCGCTCGAGATAGCGCGGCGAAACCTTTATGTCACTGTCATTGATCAAAATATGCGCGAAGCGCGCCTGGGGCACCATCTGCGCAAGATTGCTGACTTTGCCGTTTGTGCCCAACACCTCCGGGCAGAGTACGAGCCGGATCGCAACATCAGGAAACTCAACTTTCAATTGCTCGACTGCCGCAACTGCCGGATCGTCCAGGTTGCTGACGCCGAAGAGTATTTCGTATTCGCCGGCGTACTGCTGACGGCAGTGGCTGGCGAAGCTCGCGTACATATCGTGATCGAAGCCCTTGAGCGGCTTCAGAATACTGGCCGGCGGATGAAATTCAGCGACTGGGGAACGCTTACGGCGGACGAAGTCGCGTGCGCTCCAAAGCGCTGCGAAGTAGAAACCTAACCCACACAAGGCAAGGATGGTCGTGATGCTTTCAACGATGACTGCGAGCATGAATGCTCAGTTTACAGGGCCACTGATGCAGACGCTGGGTACGAAAGGCGCGAAGCGCGTACGCCTGGACAGCCCGCCTTGAGCCTAGTCGAAGGGGCCGTCCTCACTCGTAGCGTAGTGCTTCGATCGGATCGAGGTTCGCGGCCTTCCACGCCGGGTAGATGCCGAAGACCAGTCCGATCATGCACGAGACGGTGAAGCCGATCATCGCCCACATGGTGGACATAGTTGCAGGCAGCGCGCTTAATAACAGACGTATCAACAGGGTAATGATGCCACCGGCGACAATGCCGATGACACCTCCAAGAGCACAGAGCGTAATCGCCTCAGTTGTGAACTGCATCAGGATATTGCGCTTGGTCGCGCCGATGGCTTTGCGGACACCGATTTCTTTTGTTCGCTCAGTGACAGAGACGAGCATGATGTTCATCACTCCGACTCCGCCCACCATCAGGCCCACGCTGGAAACGGCGACCATGAAGATCGCGAGACCTCCGGTGAGCTGATTCCACAGGCGCGTCAACGAATCGGGAGAGAAGATCTCAAAGTCATCCGGGCTCTCGACGCGGACCTTGCGGCGGCGGCGCAGCAGCTCGCGCACTTCATCTTCCACCAGGCTGCGGAACTTCGGATCGTCATACTTCACGCTGACCCAGATGCCTCCGGTGACCGCGTCCTCAGGATGAAGCTTCATGAAGGTGCCAATCGGAAATACGGCCTCGTTGTCTTCAGGATTGCGTCCGCCGCCAAAGGCCTGCTTGCGCTTGTCGAAGACTCCGATCACGGTGAAGGCATTGTTTTCGATTCCGACTTCTTTGCCGACGGCGCTGTCATTACCGAAAAGCTGCTTTGCCGTGTCATATCCGAGGATGGTCACGTTGGCGCGCCGCTCGTCCTCTTCCTGAGTAAACATGCGGCCTTCGGTAAGAGGAATATCGGCTACCTCCGCCACCTGGACGGAGTCGCCCTGCAGCAGAGTACCCTGCGCCTTCTTCTGACCGTACTTTACGCCGACCACTCCTGCCTGAAAGATCGGATTCGCGTGGCGCACGCCGCCATCGGCAGCCACAACGTGAGGCAGCGTCCGAATCGCAGCAACGTCGTCAAACGTGAGCTTTTTGCGCGCGAGCATCTCAGCCGTCGGGCGGACGCCGATCACCGGCATATGGAAAACCCAGAGCACGTTCGTCCCGAGCGAGCTGACCCAGGTCTGCACGTTGTTATCGAGGCCGCTGATGATCGACGAAATCGTGATGACCGTGGCCACGCCTATCACGATGCCGAGAATGGTCAGCCCGGAGCGCAATTTGTTTGCCCGCAGGGTTTCAAGCGCCATACGAACGGCTTCGCGTGAATCAGCAGATGACATCTCTATCGTCCTTTCCTCGATTCATTACATTTCCGACCGCAGCGCGACGATTGGATCGAGTATGGCGGCCTTGCGGGCGGGATAAACGCCGAAGAAAATACCGACGCCAGCGGAAACGAACAGCGCCAGAAACACCGACCAGATCTGGATATCGGACGGGAAACCAATCGCGAGTGTTACCAGCTTGGCTACGCCAGAGCCGCAGATCACGCCGATCGCTCCGCCAACGAGCGACATCGTTGCCGACTCGATCAGAAACTGCAGCAGGATATCGTTATAGCGCGCGCCCAGCGCCTTGCGCACGCCGATCTCGCGGGTGCGCTCGGAGACGCTCACCAGCATGATGTTCATGATGACGATGCCGCCGACTACGAGTGAAATCGACGCAATCCCGATCACAACAAAAAAGAACGTGGAGCTGATACTTGTCCACAGACCGACGAACGTCTGATTGGTGTCGAGGGAAAAGCTGTCTTCCGCGTTCGCCGCATCGTGGCGGCGCGAGCGCAGCAGAGCGCGTGCCTCATCCGATGCGCGATCGAGCGCCGGCCCTACCGAACCGGCCTTGATGTAAATCACGATGCTCTTGTTGGTTCCGTACTTCCGCTGGTAGGTCGTGATGGGCACGGCCACGTAGTTGTCCTGGCTCTGGCCCAGGGTCTTGCCCTGGCGCTCGCCTACTCCGATGACCGTGTAAGGCTCACCATCGACGCGAATCTCCTTGCCCAACGGGTCCATTCCAGGCATCAGGTTGTCGACGATGTCATAGCCAATGATGGCGGTATGGGTGCCATATTGCTCGTCGGTAGGGGTGAAGCTTCGTCCGAGCACGACGTTCAGGTTAGACATTTCAGGCATGTTCCAACTCCAGCCACGGATGCCCGTATCTGTGCTGGAATGAGTCCCGTAGACCACTTTGCCCGTGGTGCTTTGCAGAGCGCCTACATCAACGCAGGCCTTACAGTTTTCCCGGATAGCCTGGTAGTCCTCGAGGTGGATGTCCTTCCGGCGCTGGAACTTCTCATATTCCTCGTAGGTGAAGATGACGGGCGGCTGCTTGCTCAGGGTAAAGACGTCTGCGCCGTAGCTATAGACCTTGGTCGCCACGTACTTGTTCACGCCGTTGGTGAGCGTGATGACTGCAATGACCGAGGCCACGCCGATGACCACGCCAATCAGCGTGAGAATGGAGCGCAGCTTGTTCGCCCAGAGCGACTGCAGCGCAATCTTGATGGCCTCAACAAATTCCATGCAGGACTTTATCCGTGTCTCAGGGGAGATGTGCTTTTAAAGCATACGCCAGTCATTGGCGGGG
>Ga0210392_10000902_pt1 | contig 16439 bp, 19 predicted proteins | sample IncBWC30OmetaG_FD_161057 | JGI IMG/M metagenome (GOLD analysis project Ga0210392, IMG submission 161057) | Forest soil microbial communities from Barre Woods Harvard Forest LTER site, Petersham, Massachusetts, United States - Inc-BW-C-30-O ...
AAGTTGTCCGAGGAAATCTCGCTGGAAAAGCTGGTGACGAAACTCGATATGCCATGGGCCAAGCAGGACGTGACGTTGTATTACGGCGAAGTGCCGATGGGCGAATCTGTGGAATTGCTGGTGGTGCGCGAAGGATTGGCCCGGGAATTATTGCCGGATGGAAAAATCGGAAAGACTTCGGATCACCACTACTATGAGGTCTGCACCAGCCCGGTGATTTATGACCTGGCGGCGGCGCTGAAGCGGACGCAGGCGCTGGGACTCGAAACCACGCGAGCGTGAACGTCCACGAGCGACTTATCAAAAATGGAGTCGATAATCCTTTTGATGCGGATTATGGGTAGTCTAAACCGGGGATTAGTTAGTTCGTGGTACCGCAAGCCGACTGGTAATTTAGAAGCGGTCTCTCGAGAAAGGTAATTTCCAATTATTTCGGCGTAGCGGTATTCGGTATCAATCCGCAAAAATTATTGTCGCTAGATGCCTGCTATTACCATTGAACTCCTGGATACAAGCTGGGAATTCTCTGGCCCCGGTACAAAAACGGAAAGGCGCCCGTCGGATCCATAGACGCGTGAATACGCCAAACCACTTTGGCGTTGCTATCCTGTGTCACTTCCCGGACCTCAGGCCCGTTAGTTACGCAAAACTCTGCGTTCCCATTCTCGAGTACCTCGGCGTTACCTCCGAAGTACGAGAAGCCGGACAGCATTTCATGAAACGCAAGGGTGGCGGTCTTAGCTGTCTCATCAATTTGTAGCACTGGCACTGTGCTATAGCAGGTCGACGAGGCTGTAGTGACGCACTGAACCTGACCGGTGGGAAAAGTCCGGTCGTTTCCATTATCAAAAACTATCAGCGAGAACTGTCCCGTCGTGTTTGCGGTTGCGAAGGAAGGTCCGTGCTGCGCATAGAACCAATCGGTTGGATCCGTCCCCCCAGCGAGCGTGAAATCGCCCTGGTAACCTAGTTTCCAGACTATGTCTCCCGTCCCTGCCCCATTGTTGTAGTTGACCTTGACCAGCCAGTTCTGGTGCCGTATCGAGATGATCAGATTGCCGTCATCGGGCGAATAGATGACGGCATTGGTATGGGTCCAGTCACTACCACCCATTGGGTGACGGCTCGTGTCCAGGTGGTCGAACTCGTTCCAGAGCCAAACTGGATGATGATTCTGGTCCAGATCAATCAAAACATCCCCCTCTAATGGGGTCCCGGAGATAGTCTGGTGGGTCGATGCAAGGACGATCAAGTGTGCACTGGGGAGCATTACGAAGTCATGGTGAGTTCCATTTACGGTTATGTTGCAACCCGTGCAAGTCGCTGCGGCAAGCGCGGTATTGAGGTCTGCAGCCGCCATTTGCCAAATCAATTTCCCACTCAAGTCCACTTCCTGAAGAATCGAGTTGGCTCCGTCCGGAACGGTCCCGCTGAAATTCAACATGATGTGGCCGTTTGGTAACAGTTTGATAGGGTTTAAGGTCGACGTTATCCCGGGGTTGTAGCTCCACAGAATATTGCCCTGCAGATCCGTAATCACTCCTGGTGCTACCGTGGCTCCACCGCCTACCAAATCCAAAATCTCCACTCCGCTCTGAGGTGTCATGCCTGCCGTCGTCGTAGCCGTTAGCGATGGCTCTTGCGCGGTTGGGTAGGCCCCTGTGGTGAACGTCATATCCGTATCCATGTATTGGGTGCCATCACCGAACTGCACCACTCCCCTCATGTGGTACAGGGTGTTACCCTTCATTCCCGCCACGAACAAGCTAATGGGCCCGCCCCCTTGGGGTACCGGTTGTGTCCAAGTCGTCAGAGCGTAGTTCGTATCCAGTCCAAACTGCACCGAGACTTTTCCGGCTGCCGCTGGTGATATGGAATACAGCGCCACTTGAACGTTGTCGGTCGCCGTTACTTGCCCCTGGGCTACGACGTTGACTGTAGCGCTGGCCGATTTGGTCCTGTCTTTCGTGCTGGTTGCCGTCACTGTGACGGTCACGCTCTGTGTCCCAGATGGCGCGGTATAATTGCCCGCGTCGTCAATCATTCCAGCCGACGCCGACCACGTTACCGCTGAACCATCGCTCACCCCGGCGACGAACTGGCTTGTTTGCCCCGTACCAATGGCGGCCACGGATGGGGTTACTGACACGTTGATGGGTGCAGAGCTCGATCCACAGCCGGACACGAACATAGTCGAGATAATTGCGATCAGTGATAGAACGGAATTCAATTTCACCCGGAGTTCTCCTTCACGCAGGAATCGTATCGCCGAAGTCTAAAGAACATAGATCAATGTGAGGGTGGACGAACGCTGTATAACACACAATCGCTGATTCGGGAATGATTTAACATTACGCAACGCACTTTGGGTAAGCAAAGGTTACGTCCATTCTCAAGCAACTAGGAAGCATGTATTCCCTGTTCGCGCGAGGGTCTCCTGAAAAACTTCCACTCTCATGCTCATTCGAATGCCCACAAAACAAGTCCGCGAAATTCCATGATGGCGCGCGAAGCGGTTGTGGTGGCCTTGCAACAAGCAGACGTCTCCCTTGGAGAACTTCTTGCCCACAAGGGATTGGCGATGACTGGGAGATATGCGCACCTCTCAATTTCCGATCTCCATGAAGGCGTCCCCTAGATTTCTGCTGACACCACAACTGACACCACCGCTACGGAGCGGTTTGCGTGCACTAACTAAGTCCCATAGAATCATGCTGGGGGCGAAAGGGGTCCGGTGACCTTCCCGGCCTTCAAAGCCGGCGATTCGACCCTTCGCGGGCCGAATGGTGGATTCGACTTCCACACGCCTCCGCCAGATCTCATTGCGAATCAGCGGTTTGACTTCCCTGCAAGGGAACAGAAGGGAACACCGAATGCCTGATCATGTTCCCGTGGGCAGCAAAAGACGAACGACCTTCCGATTCGCCTTTCGCAAACGTTCCGGCACAGCTGTGGTGTAAATGTTCATCGTCGTACGGATATCCGCATGGCGAAGCAATTCCTGTTGTACCTTTACGTCTGTGCCATACTCATTGAGCAGAGTCGAATATGTATGTCTAAATGCGTGCCAGCCAAGCCGTTCGATTCCGGCCTTCTTTCCCGCGCGCACCAGCCAGCGCCGCTGCGCAGTCCAAGCATGCCAAGGCATTCCGGTACGAGAGCTGGGGAATACCCATTCACATCCTTGTAGGGATTGAGGCCGACGACCGCGATGTTCCCTCAGCACTTTCTCAAGTGTGAGGTCCACCGGTATCGGTCGTCTCGAGTTCTCCGTCTTGGGCTCGTCTAGATGACCACAAACCCACGAACGGCGAATCCGCAATTGGTGCCTTTCCCAATCGAAATCGCACCATTGCAGTCCGAGAACCTCGCTGATTCGTAAGCCAAGGCACCCTGCCACAACGCACATCGTTCGGTAGGGTTCTGGAATGTGCTTGAGAATGCCATGGAATTGCTCAACCGTCAGCGTGGTTGGTTGACGCACGCGCTTCGATACATCCTTCACCCGCACGAGGCCTATTGGGTTGGTTTGATAGGGGACCAATTCCCATCGCATCGCGCAGTTGAAGACCATACGCATTTGATTCTTTAAATGTCCCTTGCTCTTTGGCGCGAGGTCGAGTCCCTTGAGCCACAGTTCAACCGACAGCGGCTTGATTTCCTGCAGCGGGTACCCGCCCCATTTTGGCTTGATATGATTCTTCAGCCACGATTGATAGCCACGTGCGGTTGAATGCCGATTCGGCAACTCTTCCGCTAGATACCGGTCAATCACCGCAGCGAAGGTCACCGAACCAGCGTTTGGACTGTCACTGTTGATTGTGAGCAAGAGTGCCTGCGCTGCTCTCCTGGCATGGCACTCGCTTGGATACTGCGCGATGGTTCCTACGATCAAACTTCTGTGAGCGCGGGTCCCATCTGGCAGATGCTCTCGATAACGTAACGCCCAAACATCTGGGCCTTTGTTTCTACCTTTCCGTTCCATGCATCCGAATTGATACCGTGTTCGCTTGAACATTTGGTCTCGCCTCCTATTTCAAGCGGCACGGATGGCAATTTGAATTTATCCGAGAATGCAGCCACGCGTCCAGTTCAGACGCGCGAAAATACCAGTGGCCCCCGATTTGGTATCCAGGAAGTAATCCACGCCGCGCGTAGCGTTGCAGAGTCTTGACGTGAATGTTGCCAAGTAATTGGGCAGCTTGAGAGCTGCCTATCAAGGGTTCAAAATCGCGCATTTTCGCGACGGGCGACCCAGGGGTTATAGCGACCGTGTGCGCGGTAGCAGCATCGATTTTCTCCCCTCCTGTGGCCGCGGGGGGTGACGCGGCATGAGGATAGCCATTTCCGTCGACAAGTGGATGATCGGGACCTGTGGTAAGCGGCTGTGATGCTGCGCTCACCTTCTCTTCGCAATTTTCGCCCGAGAGATTGCGTGGTGCTTGGCGCGGGCCATGTCGTCGATTCGACGCTGGGTTCTCACGCATACCGGATTGGAGGCGGTGGTGCATGTGTGTCTCACTTCAATTCCAGTGGAACGACTCTCCTTTCGAGCTTGGGCTGTGATCACCGTGCTGTTGGCCTGAAAGCCAGGACTGAAATTCTTTGTCCTTGCGGTAGACAAGTTTCAGGGCTTCCGTCACGACGTACGACGGGGAGCAGTCGAGATACTCTGCGTATTTCGCAAGTTTCGTCTTTACCTCGTCGTCGAGTCGCAGTTGGACAACTGTGGTTTTGGGCTGTTTCGGGGGTGCTTTCAGTACTGCCATAGAGATTCTCTCCTCTCCGCACTTGGGGAATTATTTCTGCTCCACAATTGAGTTGATTACATCTCTGTATGCACGCGGCAAAACACGGTCACCGTTACTCGGTGACAGGCCGGGAGCGACCCCACGGACCTTTGGGCGGCTGAAGGCCGTCCAAAGTGGGGTCGCTCCCGGCCGTCTGAGTGTTTTGCCCGCGTGCATTCTTGCCGTCCTCCTCCTTGCATCTCCTTATTCCTCCGGTGTTTTGCGCGGCTCGTTGGTGAACCCCAATCTGAAAGCCGGGTTGAAAGTTGGTTGGAGCTCCTTCTTCACCGGAGTGGTTTCCTTCTGCGGCTTTGGATTTGTCGAACTGGGCTTGAAAAGAGCGATTTGACCGTCCACGAGTTCAGTTCGGAATGACACGTTTCGTCTCGGTGCCAACCTTCGAAATTCTTCCGTGACGGCATTCACGGGAATTTGTCCGAGAAGCCATGGGCGATACAGCGCTTCGATCCTTGGGTCCCGGCACCGCTCTGTCGCATTCTTCAGAAATTCGACTTGTTTCACGTCCAGCTTTGCGTATTCCTTGTTCTCCCAGTCGCGCCGGTAGGTGAAGTAACGCAAGCCTTCCACGCCAGGATCGGGATTAGTAACCCGAGGAGCTGTCAATTCGAACAGCTCTCGTGCTGCCTCAAAATGGGTCGAGCGGGTTGCAATGTAAACGAACCGCACATGCGGAAGAGCCGAAAACAGGCTGCTATATGCAAAGAGATGCGTATCAAAACTCGCCAGACTCAGGAGTCCGGGGTCCACAAAACTGAAGGTGACCACAGGTGGTGAGGAAGATTCGGACGAGAAAAACATCGGGAATTTATCCACGAAATGTCGGGCGGTTGTTCTCTCCCGGATCGCTCCGGTATAGTGTTTTACGGGCAGCACGAATCTAGCGATGCCCAGATCCCTGCAAAAATAGCCGACCTTATCGTCCTCAGTTTCAAGATACCGGTAGTCGAGGTGGGCTAGAACAAAATCTAGAATCGCCAGCTTCGTGCGCATGTGCTCGACAGAATGTTCGCGCCGGTTCCGAAGGTGTTCCCGGCCAATGGCTCGATAGACCAGACGCGAGAACAGGTAATAGACGCGACCGTTTCTGAGGAGCATACGGGCCGTGGCATGACCTTTCCCAAGGACCTTCTGGGTAAAACCCATGCTCTTCTTGCCGCTTTTGGCATCTGTAAAATTCAGATACTGGCGTGCGGAGAAGTATCCCGAGTGCATGGCCACGAGGTACAGGAATCTGGCTTCGTCCTGGGTGTAACCCAGGCTGCGGAGGTTCTCGATGCTGGATTTTCGGAAGTCCATAAGCTCAAAGACTCAGAATGGCCGTCATAATCTCCCGTTCGTCCCGCACTCGGCGGAGGCCCGGTGCATCCTCGGACCGGGCGTAAATCTGAAAACCAGCGTGTGCTTTTTCAGTGAGATGTTCGGCATGGTAGTGGCCTGTCGCTAATTCCAGGTCTACGCGCGAGATTTCCATCTCTTGGTTTGCGTACTCAATCCGCACGTCGGGGAAGGCGACCTTGCCATTCACGACGGGCAAGTGCAATTCACGGGCGAAGGCAACCTTGGATCGCTGGTTCCGGCCATCATCTTGCGTCTGGGCCTTGCCGAGCTTTCGATACAGTTTTTCCTTCAACTCGTAGTCGAGCTGAACGCGAAGGACCTTCCCACCGCTGCGCTCGATCTCCCCAGCGGCCTTCTGATAGAGGCGGTAGAGCGAGGCGTCGTGATTGGCCTCCTTTGGTTTTACGAGACCGGAGTAAATCGTTTGGTCCTCTGGGACCAGACCATGTCGCCGTAGAAACCGTTGTCCCTGTTTTGTGAGTGTAAGGACGTGCTGAGATTCTTTCTTGAGTGCACTCGTGCCACGTCTCTGCAGGAGGCCTTGCCGCGCTAGGTTGCGGAGGTCGCTGTCCATTCCGGGGCGATCGCCGGCGTAGCTGAAATCGGCAAGGTTTTCGACCGCTACCACGCGAAACCTGCCTACTTCTGTGAGAGTGCGGATCTCCGATGGTCGGAGCGAATACGTTCTGTCGCGGTCGGAATACGTGGTCCGTTGACGGTCAGACCGAGGCGGCAAATCGCGATGGTCTGCAGAACCCGTGCGACTGAGTTGAACTCGGGAGCCGCGACGATCTGAGATCGTTTCCTTCTCCCGCAGCCTTTGCAGTTGCAATCTGACGCTTGTGTTGGATAGAGAGCCGGCGCCCCCACCGGCACGAATGTCCCTGTCGCGACTATAGGAATCGCTCTCCCGGAAATCGTCCATCTCAAAGGAGTCGAAATCAGAGCCACGGGACATGGCAACCTCCCTGCGAGAAGAACGGCCCAGGCAATAAAGCCGAACGAACGGTTCCAGCCGGGCAAATCGACTGTACAGGGGACAATGGAGACGGGCACAAAAGGCCGACCGAGGGAAGTCGGAGGCACAGCACGATGATCATAGGGGTGGTTGTGGCTAGCTAAACGCCGGGGTGCGTTGTTGCTGGTTGTTCGTTCTCCTGATACAGAAAAACCTCTTCCACGGTCTTGCCAAAGGCACGGGCGATCTTGAAAGCAAGTGGCAAACTTGGATCGTATTTTCCAGTCTCAATTGCGTTGATCGTTCCTCGAGCGACGCCTACCTGGGCTGCAAGCTCGGCCTGCGACCATTCCTTTTCTGCGCGTAGCACGCGAAGGCGGGTCTTCATTGGTACCGCCATGAATGCAAAATTAGGCCAATGCTCCATAGAATGGTCATAACGGCTGGGATGCCCAACCACGAGACGGAATGAAAACCGAAGCTCTGCAGAAAGCCGACAGCGAGGGAAAAAATCAGGGTGCCAGTAAAGGCAAAGGTGAGTGCTCGATAGTTGATCTGCCTCTCGCGTTCGTCGTTAGAACTCAAAAACCGGAGCAAGAACCAAACCGCTGCGCCGGCGACGATGATGGCGAAGGAGAGGAGAAGTGTACGTAGAGACTGCGCTCTCCTAATGCCGCTGACGGCTATAGCCGAAAGAATCGCGGCCACATAAAAGGAGAGAAGAGAGGTTCTACGGCGATTGGCTAAGTCTTCCCGAAGAGACTCGACGGGCATGCGTACCTCCCACGAAATCTCGCCAAGTGTACGTCATTTGACTCTATATGTCAAGTATAACGTACATATAGAGCTTTATGAGAAGCGCTGTGAGTTCCAAGAATCAACGCATGGGAGGGTGTTGCGTTGACCTCGTCTGAATTGGCAGGTAGTTGTGAACGGCAGATTGTGGCGAGAATAGTGGCGAGAGTATGGCTAGAATATGCTAATCTCATGCCGAGGTAAAAGGCGAGAATATGGCGAGAACCTACATCCACGAATGCGCTGACTGGCCTAGGTTTACCTGGGATTCGAAAGTCCTAGCTCCACTGCTTTCTGCCGTGAGGCTGCGACAGGGGTTACTACTAGGGAAGATGCGAAGTTACGGACTCGCGTCCCAATGGAGCGCTACCCTCAAGGTCCTCACGGAAGAGACGATCAAATCGAGCGCGATCGAAGGGGTTGTGCTGGACCCGGGGAGTGTACGTTCATCCATCGCCAGGAGACTAGGGCTGGAGGTGGCGGGATTAAAGGAGCACAAAGATCGAAATGTGGATGCCGTTGTGGAGATGATGCTCGATGCCACCCAGAGATTCAAGGAGCCCCCCACGAAGGAACGATTATTTGACTGGCACGCACACCTGTTTCCTGGTGTTCGCACGACTGCGGATAAATTTCGCGTAGGCGCTTGGCGGGACGACAGGCAAGGACCGATGCAGGTTGTCTCAGGACCAACTGGTCGTCCCAAGGTTCACTTCGTGGCGCCAGCAGCAGCCCGGCTCGAAGCAGAAATGGGAGAGTTTCTCAACTGGTTTGAGAGCAACGAGCAAGAAGATCCTCTCTTGAAAGCGGCTATCGCTCACTTGTGGTTTGTCACGATCCATCCATTCGAAGACGGCAATGGGAGAATCGGGCGCGCCATAGCGGAGATGTGTCTCGCGAGGTCGGATGGAAGCGCACAACGTTTCTATAGCATGTCCTCACAAATTCTTGAAGAGCGAAGAAACTACTACGAAATTTTGGAAAAAACGCAGTCTGGATCACTCGACATCACCGAATGGCTAACTTGGTTCCTGGAATGCCTGGACCGAGCAATCGAGCGATCGAATCGCATTACGAGAACTGCCTTAGAAAGGGAATCGTTTTGGCTAAACTTGAAAGAGAAGAATATCTCTCTGAATCCTCGTCAGAAGAAAGTTCTGAATAAACTGTTCGGCGTCTTCGAAGGGAAACTAACCCGCGAAAAGTGGATGAAGCTGACAAAAACATCTTCGCGGACAGCGCTTCGCGACATCGAAGAGTTAATCGGGCTGGGCGTGATGGAACAAGAAGAGGCTGGAGGAAGAAGCACCTCTTATCGGCTGAAGAAAATTGTCGAATAAAAAGCGCCAACCAAAGCGTACAATCCGGGACCTTTCTGCCGAGGAAACAATCATGACTTTCTCGCTTCATTGTTCCAAAAGTTCATCGACCCCGCTATAGTTCCCGTTCCAAATGTCGGTGTACCCCTTGGTTTGCGGTACACCTCAAACACCGGCGGATGCGACGCTTGGATCGCAGATGTTCTAGAAGTTCCTTTCGCACCGCGGACGAACGAATATTGTAAGCCTTACTCTAAATAAACGAAATGCTCTTGATGTGGAACGCAGACTAGCCGATCACTTTTTAGTGCGAATCACACCTAGCCCAATAGTCCGCCGCTCCTGCTCTGGATATTTCAGGCGCCCCCTCTCTGCCTGTTCTTTCGTTTTGAACGGTTTCGATAGAGGCGTGAATTGGCCTTCAATGTATCTGAACAAAAGCCATTGCGCGGTAATTTTCGGCATTTCGGGTTTATATCACGGGTCGACATGGGACACTAGTAGTCACTCATCCGGTGAGCTGACGCACTGGGCACTAACATAAAATTAGCCGCAAAGCGCTCTCACTCTGGCGTGCCGGGCTCAGGAAATGCCCTGGCTTCAATCGTCTTCACTGCATCAAGTTTTCTATCGATATGTGAGTCGAGGCTTGGCCCGCCTGAGTGCAACTGACATGTTTCACCGGCATCCACTCCGCACGTAGGACATGGAACGGCGAGCGAAAGCTCAGGTGTCGACTTTGAGATTGTCATTCCTTTAAGATACGGCAGGGTATCCCATAGAACAGTTCAATTCTGTACGTCTAACGCGCTTCCCGTCCCAAAAGTCCCGAAACGGTAATACTTCAGTAAGTATTCAATATTATACATTCTGATGTTATAATATACAGCGGTGCCACGCCGACTAGCATGGATGTAGAACTCGATGCTCCCAAACGAAATAGAGTGAGAGGGGAGTCACACCGATGTCAGTTGCTAGTTTGAGTGGATGGATTTGGTGATAGACCTTCTTTTCCCGAAAGTCCATATGCTCAAATCTGACACTCTGAGCGGCTGCTACTTCGCCGGCCGTACAGGAATGCCCGTTGAGAGCCTCACTTTCACCAAGCGACTATTTGAAACTTTCCAGATAAGCGAGCAACGCCATCAATTCATTTGGCGACAGGTCCGCTGGGGCATGCGACCCGCCTGAGTGTCCACTACTGACTCTCTTTGATTTTTGAACGTGTGCAATATTGAACAGTTGCGCCATTGCGACCTGCTTTATGATTATTCACTTTTCGAGAAATTATCCATGTCAACCGCTGAGCTCAGGTTGGCGACTAAGAGCGCCGCGACTCTAGGTACCAGAATTGCCCTGAAACCGCTGTTCTACCACGGTCTGGGTAAGCGTGCAGGGGAGGACAAGACCCTCCCTATGATCCAGGATCCGGGCGATGCCATCGTCCAAATCACCACGTCAAAACGGGACTCGAAAGCGTCGTGGACTCTTAGCTTCTTGGTTTCCCTTCCTGGAAACTCTCCCTCTTCAAAGTTGCATGTGATGCCCGTCACATCAATAGGTGACTGGCGTCACGGTCGGTCGACTGAGCTTCAAACAAGAATGCGGACCATTGAAGCTTAGCCGTGAGTTCGGGAACTTGGCCCGCGGTTTCGCGGGTAAGAGTTGGAGGGCGAGCGAATGAAGAGCCGTGTACTAAATACCAGCATGATGGCGAGTCTGACTGCCGTTGTGGTTGTTCTGTGGGTAATGCTTGCGTCGGTGCCCAGGACCTCCGCGATCCCCGCATTTTCGCGGAAGTACGGGACATCCTGCACAACCTGCCACAATAATTATCCGGAACTCAACGATTTTGGAGAGGCCTTCAAGAAGAACGGCTTCAAATTTCCCAAGGACGACGAGACATTCGTAAAGCAGGACCCGGTCATGCTCGGGTCCAAAGCACAGAAGGAAGCCTTTCCCGAGGCGGTTTATCCCGGCCAAATTCCGGGTTCGGTGCCCATCTCCTTCCGCTATTCGGGCTTCTTCAACTGGAATGCACACCAGCCCGCGGCCGCTGTCCAGCCCAATGGACCATACCCATATGTTCCGCGCACGGACCTTTTTGCTCCGAACACCCTAACCATGATTGCGGCTGGAAGTTTTGGTGAGAATTTGTCGTTCTGGATTGATGACGACATTTCCACTGGGGGATCGGGCGCAGCCGGAGGGCTCGGCGACGGCTACCTGAAGTACAACGATCTGGGCAGGTTTTTCCATTTGCCCACCAACGCCTTGAATGTGCGATTCGGTCAATTCGAACTCGACCTTCCTTTTACGCAAGCCAGGACGATCTACCTATCGGATTTCGACATTTATGACCAAGTGGGTTTTGGCGGGGTGCAGGGAACAGCAAACAATCCCTTCACCTTAGGCGCTCCGCAGCGGGCCATCGAATTCGGTGGCTACCCGAACAATGGCAATTTCGCCTGGTCAGTGGCGATCGTCAACGGAGCCAACGATGGGCCCGCACTGCGCGGCCAAAAAGACGTTTACGTCCGGGCTTCCTATAAGTTCAATCTGGAGCGCGATCCGGAAAGCCGTCATGCCATCCAGGCCGCGGGACCCACTGGTCCACGTGATCACACTTCTCTGCGTGTTGGCGGTTTCTACTACTACGGTACAAATGTTCAGAACAATGGCAGCACTGTACCGCTGCCATTCGCCGGTGTGCCGAGCTTTACCGAACCATTTTATCGGGTCGGCGGCGATCTAAGGTTCAAATATCGCAAGCTCGAGATATTGGCCCTGGGAATGGTTGGTCACGACTCTAACCATATTTATGATGGAACCGTTGATCCACCGACGCTCACCAAAGCGCATCCGGTTACCTATACCGGGGGATTCGTAGCCGGCAACTACTGGATCTATCCCTGGCTGATCGCGACCATGCGGTATGACTTTGTGAACTCTCCTTCCGATTTCGCAAACGGAGTATCCCAATATCAGACTCGAAACCGCTTCAGTCCAGGCTTCCAGATTCTGGTGCGCGCCAACATCAAGCTTACCGGAGAATACCAATATCATTGGGCGCAGCCTTACCCCAACCCGAACGATACAGCCACTAACCTGTTCTTCCGTCCGAGTACGTTCGTGACGGGCATTGACTATTCGTTCTAGACTCCGCTCGCACATGATTTGAAGAATTGGAAAGTAAACTATCGATTCAAAGGAAAAAATATGAAACCAGTGAACTTGACGGTAAAAGCTGCGCTGTTGAGCTTGGCTGTACTAATCGCGGGAGTCTCCAGCTTTGCCGGGGACATTAAGGGCAAGGTCAGCGTTCAGGGCCTGAAATCCGCGGCAAACATTGCCGTGTATGTTGACGCGATCTCCGACAAGAAATTCGATGTGCCGCCGCAGCACGTCGTTGTCGATCAGAAGAAAATGGAGTTCATTCCGCGAGTGGTCGTTATTCTACAAGGCACCACAGTGGATTTCACCAACAGCGATCCCGTGGGCCATAACGTCTACTGGCCATCTATCAGCGGCAACAAGAAACTGACCCACAACCTGGGAACCTGGCCAAAGGGCGAAAAAAAGTCCTTCCAGTTTAATGACCTCGGCGTGGCATCCCTTCTGTGCAATGTCCACCCCGAAATGTCGGGCTACCTAGTCGTGGTGGCCACCCCATACTTCGCCGTTACCGACACGGACGGCAATTACGAAATCAAGAATGTGCCTGCGGGAAAATACACCCTGAAGACCTGGAGCGAAGACGGCAAGCCAACGACGCAAAGCGTCGATGTATCCGGCAGCGGTGCCACCGCCGATTTGACCGTGAAGAAGTAACATGCGCGGGACTCGAACCTGCCGAACGTCCGAGTCCCCGCTTTCCCAAGCGAATTTTGTCAATCACGATCGCTCCGCAAGAGTGGATGCTTGATCCCAAGTCGAAAGAGCGAGCGAGGGGCCGATGCCAGACGAAAATGCGGAACGGGACGCAAATCACAAACTGGTGGAACTGAATCGCCGGAAGTTTTTCATCAAGCTGGGCGCAGGGTCTCTGGCGATCGCCGGCGTGGGTGCCGCTTCTTTCGCGGCGCAGTACCTTTCTCCGAATGTCCTCTACGAAGCTTCTCCCCTGGTCAGTGTTGGCCGGCCGGAACACTATCCGCCGGACTCCGTAACTTTGGATCCGCGTTTCGGAATTTTCATCGTGCGCGCAAGCGAAGGATTTTACGCATTAAGCGCGGTATGTTCTCACCTTGGTTGTTTGACCGTCTGGAAACAGGAGTCCGAGACGATTGCCTGCCCTTGCCACGGAAGTACCTTCAGGCGCGACGGCAGCATCATCGCCGGGCCCGCGCCAAAGCCCATGCCGTGGTTGCGGATGTGGATGACCGACGATGGCGAATTGATGGTGGATCGCGCCGTGAAAGTCACTCCCGGCAAAGAGTACGTTCACGCCTGAACATGGACAAACCGATGCAAACCGAACAAGAAGGCGCGGTACGCAATCCGCTGGTGGCCGTTGCGCGCTGGGCTGCCGAGTTCAAGCAGATGTTCATGGAACGTGTGCGCGAGCCGCAGCTCGGATTCCGCGCGACTTGGTATCTGGGCGCGCTCACTCTCGGCACGTTTACGATTCAATTGACCACCGGCTTGCTCCTGATGCTTTACTACCACCCGTCTATCCCGCAGGCCTACGCCGACATGAAGGACCTGCAGTTTGTTGTTTCTTCCGGTGTCTTCCTCAGAAATTTGCACCGCTGGTCGGCGCACGCCATGGTGTTCCTGGTATTCGCGCACATGGCCAGAAAATTCTATAAAGGGGCCTTTCGGCCGCCGCGCGAGCTGAACTGGGTGGTCGGCGTCATTCTCCTCATGCTCACCCTGCTCCTCAGCTACACCGGTTACCTGCTGCCGTGGGATCAGCTTTCGTATTGGGGAGTCACGGTCGGCTCAAACATCATGTCGTCCACCCCATTTATTGGTGAGAAGCTTCGCTTTGTGCTGCTCGGCGGCAACACCGTGAATGCCAACGCCCTGCTGCGGTTCTACGTCCTGCATGCAGTGATCCTGCCGCTCTCCGCGATCCTTTTGATTGCCGTTCATATGTGGCGCCTGCACAAAGACGGGGGAATGTTCCACCCGGATTCCAACGAAGGGGAAAAACCGGAATGAAATTCTCGCTTTCCCCGCATACGGAGCATGCCCCGGCGCGCGCTCCAGGCGAAAAGAGCATCCCTTACTGGGAAATGCTCTTCCGGGAGACGATCGCCATCGAGATGCTGGCAGTCGTCCTGGTTTGCATGGCGCTTCTCTGGAATGCTCCGCTCGAGCAGCTTGCCGATCCGCAACACACCGCCAATCCCGCCAAAGCGCCATGGTATTTCACGGGATTACAAGAGCTGCTCCATTATTTCCCGCCCTTTGTCGCAGGCATTATTCTCCCCACTTTGATTGTGCTCGCGCTGATCGTGATTCCGTTCTTCAGCGTGAATATTAAAGATGAGCCGCTCTGGGCGCGGAATGAGTCGAGGCGCCTGACGATCCTGACAAGCGTCGCTCTCTTGCTGACCGTCGTGCTGTTGCGTGCCGGAGCATGGGACGCGGTGATTCCCGTTTTGACCATCGGAGCCCTGATGGCTCTCGCGGCAATCTGGTTTGGAAAGCCGTCGGGGAAATTTCAGGGTTGGCTTAGTGCAAAGCCGTTTTCGTTCTGGATCATGACCTGGTTCTTGATGGAAGCGATCATCCTCACCACCGTCGGCTCGCTGTTCCGTGGTCCTGGTTGGGTCTGGGTGTGGCCATGGAGGACTCCGTGAGCAGACACGGAATCATCAACTGGCTACACCGGACGTTTTTCGCATCCCCGGCCCATCGCTTTGCGTGGGCCAGTGTTTTGCTCCTGATCACCCTGGCGATCGCGCCCACCAAGGACTTTTTTGAAGAATGGCGCCACTATCAGCGGCGGTACGGTTCCTTTCTCTCTTCCCGCCCGGGTGGCGCGGCAGTGAAACGCCACTTCACTGGCGGGATTCAGCAAATCTGGCTGCCGGATCTCAACGTCGTCGATCGCTGTACGACGTGCCACCTCGCCGTCACCGAGAAAACGCTGCAGGGCGCTGCGGATGTCCCAGAGCCGTTCAAGGCGCATCCGCCAGCAGGCCACGATGTGAAAGAGTGGGGCTGCGTAGTCTGCCATCGCGGGCAGGGCCCCGCGACGGAGGTGGCCGAAGCGCACAGCGCCACGCGTGCCTGGGAACAGCCGTTGCTCCCCGTCAAGTTTATTCAAGCATCCTGCGGTTCGTGCCACCATGGCGAACTCCCGGAGGCACCGCAACTCGAGCGTGGCCGTGAACTGTTGACCCGTCTGAATTGTCAAGGTTGCCACAAGCTCAATGACCTGGAAACGCCTTCGCTGGGCCCGGATCTCTCCAACATTGGCTACAAGGTTTCTCGCCTGTGGATCTATAAGTGGCTCAAGGAACCTCGCACCATTCTCGACAAAGATGGAAATACGGCAGTAAACGGCTACGAAAGCGGTGACGAGTCCCGGATGCCGCAATATCGGCTAAGCGAGCCGGAGCTTCTCTCTCTCTCTGCTTTTCTGAGTGTTCAGAAGGCCCGGCCCATTGAACCTTACAAAATTAATCCAATCGTCGTGGCTGCCTGGAGCAAAAAACCGGATCTGATCTCTCAAGGGGAAGAGCGCTTCCGGCAATTGATGTGCACAACCTGCCACCCTGTCGCGGTGACCCGCGCGGGCGAGACAAAATTGATCGGTGGAAATATCGCTCCCGAAATTACGAAGGTGGGCAGCAAGGTCAACGAAGACTGGCTAGTCTCATGGCTTCACAATCCCCAAGCGTATTTCGCACACGCCGAAATGCCCCGCTACGGGTGGACCGACGAGGAACTCTACAAGGTCTCGCAGTATGTAATGAACAAACTGACGGACCCCGACCTTTTGTCGACCGTGCCGCAGCTCGGCGCTCCGACTGATGAGGAAGTCAAGAACGGAAAGAAAATCTTCCTCGACAAGGGCTGCGGCACCTGCCACTCGCTGCAGGGAATTCCCACGCAGAAAGATTTTGGCCCCGACCTGACCATCATGGGGACGAAGAACACATCCGAACTCGATTTCGGTAAATCGAAAGCTCCGCACAACCTGATTTCATACCTCCAGACCAAGCTGAAAGATCCCGCTTCTGTAAATCCGCCCGCGCGCAT
>Ga0210392_10000903_pt1 | contig 16406 bp, 14 predicted proteins | sample IncBWC30OmetaG_FD_161057 | JGI IMG/M metagenome (GOLD analysis project Ga0210392, IMG submission 161057) | Forest soil microbial communities from Barre Woods Harvard Forest LTER site, Petersham, Massachusetts, United States - Inc-BW-C-30-O ...
AGGTTCTTCATCTTGTCCACCAGCTCCTGATGCTTGGCATCCAGGCTCGTGGGCAAGGTGACGCCCTTTTTGGCGGCCAACGCCTTCAGTTCCGCATTCATGGCCCCGTGATCCTTGACCATCTCGCGGCCAAAATCTTTTATCTCGTCGGTCGTGCCTTTTTTGGCGGCGAACTCGCCCAGCTTCACCTCGGTCATGCCGCCTTGGGCCGCCGCCTGCAGGAAGTTTGTGTACTCCACGAAGGGGGTCGTTTGCGCCCGGACGCCGGGAACTGCGAGGAGCAGGCCGGCGGCTAACAGGGCCAGGGCCGGCGTGAAAATGATTGGTTTCATAAGTTCATAGAAGCTAAGAGAGGTGCCGGTCATCTGCCATGGGGTGTAACCCTAACGCGGTGGATTCTTGCGGACGCCTGATGGGCGCGACGGGCCATCATTGGGGCTGATGCGGATTCGAGATGCACGCTACGGGCGCGATGCTATGCTGGCGCGGCGATGTTTCGAGTGATTTTGCATCTGGATATGGACGCGTTTTATGCGTCCATCGAGCAGCGTGACAATCCGGAGTTGCGCGGCCAGCCGGTGATCGTGGGCGCGCCGCCGACGCAGCGGGGCGTGGTCTGCGCGGCGAGTTATGAGGCGCGGAAGTTCGGTGTGCGGTCGGCCCTGCCGAGTGCGACGGCGGGCAGGCTTTGTCCCAAGGGCATTTTTGTGCGGCCGCGCATGGAGCATTACCGCGCGGAATCGCGCCGCATCATGGAGATCATCGCGGCGACGGGCGTGGCGGTGGAGACGATGTCCATCGACGAGGCGTACCTGGATGCCTCGGGCATTTGCCAGGCGGAATCCGCGGACGCGTCGCTGGCCATGGCGCTGCCGCTGGCGCGGGCGTTGAAGGAGCGGATCCGGATGGAGTGCAGGTTGACGGCGACGATCGGGGTCGCGGCGAACAAGCTGATGGCGAAGATCGCGAGCGACCACAAGAAGCCGGACGGCCTGACGCTCATCAGCGAGGCGGACAAGGTGGCGTTTTTGCGTCCGCTGCCGGTGCGGACGTTGTACGGGGTGGGCAAGGCGACGGAACAGGTGTTGAACACGGCAGGCATCCGCACGATTGGCGAGTTGCAGGATTACACGGGGGATCTGCGGGCGCTGGTGGGGTCGTTCGGGCCGAAGCTGAAGCGATTTGCATTTGGCGAGGATGACCGGGCGCTGGAGTTGGGCGATGAAATCAAGAGCATCAGCGGTGAAGAGACGTTTTTGAAGGATACGGAGGACCGGAAGATTTTGCGACCGTGCCTGAAGGAGCAGGCGGCGGACATCGCGGCGAAGCTCAAGCGGAAGCGGTTGGGCGCGCACACGGTGCAAGTGAAGGTGCGATACAGCGATTTCACGACACTGACGCGGCAGATTTCGGTGGAGGAGCCCATCATGGAGGCGGGGGACATTTACCGGCTGGGATGTTTTTTGTTGGGGCGCGACAAGCTGGTATCGCGGCCGTTGCGGTTGCTGGGTTTGGGCGTGAGCGGGTTGCGGGAGGTGCAGGAGGAGCAGCTGACGCTGCTGGCGGACGAACGGAAGGAGGCAAAAGGCCGATGAAAATTGATTTACTTCACGGGCGTATGAAATATAATGTCTGTCTGGTGGCCGATGTGGCGGAATTGGCAGACGCGCTAGACTCAAAATCTGGTATCCGAAAGGGTGTGTGGGTTCGACCCCCTCCGTCGGCACCACCTTAATTTCTTGCAGATGGGGAACGTGGTTTTTGTTTGTATATCACCGGGGCGGGGACGGCCCGTCCCCGTAAACACAAGCCGACTAACCGGGGACGAGCCGTCCCCGCCCCAAAGCCTTTGTTGCGGAGCGCGGCTGTGGGTGAAGCGTCAGCCGCAGTGCGTACACATTACTGCGGCTGGTCTGCGACACAGCCGCGCTCCGTAATTAAGGTAACGCCGGTTTTGCGGCGGCTTGCTTCTTGCGGGTAAATTTTCCAAAGTAACCGCGCATGGCCTTCCACAATTTTTCCGCCACCAGCCAGGGTGTGCAACTCTTGCAGCGGTCGCTCGCGCGCGGCCGTCTGGGTCATGCGTACCTGTTCACGGGCGATTCGTTGACGGAGCTGGAAACGCTGGCGCGCACGCTGGCCAAGACGTTGAACTGCCAGAATCCCGTCCGCGAAAACGGCGCGGCGACGGATTGCTGCGATGCGTGCGGGAACTGCCGGAAGATCGACGGCGACATCCATGCGGATGTCCACTGGGCGCGGCCGGAATCCAAGTCGCGCGTCATCACGATCGACCAGACGCGCGATCTGATGCAGCAGATCCAGCTCAAGCCGACGGAGGCGGGCTACAAGATCGCGGTGATCGGCGGGGCGGACCGCCTGAATGTGCAGGCGGCGAACGCCTTCCTGAAAACGCTGGAGGAACCGCCGGCGAAATCGGTTTTGATTTTGCTGACCACGGAGCCTTCGCGGATCCTGGAGACGATTTTGTCACGCTGTTTGCGGCTGAATTTTTCCGCGGAGACGGCGCGGCAGCTTTCCGCCGACCAGGCGTACTGGCTGCAACAGTTCAGCTCCGCGGCGGCCAGCGAGCAGAAGAGTTTGTTCGGGCGTTATCGCCTGCTGGACTCGCTGTTGCAACGGCTGAACGCCCTCCGCGAGCAGGTGGATGAAACGGTGTCGGCGCGGTCGCCGCTGGAAAAATATTCGGACGCGGAAAAGGACCTGCGCGAAAAGTGGGAGGATGAATTGAAGGCGGCCATCGAGGCGGAATACCGCCGCCAACGCTCGGAGGTGTTGCTGCTGGTGCAATGGTGGCTGCGCGATGTGTGGCTGCACACGCTGGCCGGGGGTGAACAACTGCTGCACCTGCCGCAGATAGCCGGGGCGGATGAGGTGGCCAAACGCATCACGACGCGGCAGGCGCAGGAAAATTTATCCGTGCTGGAGCAAACCCAGCGGCTGCTGTACACGAACGTGCAGGAGGCGCTCGCGCTGGAAGTGGGCCTGCTGAAACTGCGGCTCTGAGCAGCGCGAAGCCCAGCAAACAATCTTGCCTGTGAAAAAACGCCCCGCCAACGGACCCCGCCCGGCCACTGCTGAGCCGGAGGCGGCGGGCAGCCGGTTGAAGCTGGACGGTGTGACGCTGTACGCGCTGGTGTTTGGATGTTTTCTCGGGCTGTGCATCTGGAAATTCGGCAACCCGGTCATCCTTGACGGAAAAATCGACCCGCCCGCATCGCTCGCGGATGTTTGGGAGTTTGCGTGGCCGATCCATTGGGCGAACTGGCTGATATTGCGATTGGCCGGGATTGGCGCCCTGATCTGTGCGGTGCTGGTGTTGCAACGGAAAGTAAGCTGGCCGCAGTCAAAGTGGCTGTGGCTGCTGCCGCTGGTCTGGCTGGGCTGGCAGTTCATCTCGGCGACGCAGTCGAAATATCCCGAATTAACGTCGGTGACCCTCTGGCAATTTTCCGCGGTGACGGCGTGTTATTTTCTGGGCGTATTTCTGTTCGCGAACCGGCCGGCGCGGTGCTGGCTCCTGGCGGGCATCCTGGCGGCCTTTGCCTATTGCCTCGTACGCGGCGTGGACCAGAAGCTGTTCGAATTTCCGGTGAACTACTCGACGCTGGTAGAGGGTGAACGGAGTGGCTGGACCAATTTTCCGCCGGAAACCGTCACCGAGATGAAGCATGAGAATGTCATCATCACGACCAACGGGGTGGACATGGCGAACCCGGTGATCGTCAAAAAATTCAAGATGGGCCGCGTGGCCGGGACGCTGGTGTATCCCAACGCGCTGGCGGGATTGATCCTGCTGCTGTGGCCGGCGTCGCTGGCGCTGGTCGTGGGGGCGACGAAGCCGCTGAAGAAGCCGATACGGCTGGCGGCGATCGGGCTGGTGGTCTTTCTGGGCGGCGCGGCGTTCTTTTGGACGGGGTCAAAGTTGGGCTGGCTGATCGGCATCGGCATCGCGGGGCTTTTCCTGCTGCGACTGGATTGGTCCCGGAAACTCAAAGTGGCGGCAGTGGCTACGATGCTGGTTCTGGGCCTGGGCGTGTTTGCGGTGAAGAACCATGCTTACTTTGCCGCCGGGGCCACGAGCGTGGGGGCGCGGTTTGATTACTGGCGCGCCGCCGGGCAGACGACCCTCGCGCATCCCGTGTTCGGCTCCGGGCCGGGAACATTTCAGCGGCCCTACGCGCAACTCAAGTCGCCCGATGCCGAGATGGCCCGGCTGACGCATAATGATTACCTCGAGCAGTTCTCGGATTCTGGTCTGGTAGGCGGGCTGACGTTTGCGGCCTGGGTGATTCTGGCCTTGGCCGTGGTGGGTCGGAAAGTCTGGCAAAAGGGTGATGGCGTGGATTTCGCGCTGTTTGCCGGAGTGCTGGCGTGGTTGGCGCAAAGCTTTGGGGAGTTCGGGTTGTATATTCCGGCGCTGGCGTGGCTGGCTTTCACGTTATTGGGCGGCCTGATTGGGCTGAAAATAAATGAAATCGACAAAAAAACCGGAGAAGGATAATTTCGCTCCCATGAAAATCTTGTTTCTGAACGGTCCGAACTTGAACCTGCTCGGCACGCGCGAGCCGGAAGTGTACGGGCGGCTGACTTTGGCGGATATCGAGGCCAAAGTCCGCGACCGGGCGACGCAATTGAAGGTCGAGATAGATTTTCGCCAGTCCAACGAAGAAGGCGAGTTGGTGAATTGGATCCAAGATGCCAAGGGCAAATTCCAAGTCATCGTCATCAATGCCGCCGCCTATACGCATACGAGCATCGCTTTGCGCGATGCGATTTCGGCGGTCGGGGTGCCGACGGTGGAGATTCACCTTTCCAACGTCCATGCCCGGGAAGAGTTCCGGCACAAGTCACTGATTGCGCCGGTCTGCCGGGGTCAAATCTGCGGTTTTGGTGTAAAATCATATATTCTTGGCTTGGAGGCGGCAGTTTACGTTAACGAAATTGGAAAATAGGGTGAATTACGGGTGAAAAACTTTTTGGAATTGCCGCTTGACGATTCTCTTTTGGCTTATAAAATGTAACTCTAAATTAACAATGAAAGCGGAGGGTTTAAAAAACACCCCTCTTTTTTCATTCTGGCAGCCAAAAACGCCAAAACTTAAACAGCTTTAACGAAAACGCACCGTGGACCTAAAAGATATCAAGGCCATCATCGATTTGATGAAGAAAAACTCCATCACGGAGTTTGAACTGGAGGAAAAAGATTCCAAATTGCGCCTGAAACGGGGTCTTAATGGTGGCTCGCCCGTGGTGCAGCAGGCTGATGATTCTGGTTCCATGATTTCCATGCCGGTCTCCGCCACCCCCATGCTGGCTCCGGCTCCGGCAGTTGCCGTGGTCGTCAATACGGGTGAAATCGACATCAAGTCGCCCATGATCGGAACTTTTTATCGTTCACCGTCCCCGGAAGCCGGCCCTTATTGCGAGCCGGGCACGGAAGTCAATGTGGACTCTGTCGTGTGCATCATCGAAGCCATGAAGGTCATGAATGAGATCAAGTCCGAGGTCAAAGGCGTGATCACCCAGCTTTTGGTCGAGAACGGCAAGCCGGTTGAGTTCGGCCAACCGTTGTTCAAGGTTCGCCCGACTTAAGCGGTCGCCCAATCTTTTTACCCATGTTCGAAAAAGTCCTGGTCGCCAACCGTGGAGAGATTGCCGTTCGCATCATCCGCGCCTGCAAAGAGCTGAATATCCGCACCGTTGCGGTCTATTCGGAGATCGATGCCAATTCCATGCACGTCCAGATGGCGGACGAGGCGATCTGCATCGGCAAGGCGGCTTCCTCGGAAAGCTACCTGCGCATCGACCGCATCATCAGCGCGGCGGAAGTCGCGGATGTCGATGCCATCCATCCCGGCTACGGCTTCCTCTCGGAAAACGCCCACTTCGCCGAAGTCTGCGAAAGCTGCAACATCCGTTTCATCGGCCCCAGCCCGCGCGCCATGAACGCGCTCAGCGACAAGGCCGTCAGCCGCGCCCTCGCCAAGAAGGCCGGCGTGGAGACCCCGCCCGGTTCCGAAGGCATCGTTGAAAACGAGAAGGACGCCCTCGCGAATGCCAAGCGCATCGGTTATCCGGTGATGATCAAGGCCGTCGCCGGTGGCGGCGGACGCGGCATGCGCATCGCGCACAATGACATTTCGCTCGTCAAAGGTTTTCACACGGCGCGCACCGAGGCCGAGAAATGCTTTGGCAATGCCGGCGTCTACATCGAGAAATTCATCGAGAACCCGCATCATATCGAGATCCAGATCCTCGGTGATAACAAGGGCAAGATCATCCACCTGGGCGAACGCGACTGCTCGGTGCAGCGCCGCAACCAGAAGCTGATCGAGGAATCGCCCTCGCCGTTGCTGGAGAACAAATTTCGCAAGCTGCGCGACAAGATCGGCAAGGCGGCCATCCGCATCGCCGAGGCGGCGCGCTACACCAATGCCGGCACGGTGGAATTCATCGTGGATGACGCCGGGAATTATTATTTCCTCGAGGTCAACAAGCGCATCCAGGTGGAACATCCCGTCACCGAGGAGGTCACGGGCATTGACCTGGTCCGCGCCCAGATCGAGATCGCCATGGGCGAGCCGTTGCGCTATTCGCAGAGCGACATCGTGATGAAGGGCCACGCCATCGAGTGCCGCATCAATGCCGAGGATCCCTTTGACGATTTCCGCCCCAGCCCCGGCCGCATTGAGATGTATTACCAGCCCGGCGGCCACGGTGTGCGCATGGAAACCCATGCCTACGCCGGCTATACCATCCCGCCGACGTACGATTCGATGATCGGCAAGCTCATCGTCACCGGCAAGGACCGCCGCGAGGCGATGGACCGCATGAACCGGGCGCTGAACGAATATCTCATCACGGGCGTGAAGACCACGATTTCGTTCCAGCAGGCCATCATGCAGGATCCGAACTTCCGCCGGGGCGTGTATTCCACCAATTTTGTCGAGCAATTGCTCGGCGGTGCCCGACGGGAATTGATCGAGGAAAAGACCTGAACCGGCGCGGGTTGCCGGTTTTGATGCACTTTTGACGAACGGACGGGCCAGGAGACCCGTCCGTTTTTTATTTCCTTCCCCTTAGAATTAAATTTGACACCCGCGCCGGCCCGCTTATCTTCAACTAACTATGGCCGACATTCCTCCGAACAATCCGTTACCGGGCGCGCCCACGGGCGCCGAGCCGCTGAAGAAGTCCACCGGCAAGGTCCAGCCCAAAAAGGAAACCGTCCGCATCAATTTGCCCCCGAAGCCGACCGCGGCGCCGACCATCAAGCTGCCGACGCTGCCGCCGGGCGGTCCGACCGGCGCCCCGAGCATGGTGGCCCCGGCCATCGCCAAGGCTCCGGCCGCCCCGGCTCCCGCCGCCGCCGCACCCCTGGCGAAAGCTGCGGCCCCCGTCGCCGCCACCGGCGCCCCGCGTCCGGCGCCGCCGCGTCCGTCCGCCCCGGTCATTCCGACCCTCAAGATGATGGACAAGGTTTTGATCATTTCCGCCATGGTGATGAGCCTGGCTGCTGTTGGAACCGTGGGCTGGGTGTTCTGGACCCTGAAGGGCACCGTCGAGACGTTCAACAGCTGATCTGCATTATGGCCTCCCCTTTGATCACCACGCTGACCCAGGATAATTTTGATGCCGAAGCCCTGAAATCCAGCACGCCCGTGCTCGTAGATTTTTGGGCCGAATGGTGCGGACCCTGCAAGATGATTGCGCCCGTCCTGGATGAACTCGCCGGCGAGTATCAGGGCAAGGTCAAGATCGGCAAGGTCAACATCGATGAGCATCAGGGGCTCGCCGCCCAGTTCGGCGTGCGCGCCATCCCGACCCTGCTCGTCTTCAAGAACGGCCAGGTCTCCGAACAGATGGTCGGCGCCAAGAGCAAACGCGACCTCAAGGCCAGCCTCGACCGCGCCGTGGCCTGATGTCCGCGGGTGACGCTTCATGGTCACACCCGCCCAACTTACCCGCCGTGCACAGCTCTATGAGCAACTGGCTGCGAGCCTGGCCGCAGGTTTGCCCCTCATCCAGGCGTTGGAGATGGCCAGCCGCAACCGCACCATGCGCGGCTCCCAGCAGACCATCCTCGCCCTGATCGGCCATCTGAACGAAGGTTACACCTTTGCCGATTCGATGAAGAAAACCTCGGGCTGGCTGTCAGACTTTGATGTGGCGCTATTGTCCGTCGGTGAGGAATCGGGCCGGTTGGATGTGGCTTTCCGCCAGCTGGCCCGCTATTACACCAACCGGGTCCGCATCATCGGTGACGCCATCAAGGGTTCCCTGGTCAGCGTGGCCACATTGCACGTTGCCCTGCTCATCTTTCCCCTCGACTCTTTCGTGGCGTTCGTCGTAGGAATTGTCAACGGCGAGTACGCGAATTGCCTTCCATTCCTTATCCACAGGTTCATCGTGTTCGGCTCGCTCTATGGCACGGTGATTTTCCTGATCTTTGCCTGCGGGAGCAAGCGGGGCGAGGGTTGGCGCTCCATGGTCGAAGATATCTTCGGCTGTGTCCCGATGTTGCGCGTTTCGCTGAAATACTTTGTCATCGCCCGGCTCGCCGCCGCGCTCGATGCCCTGTCCAGCGCGGGTGTGTCCGCCGTCAGGACCTGGGAAATGGCCGCGGAAGCCTGCGGGTCACCGCGCTTGAAGCGCCAGATTTTGCATTGGGCGCCACAGCTGGAAACGGGTGTCACCCCCGCCGAGATGGTGAACCAGATTCCGTACTTCCCGGAGATGTTCTCCAATCTTTACTTCACCGCCGAGATGACCGGCAAACATGACGAGACGCTTGAGCGGCTCCAAGTCTATTTTGAGCAGGAAGGTGTCCGTCTGATGCAATGGTTCACCCGCATCATGAACGGCATCTTTTATGCGTGCGTGGCCGTGTATGTGGCCTACAAAGTGATCAGCTTCTGGAAACATTATTACGATGCATTGTTACAGAGCGTTTAAAACTTTCATGACCCTCGCCGAAATCCTTTCGAACGAAGAACTCCGCCAGCGCGAATTTCCCGTCACCAAAAACAAGATCTTTCTCGCGCACGGCGGCGTCTGCCCGCTGCCGCACCGCGTGGCGCAGGCCATCAACGACTGCGCCACCGAGGCCACCCTGGGCGACCAGGAAGCGTTCGTCATGGGCCGCATCGATGACGCCCGCCGTGCCGGCGCGCGGTTGCTCAACTGCCAGCCGGATGAGGTGTCGCTCGTCGGCCCCACCTCGCTCGCGTTGAGCTACGTCGCCGCCGGTTTGAATTTTCGCAAGGGCGACAACATCCTCATCTATCACGACGATTATCCCTCCAACGTCTATCCGTGGATGGCGCTGGCGGAGAAGGGCGTGAAGGTCCGTCTCATGAACATCCGCACTCTCGGCGTCATCCGCAAAGTGGATGTCATGGGGCAGGTGGATGAGGACACCCGGCTCGTGGCGCTCGCCTCGAACCATTTCATCAGTGGGTACCGGCTGGAGCACGATGCCATCGGCAAATTTTTGCGCGAGCGCGGGATTCTGTTCTGCCTCGACGCCATCCAGACGCTCGGCGCGTTTCCGACCACCGTGGAGAACGTGGATTTTCTCGCCGCCGACGCGCACAAATGGCTGCTCGGCCCGTGCGGCGCCGGCGTGTTCTACGTCAAAAAGGATCTGCAGGAGAAACTGAACCCGCCCGTGTACGGCTGGCACAACGTCCGCAACCCCAACTTCGTGGCGCAGGACAAAATTGAATTCCGCAGCGGTGCGGCGAAGTTTGAGGCCGGCACGCACAATCTTCTCGGCCTGGTCGGCCTGCTCGCCGCCATGGAACTCACGCTGGAGATCGGCGTGGAAGAGATCGCACGCGAACTGCTCCGCAAACGCGCGTGGCTCGTGCCCGCGTTGCAGGCCAAGGGCTACACCGTGCTGAATGCCGACGCCAAGCCGGAGAACGCCAGCAGCATCACCGCCATCCATCAGCCCGGACAGGACATGGCCGCGCTGTGTGAGAAGCTGGCTGCGAACGGCGTGATCGCCTCCCTGCGCACCGACCGCAAGGCGCAGAAATACCTCCGCCTTTCCCCGCATTTTTACAATACCGACGCGGAACTGCAGCGGGTGATGGAATTGTTGTGAAGGCCGGGTTTGGCCGCAGGGACCATTGCGGTCTGGTGCCGGTTTGCGTCAGGGCAGGGAGACCGCCCGATAGAAGCGTTGTCCCACCGCCGGGTTGGTATCGAGAATGAATTGCGGATTGGTCTGCAGTGTCACGTTGAACAGCGGAGTCCAGAGCGACTGCGTGTTCACGATGGAGGTGGATTCGATCCGGTAAACATTGCTCACCACGCCGGAAAGATTCATCCCAAAATAAGTCTGCGGATGCAAAAGATTCAGGGTTGTGGAAACCGGGTTGTCGACATTCAGGCGGGCAATGTTGTTGATATTGGTGCCATTGATGCCGTTGAAGCCGCCACCGGCCAGAAGCTTCCCGTCAGATTGAAGCAGCAGTTTTTTTACCTGGAGGGCATTAATTCTGACCGCCACCGGGGTAAAGCCCGCATCCAAACTCCCGTCGCCGTTCAGGCGGAAAATGTTGTTAGATGTGCCCGACTGGAAGCCAACAGCCAAAATTTTCCCATCCGATTGCAGGACCATCTGCTCCACGTCGCTCGCGGCGGCCGCGGCCGGGGAATTAAAGCCCAGGTCAAGGCTGCCATCCGCATTCAGCCGGGCGAGGTTGTGGCGGGTATAACCATTGAGGCTGACAAAGATGCCGCCGATCAGCACCTGGCCATTCGTTTGTACCGCCAGACATTTGATGCCCGAGGTCGACGGCACCAAGGGGTTTGGATTGAAACCGGTGTCGATGCTGCCGTCTGGATTTAAACGGACCAGACAGCTTCGATTCGTGCCGTTAAAACTGGCAAATCCGCCACCCGCCAGTATTTTTCCATCAGGCTGGATGGCCATCGCATAAATTGGGCTGTCCGCGCCTGTTCCGGGGTCAAAGCTTGTGTCAACCGAACCGTCGGTGTTAAAGCGTGCGATGCCGGCATGGGACAGGTTATTGAAAAAAGCGGTGAGATTTCCGGTGGCCAGGATTTGGCCGTTGGTCTGCACGGCGACGCACGAAATTAAGCCGGCGCTTAAGCCGGCATCGGTGTTAAGGGTGGCGTCCAGGCTGCCATCAGCCCTGAGCCTGGCTATGCTGGGGCGCCTCAGCCCGTCCACGACGACAAAACTGCCGCCGATGAGGATTTGGCCATCGGTTTGCAGGGCAAATGAATCAACTTCGCCGTTGGGCCCGTCACCGGGGTCAAAGGTCGGATCGACACTGCCGTCGCTGTTCAAGCGGGCGACCTGCACCCGGTTTATGTTGTTTACCTTCGTAAAATAGCCACCGATCAAAATTTTGCCGTCCGGCTGCAGGGCAACGGCATCAACAACGCCGTCGGGCCCGGTACCCGGATTAAAGGTGAGGTCGAGCGAGCCGGCCGGGCCGCACAAACCGGAGCCGGATAATGAAAAAAAGACGGCCATGCCCACCCCGATCCAAAGGAGTTTCTTCATGCCGGGAGAATGTAAAATGTTGTTTCAAACCGTTTCAATTCTTTTCTGGCCGGATTCCAGCGGCGGGCGCGGCCGTGGGAACGGCGAGGCGTGTGCTGTGGCGCGCGCCAGCAGGGTCCGGCATTCCTGATGCCGCCCATTTTGCCACGGCTTTTTGCTTTCACTTCACCTCAAATCTGTGTTCAATCTGTGGCCGTTTGAACCGCGATTTGGCCGCGCACCGCCGCCCGATCGCATATCGGAAATCGTAAATAAAAAATTTCAATGCCCAAGCGCACCGACATCCATAGCGTCCTCATCATCGGCGCCGGCCCGATCATCATCGGCCAGGCGTGCGAGTTCGATTATTCCGGCACCCAGGCCTGCAAGGCCCTGAAGGAGGAAGGCTACCGCGTCGTCCTCATCAACTCCAACCCGGCCACCATCATGACCGACCCGGAGTTCGCCGACCGCACGTACATCGAACCCATCACGCCCGAATGCGTGGAGAAGATCATCATCCGCGAGAAGGAAGAGATGAAGAAGATGGGCGCGACCGGCAAGCTGGTGCTGCTCCCGACGCTCGGCGGCCAGACCGCGCTCAACACCGCGATGGCCCTGAACAAAAACGGCGCGCTCACCCGGCACGATGTCGAGATGATCGGCGCCAAGCCCGAGGCCATCCACAAGGGCGAAGACCGTTTTGCGTTCAAGGAATTGATGCTGAAGATCGGCCTGGATGTTCCGATTTCCGGCGTGGCGCACAATCTGGACGAGGCCCGCGCGGTGGCAAAATCCATCGGCAAGTTTCCGCTCATCATCCGCCCCGCGTTCACGCTCGGCGGCACGGGCGGCGGCATCGGCTACAACCAGGAGGAATTTGAGGCCATCGCCAAAAACGGCATCGAGCTTTCGCCCGTGAACGAGATCCTCATCGAGGAATCGCTGCTGGGCTGGAAGGAATACGAGATGGAAGTGATGCGCGACAAGGCGGACAACTGCGTCATCATCTGCAGCATCGAGAACTTCGACCCCATGGGCGTGCACACCGGCGACAGCATCACGGTGGCGCCGATCCAGACGCTGACGGACAAGGAATACCAGATCATGCGCGACCAGAGCTTCGCCGTCATCCGCGCCGTGGGCGTGGAGACCGGCGGCTCGAACATCCAGTTCGGGTGCGACCCGGACACCGGCCGCATGGTCATCATCGAGATGAACCCGCGCGTTTCGCGGAGTTCGGCATTGGCGTCCAAGGCCACGGGTTTTCCGATCGCCAAGATTGCCGCCAAGCTGGCGGTCGGCTACCTGCTGGATGAACTGAAGAACGACATCACGCGCGAAACGCCCGCGAGCTTCGAGCCGAGCATTGATTACGTGGTGACCAAGATCCCGCGGTTTGCCTTCGAGAAATTTCCGCAGGCCGACCCCACGCTGACCACGCAGATGAAGAGCGTGGGCGAGGCCATGGCCATCGGCCGCACGTTCAAGGAAAGCCTGCAAAAATGCCTGCGCTCGCTGGAGATCGGCCGCAGCGGTTTGGGCGGCGACGGCAAACCCTGGCGCATCGGCACCGAACTCTACGGCGACCGCGACATCCTGCCGCGCGACGTCATCAGCCGCAAACTGAGCGTGCCGAACGCGGAACGCATCTTCTTCATCCGCCACGCGATGCGGGCGGGATTCACCGTGGACGAGATTTTTAACCTGACGAAGATTGACCGGTGGTTTCTGGTGCAGATTAAAGAGATTGTGGATTTTGAGGAGGAGTTGGCGGGGGCGAAGAATTAAAAACAAAACCCGCCGGGATGTTTAATCGCCGGCGGGTGTGGTTCTATTCTTTTGTTACGCTAATTTAACGAACTTCTTATACATCGTGGCAACTTGTGCGACCTGCGAATAGCAGGATTTTGTTTTGCCCATTACATCAGGCCGCTTAGCAATTTCTTTGTAAGCGAGAACTGCTGCTGCCACAAGTTCGTCATCAAGTTTCGGTGCTTTAATTTGCCATCCATCTTTTGTTTGCACGGCGAATTCAGACAACGCTGCCAGAATGGGAAAAATCAAACCATCCGGCACTTCAACTATCTGTTTTCCGTCACGCTCAATGCACCAGAGGCGGCAACCTTCAAATGCCGGATTTGATTTCCAGCTTTCATATAGGTCATATGCCTGTCCAGCAATGTCCAAATAGAATTGATAGACCTTTTTGAAGTGTTCATGCTCTTTATCTTTTTTGTCGTGAGCTTTTCGATAAATGGCGTCGAAATCTTTGAGGCAAGTGGCTTTTGAGTTATAGGTATAGACTCGGTTAATGCCACCGGGCTTGAACCATAACTCATCCGGCAAAAGTGCTGCGATTACTTGCAGCAATTTTTCTGTCTGCACATAGTTGTTATCCGCACTTACCCACTCCGTTTCTGACTTTTGCAACTGTAGTTTTGAATGAGTTTTTCGGAAATGTTTATCAATCTCATCAAGTTCACCACGTTGGCCGACGATTGAAATCGTCTTTACGTCGTTTTGGAAATTTCTGGCGATGGATACTTCACTGATTAAGTCCTCATCGTTCGTGATAATGAGTTCAAATTTGACAGACATTTCCAACTCGCTGCCAGTCTCCGCTGCAAAATCTCTTAAAACACCTTGTGTTTGAGAGCCGTTGATGATGCTTGCGTTAGTCAGAATCAGGACTTTGTCTTTCTCATCAACTTCTGATCCTCGTGCGACAATTACAATCCCGCCATTTAATATACAGAACTGTTCGGGGTTGTTTTTGAGCGTGTCTTTTATGGCTCGATGGACTGCTGTTGTTGTTCGCTTCTGTTTACCTTCGGCATCTACCAGATATGAGCGAACATTTTCATCAGTAGGCAGTTCAAGGATTGCTTTTGCTGGAATGTGACCAGCAATGACTTTTCGATTTGCAGACAAGTCTTCTGGACTGCTGATATTGCGTTGGGAATGGAACGGTATTTTGAAGGTGCGACCGTTCGCCGCACTATTACGGTTGTTTTGCATACTGTTTTTCTTTCGACCACCTGTTTGTTTTGCCTTCCACTTTCCAGCAGAGGCGCAGATGTAATCGACAAGCTGATTAAATCATCGACTTGTTCGGTTGTCAAGCTCGCCGCTCCTTCGGGAACGAAATCTATGTAGCCACCCACGCCACCCAATTCTCTAACCCCGTCGGGGCGGCATCCTCTGCGGGGCGCGGCATTCATGCCGCTTCACCTCACGCATGCCAGTACGCGCAAGAGTTTTTCAATGCGCTCTTCCATCCGCACGTTGAAGCGGCCTAAAGGCCGCGGTCCTCTGGCCAGGGCGCGGCGTTCACGCCGATGCAACTCCTTCAGAGTTGTTTGCCATTCAATCCCTCACCCGGCGTAGCCCTCGCACCCGCCTTCGCTTCACTTCGGCGTGGCGTGCCGGTCAACGCTGGGCTGCTATGGGGATTGTCAAGTGAGAGGGGTTCAGTTCATTTTTTTCTTAAAAGGTTTTTTGTTTTGGCGGCGTTTCCTCTTCGTTGGCAGCTTGTAAAATGGGCTGCTCCAGTCTGCTATTCGCACGCGAACGGTCTCGGTGCCAGGTGACGATTCAAAGTCAGGGAAGAGGAACGAGGCGCACCCCATCTGAAAGGCGGGTTCAGACCAGCTGACCCATGCCCAGCGCCGGGCGCGCGCCGCTCCAAAGTGGTTTAGGTTCGGTTCATTGTTTTATTTCAGTCCGAGTTTCTCCGCCGTGGTTCTGCCGGTATTCAGCCGCCAGAGGTCAATGGCCAGGCGTCGGCCGATGGCGACGATGGCCTTCTGTTTGGCACCGCCGGTTGTTTTCGGATTGGCCAGCACCGGCCGCCATTTTTGCAGGGGCGGATAATCGGGTTGGAAGCGGACGCACCGCCAGGCCAGTTCAATCAAAGCGGTGCGGAGGCGCCGGTTGCCATGTTTTGTGATCGGACCGGTGTGCAGTTTGTTGCCGCTGCCCCGGACGCCGGGACACAGGCCGGTCAGGCTGGCCACCTGCCGCCGGTTTTTAAACCGGTGCCAGTCGAGGATTTCCCGCTCGAGCACCTGGCTGGTGAGCGCGCCCACGCCACGGGGTTGCGATGTCGCCGCGGCTTCCAGCCGTTCGGCAGCGGCCTCCGTTTGGGCATGGACGGCCAACAATAAATTGCGTGTCACCGTCAACAGTTCGATCAAGGCCGCAGGCAGTTTGCGACAGAGACCCTGCCAATGGGCCGCCTGCCACCAGCGGCCTTTGACCCGCAATCCATGGAACAACAGCAGGCTCCGGCCTTGGGCTTCAAAGCGCAGACGATGGGCCAGGAGTTGTTCGCGTTGCCGGCTTTGGGCGCGGGCCAGTTCCTGGGCCGGCGTGGGCACCCGGACGATGGCCAACGCACGCTGGTTGCCTTGCACATAACGGTCCAGCCGTTGCACGAGCGCCAACGCATCCGTCTGGTCGGTCTTAACGCCGCGCTTGAGTTCGTCCCAGTTCTGCGGACGGATCACCACATTGTGGATCCCCAAGGCTGCCAACGCCCGGTGCAGGGAGTAGCCTAACGGGCCGGCTTCGTAACAACTGTGAACTGCCTCTGCCAAGCCAAGCTGCTTTTTGGCCCAGAGCAGAAAACCTTCGGGCGTGAACTTTTGGGCCGGCTGGGGTGTGGAATCGTCGATTTGGCGGACAACGCGATAGCTCTCGGCATGCACGTCGATCCCCAGTTTAATCCGCTTGGCTTTGACTATGGTTTGTGATGTTTTCATTTGGTGGGTATTGGTGTTTGGTTTGTTTGCGAGACAACCTTTGGTGTAGCGTCTTTTCGCTCACCCGCCAATACCCATACCATCTGAATGAT
>Ga0210392_10000905_pt1 | contig 16403 bp, 16 predicted proteins | sample IncBWC30OmetaG_FD_161057 | JGI IMG/M metagenome (GOLD analysis project Ga0210392, IMG submission 161057) | Forest soil microbial communities from Barre Woods Harvard Forest LTER site, Petersham, Massachusetts, United States - Inc-BW-C-30-O ...
GCAGGCTCTCGTTGTTGGAATAGTGGACTTTCAGCCATGCCGAAATCTGTTCCGGCGACCAGTCCAGGATCAGTTTACTGGCCACGATCGTCCGCAGCTTCTCGTCGATGGCAAGAAGGCACACCTTGGGTCGCAGAGCCGACTCCCAGGCCCGACGATCGGCTTCACTGGCTCGATACAGTGGACGCCCGCCGTGACGCGACACCTCCCGGCTCACGGTCGACACAGCCCGCTGCAACCCGTTGGCGATCTCCCGAATCGACGAACCGGAAGCAATCCCTCGTGAGATGTCTTCCCGCTCGGCCAGCGTCAGCGTTCGCGGTGAACGCCGACGAGCAGCAGGAACTATACCTCCGCGCTGCGTCAGCAGGAACCGAATAGAACCATGCCCCTTACCGAAGGCGCGCCCAATGTCATGCAACGACTCGCCCGCCTTCCAGCGGCGCCACATGTCGATCCGCTGCTCCGTGGAAAGCCTGTTCCGTTTTCCTTGTGCCATAAACACCACCTTTAGAAAATGAATTCATATCAAGATGGTGTTGCATCGACCGGTTGAGACCGCCGCCATTTTCGGACAAGTCACTGGGACTTACATGACGAAACCGCACCCAGAAGGCCTAAATCCCCCGGCCCCTAGTATAGGAGAACACGTGCGGAATTAAAAAACAGGGTCCGATACGTAACCGAACCAGGCACAATATCAGGTGCCGGAACGTGTGCGGAATTTGATCAGCCCGCCGGCCACCGATACTCGTCCTTCCAGGCGACCTGAACCCCTCTTCAATACCGAAAGGACTTCTGTCCATGTCCAGGTATGTTTGGAGGAAAGCCAGATCGAAGGAAACGCGCTGGCCCGTTGCTTTTCCATGCCGCCCGGAATCACGTTTCTCGCTCACTACAAGCAAAGTGATACCCGAAGCGAAAATGGTCGCCAATATTGAAAGAGGCACAGCCGGGTTGTTCAACATCGGTACGGGCAAGTCGAGAGCTTTCAGGCCGAGGTAATGCATCGACCATATCCCTATTCCCATTGCGGACGCACCCCCACCGAGCCATGCAAACCAAGCCCTACCTCGCGAGGCCTTGATTCGCTCCGCCAACGCGACGGTCGCATAGGTGGCGACGAACAGGGCGAGACCCGACAATGCAACCAATCGAAAATCGAAACCAATCAGATCAGAACCGATAATATGCATATGCCTGTTATCGGCGGTTAAGTGAGCATCTGCAGTAGCTCAAAAGTTGCATATGGGCGCGACCGACTGCGGCCCTCGGTGTCGCGTCGAGGATCAAAACAATGTCATTCTTCCGCACGCGGACTGAAGTTGAGGCTCAGATATAAAATCATTTCGCTCAAACCGTCTGCTTCTGGTCTCTATCGTGATCCTGTGTTTCTACGGATGTACAGGGAAGACTTCGTCAAACCTGCAAGCGAGTCAGGGCTCCGCGATCGTGGGCATCGTGACGCCTGATGCGCTCTATCTCTTCACTGATAGCGCACGTTCAACCATCAGACCTCTGCCTGGAGCGACACCAGAACTTGCGGATTTGGGATCTCAAAAGGCTTGGAAGATCCGACGAGTCATCTTTGCACAAGCTGGATTGAGATCAATGGAAGTCAATAATGAGGAGTACGACTTCACTGAACCTGCTCGACGACTGCTTGAAATATCCAATGTTTTTGAGCCAGCGCAGTTCTCTTCCGCGTGGAAAATCGAGATCAAGAAGGCAATCAATGACGCATTTATGAACAATCCCGCTAACTTCAGACGGCTTGTAGAGAATGGGGTCAAGGGTGTCGAAATCGTCCTCGGATGGTTCGATTCCACGAGTTCGCCTCACTTAATTCGACATCATATCGCTATTGAAATCTCACAGGACGGCAAACTTGTTCTCAAGGACTCCGACTCCGAGGTGCGTCCGGGAGAAGCAGGGCGGCGGGGTTCAGTCCTATTGGGTGCCGAAGCTGCTGACATCGCCCCTGAACTGAAGGCGGATCGAAAACCTACTCAATCCTTGAAGAACTCATGGCGAAAGGGCTATACCCCGATGCCGCGAACCTTATCATCGCCTACGCAGCCAAACGGTCCGGCGAGGTAGGTGGAGCAATCCAAGCGGTTACCCTTCACAGGAGATAACCGTGATGGCGGGGGAATCGATCCGGCTTCGTGACAGCCAAAAACATGAAGCGATACAGAGAGGACAATAATAGACCAGGCCTGACTTTAGTTGACCTCGTTATTTGTCTGCACGATAGGACGAGCTGAATTCCGCGGATCATCATATGCAATATGCAGGATATGTAGCAGTTTGGCCAATTGACCGGTCATTCCCGAGCAGATCCCGTCGGACTTCTCTGCGGTAACGCGCCTGGGGGTCGTAAGCGACTGAAGCACAGCTCTGGATCAGACCAGTAATGATAAACGCCGCAGGATCCACGAATATTTGAGCTTGAACGGCGGTCAAGACAGACGCGGGCACGGCTGCAGCAGCCCACGAGAGTAACGTTCGGATTGTTTGAATGTAAGTCAGTGAGGAGCAAGAGGTGTTGCCAAGGCTGAACTCAGCGGTGAAGCTGATTCAGAGAACTACCCCGGTACAGGAAAGCTGAAGGAGCACAGCGTTGATTTCCACTCGGAATCGAGTGTTTCTATGGTCCAGCATCAGATTCCCGTCCTGCCATCAATGCTTCTGAGAGGAAGTCTGGTCCATCGGTGAAGAGTGATCGCTCCATCGATCTGTCCTCCCATCGTTTAGCATAGGGGGTATTTGACCTCGATCGTGTCGCTCTCGGTGAAGGCGCGTGTCGCGTTGGGCTGGCTTTTTGGGACAAGACAATCGCTGAGATGGCCGATTAGGAGGGACAAAGTGACAAAGTGCTGCCAACGAGCTACCTATCCCTCGTCATCGCCAAGGCCTACGAGGCCTGCCTCAATTTTCTCTTGAAGCGACTGAAATTGAGGAAGAAAGGAGTGAGACCAACGCTCTTACTGCTGCGTGTCCTCTCCGAACTTGTCGCGCTCCTCTTCGGTGCAGAACCAATCGAAGGCATAACCCCTATCGCGCACCATCTCGGTCTTTAGCTCCACCCTATCGCATTCACGACATTTGCGATAGGGACTGAAATAAGCCGGGAACAGCCAGCGCAAGAGCCTTCCCATCATCCCATTCTCCTCAACATCTCAATGAGAATTGAATAGCCGCCTCAAATTCATCCGCGCTACTTTCTGCCGTAGAACGAGCCATCCTGATCTGAATCATGTCGCTCTTGAGCCTTACCCGAGGCATATCAAGAACTTAGCATATTCGTTGCTACGGATCGGACGTCTCCAGTACAAGAGAGGTTTCCGGAGGTCGTGCTCGGCCTTCAACACTTCCGACTCTAGCAATTTGCTCCGCGCACTGTCACATTTTAGTCTTTTCTCATGGTGACAACCGACGCAGCCGTGTCTAGTCTCTCGGGGATGGTATTCAGGTGTCCGTTGCGCCAAAGATGTGGGGAATGGATTGTAAAGGACGGAGGAACGAGTAATCGCTGGCATTGTGAATCGGCTCTGGAACATGTGCTTTCCAAGGTATCTCCGCATGTAAGTAAGCATTTTCTTGGCTTCCAAAGAGTTTCTTCGAGTCAGCGTGTGTTGGAGTTTCGGCTACCAAAAACGGTAGCCGCAGCCTAAAGAGAAGATCGGAAAGAAGCTGGCGTAGCTTAGGTTGTGATCGTTGCGCGCTTTGAAAGCGGCGAGGCTTTGCTGAAAACTTGAATCCTGATCAACCGATTGGCAACCCACTGAGGGTGGGTAGTTCGGGTCGCATGCACTGCCAGTGAAGGCCACCTGGAGGCTGGGCTGGCCTGCGTAGTAGAAGCCCATCTCGACCGGGATGCTGAAACGGCTGCGGTCGCGCGGAATGAGATTGCCAAACCCGAAACTTAAACCCGGAGAGACTTTACGGAAGTCGATGCGTCCGGAGCCGCGGAGCGGGTCGGTGTAACTGCTAGTGTAGTTTTGGCCGTTGAGGGTAACTGTGCTGCCGGAGGGAATAATGGCGGTTGCGACGACACGGTTATTGTTGCCAAAGAGGAGCTGTGGACTGAAACGTAAGTGTCCGCCGAAGGGGAACCAATCGAGAGCGACGTGACCGGATCGAAGGTGGAGATTGACGCCAACATCGGCACCTTCTTCTTGGAAGCTGGTCGTATAGCTGAAAAAGTCTGTGCCGGCGCGTAAGTTGAATCTTGCTGCAAGGGGCGTGGCGGCGTCGAATCCGGTCCCTGCAAAGCCGACTCGTGTGGCAAGTCCCAGGCCGGAGAACGGGTGGTAGGTTCGACCGGCGCCTAATGGGCGTGGAGGGGCAGTAACGAAGGCGCCCGAACTTGCCAGACTGTCGGTATGGACCGGTGCAGGGGCTAGGTTGAATGCGGTGTTTTCAAGAACTGTGTTCTGCGCGAGGGCATAGGGAGCCGCGAAGCCGAGAGCGATGCTGAGTGCGAGAATGTGCGGTTTCATAGAAGGTTTCCATTCGTCGATTGCGATTTCTGCTGAATTCTCTATCGGCACAGGTTCGTGGTTCTTCACGTTAGGAATGTTTTTCTTCCACACCCTCGGCAATGGAGGAGCCAATCATTTGCATTAGCATCGACATGACGGCCGTTTCTAGCGGGCAGCGTCAAATTGAAGCGACTGAATCCTTTACTTCAATGAGAACGAACCAAGCCCCGGTGCCGCGCGCGTCGGAACTGGTTTTCTATCTGCATGGCGAGAGCCGTCAGAACCTCTGGGCAAATGCGCTCGAAAACTGCGAGATATTCACTCACCTGATGCTGATCGCAATCGGAGAGAGGATCACACAGCTATGAAAACAAATCTGAAATCCGCCGCGAAGGCGGCAGAGTGTGTCCTACTCCGGCACCGTAACGTTCTCGGTTAAAGCTTTCTAACGGTTGTGATGTTTAATATGGTCTTCTGAATGCAGTCACCCTGCTCGCGCGAATAGATGTCGGATTTAGATGATGAGTGGCGCTACCTTCGTTGTCGCGAGATGATGGTGCCTTTGATACGACCTCTGCCTGAACACACAGAGTCGAAAGGAGCAGTCACCAAGATTCCAACCGGATTGCTAAAGGCGCGTTGATCTTGCCAAGAAAATGTCCGCTCAGGCGGAGATGAAGAACACACTTCCGTGGAGAAGATAGATCGTGGCTAGCATCAGAGGCGGTTGATGGCTGCTCCGGAGGATCAGAGGTCAAAGGATGGGAAACTTTTCAATAGCACTGTCTGGACTGGAAGCGAATTCGACCGCCCTGAACACGATCGGCAACAATCTGGCGAACCTCAATACAACCGCATTTAAAGGGCAGACCACGTCATTTGAGGACCTGTTCTATCAACAGATCGGCCGGTCCGGATCAGGTGATCCGATCCAAGTAGGTGCCGGGACAAAGATTTCGGGGACGACAACCGATTTCAGCCAAGGAGCGATTCTGCCCGGTGCCGACGCAAATGCGGCCAATATGGCTCTGGCTGGCAATGGATTTTTCATGGTGCAACAGAACGAGCAGCAGTTGTTGACCCGCGCGGGTGACTTTCAGGTGGCCAGCAGCGGAAACTTAACGACCCAGGACGGCCAGCTGGTGTTGGGCTATGCTGCAGCAGCCGATCAGGCGCCGCAGGCGACGCGGAACTTCTCGGTAGCAACGAACCTTGACTCTACCGCCGCGCCAAGCACCGAATTTTCAGCTCAAGTGACCCTCGTTGACTCGCTTGGCCATAGCTATTTAGCGACCATCCTTTTCAGGAAATCAACGGCACCAGGTGTCGAAGCGTGGGACTTTACGGTGAGTCTACCTGCCGGTGCCGAAACAGGATTGCCGACCGGTAATCAAGGAACAATTTTCTTCGATGCGTTTGGTAATCCTGGGCTATCGTCAGGTCCAAGAACAAGCCGGACCATGACATTTCCCGGGCTCGCGGATGGCGCAGACACTCTGAGCATGATATGGAATGTAAATGGGCTAACAAGCCTGCCGTTTGGATCCGTCGATATTTCTTCAACGCAAGACGGGAATGTGGGAGGCAATGGCGCAGTGAACCCAAACACAGATCCGGTGCCAATCGTATTGCCCCTTGGTTCGACTGAAGCCGCGCAGGCGACACAGACCATCTCGGCCACAATAAATTTGAATGCGAAAGCATCCGCAGGCACGACATTTACGACGCCCATAACTGTCGTCGACTCGCTTGGCCAGAGCCATCAGGCGACGATTGTTTATGAAAAGACGGGAACCAACACATGGAACTATGAGGTAGCCCTTCCGCCTGGCGAAGCAACCGGAGTGCCTGTGAATAATGTTGGTACGTTGACGTTCGATGCAAATGGAAACCTGACCTCGCCAACCGGGCGTATTGCCGGGATCAGCTTTCCCGGAATGGCGGATGGGGCTGCCGATCTGACCTTCAGCTGGGACCTCAATGGCGGAAACTCAACTCCTACCGTCACGCAATTGGCATCCGCTAGTAGCAATAACACTGTTAATCAAGATGGATTCGCAAGCGGTAACTATACAGGGTTCACGGTAGACTCCAGCGGCTTGATTTTAGCTCATTTCAGCAACGGTCAAGAACGGACCGTCGCTCAAATTGCAGTAGCAACTGTGTCTAATACGATGGGGTTGGTGGCGACCGGCGACAACAATTTTCAGGTCACTGTTGCATCAGGCCCGGCGATTGCAGGGATTGCCGGCACAGGAGGTCGCGGGAAAGTGGATGATAACGCGCTAGAGGAGTCGAACGTTAACATTTCAACAGAGTTTTCTAATCTGATCATTGCGCAAAGAGCGTTCGAGGCTGACTCAAAGACGATGACGACCTTTGATACGATCTCGCAAGACGTGATGGCGATGATTCGATAAGTAGCTAGAAAACGTGTCAGACATATCATGGGTCCGCGAACCCTATCGCTTGCAGCGAACTTCGAAACGATAACGAAGCTTGCAAGTGTTTGCACTACAACGTTAGTGCGCAACTGCCTTTGAAGGAAACCATCATTAAGTTCGAATGGCTCAAAAAAAGGCGGCTGCACCAAATGCCGCGGCTGACGGCAGCTCTCGGCTAATGGTTCTCTCCCTGGGCGCGCTGTACTGGCAGAACTCACCGGTTGCGGCGGAAGAGCGATCCTCTCGGCATCCACTGTGTCGCTCTTCCGATCACTGTGCGAGATCGCCCGCAGCTCCCTCACGTTCGCCACGATCACTCCGTGGCCTATCTCCTGAAGCTGTTCGCTGACCTAGATCGAGTGCGTTCCCGCCTCCATTCCGATCCGGGCCTTAGGTAAATCGGTAAACCTCTTCTCGACCCCGAGGGTGTCGTTAGAAACCGCCCCGGTCAACCACTTCTCCATCTTCGTTGAGCGTGCAGTAATGGCTCCAGGCATCCCCAAGATCGATCCCGATCGTCATCCCAACCTTGGTGATGCCGTGTGGAACTTCCGCGATGAGGTGTTGCGATGGCTCTTTCATGGCAATAGTTTCTCCGATCTAAGAGACTTGCTCACCCCATTTTTTCGGTCAATCGTGGAACCCCCAGAGAGTTTTCTCAACTGAGTCTGCGCAGTTCAGCAACCGCGATAGAAGAAACGTCACCCGCTTTTGCGGGTTTATTTTTCCGTAACCATACTCTTGCCCGCCACCGCCCCAGCAGAGGGCCGGCCGCTAAGATCACAAGAGCACCACATAAGGCGATTCGCATCACACCACCTCCGAACTCTTGGACACTCTATCGGCACCGATAGCGATACCAATAGTGACAAAGCCAAAACATTTGGGGGCAATGTATGTAAATATCAAGTCGGCTCGCCGAGATGTTTCTGGAAAAGATCGACTCTCCTTCTCCTTCCAAAAGGGTTGGTAATCCTCCTCTGTTTCCTCGTTGTGCTGATGTCACCAAAGGTCCGAGCATGCCCTCGAGCGGGCCGGCGCCAAGGAACCTTCATTCCGAAAATTGAGTGCGGCTAAAAAGTGAGTGGCGCAGATTGACCGGGTAGTGAGGGCGATGCAAATAATCAACCTGCGAAGATCAGAACCTTTTAATGCTCGTAGCCGCGGCTTGGCATGTGATGTGCACATGTATAGACGGGCCGCCCGCATGCGACTCGTGACTCGCGAGTCGATAAAGTCGATGGCCGGTCTTAGAGGCTGTCATGAAAAGACTTACCGGCGTTTACGTCCTACTGGGCTTCACCATGGGGTCTTTCGCACAGAACGTTGTCGGCCCCCACGGCCAGGGTTCCGTCGTGTTTGAGTCACCTGGCGGCAGATGGCAAGAAGCAGTAATTACGGACCAATTGACAGGCGAATCAAGCACGGCGTATTCACTGGAAGCTGAACCCGGCGGAACCGATGCTCGCGCCAGAAGACATCCAAGAATCGTGTTCTCCTGTCAGCAATCAGGGAAGCTTGATGGTATTTGGATTCGGACCGGAACGGTCGTTGCAAACCAATTTCCCAGACATCATGATCACTCTTCGGGTCGGGCCCAGGTGTCGAGTCGCAGTGACAGCCAAAAATCAAAAACGTGGACTGCTGACATTGCAGCGGGCGGTTCGGATTTGGTGGCAGATGAAGGTATCATCTTTGATCTTGTGGGTCACAAGAGACTCGTGATTCGCTTCAGATCGGCTTCCGGGGCGACGATTGTCGACGAATACCTGTCTGAGGGACTATCAATCAGATCGTTGAAATCCAATTGCTCTGCTCTCTTCGCGAAAAAATAAACGGGCAGGGTTATAGGTGCATGCCTCAGAGCCATTCAAATAGTTGGTCGAGCTGAGATGTCTCGCAGCTTAGAGAACAGACGCGGTTTATTCAAACAGCGAAGCACGAGCACACCTTATCGGTTACGCGAGCCTTCGTATCATTAAATCAAATGTGAGGTAGATGGAAGCCACCTGGGTGTCTATCATTTCGCCATGAGAAGTATGAATCTAAGCCTTCGCACAACGACAATCTACTCACGGCTAATTGAGGAGTAACGTTCCCAACATCAACGAACGGGTTGAGATCCATCTGTCTATTGTGCTCGAATTCTGTCCGATTCTTCTCCAAATGCGAGAAACTTGCAGATGAAGGAAATAAACAAAACGTAGATGCCAAGGGCCAGCATAGGATAGATAAGATACAGCAATACGGTGTGAGAATCGAAAAATCTCATTTCTACCTCTTCTCACAATATCGACAAAGATTCATTAGACCTTACGCCGCTTGGCGCAAAGATAGTTCATCCGATCCGGATTCAACTCCCACCCTCGAATGCAGCCAGAGCGTATAGTTCAAGGTTCGCCTAAGGCGCTGGAGTGCGAGGTTCTGCGACTCGACTCTTGCAGCTCGTAAAAGGTTATAGAGACTGGGCGCGCCTTAACAAAAGTCTCTTTTGGAGGAGCGGGTCAGCTGGGTCTTCCTATCAAGTCGATATTGGATAGATTTTGAGGAAAGCACTGACGTATTTGAGCCAAACCCTGCCGGGTGCATACAACTTTCCCATAGGCTTTTCCCTGGGTGAATCGTCCAGGGAAGCAGTTAATCGACCAAAATCAGTAGCGTTGTGAAGCTTCAACATTATCGCTTTAGTCGGATCTGCAACCTCAAAGGAAAGTGCGAAGACCACATCACTAACTCAGTGCGATCGCTTTATTAGAGGCGTCAGTTGCTGTTCCGCTGGCGGAATGGCACCGATCCACGAGTAGCGACCAATTTCGACGAAACCCTCTAGATAAGGCCTCGAACGGGATTCGATTAGAAAGGCCAAATGGCCTGATCGATCGGTTGGAATCGAACCTGCAATAGATAACAGCACTGAAGCAAAGCGGAAAAAATGCCGATAGTAGGTACTGTCGTACCGTGCCGCTAACCGTTGCGAACTTTGCTTCCACTGAGGACAAAAGCATGTTGAGGGTGATTCTGAGAGGACACGGCCAAGACTTAAGGGGAATTGCGAAATGATGACGCGCCAAGAACACAATTCATACCGGCCGACTCGTGATTGTCGATCGACAACAGTTGCTGCCGTCTCGCTCGGGAGGCGGAAGTTGTGTCTTTCGGAGCGTCTCAGTCGAGTTCTAGGAGCGCGAGGTTCAAAGGTGAGAAACGTTTCTCTCACCAGCTGCCTGCTTGTCCTTTGTTTCTTGAGACAAGCGTCGGGTCAGTCGGCGTTCATCTTTCCGTCTAATGTGCCTGTTGGAGGGCCCGCCTTATCCGAACCCGTCACTGTCACTGTCCAGTCGCCGGGAAATCTTGCCTCCGTCGAAATCGTCACCCAAGGAGTTGCTAACTTAGATTTCATTGCCTCCGGAAGCAATACATGCATTTCCGGATCCTATGCGCCACCACAGACCTGTACAGTATCTGTCGGCTTTGCGCCGAAATACCCTGGCAATCGTCTCGGCGCTATCCTACTGATTGCCGACGATGGCCACGTGATGGCAACTCAATATCTTTCTGGGGTCGGAACAGGCTCTCTCAGCGTGATGGTTCCGGGACAAATTAGTACGTTGGCAGGGGACGGTTGCCTAAGCGACGGCGCATGTCCTAGCAGCGGAAGCACTCCCGCTACCCAATCGGCGCTGAAACTTCCACTTGGTGAAGCAACGGACGCAGCAGGGACACTCTATATCTCTGACACCGGCGGCAACCGAATTCGCAAGGTAGACCTCGCGGGCAATATCGCGACGATCGCCAATAGTGGTGGGGTCGCAGGTTTGAGCGGTGATGGCGGCCCAGCTGTTTTTGCGGGGATCAATCAGCCTTCAGCGATCGCAATTGACGGAGCAGGAAATATCATTTTTGCCGATACGGGTAATAATGCAATCCGGAAGATCAATGCCGTCACCGGCAACATCTCAACCATCGCCGGCACGCTCGGCAGTGCCGGATACAACGGGGATGGTCATGCCGCGACATCTGCCCTCCTTTCCTCTCCGCAGGGCCTGGCTTTCGATGCGAGTGGAAATCTATACATCGCAGATACGGAAAACAACTGCATTCGAAAAGTCAATTTATCCAGTCAAAACATCGCAACGATTGCAGGAAACGGCAGCGAAGGCTTCTCAGGAGATGGGGGAGCTGCGATCTCGGCCCAGTTCAATCAACCGTGGGGTATCACCGTTGCCCTAAGCGGCGATCTCTACGTTGCTGATTTCGGCAACAATCGCGTCCGAAAGATAGACGTGGCCACGGGAATCGTCACCACTGTCGCAGGAGATGGAAATAGCAGCTACACCGGAGACGGTGGTGCGGCAACCGCTGCGACATTGAATAGCCCTTCCAGCGTCGCAACTGATCCCGCGGGTAACCTCTATATCGCTGACTCCGAGAACAATGCCATCCGTAAAGTTAGTGCTGCGACCGGTGAGATTGCGACAATTGCCGGTAACGGCACAGCTCTTTATGGTGGTGATGGCTTTAGCGCGACACTCGCCGGACTCTATAAGCCCTATTCGATCTTCCTTGACGGCGCAGGCAATCTCTTTCTCGCCGACCGCCTGGACCTTCGCATTCGAGAGATCAGTGCCACTGTCGCAACTTTGCAATATCCGACCATGAAGGAAGGCAAAACATCGGCGCCTATTGCGCAGAAGCTGGAAAACGACGGCAACGCACTCCTCCAACTGTCCGACCTCATGGCTGAGCCGGCAACCGCCAACGCGGCATTGGATACCAACCCAACCGACCCAATTACCACGACATGTTCGACGTCTCAATCCCTGGCCGTTGCCACTAGTTGCCTTCTGGCAGTTGAGTTCACGCCGGTCTCGGTGGGTGCTCCAGGAACGGGCGTATTGTCGGTAACCTCCGACTCAGGTAACAGTCCCGTGAGTGTGGATCTTTCTGGAACGGTGCTGTCCGTCGACCCCAGCTCGACCACCGTAACCTCTAGTCTCAATCCAGCGGCCGTGGGGATGGCGGTTACATTTGTTGCTCATATCGCCAGTCCTAATCAAGTCACGGGTACGGTACGGTTTTTTGATGGGGCCACGCAAATAGGGGTTCCGCAGCCTGTGGATTCTTCTTCCGACACTTCCACTATCACTACATCCTTTTCCGCCCTTCAATCCCATACCATCTCCGCCGTCTACAGCGGTGACAATCTGAACGCTGCCAGCAACCCCAATCATCCACTTATCCAGGTCGTTCAACAGGCAACGAATCTTAATGTAATTCCGAGTGCAAATCCGGCGGTCGAATTCGCCCCGCTGGCTTTCTCCGCCACAGTTACGGGTTGGACGACGGCCCCTGTCGGCGTGATTTCGTTTGTTGATGGCTCGACCCCGCTCGGCTCTGCAACGCCCGACGGTTCGGGGAACGTGCACTTCACGGTCCCGCCCCTGGCGGTTGGCGCGCACAACATCACGGCTACGTTCGCGGGCGACGCCAATGACTTCACTAGTCGATACTCCTTCGTGCAAACGATTAATCTCGCCCCTACCTCTACCATTTTGAGCACCAGCACTGCGGTTGCGCAATTTGCAGCTCCCATTGTCCTAACCGCGACAGTAACTGGGGTAAGCGCCTCAACTCCTACCGGAAATATCAATTTTATGGACGGGACTGTTGTGCTCGCTACGTTGCCGGTCAACGCGCTCGGCGTCGCGACCTACGTCAACTCATCATTGAGCGCGGGCACGCATACCATCACGGCCGCTTATCAAGGTGATGCAGACTATGCGGGTAGTACATCAACTCAAATCATCACCGAGACGATCTCCCAGACCCCCACAGTAACCACGCTTTCAACCAATGCAACGACTTCGATCTCAGGTCGGCCAGTTCTTCTCACCGCGACCGTTACAGCCGCTGGAGTCAGTCTTCCCACTGGGACAATCGCGTTCATGGACGGCAATATTTTGCTGGGGAGCGCCAACCTCACCCAGGGTACCGCCTCTTTGAGTGTCTCCAATCTGAACGTCGGAACAGACGGGGTCAGCGCCATCTATAGCGGGGATTCGAATGACGTCACGAGCAGATCGCAGACGATTGCGATCACAGTGTTACAGTCCCCGACTACGACCACCATTTCAGCGAGCCAAAGTCCGCTTCCCACCCTTACCCCTGTCGTGATTTCGGCGACAGTCTCCAATGGCGGCTCCATCCCACCAACAGGTTTGGTGACTTTCTCGGAGGATTCGATCTCGATTGGGGTTGGTACGGTTGGTGCAACCGGAACAGCAACCATCTCGATTCCTTCTCTGCCGGCGGGATCCCATACATTCACCGCAAACTACGCAGGCGATACTCTTGACATCCCGAGTGGGTCGGCACCTTTCGTTCTGGTTGTGCAACCTCGTTCGACCACCGACGTACTTACTGCCTCAGCCACTTCGCTTGATGGCGGACAACAACTGACGCTGATTTCGGTTGTTCGGCCGGTAGGCAATGCGCCAGCGACTGGGCCTACAGGAAATGTAACGTTTTTCTCCGGAAGCAATACGCTCGCGACCACACTAGTCGACGCAACCGGAGTAGCGACCGTCACCGTCATCTTGTCGGGAACAAGAGCGACAATATCCTCGACCTACAGCGGTGATGCTAACTATGCTGCGTCCTCTTCTTCGAATACCGAAGTGAACATTGGTCCAGCACCCAATTTCAACTTGGATGCGACGCCAACTACCTGGCAAATGGTGAGTAAACAATACACAACCGTTCAGCTTACGCTCACATCGGTTAAGGGATTCACTGACTCCTTTTCGCTCGGGTGTCTCGGTCTACCCAAGAATGCTACCTGCACGTTCTCGGAAGATCAGACCCAATTGCCTGCAGGTGGCGTTCGGACGGTATCCGTGACCGTTGATACAGGCTCGCCCTTACTGGGTGGTACGCAAGCACGCAATGAGAGCTATCCCATCAGATCAATTGTCGCCTGTTCGATCCCAGCATTTTTTGCACTCGGCCTGTTAGGGTTTCGCGCCAAGCGTCTCCGCCTCATCGCTCGCCTCCTCGTCTTGTCTGCAGTCTGTACCGTGATCTCGGGTCTCTCTGGCTGTGGCAGCATGGAGAGCAACGGTACGCCGCCGGGCATCTACAACTTCATCGTTACCGCAACTGGCAGGACCGGAGTCTCCCAGTTTGTCAACTTGAATATGACCATCACGAAATAGGGAGTGCCCGTTCAAATGAACAAAACAACGTACATCACGGTCGTTTTCTTCGCCTGCCTTTTCGGCTGTCGAAGGATCAGCCCCCAGGCGCTACCCACTGCGACGGCACCGGGCGCCTACATTTCGGTGGGAACCACCTACTCTTTATTTGAATCCGGTTATGGGCAACAGAAAGTGCAAGGTACTGGAGTCTACGTCGATATCAACCCAATCCGGGCTGTAGGCATTGAGGCAGAGGGGCGATGGCTAAAACAAAGTCAGTCGCCTAGCATGAGCGAGTCCACTTACCTAGTTGGGCCACGGGTTCAACTCAGGCGAGGGCCTTACACTCCTTATGTAAAAACTCTTGTCGGTCTCAACTACTTCGGATTTCCCTATGACACAGCAGGAGGCCGATATTTTGCAATTGCGCCAGGCGCCGGAGTGGATCTTATGCTAGGTAATGATCTTAAGATTCGGCTGATCGACGTCGAGTACCAACAGTTGCCGCAGTTTACATTTGGCACGATTAGCCCTTATGGGATTAGTTTTGGTGTTAGCTACCGCGTCTTCAATGGAAGCCGATAAATCATAGATCTACACTATTTGCAGCAATTCCCATCGCCGAGACCAATACTCTAAGAGCCCTTGCAGTCCGCCCTTAGATTATGGTGGTGCAGAGGGAAGGCTGCTTTTTCTGAACGCAACGCATCTCTTGCATACGGTGATGGCCTTTTCGGAATGGGTCTCCTTTACCCCAGACTGGCACCAGGGACATCTGTTTCCTCGTGCTCCTGGGTGAGCTTGGGCCGGATTGCTTCCGTATTGCCGACATCCATGTAAGTCATCTGTCAAGCGGAGGCATGGGTGTCCCGGGCACGCTCGGGAGAGCGTGCAAGTCATCACTTCCAGGATGCTCAACGCGCAACGTATGCCTCCCGGCATCGGTTCCTGCGCTCGGCAGAACCAGACATCCATTTGCTGTCTCAGACTCCGAGGAGCCGTCACAGAAGATTGAGTTTGTGTTCTCTGCCAGTCCCGAAACAATTCGTAGAGAGCCTCGGGAGTGCGATCTCCTTCGCTCAGTCGGCTAACGGCAGGACCTGGCAGTCTGCGCATTTTATTCATCCTGTTTATTTCGGCAGTATTTATGCTGCCGCAGTCCTGCGTTCTTCAGCAGGTATAAAGACTCTCTGCTGCCGATCCACGGCAAGCAGATACGCTACCATCTTCCGGGCTACGGCGAGTGTCGCCCGATTCCCATTTCCTTTCTGCCTTTCCCGGTCATAGATCACGGCTAGCTCATGGCTCTGTCTCGGAGCCAGCTTGGCAGCTTCGACCAGCGCCCGTTGGATATGCTTGTTACGCTGTTTCGAAAGCGGCATACGCATCGCCTTGTCGGCCGAGCTCCGTTCATCTCCGCAGAGGCCGCAGTAGCTGATGGCCTGCTTGATCGTGCGGAAGCGTGAGACATCGCCGATCTCCAAAGCCCAAGTCAGTGCGGTGATCGGGCCCACGCCAGGAACCGTTCTGAGCCTCTTGATCCTGTCGGCCAACAACGGATCGCGCTCGAGAGAACTGATCAAGGCGTACTCGGTCTTTTGACAGCGCTCGATCGTCTCCCGGCTCAGCTTCAACAGCGGCCGTATGCTCGGATGAACCTCCTCGTTCGCGGAGAGCAGTTCACGGAAATAACTCACCTTGTGTAGCCGCTGCTTGTTGTACTCCACTCCTGTCTCCATCAGCAGGCCGGAGACCCGGTTCTTCATCTGCACCATCTGCCGCACCAAGAGGTGCCGGTAACGCAGCGTGCGGCGGCGGTCTCTGATCTCGGCAGGCATCATGTGGCACTCCGGAAGGAAATCACATCGCAGGCAGTCGGCGATCTTGCCGGCATCGATCCGATCGTTCTTCTTCTTCGCCGCTGCTATCGCTCGCAGCATCAACGGGTGAGCTACCTTGATCTGGGTGGCGTGCGGAAGCAGATGATCGTAGATCCAGCCGCTGAAGATCGTAGCCTCCATGGCCACGGTCCACGGCCGGGGCAGAGTCTTCATCCAACAGTCCAGCTCGCGTCGGGTCGATCCAACCTTGCCTTCCTGTTGTATCCGGCCACTCACGTCCTTCACGCAGTAGCTGATCGTCTTCTTGTGTACGTCCAGTCCGATGTAATACATATGTCCTCGAGGAGCCTCCGTGGTTGTTCTCTGAATCAGCGTCGCCGCTGAGTTCAGCCTATGCAACACCACGTGCTCCTCAATGACTTAACATTCAAACAA
>Ga0210392_10000906_pt1 | contig 16385 bp, 11 predicted proteins | sample IncBWC30OmetaG_FD_161057 | JGI IMG/M metagenome (GOLD analysis project Ga0210392, IMG submission 161057) | Forest soil microbial communities from Barre Woods Harvard Forest LTER site, Petersham, Massachusetts, United States - Inc-BW-C-30-O ...
AACAGACCCTCGGCGGGCTCAGCGGTGCCCGCGTCATGGTCAGCCTAGCGAAGGACCAGAGCAGCGCGCTGTCGGAGCTGGTCCTGGATGGGAATGATCTGCTCTCGCACGTACATATTCAGCTGCCTACGAGCGACAAGCGTGAAGCCTACGGCCCGTGGTTACCCACGGAGTCGCCGCTCGTGAACGGCCGTGTGTTCAGCGGCTCGCTGCTCGTCGGCAAGCTCGCCTGTGCCGTCCCCGCGAACAGCCCAACCCTCAGCATCGACTTTGCGCCTTCACGCTCGCACCTGAAGCGCGTCTCGTTGGAAAAGCTCACCGCACTGGAGGTAGACAAAGGGAATTTTTATCAGAGCTTCGAGGTCGAGCGTCCGGAGTTGGTCACGCACGTCCCGTGGTGCTCGAGCTCCACTCCGAACCTCGATCGGTATGCCATGGATCTCTACCTGGACGACTCTTGGACGCCCGACAATTGGTCAATCACGCTGCCGCTCAACGTGGTCTCGGTCCACGTGCACGGCGCAGACGGGCGCTACGCCGGTAAGTTGGTCGTGTCCCGAGCTGCCGGGGCGGGACCGCTTCCGCTGCAGCTCGTCTCCTATGCCATCTCCGCGAGCGTCAAGGTCTGGCAAGCAACAACGTATCAATGGGAAGCCTATCAGCCGAGTCACGGCGAGTACGCTTCCGCAGTGTTTGCGTTTGCGGGCGACGAGAATTTCGCGGTCGAGTTATCCGACGGCAGCAAGCGCCGCACGGAAAAGAACACGGACAAGGACGCGCGTCTGCGGGAATTCCGGCTCGAGCCGCTGCCGCTTCGTCGCTGTTATATCGACCGGAAAACGAACCTCGAACTGCGTACCCCGGGTCAGAGCTGTAGCAGCAAAGACACCGCCGCTTGGTTTCATGATTTCCCTCACGTCGATTGCGCGGTGACTTCGGAGCTGTGCCAGTGACGGTCCGTAGCGGGTTCTTGTTCGCGTTGGCCTGCCTGATTCTGGCGCACGCGCGCGTTTCGCTGGCCGAAGATCGCCAGCTTCAGGTAACGCTCGAGATCTCGAGCGGCAGCGCGCCGACGCAGCTGTGTGTCGTCGCGCCGTTCGTCCCGCCGGATGAAGGAGTCACGGGCTGCGCCGGTAAATCCGAGAATTCACCGAAGTATCGCGAGCCCACTGACGCCCCTTCCTGTCAGTGGCCTAGCTCGGGGTCCGGAGCTTGCGGTGGCTTCGATCAGAACGTGGCCCGTGCGCTCGCCTCGAATGGCCTGTGCGCGCCCGAGAAGAACCTAGAGACCCTGAAGGGCGACACTCTGTGGTGCGAAAGGAAGCCGAGCTGTAGCGAGAACGTACTCGCGCTCAGAGTGGACGCGGGCATTACCCACGCCAGTATGTCACATTCGCTGATACAGCTCTCTCTAGACACTCCCACCGGCACGAAACAGAACACGGTCGCCATCAAGACCGTCGGCGGCGACTACCTCAGCACGGCGGTGGCGTCGCATCGCGATCCGGACAAGTCAGATCGCGCGGCGCTGTCGCTGATTCCTCGCTGCGCGTCTTCGCGTATCTTCATTCCGCGTTACCAATGCCCGCCGCAGGCCACGAAAGCTGGCGAGCCACCGGCGACTCAGAAGCACCCGAAGCTCACGCTCACGAACGGCGATGGAACCGTCGAAGTGTCGTTCACCCAGTTGCAGGACGTGATTGACCTACCGCTCCCGTCGTCGGCTCGCAAGGGCGGCTCATTGACCTTGTCCGACTGTGGGCAAGATCCCGGCGCCTCTCGGCCACGCCTCACACTCGAAGCCGACTGGACCGACCAGCCGCCATCGGAGATCCACCTCAAAGCGCGGGACTTTCCGGTGCAGTGGCAGCGGGATCCGTTGTCGATCGATGAATGTCCGAGCCAGGTCTCTCTGCCAGAGGTGCCTCTGAAGTGTGACTATCACTTGCCGCCGGACACCAAGCAGCCGCCCGGAGTGCGCCCCCCGTCGGGCGACCAAAAGAACGTTTGTTACTATCAGTGCGTTTCGCCGATCCCGATGGATTTGCCCACCAAAGTCACATTCGACGAGCGAATCCCCTCAACTGATTGCGACGCTTCGGCGTGTGATTCTGCGACCAACCGTTGGGAGCTTCCGTTGCTGGTGCCGGGGGAGACCATCGACGGCTATTTACCGCTGGAGCAACGCTCGATCAATCTCCGTCATTTCCATTGGGGCGACAACCGCGCGGCGCGCCTCGGCGACCGCGTCACTTCGATTTGGATCGCCACGCCGGACGGCAAAGCGCAGTACGTGGGCACGGGAACACAGCGGCTCCTCGTGCCGAACGTGCGTGCCCAGGACTCGGTAAGCTACCGCTACTTCGGCGATCGCCTGTTCGACACGAGAACCGCTTCGGTACACAGCGGCGGCATCGTCGAGCTCGCTGATCCGGATACCGAGTACACGAGAGGCGTGCAGCCAGGCCTGGCCTTCTCGGGTGGTTGGCGTCACGTGGGCGGGGCGCGGGAATCGACCGCATGGAATCCGCAGGGAGGCGTTGAGCTCGCGCTCGCCATACCCAAGTGGCGCAGCTACTTGGCCCACGAGAAGTGGTACATCGAGCCCGAAATTCACATCGGCGCGACTGTCACGACTCAAGCCTACGAGTCGGTGTTTCAAGCCACGAGCGCAGACTCACGTCGCGAGTTCTGGCACAACGTATTGATTCTGATGGTTCCACTCGAGCTCACGTTTCGAGCGCCGGTCGGCATCGATCAACTTCAGCTCGACGTGGGCGCGGGTGTTGCCTGGTATCGCCCGTTCTATGCCGCGGACAGTGGCCGTCTAGCGCCCAATTTCGCGGTCTCTGCCCCGCGCATCACGGGGCTTTGGCGCCTCACGCGCGCAGTCTCGTTGGGCATCGACTCACGGCTGCTGTGGGGGTTCAGTCCGTTCGGTCTGCACTCGCGTCGGGTCGTGCAAACCTTCGACGCGGGGGGCTTGTTGCGACGCGAAGAGGTGGATGGTCAATTGTTCATGTTTGGGCCCGTGCTGCGTCTCGATGACGTCTTCTAGTCGTGCCATGTCTCGTTGACTGATAGTCAATTTTCATTGGGGCTCCAGAGTCAGCGACACTCATGCGTTGATGCGAGTAATCTCGGGGCATGCGCGCAACAGTTGTGCTTGCTGTAGGGGTCGTGCTTTCTCTCTGTGCAATCTCTTGCGGGATCACGAATACAGGCTCAACGGTCCCCTACGAGCTGCTCGATCAATCCTTCGTGACCTCTCCCGCGGCCGATCCGTACGCGCAGGCAGAAATCAGGTCATGCCTTGCGGCTGCGCGTGACCTTGCCGATCGCGCTCGTGCCAATCGGCAGTTGGATATGGGCATGATCGCGGGAGCCGCCGCCTTCAGCGTTGCCGGGCTCGGCTTGACTACGGCCTCGACGTTCGTTTCAGACACGCACGCGAATGGCACGTCGAACGACACTCGCAAATGGATCGCTGGTGGCGGAGCCATCTCCGTAGGGATTGGCGCTGCGATCTTGGGTTTGCGCACAGCGCTCAATCTCGGCGAGCTCTCCAGTTTCCAAACGAGCTCAGCGGCAGCGCAAGCGGGCATGGCAATGAAGATTGCCAATAGCGACGATCGAACAGAAAGGGATGCCCTGTACGGCGACTGTGCGCAATTGATGACCAAACCCAATTCGGCGTACCCCGGCGCTCCGCCCGCGCCTTCCAGTGCAAGCTCAGCACCTGTGCCGACGGCCCCTGCTAAAAAAATCCCCCAGTGACGCGCGGACGACTTCCGTTCTACGCTCGTGTCAATGCTGAGCTTCGGGAAGTATCCCACGCCGGTCCGACTGCTCGGCGAATTGTCGACTGCAAAAACGGCGCTGTGGATCAAGCACGACGACCAAACCGACCCCACCTACGGCGGTAACAAGGTTCGCAAAATTGGCAGGCTGCTGAGTGACGCGCAGAGTCGAGGCAAGACCACGGTGGTCACGATCGGTGCAGTGGGCAGCCACCACGTCCTGACTACCGGCATATTCGGCAGGGCCGCTGGAATGAAGGTTGAAGCCGTGCTGGTTGCGCAGCCGCGCACCGAGCACGTGCTGGAGATCGTCCGCGCCGACGTAGCTCAAAGTGTCCGGCTGTTCCCGGCTTCGAACTACGCGCATGCGGGGTTGCTCCTGGCTCTGCGCGTCTTGAAGGGTGCCTACTACATTCCAGCGGGCGGCTCGAACCGCATCGGCGCCAGTGCGTTCGTGGATGCGGCGAGCGAGCTCGCTGCGCAAGTGCGCGGTGGTGAGTTGCCGGAGCCCGATCTGATCGTGGTCGCCATGGGGTCCGGTGGGACTAGCGCCGGACTAGTCGCTGGCCTCGCAAAAGAAGGGTTGCGCACGCGAGTCCTCGCCGTAACCGTCGCTGAACCGGCGTGGCTCGTCGAGCGCGGAGTGCGCTCTCTCGCGCAGCAATGTGTCGAACGCGCGAAGCGCTCGGACGCCCTCGGTCGCCTCGAACAGACGCGTCGCTACCTTGGTCGGGGTTACGGTTACGCCACGCCAGAGGGCGAGCACGCGACCACAGAGGCCGCAAAGGTAGGCGTCATTCTCGACCCCACCTATACGGCCAAATCCTTCGCCGCTGCGCTCGACCGAGTCGCTAGCGGCCGCGAGCGGACAATCCTCTATTGGCACACGCTGTCGAGCGCGCCGATCGCGCCCTTGCTCGCTAGCGCTCCTAGAGACGACGAGCTCGCTCCGAAATTGAAGCGGCTTGCAAAGCCCTGACGCGCGCTACGTGTCGCTCACTGACCGATCTGCGGCACCTGATGTGCTGCGAGCATAGCCACGAAATGCACGACGTCTGCGTTGGCGCTGGGGACGTCGAACGCGACGAAGTGCCCATCCGCGTCCGTCGTCGGCAAGTATTCTCGAACTCCGAGCGTCACTGTCGCCTGTCCCGCGGTTATATTGCCGGCGAGCGGCGCGGGCGAGGCGAGCAGCATGCCGATCGGGTCCGGCGCAGTAACGCTAGCGTCAGCGCTGACCAACCCAAATCCACCGGCTAAGGCATAGCTGGCCATCGTGACTGGCGGCGCGTAATTGTCCCTCTGGCCGTAGACTTGGAACACGCTCTTTGGCTGATGGTCGGGCAACGGGGCACGCGCGTCGAGCAACGCGTAATTGAGTGGGTCCGAAGGATCCTCCCAATGCTGTATGAGGGAAAGCAGTGGGTGAAATGCGCCGAGATCAGCCAGCGCCGGATCGTCCAGCGCTCGAGCAGCGTCCGCCGCCACGTTTACGGGTAAGTGCTTTCCCAAGAGCCCATCGATCAGTCCGGCACCATTTCCAGAGAGCACTGCTCCTTTGAATTCGTCTGCGTAGGGCAACATCAAGCTGCCCTCGGTCGCCCCCTGAGAGTGCCCCCAGAACACCAGCGAATCGGGGTCGAAGCGAATAACGGTGTCTCCGACGTCGACCTGCGCCGTTTCTGCAAAACGCGCCAAGCTTATCTGATCGATAGCGCCTTGCAGCGGGTTTCCTCGTGCGACGAGCGGGTTGATGAAGTTGTAGAAGAGATCATCGGGCTTGAGGCAGGAACCACCGCGGCGAGTGCCATGCTCGACCTGATCGATGCCGAGCACCGCAATCGGATGCTCCGCGTCAGCAAGCGCGCCAGCTACGGTCGGGTCCACGTGACCACGAAAAGATCCACCCGTGCCATGAGCGTAGATGACGAGCGGCCAACCTTGCGCCGGCGGAGGCGAGCCGTTCGGGACCGTCAGCGCGAGACAGACACGCTCCTGTCGAACGGGCGTCCACTGAATGTCTCCGCCGTCTCCTTCCGTCAGGTACGGCGGGGAACCGCGCTGGAAAATGGGGAGAGAAATCAGCGCATGGTACTCGTCGTAATTCGAGCCACCCGGGCCGCACGCTCTATCCCCTTCCGCTTGCGGGCACGGCGAAACTGCGTCGCCGCCGCACTTCACCCATTGCTCGGTCTCTGGCGCCGGTAGGCTCTCGACAGCCTGTGCGATGGCGGCCATGTCTTGTCGTATGTCGCGAACGGTGATCACCGTAGCGTCGATCACCGTGGTCGGGTCGATGGCGCGCGCGTTGAAGTAATCCCGCAGCGGCGCGAACGCCCCGTAAACATTTGCTAGCGGCCCCGAGGACGGTGCGCTGTCGCCCAGGATCGCGTCGAAATTCTTTGACCGCCGCACCCGGACTCCGCTCGGTGTCACTGCATTTTTGAGCCAGACGGCGTAGGTATGCCCGGGGACCATCGGCTTTCCTTGAGGGCGACGGATAGCGAGCGAATTTTCGCACACATACGCGCTTCGCTCGGCTCGCGGCTGCACCACGGCTCCGTCGTCAGTCCCGTATTCCGCCGTTGCGGTGGTGATATCGACCCATGCCACGTCGGCGCTCTCTACGTGAGCCGCACCTGAGAATCTGAATGTGACAGTGCGACGCTCCCCAGCCACTCTCGTGCGAAAGCGCGTCGACGTAGGGCTGGATTGCGAGGGCAGAGACGATGCTCGGCGAGACGGGGAAATCCTTCAAGTCGATTCCGCCGTCGTGAACGAGGGCATCACTTGGAAACGGGAATCGGAAGAAATCCAAAGTCTGCGCATCGGGAGCGCCAGGTACTTCAAAGTAGGCGACAACCGGCTCCGAATCCGGTTTCGCGCAATCCACTCCTGTCCACGGCTTGCCTGTCAGACAAATGCCGAGCTGGCAGTACAGACCTTGATAGCAATCAGAGCTCGAGGTGCAGGCTCCGAATGCGTTGGTGTGCCCCTCTGGCTCGCAGATCGGAGAAACAGTCTCGATCGAACAGCGCGTCGCTGCCAAGCAGTCTGCGTCGCCGGTGCAATCGCTGCCGTCGCTGCCAGACCCCTCCGTCGTGCACATACCCGAGAGACACTGCAAGTGGCTCACGCAATCATCCGCCACGTTGCAGAGCTCGCCGAGCTGCGAATCATGACGAGGTTGGTCGACCCCTCCGCAAGACAATGCCAAGACCGTGCAGGCCAGGCAAACGCGAAGCAGACGAGTCCGAGGTGCCTTAGCGATCATCGTGTTCGAAATGCCAGCAGTTGAGGCGCGTCCTCAATGGTCATTTCCTCGAACGGCGCCTCCGCACGGGCACCGTGCTGGCCACGCCGTATCGGGCCGTGTCGGGCCGAAAGGCGAGCGGTGCTCGCTGCAGAAAGGGCCAGCCGATAGGATCCGAGTCGTCGACGATCTATCGAAAAATACACGCGCCGAATTGCAACAGTCGGTGGGAGATCTCGAAGATCCACGCAATTTGCCGAGGAAACAAGGCTGCCCGGCTGCGCGCTCTGAGGGATCGTGGCTGTGGGCTAGCATCGGGAGAGTGGTCACTGCCATCCGAGATACTGACCTCCTAGGCCTGGTTGGCTTAGAGCTTCAGGCGGGCGATCGGCCTCCGGTCAGGTACACGCTCGGAGCTGTGATCGGTGAGGGGGCCCACGGCGTTGTGTTTGCTGCGCAAAGGCGCTCCGAGGGTGTAACGACTGAAGTCGTGCTGAAGATCTTGCGCCCGCGGGCGGTTCGAGAGCTGGGGGCGCTCGCGGGTCCGACGATCGCCAAAGAAGTTGCGGCGCTGCGCAAGCTCTCTGAGGTCGCTCCAATGACGCCCTACGTGGTGAGCTTTCTCGATGCCGGGACGGTGCGCCTCGGCGATAGCCCGCTCGCACTACCGTGGATCGCCCTCGAATATGTCGAGGGTGGTCCCGACGGAGTCACGCTCCGAGCGCGCGTCGAAAACGCCGTTGCCAAAACGGGCCGCGCATTCGACCTACCGCGCGCGCAAAACGCCGTGCATTGTCTGACCGCGGGCGTCGCGGCGATTCACAACGTCGGCGTGATTCATCGCGATATCACGCCAAACAACGTGCTCGCGTGCGGCGTAGGTCGCAATGAAGTCCTCAAAATCTCGGACTTTGGCGTTGCGCGAGTGAGCTCGGCCACGACCTTCGGAGACGTGCTGCTCGGTACCCCCGGCTACTGCGCCCCGGAACAAAGCTTCCCCGAAAAGATCGGCATCGGCCCCTACACGGACGTATTCGGCCTGGCTTGCACGATATATTTCGTCCTCACCGGCGAACGCTACTTCAACGTCCGATCCATCCCCGAGACCCTAGTCGCCGTCCACCAACCCGAGCGTCGAACCATTCTGGAAGCGCAAGCCGTCGATTCGACACTGCGCGAACAGCCTTCAATGTGTACCGAGCTGGATCGGATCTTCGCGCGCGCTACGCGAGCGAATCCGGGAGAGCGCTTGCAGTCGGCGCAGGAGCTTGGGGCGTCTCTGCTGAGTGCGCTGCATTTACTTTAGGGCGCTGACGGAGAGCAATCCTATTGGCAGGTTCCTGTTGGAGAACCCGTTTGCGCGCACGTGCCCGTTGTACAGGTGTTCCCCATCGCACTCGGACAGCAGGGCAGTCCGGTCTGGCCGCACGGCAAGCACGTCGAGTCGAAGGAACAGTCGTCAGCGCAGATCGCGATACCTGTAGGGACCTGCATGGTGCTGCACGAGATTACTTCGTTCGGGGCACAGGTGGAGGTTGCCAGCAGTGTCGAGACGCAGATCCTGGCTTCACAATTGGACCAGCCCATGCAGCGTGGAGGCGCGGCCCGACAATCTGTTTTTGTCGTGCACATGTACCTGCTCGGAAGGCTATGACCGACGGGAGCCGCTCCGCCTGCGCCCGCCTGCCCGAGGCCTCCCTGTCCAGCCCCAGCCTGTCCGGCACTGTCGCCGCCGCTTCCTCCCGTCGCGCTGCTCCCGCCATCCGAAGTAGAGCCGCAGCCTGCATTGAGCACGGCCACGAACAGACTTGACACGAGAAGATAAAGCCCGGTTATCCGCTGATCTGATGTCATGCTTCACGCTTTCGTTTTTTGGTGCTGAGAAAACGCCTGAAGGCGTCGCGACGACCCGCTCGTCGGTGCATCATCAAACTAAGGAACGCGAGAAACGCCAACGGCGTACCCCGGCGATTCCAGTCGTTGGGCATCTGGTCCAAAGAGCACGAGCACCCGGCAGGACTGGGTGAGTGTTCCTTGTCCGTGATGCATTGGTGACTATTGGGACTACACGCCAAACCAGTGGCGCAGTCACTGCTCGACGAGCAAGTGGTGGTCGGGGTGCACTGGTGTGTTGTCGGGCTGCAGTTGAGCCCTTCACCGCAATCACCTGCCGCGGCGCAGAACTTCGTGCATACCTTGTTGACCGGATCGCAGGCGAAGTTGCTTTCGCAATCGTTCGCCGTCGAACAGCTTTGGGTGCAGCTGTGACCTACGGGGTCGCAGACGAGCGGGTCAGCGCAATCGCTGGTCAGCGCGCAAGCCATATCCGTCGTGCAGAGGCGAGTTGCTCCGCAGTTGAGTCCGTCCTTGCAGTCTTTAGCCTGTGAGCACGCGCTAACGCAGATACCGTTGACGGGATCGCAGGCGGCGTTCGCCTCGGGACAGTCACTGGCGGCAGTACACCTTTTGGCGCACAGCTTGCTGATAGGATCGCAGCCCAACCCGTTGGCGCAATCGCTGGTCTGCTTGCACTCCGCGTTCTTCGTGCACTTATGGCTGACGGGTCCGCAATTGTCGTTGTCAGGACAATCTTGAGCTGAAGAGCAGACCTTCGTGCATACATGGTCGACTGGGTCGCAGGCCTGCCCGTCTGCGCAAGTGCTGGCCGTTTTGCATTTCGGAGCGCAGGCCTTGCTGGTGGTGTTGCAGGCTAGGCTACCGGAGCAATCGTCGGTGCCTTTGCAGGTCGTGAGACAAGCGCCATTGATGCATTTGTAGTCCCCGCATAATTTAATAAGCGTAGTGCCATCGGTTCCGATCACGGCGGTGGCATTGACGTTGCACCGGAGAGGCTGCGTTAACTCGCACTTCGAAGCGGCGCTGCAGAAAGAGCTCGGCGCGCAGTCGCTATTAGTGGTGCAAGTTATGGGGCATTCACCAGCTCGGCACACGTACGAACCGCAGTCTTCGCCAGGCGTGGTTTTGCAGGCTCCGCTACCGTCACACAACGAGCTTTGCGTAGTTGTTAGTGTTGAGCAACTAGAGTCGGCGCATGCCGTTCCGGCTGGGTACTGACTGCAAGACCCATTGCCGTCGCAAAGGCCGGTCGTGCCGCAGGTGCCTGTAGCCTGTGCGTCGCAGCTATCGCGCGGATCGGTTGCTGCGAGCACTGGCCCGCAGGTTCCATCGTCGATGCCCGACGTCTTGCGGGCGGCTAGACAACTCACACACGTGCCTGCGCAAGAGGTAGAGCAGCAGATGCCCTCCGTGCAGTTGCCGAGGGTGCAATCGCCGGCGATTGAGCATGGCGAGCTGGTGGCAAGCGCGAAAACAGTCGCCCTGCCGACTGCCAACCCTACGGTGCCGACGATTGCCGTCTGTCCGGAGAACGCCACGGACTGTCCGAACGTGTCTCCGGTTTCCAGATCCTTCGGCGGAGGGAGCGGAATCCCGTTCGACCATACGTCTTTGCTTCGCGTAAAGGCGAAGGCTGAGCCCGTGTCGTCCGCATTGTGCGGACAACTTACAAACAGCGAATCACCGTCGAGTGACACACCATTTCCGAAAGACTCGAGCGGTGCAGCATCGGGCTTGAACAGCTTCTGTTGCTCGGTCCAACTGGCACTGCTGCCCGTAAAAATGTACACGGCGCCGGCTCGCAATGGGGCTGATGAATCCAAGCCGCCGCTTGCCGAAACTGCCCCGATCGCGACCGTACTTCCACTGACCGTCGCCGCCACGCCGAATACGTCTGAAGTGGTGTGATCGGAGCTGAGGAGCTTGGCCGGGGTTCCCGAGAAATCATCAGAAAAGACATAGGCCGCTCCGGTGTCGGGCACTGTAGGATCGGGCGCACTGGCGTCTGGTGCCGCGGAGTCTGTCGGTTTCGAAGCGTCCGCATCTGGAGCACCGACGACTGCCGTGTCAGTGCTTAGCGCCACGGAGTATCCGAACTGCGCCCCTGCTAACGGGTCAGAAGCGAACAGTTCTGTCGCTTGAATCCACGATGCACCCTGGCGCTTGAACAGGAAGGCCGCTCCTGCGCCTGTGCTCTTATCACTATTCCCTGGCGCACCAATGAGAATCTTGTCACCGTTTACGGCAAGCGACGAACCATATAGCTCGAAGGAAGCTGTCGCTCCTTCGTCCGTCAATTTTTGCGGTACCGCCGTCCACGTTGTTCCTGTTCTCTCGAAGATATATACGGCGCCCGAGAAGTCGCCGTGGCCGTCGTCGCCGATGGCACCGACGACCGCTACATCACCGCTGACAGCCACTACCGAGCCGAATTGCTGACCTGCGGCTGGATTCGGGGACTCTAGCTTTTGCTGCAGCGTCCAGCTGGCCCCGCTTCTCACCCAAACGTAGGCACTACCCGTATAGTCGGCCGTATGCGAAGTGTCGCCGTCACCTGGTGCGCCGACGATCGCCGTGTCACCGTCTATGGCGACCACAGTGGCGAATTGAGCTTGTGCAATTCCGTCACTCGGAATCAGCGTCGCTTGGCTGTCCCAGGTCCGCGACGGCGCAGAAAGCCGAGCTGCCGCGGTCTTCGTCGCGTCGGCTTCCGCCGGTCCAGCGTAACCCTGGCAGGCGCAAACCAATAGGCAGCTTGCAAGAGACGCGAATAGAGAGCGGCTTTCCGTTAAGACAGTCATTGAGGCCTGCGTGCAGTGCATGAGTAACCGCTGAAGGCGTTGCGGTACATAGGCATATTATTTCTGCGCGCGCGTTTCAGAAACGGGCGCGGACGGCGATTGACGGTGACAGAGCAATGAAGGTGCCCGCAACGTCCTCTTTGGGAAGCTGAAGCACAGGGGGAATTACTGAATTCCCAGTGGACCATTTTGAGCCCGGAGGGATCAGGAGCACCGCGCGGCTCTCCGAGCCGCTGAGGTTATTGGTACCGGCGCGCGGCGCGCTGGGCGGGAAAAAAATCATCAGCGCAGCGCCGATGTCGGCGCTGAACACTTTGGAGAATCGATACCCGATGCGCAGCTCTGTGGACCCAAAGGGCGTTAGCAGGTGCTGCGTCGCCTCGGCATTCCCGGCTAGCTGGCTGGTCACCGTTTGCTTCTCGGTGAGGAGGTCGGGATTGCTGATTTGACCGGAAAAAGTGCCAGAATTTTCGGTGCGCGAGTCTAGCGACGCAAGCCCGATGCTGGCCCGCGCCGTAAGCGGGGTTTTATCGAGCATCCGGTAGGCGAGGCTGAGCGCGGCGAAGGGGCCGCGCAGAGTGGTGGAGTCTCGATAGTCCTTGGCTTGGAATGTTGGCGTGACTTGGTATGTCGGTGCGAGGGGTTCGCCGGTGGCCTCGACTGTTCGAGTCGAGCTACTCGAGATCGACATGTAGCCGCCCGTGAGCTCGAGCCCGAGTCGGCCTGGGGCGTAGCCGACGCGAAGTGCTGCGAGCGCACCGAGCGGGCGCGAGCGGGCGCTACAGCCACACGCTTGGTCCGTGCCGCCGCGCAGGGAGGGGCTGATCAGGCCGCCCCCATTGATCTCCAGATAGAACGGGATTTTCTGCGCTTTGCGCCACAGCGGGTTCGAGTTGTCCGGGTCGAGACGAGCTCGCAGCACGTCGTTTTGAGCGCGTTCGAGCAGCAGGTCTCGGTGAAAGGGCGCGTAGCCGCTGGCGACGATGTCGACTCGGTGCGGCCCGCTTGGCAGCCGCCCAACCCAGACGCCGTTGCCAACCAGCAAATCATCGAGATACACGCTGGCGTTCGAGGGCGTCGGTTCGACCTCGAGTGCTGCGTCCAGCACGACGGCTCGCAGAGTGAGAGTGGTCGTGTCGTGCACTCTGATGTTGGCCGAGCTGGGTGAGGTGCCCAGATTCTTCTCGCCGCGCAGCAAGACCAAGTGCCTTCCCGCGGCAAGGTTGCCATACCAGGGCGTTTTGCCGACGACCGCGGAGTCGACCACCGCGTCGAGCTTGAGGCCGCTCGCCTCCTGAACGACGAGCAAGCCGGTTTCAGCCAGCCGTTTCAAGGCAGCATCCAATTGTTGGCGGCGGCCGCCCGCCACGCTCAAAGCGACTTCCGAGGACTCGAAGCCGTCCTTGCTCAGGCGCAGCGTGTGATCGCCCTCGTCTAGTCGGATTGCTTCCGCGATCGGCGTGACGCCGCGCTGCACGCCGTCAACGACGACGCGGATGCCGGCGTCGTTGGCCCGGATCTCCAGCACGCCGACTCGCGCCTGGGTGGCGTTCATCTCGCTGGCGATGGCGCCCGCTTCTTCGGGTTGCAGCGGCGAGAATTCTTCCAACAGCGAGGCGTAGAGCTCGAGCGCTTGCGCGTTGCGCCCGAGTTGCCGCAAGACGACGGCCGCGTTTCTGGTTGCCGACTTAGTTGGGAAGATCGAGCGCGAAGTTAGAAATTCCCTGAGAGCGGCCTCCCATTCTTTTGCGCTGCCGAGTAAGAATCCCTGTTGAAAGTGCTTTTGGGCTTCGGCGCGGCGGTTATCCTCCGCAGGGGTGCGGCTCGCGGGCGCCTCCTGTGCTTGTGCTAATTTGCCTGGAAATGTGGCGCTGGCAAGCAAAGCGAGTGCACCGAACGTGGCTGCGACGGGCAGCACCCAACGCCGCTGACTGAATATGGACAGATGACCCGGCACGCGCGGCGGACAGTAGTCTCGACTGGAGCCCTCGTGCCAGAAAAGAACCAATGGTAACTAAGTCGAACTCTGTCCCAGCTAATTGAAGACGGGCGATAGGGTCGGCAACGCAGAGGGGTCAGGAGATGCAGCGGACGGCGCGGGCGAGGCCTCGCGCTCTGGCGCCTTTAGTGCCGCGCCAGCCGCCGATCGGGTGAATTTTTTCTCGGGATGTATCGATGACGCTTGGACTAGCTCGATACGCGATGGAAGCGGTCCTTCGGCCGTCAGCGCGACTTGCCTCTCGATGCTGTTTCCCGCACGGCTCACGCGCACGACGCGGGTTGCTCCCAATGTGCCATCCAGATAAGCCTTGCCGTCGACGACTGGGACCGTCGCACCATCGATTGTCACCTGCGCGTCATTGGGCAGGATTTCGAGAGCAAACTGCGTGGTTTTTGAGGGCGGCTGGGCGGCGCTCGGCGCATGCGGGATGTGATCCAGGGCTGCGCTGTCGACGTGCGTCCGTCTCGCGGCTCGCCACGCGACCGTGCCAATCGTGCTGGCAATCAACACCATCGCAGTCCCTGCTCGGATGACGTTTCGGCGCGCGGTTCCGCGCAGCGACCCTACTGGCGTGCTCGGTTGCAACATTACAGTGTCTGCAAGCGAAAGCCTCGGGGCGACCGAGCGGCGCTCGGAGTCCGGGGGCGGCCCAATCTCCATCTGAGTCAGGCGAGCCCCGTTTGGCAATAGCGCCTTGAGTGCGTCGCAGAGCTCTCCAGCGGTGCGAAAGCGATACGTCAGATCGCGAGAGATTGCCCGATGCACTATCTCGGCCAACTCCGGTTTTACCCACGGTGCCAGGTCCTGCACCATGGGCAGCTCGTTCGTGAGGATCGCCGCAATCAGCTCGCCGAAGCCGTCAATCGGTCCCCAGGGTAGCTCTCCCGTCAGACACTCGAACAATAGGACTCCAAGCGACCAGACATCCGCCGAAGCGTCGATCGACGAGGCGCGTCTCACTTGCTCGGGTGACATATATAGCGGCGTCCCGAGGATGCTGCCTGTGCGAGTGACCGAAAGCGTGGTCTCGTGAAATACTTCCATCTTCACTTTGGCGACGCCAAAATCGAGCACTTTGACCTTGATTTCGCCGTCGTCAGCGACGACCAGAAACAAGTTCGCGGGTTTTACGTCGCGGTGGACGATGTCCAGCTCGTGTGCCTTGGCCAGCCCGAGGGCGGCTTGAAAGGCGATCTTGGTGGCTGCTGTCTGATTGAGCGGACCGAGCGAGGTCAACGTCTCCTGCAGATCTTCGCCGACCAAATACTCCATGACGTAATACGGCCAGCCCGTCTGATCGATGCCGGAGTCGAAAGCCGTCACGACGTGTTGGCTTTGAATGAGTCCAGAGGCACGCGCCTCGCGAAAGAAGCGCCGCAACACCTCGGCATCGCCGGCCAGCTCGGCCTTCAGCAGCAGTTTTACGGCACAGAGCTTGAGCGTCGACAGTACCCGCGCTTCGTAGACCGCGCCCATGCCGCCACGGCCGAGCAGACGTAGCAGCTCGTATTTTTCGGCTATGACAACGCCCGTCAGGTCGTCCGCTGAGCTCAAGCGCGGCTATGCTATCGGAATTCCAGGGCGAATGGCGCGCGAAGCGCAGCGAGCTCGAGCTGGACGCGCCGAGCTCAGCCGGCCTGGTGCAGGGTGTTGCCCGGCAAAGCCTCGGAACGACCGCAGTGTGGCGCCAGAATTCCCGCGATTTCGCGGCAACCGGCGGGTCTACGGTCGGGGTTGCGCGACAACATCCGCCCGATCAGTTGTGCGACCGGGACCGGTAATTCTGGAAGCAAGACTTCAATCGGCGTGATGCTTCCGACCAGTAGCTGACGCAAGGTGTGGGCGTGGCTGGCTCCCTCGATCGGTCGACATCCGCTCAGGGCCTCATAGAGGGTCACGCCGAATGCCCAAATGTCGACCCGCTGGTCGACCTCTGATGGGCGCAACGCTTGCTCGGGTGCCATGTACGCGGCGGTGCCGATCAGCGTCCCGATACCGGTCAAATTCGCGGCCGTCAGATAGCCTTCAGGAGGCTCGTGAAATCGAGCGACGCCGAAATCCAGCAGACGAGCGCGCTGGGAGCTGTTCGGGTCTTCATGATCGAGGGTTTGAATGAAGATGTACTCCGGCTTGAGATCGCGGTGGATGATTCCCGCCAGGTGCGCCAGCTCCAAAGCTTCCGCCACCGGTAATAGCAGCTCCGCCATTCGCCAGAGCGGCTGACGCCCCGTGCGTTGAAGAATGGCACGCAGCGTTTCTCCCTGGAGCAACTCCATGACCAACACGGGGTCTCCGTCGCAATCGAGCACCTCCAGCACGGGCACGATGGCTTGGTGGCTTATCGAGCGCGTGGCGTGTGCTTCACGACGCAGACGAATCCGGGCCTCGTCGGCGAGAGCCTGATCGGCATGCAACACCTTGAGCGCAAAAACCTGTGAGGTTCGCTGATCTGTGGCGGCCCAAACCGCACCCATCCCGCCGGTTCCGATTCGGCGTTCGAGCACGTATGGTCCTAGAACCTGACCCGCTTCGAGATCCATCGTCGCTCGCGCACAGTACCAGTTCGGGCGTAGCGGAAAAAGGCTAGATAAGGCAGTTCTGCCGGCATGGGAGAACACTGGTCTGCGATCTTGAGATACCCTCGGCCACAATTTGGGTTTAAGGCCAATGGA
>Ga0210392_10000908_pt1 | contig 16384 bp, 16 predicted proteins | sample IncBWC30OmetaG_FD_161057 | JGI IMG/M metagenome (GOLD analysis project Ga0210392, IMG submission 161057) | Forest soil microbial communities from Barre Woods Harvard Forest LTER site, Petersham, Massachusetts, United States - Inc-BW-C-30-O ...
GCGCGATCGCCGCGCCTACCTCGTGGATCAGGCAGTCAAGAACGAGGCCGCAAACGATGAAGTCAACGCGCATGAGGTGGAAAACAACCAGAGGATCGCCGAGATCATGTTCGATGCTCTCGATCCCGACAAACTGCGCGATGAAACCACCGAACAGGCGATCGATGAGATGGACCGGCACACTCCCGAGAACGTGGAAAAGCAAAGGGAGTTCCGTCAGATGTTGCTCCGTGGACGGGATTCGGTTCCGGCACCTCACGCATCCACAGCCGCACACGCAACACACGGCGAGAAGAGCGCAGAGAAGAGCAAGTAACCGAGGTGCGACGTGGGCAATTCAACGGTTCGTTTACAGCAGATCGTAGACAGCGCCAGCACCATCGGCGACCTACAGCCGGTCCTCGTCAATACGGGCGGGTTCTCCTCCGAACCCGCCCTCACCATCGCCAATGATGTAGCGACCGATATGTTCTCGCCGCGCTTCCCTTGGAAGTGGAACAGGATCAAACTCCCACCCTTCATCACCATCACCCGCCAGCAAGACTATGCCAGCCTCAACCTGCACTCGATCGGATGGCTGGAGAACGCCTACCGCACCGATGCCAACTCGACGCAGGTGCCGCCGCTCACATGGCCGATCCGCGTGGTGCGCGACATTCAGGTTATGTCTGTCGGCGCAGGCTGGCCGCGCGTCATGTGCTGGATGCAGAACGATCAGCTCGAACAGTGGCCATGGCCGGGACCGGGGAAGACCTTTACCAATCCCCTCGGCACGGTGCAGACACCGGCCAACCCTCCCACCAACATCCTCGACGCCAATGGCAACATCCTCGTGCTCACACAATGGGGTACAACGGGCCTCACACCCCCCTTAGCGCCACCAGCTCCCGATCCCCTGCCACCGGGACTGCCGGGAGAGCTGTGGCCGGTAGGACAGGTCATACAGGACGGCACCTGCCAGTGGACGGTGGCGCATCCGCAGGCGCAGGGTCTCAGGCTGGCACCACCACCCCCTGACACCAGCGGGAACACATGGCTCATCCGCGCCTTCGCGCAGGGCAATCAGCCCTACTTCAGCAACCTCCAGCAGACGCTCGATCCAATCCCCGATGAGTCCTCCAAATACTTCCGTCAGGGCTTCGTCGCCTACGCCCATCGCTACTCCGCGAACCCCGCCGTCAAGAACCGCTACATGGAGATGAAAAAGGAGTGGCTGGCAGACCTCGCAGGCAACATGGCGCAAGGTGCGAACGAGGAAGAGTGGTACGGCTTCTATCCCGCTCACGGCTTGCTCTCACCCGAATACTTCAGCGATCCCGGCCCCGGCAACCCGTACTGGAGACAGTGGGGAGGAATCTAATGCCAGCGACACGCAACATTATGTCGAGCGCGCTGTTCTCGCTTCCCTTCCTTGGCTATCAGCCGGTGAACATCTCGAACGGCGAACCGGCGCTCACCGCTGCCAACCTGACCAAGCAGACCATCCTCGGCGCGCCCTTCCTGTGGCCATGGAACCGCGCCATGTTCCAGATCGACGTGACCCCCGACAGTCAGGACTACAGCCTCACCGTCACCAACTTCGGCTTCCTCGAAAAAGCGTGGCTGATCGATACCACCGGCAAGGTAGTCGAGATCAAGGTAAGGCTCTCGCTCGCGGGGGAGAGCCATGTGCAGCGTCCGCAGTCCGTCGCCGTCCAAGCTCAGGATGACGACACCATTCTCTTCCGCCTGAACGCGATGCCCGATCAGACCTACACCATGGAGGGCTTCTATCAGATTGCGCCGATCCTGATGACCTCGCTGGCAGCGTCATGGTCGCCGATCCCCGACTACTACAGCTACATCTACGACTGGGGATTCCTCTCCACCGTCGCCATGCTCACGAAGGATGCGCGCTTCCCCATCTTCGCGCAGCGCTTCGTCTCCCATCTCCTCGGCGCGCAGAGCGGCCTGTCATCGCTCCAGCGCAACATCTTCCTCGGCAACTGGCTTGAGGTGATGAGTTCCGCGCAGGAATCTCAGCTCACCACGCAGCAAGGCGTCGCAGCGAGGCAAGTCTGATGCCCAATGCCCTCCAGCAAGCCGGTGCCGCATCCGAGCCGAGTAATTTTGCGCCTCTGAATACGGACAGGATTTTCACCGGCCTGTGGACCAACCGCAACCCCCTGCGCGATGCCGCAACCTCGAACAATGAGGAGAAGTATTACGGTGCAAGACAGGACTCGATTCTCGGCGGATACAACAGCGAGATCAGCGCCAAGCTCACCCTGCGCAGGCGCTTCGGAACGAGCGTATACAACAGCAACATCTTCGACAAAATCAGCCGCTTCTACTCGTTCAACACCTTCACCCTGACGAACGAGACCATACACGTACTGGCGGACACGCCGACCGATGTGTGGGACGTGACCAACGGCGGCAAAACCTCCATCTGGCACAAGGGCGCAGGCGCGCAATCGACCTACTTCCTCGGCGTCGGCAATATCCTCTACTTCACCAACGGCGTCGAGAACAAGCAATGGAACACGGCGAACGGTGCCGTCTACAACTGGGGCATCGCAGCGCCGACGACAGCGCCATCGGTGGACTTCCCCCAGTTCGCCAGTTATGGCTCGTGGCTGGCCAACACCGTCTTCTCGCGCAACTACGCCGCAGCGCAGGTGGTGATCCTCGATCCCAACGGCAACATCCAAGTCTGCACTCACCTCGGTAACACCGGAACGGCAAGCACGATCACATGGAACCAGACAGCACTGGGGGGAACAATCGATGGTGGAGTGACGTGGCAGAACCGGGGCAATGGCCTGTGGACCGCGAACCACCCCACAAGCGGATGGGACTTGCTCTATCACCAATCGACGGACGGCAACAACTACTTCTACATCGCGAACAACAACGGCACCACCGGCACCGGCCCTCCCGCATTCCTCCCCGGCCTCGGCTCGATCACGCAGGACAACGATGTTCACTGGCAGAACCTCGGGCGCATCTTGCAGCGCCCCGATCTCGGCGATAACACGCTGATCGTCGGCACCAACACCATCCTCGATCCCACCGGCAACATCCAAGTCTGCCTTCAGGCCGGGAAGACCGGAGCCACCGCACCCAACTTCAGCGCGTTCCAGAACGGCTTCACATCCGATCCCGCTGGCAACAACGAAGGCGCGGCCATCTGGCAGAACGCAGGCGCGATCCTGCCCGTCCAGTACGGCTATGCCTACATGAACGACAGCACCGAAGACATATCGAATATGTCACCGGCCAGCGTCACGATCATCGCCAATGATGGCCACCCGATCGTGGTGCAGGGGGTGGGATCGGCGGATACGCAGGCGACCTCGGTTGTCATCTTCCGTACCATGCATGGCGGCAGCACGTTCCTCTATGCGACCAAGATTCCCAACCCCGGTGGAGGCCAGCCGTGGGCGTATACGGACTCGATTCTCGACGCCAATCTGAACATCTCATGGCAGGCGCAAGTGAACGGTGAAGGTACATTGCTCCCCATCGGTGCGACCTGTCTGGAGTACCACCTTGGCCGCATCTTCGCCGCTGTGGGCAACGTGGTGTATGCGTCCAGCGGCCCCGATGCAGCAGCGGGTGGATCGAGCGGTAACGCCGGATTCGACACCACGTTCGTCGCCCAGTCCAAGATCACGCGCTTTTGGGTCACCACCCTCGGCCTCATCGTGTTCACGGTGCGGGACTCGTACATCATCCTCGGAGACGGCGTAACCGTGCAGTTGTACATGAAGCGCTATATCCCGAATATCCCGCTTCTGAGCTACGACAACTTCTCCGAATTTCTCACCACGGCGTACATGCTGACGGGAAAAAAGATGGTGATTGCGCTCGATCCCTCGGCGGGAATTGTCGAGGTAAGCCAGCCGATCGCGGACCTCATCAACACCTACAATCCCAAAACTTCATACACAACTTTCCACTCGCAACAGAGCGGAGAGACGGCGCTGTATGTCGCCGATGGGACTGTGGGCTGGTACCGGTTCGCACCCACATCCGCACCCGAAACCGGTTCCAACTGGAGCGCGCAGGCGCAGCTCAGAGCGGGTACCAGTGCCGTGCAATCGGTGGAGACTTCACCGGGAGAATTCGAGCTGCTTATCGGCCCTCCAGCGGGGGGTGGACCGATCCTGAGACGCGACCTCACGGTGAACACGGACGACGGCATTCCGTACCCCGTAAAGACCCGCTTCGGTTCCGTGGTTGTGGCCCAGCCGGGGGAGCTGGCCGCACTCGCATGGATGACCTTGGAGGCAGCGAATCAAGGCACGGCACCGGCACTTTCGGTGATGCTATCGGAGATCAATCCTGTACCAAACGGGATCGACTTCGAGGACGTTCCGCGTACCCGTCAAGACCCCCCAAACCTTCCCCCCAGCGTGTCGCTTTACAGCAACCGGCACTCGCTCATGCAGAACCAAAATCCGACGTGGTGCCGCCACTTCCAATTCGAGATCGACTGGCCTGCCGAGGATGCGGCTAACGAGCTTCTAACCTTCACGATCTTTGGCCAGCTCTGGCAAGAGATGAGGAGTCAATGATGCCCACCCTTAAGCAGTCAAGCGCGGTCAATATGTCAGGCTGGCAACCCGTTGCTCCCGAGGCAGCGAATCGCCAGTCTGACAAGACCGCACCCGCAGCGCCCACCGATCCGCGCATCGCGCGCGATCGCAACATGCTGGCCTCGATGCCGCTGATGGCCTCGACCGGCGATGCGTTCTACAGACAGTTCTATGGAGGCCCGAACCTGCCCACGTTCCGCATCCTGCCAGTACAGGGAGGCAGCTAGTGAGACTGTTCTTCCGTTTCGCGGACTATATAGTGCGGCCCGTCGAAGAGCGCGATCGCGACTTCCTCGCGCAGACCATCGCCGGGGATGAGTACCACCGCGACGTGATGAATGCCGACTTCTTCCTTAAGCTGATGCCGGGAGAGGCAGCGTGGGCGATCGAGGATCAAAAGGGTAACGTCCTGCTCTACTTCAAAACGCAGAACGCCGCACGTATCAGCCTGCAATTCACGCGAGACGATCGGGAGCTGAATCGCGATGTGCTGACGCAAGGAACGGAGTGGCTGGCCGGGGTGCTGGCGCAGAACCACTTCCACGAAATGCTGTTCGATACCAAGGGCAGGGAACTAAGGATCATGGCCAAAAGACGCCTCGGCTTCAGAGACGCTCCAGAAGACCTCGTGAAGACCTTACCCCCGCCTAAGATGCCGGGAGAGCTGGTGGCGCTGTTGCACCACCGTCAACATGCCAGTGAGGTAGAGGGTTAACCGCCATGTGTGGATCAAATTCACAGCAGCAGCAAATCTCGGATGCCCAGCAGCAGATGTACCAAACTTTGAACTCCAGCTACCAGACTGCCTTTGGCCAGAGCCAAGCCATCACCAACGCGCTGACGGCGCAGTTTCAGCCCATCTTGGCCGCAGGACCGGGACAGCAAGGCTTCTCCGCTGGACTCAACACCACGCTCAATACGCAGGCCGGTGAGAACATCGCGCAGAGCTACGCCGCAGCGCAGAAGGCGACGGCGCAGGTGCTCGCCGCCAGAGGTGGCGGCAACACGATGCTGCCCGATAGCACCAGCGCCAACCTGATCGCGGAAAACGCCAACGAAGCTGCACGGCAGAGATCAGCCGCAGAGAACACCATTACGCAGGCCAACTATGCGCAGGGTTATCAAAACTGGACGCAGGCGGCAAACGTCCTCAACAGCACCGCAGGCCTGCTCAACCCGAACGCCTACGCCAGCAGCTCGACCTCTGCCGGGGGCGCAGCGGCCACGACTGCCAATCAAATCGCACAGCAGAATAACTCGGTATGGAACGCGGCGATCGGCGCACTCGGCTCGATCGGCGGCGCAGCCATCGGCAATCCTACCGCTCTCTCGTCGATGTTCAGCCGCTCTCCGACCATGGCGACCTATCAAAACCCGAACGCACTCATCACCAACTACAGCAACCTGCAAAACCTGCCAACTCCCTTCATACCCAGCGGGAGCGGGATGGCAGGCGTAGTCCCAAGCTTCGGAGGTTAGCGTATGGCAGACTTAGCAGCACCCGTCATCCCGAATCAATACGTCCCTCCACCGCCCACAGCGACACCCGATATGGGAGGTGGAGGTGTACCGAGTACACCACCGCCAACCGCTCCGCAGGTGAACCCAACCGCAGCCCAATCGGTACTGAGCGGCGACCCCGGCGCGCAGATGAATCACGCCACAGCGGTACACCACAGCCGTCTCGCTCAGGCGCTCAATGCTGTAGGCACATTGCTGGGGGGTGACACCACGTACCACATCACCACCAACGCCGATGGAAGTGTGGACGCAACACCCACACCATCGACACCGGGAGAGAAGTGGGGAAGGATCGCGAAGGCAGCTCTGATGGGAGGCGCAAAAGGTTTCGAGGTGGGGCAGGGACCGGGAGGCGCACAGCGCGCAGCCGCAGCCGGGATCGAGACCGGAATGCAGATGCCGCAGGCGCAGCAGGATCAGACACTCCAGCTCGCGGAGAAGATGAACAATCAGAATCAGCAGAGGCTCATGTTCAACGCGAACATGGCGATGCTGGATCAGAAGATCATCGCAGCGCGAAATGAGAATGAGCGCAGCGGAGTTACATTCCAGCAGCAAGTACAGGATCACACCTTGAACTTCGCCAAATCGCTGCGTGATATGGGAGGAGAGTTTGTCTCGCACTTCAAGGACAACGATGAGATGGCGCAGCAGCTCCAGCAGAACAAGCTGCTACAGGCGCACCTCGGAACCAACGGCATGACCATTCCGCTGACGACCTTCGATGCGAAGGGAATCCCAAACGGGATCGATGCTTGGATACTGCCAGAGGACAAACGGAATCAGTTGAACAAGTCAGACATTACGATCCCGCTGATGAAGCCCGATCCGCAAAATCCCGGCAAGCTCATCGAAGACACGCCCTACGTCATCGGCGCAAACACCATGAGACTCGGCGACGTTGCCGGTGCTATCAAGTCGATCCACGATAACAACAACCAGATGACCTCAACTGCATGGTCCGCATTGAACGCGAAGAAGGAGACCGATATCAAAGCTCAGATGGTGCCGTCCGAAATCGCGAAGAATCGGGCAGCAGCAGCGGAGAGCACAGCGCGCGCTGGACTGGCAGACGTACAGACAACACTCGCACCGCAGACGCTTGATGTGAAAGCGGGGCAGGCCTTGAGTAAGAACATGCTGTACCACGATAAGAATTACGTGCAGCCTGCGCTCCAGTCCGAACAGTCCTACCGGCTCGCGAACAACGCCTACAACGACTACATGAATGCAGCCGCGAAAGGACAGGAGTTGCCGACAGGCGCTCAGTCCATGCTGATGCTCTCGCAGCATCTCGCCAACACCTTCGGCACTGTCAAGGGAGCGCGCGTGACCAAGGATATGATTCAGGAACATCTTGGCGCTCGCAGCATCACCGACAGCATGGAAGTCGCGATCAACCGGCTCGTGAACGGCGATCAGCTCTCCTCGGCGCAGTGGGGCGCATTCCATAAACTCATCGGCGAAGCTCGCTTAGAGAAGTGGCGCACCGCAGCAAGCGAAGGCGCGAGACTCGGCGTGGCACAAAACTACCTCCCCACCGACCTAGCGCCAACACTGGGAAGGGTTGCGGGATCAGCACCGACACCGACAGGAGCCGCAACCGCACCGGCAGCGGGAACACCAGCAGCCGCGCCAGCTACTTCGCCGGGAGCATTCAACTGGGGCGCACAACCGGCAGCACCGGCACCGTAAACCACTATGGCTACCTCACCCATTCCGATGTTCGATCCCACCGGTACTGTTCGGATGATCCAGCCCGATCAGGTAGACGCCGCATCACAGGCCGGTGGTGTGCCTGCCGTGAGGATGATGGACCCCGAAGGCACACCGCGCTATGTGCGACAGGATCAGGTGGACGATGCGCTCGCCCACAACGGCAAGATCATGCCGGATACGCCAGCGGGACCGCCGCAGTCGTTACTGGAGAAAGAGCTGGCCACTGTCCAAAACCTGCCGGGGATGCAGTTGGCGTCAGGCGCGATGAAGGGAATCGAGAAGACCGCCGCAGGAGCGCTCGAAAACATCGCAGGCAATCTCGCCCCGCAAACACCGGTCGCGAATCAGCCGGGATCGGCGATCTCGGAATCAGCTCGCCAAACAGTTGCGGCCCCGGTCTCGCGTGGCGTACTGGCAACTGCCAAATGGCTACGCCAGAACACCGATACGCACGGATGGGAGAAGGTGGGTGATGTTGGACAACTGATCGGCCAGCTCGTATACGCGCCAGAGCTTGCCGAAGGCGAGATGGCACCGGACGCGAGCCGTGCCTTCTCCTATGCGCAATCGCTGTTGCAGGATGCGAAGCGAGCGAAGTGGCTGGAGGATAATCCCACCATCGCAAAACTACTTCACATAGGTCTGCAAACCGTAAGAGGCGCTGGGGAGATGGGAGGACAGACCTACGTCACGAGCGGAGGCAACGCACCTGAGTCTGAAGAGGCGATGAAAAGCGGAGCAATCGGAGGAGCTGCGGGTGGCGTATTGACCGAAGGCGTGACCGCTGGAATGAAGGCGCTGGGGCGTAAGGCCGAAGAGCTGATGCCGTCGATCGAAAACTTGGGCAGCGGAGACTACAGGGTTCTGCGATCGGAAGCGCGTGACGCGCAGGGACGAAGCACAGCCACACCGCTACAGGAAGAGGCCGCTAACGTCGCCAACATGCCCGGTGTGCGCGCAGAGCGTGTAGCCGCACTCCAGCAGATGCCGGGAAGCATCGCGCAGAGAGGGCTGGCGAATGCGCTGACTGAATCGGAGGCCGCGCGCATGACCGGCCCCTTCTCCGTAGAGCCACCGATCGCACAGCCGAACGTGGCGAGCGCTTGGGATCACACCACCCCTGACGGGCGATCGCTCACTCCAGATCAGGCGCGTGAGGAGATGGCGAACGTTCGCTCGCAGTGGCTCAGTGAAAGCGATCCCGCCATGGAGCAACAGCTCGAACAGCAGTACGGGGATCTAAAGAGCAAGCTGAATCTGCACGATCGTTTTCAGGAGACCGCACCCCCGAGTGGGGCGGGAACACTATCTCCTGCGGATGCGCGCGATGCACTCGAAAACGTCAAGACGCGATGGCTGGCCGAAGATTGGGGACCGCAGCAGGACGCGCAATTCAAGCAGGTATACAACCAACTCCAGCAGCAAGTGGATCGCCATGACAGCTACATGATGAATCGAACCATGACGCAGCCCTTCGATATTAAGGGAGCGCTGGCGAACACCACGAGCTTAGACGATGCAGCTCACCACCTCGATCTCGCCGCACGGCAGCGACTCCAGTACCTCACGCCCGATCTACAGCGCGAGTACCAGATGCTCAATGCCACGCGCACACGCTTGCAGGACCGCTTCGATAAAGCGGCTGGCACACCGCTCGAACAGGCGCGCATCGTGCCGCAGATCGCGAGCGTGAACAGCCAACTGGAGAACTTCTTCAAACAGGACGGAGTACGCGGCGTTCTCCCGCCCAGCGAGGCCAACCAAGCGCTCATCGATCTACGCCGCGCGAACGGCTTCAAGGCGCTCGACAATGCGTTCAACAGACACCTCGACCTACGACCGCAAACCGCAGCCGCGATCGGACAGCCGAGTCTGCCAACGGGTTCGCTGGCCAACGATATCGAGAAGATCAAAGATCAGTATGGTGATGTGCTCGATCCGGTCCTCGGCGATCAGGGACTCAATCACGCCATCCAACTGGGGCAGCAAGTGAATACGCCCAAGGGTGCCGATGCAGTCACTACGCTGGTAGGTCATATTGCCGCTGCGTACAAGCGCCACTTCATCAACATTGGCGGACTGGTGGGAGCTGCCGGGGTGGGAACGCTCTACCACCTCATGGGTGACATTGGACTCGGCGCGGCACCAGCAGCACTCGCCGCATCGTCAGCAGCCGGGGCGCGAAAGTATGTCATTCAGAAGATGGCGACCGACCCAGCCTTCGGGCGAGCTGTCATGTACTCCGCGCAGCGGGGCATACCGCCGCGCGTAGCCGGTGCGATGCTCGCCGCGCGCCTCGGCGTCTCGCGTCTCGTCGCTCCACTCATCACGCGCACAGCGCCAGCCACAGGAGATGCCAATGCCCCAAGTCAGCGAAATCCGTAGCAACCTGCGCAGAGCTACAACCACCTACGACGAAGAGATGGACTTGCCGCAGCACGTAGTCGAGGAGTACAACACGCGGCCCGTCATCGAGCGCAGGCCCACCACCGTCGAGCTGGAGAGCATCGCGCTCCAGTACGAACGCAACTACAACGCGGCCAAGGATCAGCGCTGGCACGATCAGCAGCGCTTCATGGGCAAAGAGAACGAGGCGATGCGGCTGGTGAACATCATGCACCCGCACAAAATCTTCCGCCTGCTACGCCGCGCCGGGGTGGACGCGAGGATCGAAGCGCCAACCTTCGACGTGTGGGTGCCGGACGACGAGACCGGCAGGCTCATCAAGATCGAGCGGGAGCGCAGCAACGGACGCCTGTGGCTGGCCAACGTCGCCATCAACGGGCGGGTGGGGGTGAGCGCTTGGGTGACAGACAAGGAGACCGGCGAGCGCAAACGGCGACAGGTGACGACGCTGCAATGGCCTTGCGGCCCCGAGTGGAGCTTGCTGCACTTCGATGAGTTCGATGTGCCGATCACGGAGAAGTACCGGGGCTGGCGTACCGCCATGCTGCAAATGATCCTGCAAGACGTGGTGACCGAGGAGGAAGTCAATCGAGCCTTCGGGCCTGTCCCACTCCATTCGGTGAGTTTGCACTACCGTCAACAGCTCTATACACACCGTCAGCGAAGGGTGGGACTGATCCAGTGACGTATGAGAACTACATCAAGGGGATGCTGGCGACGTTCGCAGTCGAAGAGGCGTACCGCTATGGAGGCACGGACTGTCCGCTCGCCGTCGCGCAGGTGCTCGCGAATCGGGTAACCGCGGGGTGGCACGGTGGAGACTGGCGCAAGGTCATCCTCGACGCCCCCAGCAAGCGCGGCACCAGCTACGCCCAGCCCTTCGAATATGACACGCGAGAGAGCGCGTTCCGCCAGATCATCAACCTGATCGATGACGTGTACTACGGCATCGCCGACAGCTCCAACGTCAACGTCGATGGCGAAAACGGAATCGTCCCGGCGCTCTACTATTGCGTGTTGCACAATGTCACAAGCGAATGGTTCCGGCAGAGCATCCTCGGCGACCTGACGAACCATCCGCGCATCGCGGTTGTGGGGCAGCTAACGTTCTTCGCGTGAGGTGGTGTGATGGCAGTGAATCCAGACGTTACCCTCGTCGGCAAACTCGCAACGATCTTCACCACGGCAACGGCCACGCCAACCTCCGAACCCGAGTTCGGCAGTATCGAGCTGGCGCTCTGCGGCTATGGTTCCGAGGTTCCGAAGGTGGGAGGCGAAGCCATCTTCGGGAACATCACACAGTCCATGACCGTGCAGCCAGCGGGTGATCCACAAGCGGCCCACTTCGAGATCATCTTCTACAGCAATGGGCTGATTACACCACCGGGAACCTACTACACCGTCACCACTAGAAACGCGAACCGCGATATCGTGCAGGTGGAGGCGTACTACTTCGAACCGGGACAGTGGGACTTGTCCAACATGCAGCCCTACGATCCCGGCCAGCCACCACCCCCGCTGCCGCCGCTCATCATCCCGCGCCTACTCAACCTCGGGATCGCTGGGTACGATATCGTCTTCCCCGGCGAGACCTACACCTCGTTCCTCACCACGCTCGCAGGCGACGTGGGTAACGCCTCGATCGAGAACATGGTCGCAGGGAATCTCTACACCTTCATCATCCTTCAGGATGCTACCGGTGGGCATCTCTTCGGGTGGCCACCCAACGTCTATAACGCCACCTTGGTAAGCCCTTCACCCAACACCTATACGACACAGACTTTCGTGGCGCTCGATAACGGCTCGCTGTATGCCATCGGACCCGGAACCTACTACACGCTATGAATCGCCCGTTTCTATCCATCGGCTCGTCACCTCCACCGCTCTTCGATGCGCTGCGTGTCGCAACGTGGCGGGTTGATATGCACAGTAACGTATCGCAGGCAACCGTGCGCAGCGTGATCCCCGGTGTGCTCTATGTCTTCGTCATCGTGCAGGACGGAGCTGGAGGACGCACCTTCAATTGGCCACCCAACTGTCTTAACCCAGCGGGGATCAATGCTGCACCCAACGCGATCACGGTGCAGTGCTTTGTCGGTTTGCCGAATAATATCCTCAACGCTAATATCCCAGCGGGAATGTATCTGTGAGGTGAAACCATGCGCTATGTGCAGCCTGAACCACACGAAAGTATTGGACCGATCGAGATGATCCTCGGGTTCATCACCTGTCTCATCGTCCTCGGCTTCATCGTGAAGCAGCTACTCAACTAAGGGAGGCATGATATGGCAGCAGCCGCGACGAGCACAGGCCCGATTGGAATTGGACAGGTAAATACCACCTTCTACGTGTGGGGTGGAGGCGCGGGGTTCGACACCATTCAGGCCGCAGTGGATTTTATCCGCCTCAACAACTCAGGCTTGGGCGAGATTCAGGTTGTCCACGGCCACGGATACGGCGAGAACATCGGCACCATCACCGGAGGCTCAGCCGGGACCATCATCATCGACAACCGCGACGGCCATGACCAGCGTTGGTATTGGAACGGAACCAACTATGTTCCGACCTACTTCATGCAGCTTGCGGGATTCGTAGCCGAAGGGATGCCGCAGCAATTACCCGCGTCGATCCTGATGGGCTTCTCGCCTACCGGTGACTTCGGCAACGGCAGCGGCAACCTCATTGTCACCGCCGATCCCACAATGGGGATGCCATCGTTCAACCTGTCTCTTGCACCGCAGGACGGAACCGCATTGCTGACGTTCCTTCGCGCCGCGCTTGATCCGGCAGGAATCCCGCGTATCCAAATGCCGGAAACACTTGAGATTTACAAAAACAACAGCTACCCGGACACCTTTAGTCTCTGGGTAGGGCAGGGCATCGACTTCACAGGCTCTAAGGGAATGTATGTATGGGCGAGGCCGGACGATGATGCAATCGACTTTCAGGGCGAGACCATCCCCGGCACTTACGACCAAACGATACGGCTTAACTATCTTGGCGGGGATGTGAACATTGGCGTACACGCAATCATCACTGAAGCGGGAGACCTGAGCTGTCAAACGGTCAATGCTGCGGGAATCACAGCCGGGACAATCGACGCGCAGGACGCGACCTTCGAAACCTGCATCGTGAATGACTCGCCAGTACGCACCTTCGCCAACACCGCAGACGGACCCAGCCAAGGCATGATATGGCCTGAGATCGGCATCCCCGTCTCGGCGGGGGATCACTGGCAAGACCCGTCCATCAACCCCGCCAGCCTCGCAGTATGGCCACCAGTGGGCGTTCCTGTATCCACAGGGACCGCATGGTCGCCATCCATCCCCCCGGCCACCATCCCGCGCACCAACACAGCCAACACCTTCACCGGACTTAACACCATCGCAGCGGTCACCGTTACCGGGGCGTTCACCGCTTTGATGAACAACGGGAGTTCACCCCCGGTCGTCGCGCCGTCTGGTGGAGGTTTCGCGCTGGGGTGGAACAGTCAAGCAGGGTCAGGAGAGACGGACTTTATCAATAGCCACGGTGGAGGGGGAGGAGCGTTCTATTGGTACAACGTTGGAGGCGGCACAATCGTAGGCCCGACGACTGTGCCGAACATGATGCTGGACAGTTCGAATACGCTGAGGGTGAATGGCGATTCCATTGCCTACTCTGTTCACGCGACCGGCACATCGCAACTCGGAGCGATCCCCAATTCCGTGTGGATGGATTTCATAGGTGGAACCGGAGCGCGAATCGTTACGACAGGCCCATCGACGGGAGTGTTGAACCTACTCCAATTTGCCGCGATTGATTCAGGCGGGGGAAACTTCATGGAGCTAGGCCGCTTGACCTCAAACGGCATGATCGTTACGAACGGGTTTCATGCTGGACCGCTTACCCCCGGTGGAATATCTGGGGTTGGCCTTGACTTCTATCAGAGCAACGGTCGCATCTCGGTAGCGAACCCAACCTCAACCTCCCTCGTCGGTGGATTCCAGATCATCGGATACTCGTCCGACTTTTCTCAGACCTACACCTACATGACTCTGATTGACGATGTGAACGGGATACACGCCGTTATCTATCCGCTGTGCTACCTAGCCGCTGGCCAGTTGCGCATAGGCCAAAGGGCAGGAGGTTCATGGAACACCGGGACGCCGAATATCAACACAGACGGAACCTCTCTCATCCTGAATAGCGTCTCAAACAATGGGTCAATTTTCTTCAACTACGACGAAGGAACCACGGTCGTATTCGGTAACGGAGCAAGCGGTACGGCTGGAACCGTAGACACAGCGGGAAACGCCGTTTTCAATGGAATCGTTCAGTCTGGACCAACAGGTGTTAGTGCGGGGGGTGGCCCCCGAATGTGGTTTGATGGTGGATCATCCTTCATCGACGGTGCGCCGGGAGGCAGGTTGCTAATCAACCAAACACCGGGAGCGGGTTCCACCTGTCAGGTGACGGGAACTTTCGAAGTGTTCGGAACCAAGACCTTCGTTGTGCCTCACCCCTCCGATGAAACCAAAGAGCTGATACACGCCTGTCTCGAAGGGCCAGAGAACGGAGTCTACTATCGTGGCGAGGTGACGACCACCAACGGCACCGCAGAGATCGTGCTACCCGATTACTTCGAACCACTCACCTATGAAGAGGAGCGCACCGTCCTGCTCACGCAGATATTCGAAGACGACGATGATGTGGTGATCGGCTCGAACACCCCGGCGACGTTGCTGGCCTCTCGCGTCAAGGGCGGCAAGTTTAAGATCCGTTCCACCAACCCCACGGTGAAGGTCTACTGGGAAGTCAAAGCGGTACGCAGGATCAACGTCGATCGGCTGGAAGTGGAAAGGGTAAGATACATCCCGACAGCCGAAATGAAGGAGATGGAACTTGCCAAACGAGCGCAACCAAAAATCACCGGACCTGACGGAAGTGGAACGGCTCAAGATCGAGAACCTCAACCTGAAACGATTCGCGCTGGACACGCAGATGCGGCAGGTTCAGGCAGAGTACGTAAGTCTCATAAAGTCAATTGAAGAGAAGTACCCCGGCTGGCACTGGAGAGAGGGCTTAGGCCTCGTGTCGGACAGCGATATGAGCCAAGAGGTACAATCGCCAGCGGCCTCCTAAGCAGAGGCGCATTCGGCAAATTTATACCGAGGGGAGAGGTGACCTCAACCCCTCGGTTTTTTTGCGCTACAATCAGCGCACGTTCATAAGCGTAATGCGTCATGTTTCTACCTGATTTAGCCGGGACTTGCCTCCCGGCTATTTTTTTATCAGGTATGCCCCCGGCACCCGCTTACGCAGGTACGGGCAGAGCGCCAGCGGCTTGCCGAGGTGACAGCGGTTGTCGAACCATCGCGACCCATGCACCACGATCCAGTGGCCAGTGACCACCACCAGATACTCATCGTGCGGCCCCGGCTTCTCCACCTCAAGCCACTCCGCAAGAGTGCGCTGATTGCGCCTCAAAGGAGCGGGAACGTCAGCGCGACGCCGCGCGCGCGGGATCGCACGGAGACCGTAGCGATCCAGAGCCGCGATCATCTGCACGGAGGTTGTCCCATAGATGGCTCGACGCTTGGTCACATTGCGCAGGATGTAGGCCGCAGTGTCAGGACAGGTGCGCAGCAGATAGGCCAGAGCCGCAGGACCGCAGTAGTGATTCCTGCCGTGGGGGATCGTGTAATCAGGGTTGTCGAGATCGCGGATGATCTCGCGAGTAGCTAACTGCATAGTGGAATCTCCTTACCCTTGCGGACGCGCTTGACAAGTACAGGCTTGTTCGCCAGATCGCCGAATCCCCCCGGCCCCGATGGATAGCTGAAGCTGCCCATATCATCCACGGTAGTCTCGGGGTGGACGCGGTAGGTGTCGTACTCTTTCAAGCCGGGACCGAAGATGCTGCGGCACTTCTTGAGGGATGCTTCGGGGGTGTCGCCCCGGCCCCAACAGAAGGGACCGATAGTGAGGAATGTTTCAGTAGGCATAGTGTTCTCCAGAGTGAATTAGGCGGGTCACGCCTGTATAACAGTATAACACACTGCCATACTGCCTGTCAAATGTTGCACATCTTCATGCGGCGTAGTACGCTGCGGGAATGACTAAACAAAACTACAGCTTCCGCCTGTCCATGGAGAAGATCGCAAAGCTCGATA
>Ga0210392_10000909_pt1 | contig 16364 bp, 16 predicted proteins | sample IncBWC30OmetaG_FD_161057 | JGI IMG/M metagenome (GOLD analysis project Ga0210392, IMG submission 161057) | Forest soil microbial communities from Barre Woods Harvard Forest LTER site, Petersham, Massachusetts, United States - Inc-BW-C-30-O ...
CTGCGCGTCCCACGCCAGGCGACTCAGGAGCGAGAGCGGCTGGCCGTGAACGTACTCCATGATCAGGAGCAGCTCGCCGCGGTCTTCCACGACGTCGAGCGCGGAGACCACGTTGGGGTGACGAATGCGCGACAACAGCCGGATTTCTTCGCGGAACATGGCGACGAAATCCGGATCCCGAGCGATCATGGCGCGCACACGTTTGACGGCGACGACTCGCTCGAAGCCGGCGGACCCAGCCAAGCGCCCGAGATGCACTACGCCCATGCCGCCGGACGCGATCTCGTCGAAGAGCGCGTAGCGTCCGATGATTTGGGGCGTAGCGAGGACGGCGGCGGGCGTAGCGGTTTTCTCGACCTGGCCCGAACCCACGTTCTGCTCTTCCGCAGCGGTCGAATCAGCGTGTGCGCGCTTCGACATGTCGCCCTTCATCTCCACTCGAGCACCGCGACCAGCGCGGTGGCCGCGCAGATCGCGGGACCAAAGCGCAGCTCCGTCAGCGGGGTGTCCGCTGCCGCACTGTCCTTAGAGCGCCGGAATGGCCGCAGCAGGAGCCCAAAGCTACGTTTGAGCGTCACGAGCAGCACGCCCCGATACGCGAGCAGGATCGGCGCGGCGGCGACCGCGGTTAGAAAGGCATACAGCTCGACCTGCAAGCCGAGCGCCGGCCCGAGCATGGCGCCGAGCCCCGTCAGTAGCTTCACGTCGCCGCCGCCCATGGCTTGGCTGCGCCAGAGCAAGAGCGGCACCACACCGCACAGCAGCGCGCCCGCGAGTGTTTCGAGGAGAACCCAACCGACGCTCGCGCCATGCAGCACATAGACGCTGAGCGAGAAGTGCACGATGGCACCGACCAGCGTGAGCGGGTAGGTGATCTGGTTGGGGATCAGTCCCGTTTTGAAGTCGAATACCGCGGCCGTCGCGCTTACGACGACTGCGATCAGCAATAATCCTTGAAATCCCGACATGATTGACCTCGAGCTCGAACAATTCGTCGTTTAGCCGCGTTCTCGAACGAGTCCGCGCACTCTTCTTTGACCGCACAGGGCGGTTGGAGGAAGGCGGTTAGCGGTTAGGGGAAAGATGAGTAGAGAATGGCTCTGCGGATAGTGTACTCGTCGACAATGGCGGGTCCAAGCACCGGGGCCACCGCGACGACGACGAGAATGCCTGCGAATGCAAGAACGATCAGGTACTCCAGAGCGACTCCGCCGTGCTGGTCGAGGATAGGGTAACGCCACATAGCGGTCCGTCTCAGCAACGAGCGTGCCGAACCGCAAAAATAGCAGCTTTTGCCGGATATCGTGAGTAGGGCGACAAGTCGGGTCGGCTCCGCTCGGCGCCATCCGACAAATTGTAAACCTGCGCTTGACCGGCGTGGTTGTCGGCGATCGGTCCCGCTTGTCGTCGCGCCATAATCTGGCTGGATATTAGTAGAGTTCTGCTGGCTTTGGCTTCTGGCACCCAACTTGCTGAAGGGTGAAACCAAGATGCTCAAGAGCCTCGCCCTCGTCTGCTTCGCCCCGCTGCTGCTGGGCGCAAGCCTCGGCTGTTCGCGACGAGACGCCTCGGCTGAGCAGCATCACGTTCGCGTGCTGGTGACGAACGTTCCCGGCGAGCCGCTCAGGGGCGTCCCGATCAAGCTCGGCGCGCAACGTTTGGCGGTGACCGGGACGGACGGTTACGCGAACCTCACCATCATCGGTCGTGAGGGGGCGCGGGCGAATCTCGATCTCGAGTGTCCAGCCAATCACCGGCAACCGAAAGAGCCAGTTCAGGTTGCGTTGTTCGACTACGCCTCCGGGACGGTTCCCGAGATTCTGGCTCAATGTGAGCAAGAGCGCGTCCGCTTGGGCGTGGTCGTGCGCTCTCTGGGCGCAAAGAACATTCCCTTGTCTCTGCGAGGACAGCCAGTCGGTGAGACGGATTCATCCGGCATCGCGCATGTCCTCGTAGAAGGCGATCCGGGAGAGGCCGTCGACCTCGTATTCGACACCTCCGCCACCCCGGACTTGCAACCCGCAAATCCTTCGGTCCGGCTGTTGCTCGCGAATCACGATGACGCGGCGCTTGCGGAGCAGCGATTCGAGGTCAAGCGCGATGCCGCTCCTCGCCGGCGTCGAGCCCCAGCGGTTCGGCAGGCCCCGATCGCCCACGAAGGACCTGTGCGCATTCACTGAAGACTGCGTGCCGGATACTGGAACAACACACAACAGACAGGAGAGACAGAATGCTACTCAAGATCAAGAATCGAATGGGCCAGGTTCGGCTCGGTGAGCGCGGCGCGTCGTCCGTGGAGTACCTCATCGTAGTCGGGTTGATTGCTTTTGCCGTGTACAGCGCGTTCCAGTCCTTCGGGACCGCGGTCAGCGGCAAGGTCAGTGAAGCCACGGCTAAAGTTCAATCGATGAATTTCAGCGGCGGAAATTGATCTAGACCGGGCTCGGTCGAAGCTGGGTATTCCGACTTCGACCGAGCCCAAATTTCAAAACTTCTTTCTACCCAACGAAATAACAACCCATGACCGAAATCGCTAAGCGCCAATTGGGCGATGACATGCACGGAGTTGCCACCGTGGAGTACCTGGCTGCCGCGTGTGTGACGGCGTTCCTCTGTTGGGCGGCCATGTCCGCGTTTGGACAAGCCGCAATCCAGGGCCTCAAGCTCGCTGGTTTGGATCTCCTCGGGCTTTCGTGAGTAAACCAATGTCAACTCGCAAGGATCACGGCAGTCAACCCCCAGTCGCCAAGCCCGGAGTGGGGCCATCGGCCTCGGACGGCATGGGGAAGATTCGAGCCGTGGCGCTTTCGAAAGCGGCCTACGTCGCAGTTGGTTCTGGACTATTGTCGGTCGCTCTGGGCTGGCTTTACATGAACCGCTTCGAGTCGGATGTTTCCGGCGGCTCGCGGGTGGCCGTGCTCACCACGAACAAGGAAATCTCGAATGGCACGGAGCTCACGAGCTCGATGATCGCCGTGCGCAGAGTGCCCGCCGCTTATGTCGATGAGCGTGCAGTGTTGGCGAGGGACCAGGAGAAAGTGATCGGCGTCGAGGTCGTCACTTCGCTCAAGTCTCAGGAGACCCTGCAATGGACGGATCTGGCGGTGCGTACGGACGCTCGCAACGTGAGTCAACTGATTGCACCTGGAAAGCGTGCCGTCTCGATTCGCGCCAGGGCGAGCGACAATGCTGGCAATGGGCTGATGCAGCCGGGCGACTACGTCGACGTATTCGCGGTGGTCGATGCACAAGGCACGAAAACGGCGGTCCTCTTGTTGCAACGCGTTTTGGTCATTGCCGTGGGGCTCGACACCGAGCAATCGCACGAGGGCAAGCTCGCCCAAGATCAGCGCAACCGCCGCGATGATCGGCTCTTGACGCTGAGCCTCGATGTCGACGAGACGCAATTGCTTTCGCTGGCCGCTGACCAGGGGCGTCTAGCCGTCGCGCTCAGAAATCCGACGGACCAACGAGTCTTCGAAAACACGCCGGATCTCGGCGCATCGGCGCTCGTCGAAGCACGCGACAAACTACAAGCTCGGAAAGCCAATGGCCCTCGGCCACCGGCTGCACCGGCGGCATCCGCAGGTGCCCCACTCAAGCTCACGGAGGCCCGTTGAAACCCCAATATTTAGTCGCCGCAGCGTTTGCCATGCTCGCCGCCACGGGCACCGTGAGCGCGCGCGCCCAAGGCCCCGGCTCGGTGGTTCAGACCGAAAACCGAGAGGTCAACCTATCCGTCGGCGAAAATCAGACGATCCCGGCCAACGACATCAAGAGCTACTCCGAAGGCAATGAAGGCATCGTCGAGGTGCGCTTGACGCCCGAGAGTAAGGACTTCGTGGTCGTCGGCAAGAAGCCCGGCTCGACGACGCTCTTGCTGCTCAAGCGCGGCGGCGAGCAGCTCCTGTACACGATTCAAGTCTTCGCACGCCCCATGGAGCTCGTGCAGAGCGAGCTCGGCAAGTTGCTTTCCGGGTACACCGGGCTGCGCATTCGCCGCATCGGCCCGCGCCTGTTCATCGAGGGCGGCGTGAGCAATCAGGCGGAAGCCGACCGACTCAAGCAAATCGCCGCGCTCTACCCCGGGCAGGTCGAGTCCTTGGTAGTGCAGGGCGGCGCCGCGGCGGACCGCAAGAACAACATCCGGCTCGATGTTTATTTCGTGCAGTTCGAGAGGCAGCGTAATTGGCAGTTCGGCGTGAGTTATCCCGCGGGCGTGAAGGCGGTCTTCAGTGGCGTGTTCGATTTCCTCGCCTCGCGCGTGACCTCTGCGCAAGCCACGGTCGTCAATACGGCGCTTCCGGGCTTGGACTTCGCTTCCTCCAACGGCTGGGCCAAGGTCATGCGCCACTCGACCGTGATCACGTCCAACGGCGCTCAAGCCGAGTTCTCGAGCGGCGGCGAGCAGAACTTCCGAGTCGTCGGCGGTCTCGCTGCGACGATTCAAAGCGTGTCCTTCGGAACGAAGGTCAACGTGCTACCGCGTTTCGACCCGGTCACTCGCGAGCTAGAAATAAAAATCGACGCGCACGTGACCGATCTGACGGCGCCCGACGCGAGCACGGACATTCCCGGCCGCGAGATCACCGACTTGTCCACGCAAGTCAGCCTCAAGCTCGGGCAGTCTCTGATTCTCTCCGGTATCCAAGCCAAGTCTCAACGCCACTCGATCACGGGCTTACCGCTGCTCAGCGAAATCCCACTGCTCGGCGTACTGTTCGGTAGCCACGTCGACGCACAAGATCAAACCGAAGGTGCGCTGTTTCTGGTGCCGAGCGTGATCGAGGCCATGCCGCGAAATCGCGAACGTCTGGTGGCCAAGCTGCTCGAAGAATACGACGACTACTCGGGTAACATCGTCGGAGACCCGCACGGTCTGCCCGGAGCACGCGAATGGAAGTAGAGCTCCACGTCCAATCCTCCGAACAGAATCTGATTCGTATTCTGGATCTGGGTGCGCACAGCATCACGATAGGCCGCGACGAAGGCTGCTCGATCCCGCTGCAGGACGACTGCGTTTCGCGCTGTCATATCACGCTCTGGATGGAGGGTCTGGAGCTGTGCGTCGAGGACTCTTCGCGAAACGGCACCTGGGCCGGCGAGAAATTCCTGCATAATGCCCGGAGTGCCGTCTTGCTCGGCACTCAGATCCGGTTGGGTCAGACCGTCGTAGCGGTGCTCCCGCTGAAGCCGGCGCTCGTGGTTTCTTCGGCGAGCAACGGCGCCGCGGCGCTGCCGTCGGTCATCGTCAACACGCCGGCGCTCGGGACTACCGTGCCGGTGGAGTTCCGCCGCGAAGCACATCGCCTGCTGCTCGAGCACTTGGATTTGGGCACGGCCGGCCTGCTCGGTATGGATGACGTGTCGCTTCGGCCCCGCGTGCTGCAGAGCCTGCGGCGCATTACGGCCAATCTGAGCTCGAGTCTACCGGAAGGCGTCGATGCGGATCGGCTCGTGGGCGAGCTCGCAGACGAGGCACTCGGTCTCGGTCCGCTGGAAGAATTGCTCGGCGACCCAGCTGTCACCGAGATCATGGTGATCGATCCCGAGACGGTGTACGTCGAGCGAGCTGGCCGTTGTGAGCGAGTTCCAATGCGCTTCACCGACGATGCCCGCGTGCGCGCGGTCGTCGAGCGCATCGTCACGCCGCTCGGTCGCCGGATCGACGAATCGAGCCCGCTCGTCGACGCGCGTTTGAAGGACGGCTCGCGCGTGAACGCGATCATCCGGCCCTTGGCCGTGCGCGGCACCTGCATCACCATCCGCAAGTTCCCCAAGGACAAGCTGTCCATCGCGCGCATGATCGAGCTCGGCAGCATCGACGAGCGGATGGCTCGCTTTCTGCGCCGCAGCGTGCAAGCGCGCAAGAACATCATCGTGTCTGGGGGTACGGGCAGCGGCAAGACGACGCTGCTCAACGCGCTCTCCACGGCGATCGCGGATCACGAGCGCGTCGTCACGGTCGAAGACTCGGCCGAGCTTCAATTGACCCAGCCGCACGTGGTCTCGCTGGAAACCCGACCGCCCAACATGGAGGGCAAGGGCGCGTACTCGATTCGAGATCTCGTGAAGAATGCGCTGCGTATGCGGCCTGACCGCATCGTCGTCGGCGAGTGTCGTGGTGGCGAGGCGCTCGACATGCTGCAGGCCATGAACACCGGCCACGACGGCTCCCTCACCACCGTGCACGCGAACTCGCCAATCGAAGCAGTCGGTCGCCTCGAAACACTGTGTTTGATGGCCGGCCTCGATCTACCCGTCAGAGCCATTCGTGAGCAGATCGCCAGTAGCGTGAACCTGTTCGTGCAACAGGCGCGTTTTCAAGACGGCAGTCGCCGCGTCAGCGAGATCTCCGAGGTGTGTGGCATCAATTCGAAGGGCAACATCGTGCAGCGCTCGATCTACAAGTTCGAGCCCGCCGGTTTGAACGCTCAAGGGCGCGTCGTCGGTGAGTTTTGCTCTACCGGGTACCTGCCCAGCTTCTTGGACGAATTCATCATCAAGGGTCTGATCGGCGAGGGAGAGCCGTACCTATGATCGCCGGCATGGCGCTGCTCAAGTGTGCGTGCCTCGCGGCGGGCGCCTTTTGCGCGAGCACCATCGTCGTGGCCTATGCGCATGCACCCGACAGCCCCCTCCGAGTGCGCTGGCTGCGTTACCTCCAGAGCCTGGATCGGTCGCTGACCATCCTGGGCTCAGAGACCAAGGGCCGGACCATCGGACGCATTCAGCTCGTACTCGTGCCGATCGCGCTGTTCGCATCGGTGGCGATGCGCTTGTCGGCCGGGCGCACAGTCGTGCTGATGCTCGCCGTTGTTTTCGGCCCCAGACTGTGGCTGGCGCGCAAGCTCACCAAGCGCTGCGAGCGCATCGAGACGGACGTCACGAGCTTCTTGGTGGCGCTCGCCAACAGCCTCAAGGCGAGCCCGAGCTTGGGTAAGGCTTTCACTCGTGTGGAGCAGGTGTTGAGTGGCCCGCTCGCGGCCGAGTTGCGCACGGTGACGCGCGATATTCGGCTCGGCGCGAGCATCGAGCAAGCGCTCCTCGCGCTTGGCGCCCGCGCGCCGAGTCCGTCGATGGACGCGGCGTTGACCGGGATCTTGATCGGTCGGCAAGTGGGCGGAAACCTGCCGGAGATTTTGGAGACCACGGCCGCCACGCTGCGTGACATCGAGCGCTTGAACGGCATCGTCAAAGCAAAGACCGCAGAAGGCAAGGCGCAGATGTACGTGATCGCGCTCGCGCCTCCGTTGGTATTTTACGCTTTCGATTCGCTGAACCACAAGTACTTCGACCCGCTCACGGACAACCTGCTCGGCATCCTGTTGCTCGCTGCCTCGTGCGTTTTCTGGATCTCCGCGGTCATCTTGGCAAAGTCGATTCTGACGGTGGACGTCTGATGAACGACCTCACTTGGCTCAAAGTCGTCTCGCTCGCGCTGATGTTTTGCGCCGTCGCCGTGACCTTTCTGGCCGTCGGGCAACGCGATGCCCGTCCCATTCGCCAGCTTGGGCTGCGCGGCCTGCGCCGCAGGCGGGCGTTGGCGCAATACGATCTATGGCGGGTAAGCGAGCCGAGCGTGCGCTGGCTAGCGACCGCGGTCTCGCGCACGCTCTCGGAGCGCTTCCATGACCGCCTCGAGGCGCAATTGGTGCGCGCTGGCGATCCGCTCGGTTTGGAGCCTGAGGAGCTGGTGGTGCTCACGGGGCTGTGCGTCTTGATGGGCGCATCGCTCGGGATCTTGTACGTGGCATTTTGGGGTGGGAACGCCATGGCCCCTCTGGTGTTTGGGGTGGGCGCGAGCATTGCTCCGAGCGTGCGCATCGACAGCTTGGGTCAGGAGCGGACGCAACAGATCCAACGCGGTCTGCCCGCCTCCGTCGACCTCATGTGTCTGGGACTATCGGCGGGTTTGGATTTTCCCGGTGCGATTCGTCAAATCGTCGAGAAGAGCGCGCAGAAATCGGCCCCGTTGATCGACGAGCTGTCGCTGGTCTTGAGCGAGCTCCAGCTCGGCAAGACTCGGCGCGAAGCGCTCGAGCTCTTCGCTCTGCGTAACCCGCTGGACTCGGTCAAGGAGTTCGTGGGTTTCGTCGTGCAGTCGGAAGAGGAAGGCAACCCCCTGGCTCAGATTCTCAGCGTGCAAGCGACGGTTGCTCGCCAGCGTCGCGGTGTCCGCGCCGAAGAGATGGCCGGCCAGGCCACGCTGAAGATCATCGCGCCCGTCGGGCTGGTGATGATGTCCGTGTTCATCTTGATCGCCGGCCCACTCGCCTTGCAGCTGTCCAAGGAACTAAATGCTCTTTGATAAAGACCTCAAGGTCACGGTGACCGAAGAAGGGCAGCGAACCATTCAGGTCGTCGTCGAGTCCGGCTCGGCGTTGATCGGCTCTGGCGGGCACTGTGACATCCGTTTGAGTCAAGAGATGGTTGCCGTCGAACAGCTGTTCTTCGAGATTCAACCCGGCGGGCTTTTTGCAGAGGCGCGCAGCAACAACCCGCAAGTGTTGGTTGACGGCGTGCCCTTTCAGCGTGGCCGCGTGCTCAGTGGCCGCCCTTTTCGGATCGGCAAGCTTTCGGTCACTGCGGAGCTGAGCGACGCCGTCGGCAAGCGTCAAAAAGACGAGGGCGGCGTTCGGCCCGGGCTCTTGGTGATCGCTGCGCTGGTGATCGGGGTGGGTGTGTTTGCGATCTTGGCGAATCGCCGCGGGCCGGTTGACGAGGACTACAAGGATGCTCCGCCGCTGTTTAGCGCGGCTCCCATCGCGTGTCCCGCTTTGCCGCCAGACACGGCAAACGTAGCGATTGACGGTTGGCTGCGCGATGCCGCAGGGCGTCACGAGCGCTCACCGTTCAGCGCGGAGGACGGAGTCGAGGCTGTGACTCTGTATCGGCGCGCGGCGAGCTGCATGCGGAGCTACGATCGCGGCGCGGAAGCCGATGAATTGACGGTCGAAGCGGACAGCCTAGCACAGCGCTTGCAACGGGACTTTCATGTACACCGCGTGCGCCTCTCTCGCGCTCTCACCTCGGACGATACGGTTGCCGCACGCCGCGAGGTCGGCTTGCTGCACGGTTATATCGCCGGTCGTCAGGGCGAGTTCGGGGCTTGGCTCGACTACCTCGATCGAAAATTAGGTCTGCAAGGAAAAGTCAAATGATGACGATGACGAGTGCACTGTGTGCCACGCTGCTCCTGGTCTCGTTCGGAGTCACTGCTTGTGGCGGCGGCGCCACGGCGAGGCGCGATCCGAGCTCGCCCAGCGCCCAGCGCGCCGAGCCGACCGTGAAGGAGAAGAAAGCCGCCGCCGTCGAGCTGTACCGTCTGGGTCAAGAACAACGCCGCATCGGCGACACGCTGCGTGCCGAGGAGTATTTCGCCAGCGCTCTCGACTCGGGTGGCGACGCGGACATCATCTTGCCGGAGCTGATGCGCGTGTCGATCGCTGGAATGCGTTATCAGTCCGCCATCCGCTACTTCGAAGACTACGGACGGCAAATGAGCCGCCAGCGTCGGGCCACGTTCGGAGTGGTCGCGGGCGTCCTGTTCTTGGGCGTGGAGCAGCCCGACGAGGCGCGGCGGATCTTCGAAGAGTCACTTCGCCTCGAGCCGAACAATGCTCGGGGGCAGTTCCTCTTGGCCGAGTTGTTGCGTGAAGAATACGCGGACTTCGCGGCTTCGGACGTGCACTACCGCGAATACCTGAGGCTCGAGCCCAACGGCGAAAATGCGGTGCTGGCGCGGGCAGGGTTACTCAAGGCCCCGGAGGAAGCGCTGCCCTCCGAGTCGCCGCAGAACACGCACTTCCTCGGCGTGCCCGAGAGGACCCCATGATCCCCGCAAAGATATTCGAAGAAACGCTGCTCGAGTTTTTCTCGCCGGTTCGCGCGTATCTGATGGACCCCACGGTCTCGGAAGTGATGATCAATGGTCCGAGCCAAATCTACATCGAGCGCGCCGGCCGGCTCGAGCTCACCGACGCACGCTTTCCGAGTGAAGCCGCGATGGTCGCAGCGCTGCGCAATGCGGCGCAGTTCGTGGGCAAGCACGTCGACGAGCTGAACCCGATCCTCGAAGGTCGCTTGCCCGACGGTTCTCGCCTGCAAGGGATGATTCGCCCGATCGCCACGACCGGGCCCTACATCGCCATCCGCCGCTTCTTTCAGTCCAAGCTGACGCTCGACTATCTAGTAAAGATTGGCTCGCTGAGCCCGCTCGCGGCCGAAACGCTGGTCGTTATGACCGAGAGCAAGCTGAACGTGATGGTCGCGGGCGGAACGGGTACCGGCAAGACTTCGCTCTTGAACCTGCTGACGTCCTTCATTCCCCTGGGCGAGCGGGTGGGGGTGATCGAAGACTCGAAGGAGATCCAGGTCCAACACCCGCATGTGTTTCAGCTCGAGTCACGTAAGGGGGACGAGGAAGGCCGCGGCGAAATTACGATTCGAGATCTGTTTCGCGCCAGCCTTCGGATGCGGCCGGACCGCATCATCATCGGTGAGATCCGCGGCGGGGAAGCGCTCGACATCATCCAGGCCATGGTCAGCGGGCACGGCGGCTGCATGGGTACACTACATGCAAGTCATCCACGCGACACCCTGACTCGCTTGGAGACGATGGCCATGATGAGCGATATCGAGATGCCTTTGATGGCGCTGAGGCTGCAAATTGCCTCCGGCGTCAACGCCATCGTACAGGTGACTCGCGAACCCAGCGGCCGGCGCGTCGTCAGCCACATCAGTGAAGTGCTGGGTTACGACGCAGATCGCGGAAAATACGAGATCCGTGACATTTTCCGGCGCGAGTACAGCACCGATCCGAACGTCGAAAGCCAGCTCCTGCCGACAGGCTTGGCTCCGCGTTTCGAAGAAAGCGTGATCGAGCAAGGCCTTCAGCTACCTCCTGGACTGCGCGACGCCATTCGAGACAAGCAGCGAGAGAGCTCATGACGCCCTTCGCTATCAAGTGTTACTTGCCAGGAAGGCGTACTCAGTACGTCCTTTACGCTCAGGAGGACACGAGTATCGAGCTCGGCCGCGGCGCGGACTTGCGTCCGCGCGGCTTCGACGAAGACGTTCGCGTGCAATTTCGGCTCGTTGGGGGTCAGTGGTTCGTCACTCCCCAATTAGGCGTCTCCAGGCGGGCGGACGGCAGCCCCATCGAGGGGACGACGGCGCTGACGCTGCCCTGGATGTTGGCGCTGGGGTCGGCGACGATCGTCGTGGACGCAGTGGTCGATCCGCGGCTGCCCGCGCAGGTGGTTCACGGCGTTGCCAGTGTTGCTGCTACCACCAACCCGAGCTTGCCCCAGCGCTCTGCTTCGCGGCCGCTTCCGCCGTCCTCTCGGCTTTCGGCTCGCGCAAAGTCGCAGGCGTCAGTCCCAGTACGACAACCGTACGCGACAAGCCCGAAACCGGCGGTTGCTCTCGTGCCGCACGCACCGGAACCCCAAATGGCGCCGCCTCCGCCTCCGCCCACGCCTCTGGCGCGAGCTGCGGTGCGCCGCGAAGTCGTGGAGACCCAAATCCTCGACATGTCGCAATTGGGCTTGCCCCAGGCCCCGGAAGAGCCGCCCGAAGAGCCGCCGAGTCCGGCCCCGCGAACAGTGCTCGGTCAGCTCCGTACACGCAGAATGGCGCTGTACGCCGTGATCGGCGCCGCCCTCGTCGTATTTCGATTTGGCATGCTGCGAGCGTCCGGTGCTTCCGCCCTCGCGCATCCGACCCCGCCGCGTGCGGAGAGTGCGGCGAGAGCGTTGCCCGCGTCAGCGAGCCCCCGTCCCCGAGCTCGAGTCGAGCCATTGCCGCCCGGCTACGAGCCAACCCCGAAGCGCGCGGGCGATTGGTACGCGACGGGCGACTACGTCAATGCGCTTCGTGAATACCGTGGTCTTGCCGCGCAACCCGACGCCGACCCAGTGTTCGCGATCATCGTGCACGCACTCGAACGACGACTTGAGCATCCGGAGATGAAACGATGATCGATTTGAGAGAGACCGCTCCTCGCGCGAGGCGATTCGCCGACGACAACAGCGGCGCAATCGCCGTACTCGGCATCCTGATCGGCGCCGTGCTCGTCGCGCTGCTGTTTCACCTGATGAACTGTGGGTTCGGCATCCTCTGGCGCGAGCAGGCGCAAGACGCGGCAGACGCGACCGCGTTCGAGGCCGCCGTGTGGAACGCACGCGGCATGAACGTATTGGTGGCGATCAACATCTTCATCGCTCTGGTGATGGCCGTGCTGATATTTTGGCGCGTGTGCATCCTGTTCATGATGGTGGTCACGGGGTTGAGCATCGTGGCCTGCCCGTTTCAGGAAGAGTTCTGCGGCATGGTCGAACCGCTGACCACCGGCGTGTCGGACATGCTCGAGCTGGACCCGACCCTCGCCGGTCGCGTGTATCAAGTCATCGCCATGCTGCACGATTCGCAAAAGATCGTGGCCGCCGCGACGCCGGTGATGGGCACGCTCAGCTCCGTCACCGTGGCCAAGAAGTTCGGCGCCGATTTCGGCATCGGTTTCGGGACGCAGCTGATCCCGACCGTGAGCTTCAGCTCCGGCAATAGCCCCAAGAAGAGTTGCAAACCGAACGCGCTCTTGCACAGCAACTTGACGGGAAGTTGGGGTGATCAGCTGGGCAAACCCGTCAGCTTGCCCGTGAAAGAGTCTGACGATCTGAACACGTTGTGCGCGATGGGCGGTCGGATGCAGGCGATGATCCTCTGGTACATCGTGAGCAAGGTTGGTGATGCCTTGCACCTCCCCGCGCTCTCCAAGACCGGTCAGCAGGAGGGCGGAGGCAAGTTTGGAGACATCTGGAGCACGATCACCGGCGGGAACGCGAATTTTTTCTGCGGTGACTTCATGGGCATCGTCACCAAGACGATCCAAGACGCCGTCAATAGCAGGTGCGGTGGCAACCAGACCTGCCTCGACGCGGCCAATAAGGCGCAAACCGCCAACCCTCTGCCGCAGCCAGGCCAGACCTCGAAGATCGACTCGAGCAAGGCGAAATGGACCGACATCTGGGATCTGGCCCAAAACGGCAATCTATTCATGCAGAGCTGGAGCTACGTGAGCTCCGAGCGTAAGAACATGACCACGCTGGACAAGGGCGTGCAGATTGCCGACTTCCTCGGAGGTGCGAAGGGCGGCAGTAGTGACGGCTACAAGGTCGACGAGAAGGGAGCCACGTTCGCCGGAGCCGAGATGTACTTCGACTGCGAGAGCGAGTGGTCCGACGACGAATGCGTCACCCGAGCGCCGTGGCGAATGGCGTGGAGAGCGCGCTTGCGCCGCGTGCACGACCCCGTGGACTTCATCACCTCGGACTTGGGGCAGACGATGGTGAACGCGCTGTATGGCGGTTTGGATGGCCACTTCGGCGGCGAGATCGCCGATAAATTCAGTCCGGTCGCTGCTTCGCTGACGGCCAATGCTGGGCGCCTGATCCCGATCCAACCGTCGAGCGACTTCCAGACGGAGCGCGACCGGCTGGCGCGGACGCTCGCTCCCGCGAGCTCCGACGGCTCGACCTCCGCCGTGAGAAGCGCGGCCGCATGGGTACACGACGAAACTGCTGCCGGAATTCCGGAGCTCATTCACTGAGGATTTCAAATGCGGGCAGTCGATTCAAAACAACGGTTGCGGGCAGTCCGGCGAAAAGCGCGACAACGCGGCGCTCTGGCCATGGAAGGCGTGATCGTCATCGTGATGATGGTCAGCGTCGTGATCGGCATCTGGTTCATGCGCCAGGTGTATTCCGGCAAGCTGCTGACGATGCAGGCGAGTCGCGCTGGGGCGTGGAAGATTGCGCTGGACGGCTGCCCCGGCGGTAACGAAGGCAAGGTCTACGAGCCCATCCAAGAGCAGAGCAAGGATCCCAACGCCCAAGTCTGCAAGGATCCGAACAACTGCCAGGACAGCTCCGTGCAAGGGCTGTCCGACGACGGCACGAGCTCGGCGCCGGATTGGTTTCCGTCCGCGACGGGCGACCAAGTCAGCAAGTCAATCAGCGTCAACTCCGACACGTACTCGGCCACGCTGACCACCAACCGGCAATTTTCCTGCAACGAGAAGCCGAGCAAATGGCTCGAGCTCGGTTCGACGGACTTGCTCGGTGCGGTCGCCGACATCGCGAAGCGGCTCATCGACGAAGAAGTGAAACCCGACACGAAGGCTCAGAAGTGTCAGATCAATCCGCTCATTTGTTGTGGGAAGGCGCCGGTCGCTGGCTGCAACAAGAAGTGGCACGACATCTCTTGTAACTCCACCAGTTACAAGGACAAGTCGAGAGCCGACCCGTTGAGTTGCTACTCTCGGAAAACCGATGTCCCCGCCGACAATGCGCCACCACTGACGGGTGGCAATCCGACGCCGACAACAACTCCAACAAAATGACGCCTTTCGCGAACTGCTCAGAACACCGGAGAACTATTCATGTCGAATTTCCTAGCTAGAGTCGCTGCCAAACCTTGGGTTAGAACCCAAGTCTGCGCGTCGGCAATGGGTGTCGTGTTGCTCGCCGGCACCGTAGCGTACGGGGCCTATCGGGCGAAGGATTCGGCTCGCAAGCTGGGCGCAGAAATACTCACCAACATCGCTCCAACCGACGGAGCCGATTCCATCGAGTTCAACGGCGCGCACTTCTATTTTGCAGCGAAGACACTGGACGCCGATGTCGACAGTGTTCTCATTCGTGCCAAAGAAATTTGCGCGCACGAAGGCGCGGACCTCGAGCGCGAGCTCGGTCCTGTTACCGCGCGCATCCCCATTGCAAAGCTGATGGGAAACCCCGCCGCCGACCAGGCTCTAGGGCTGAACAAGCTCCTCACCGTCGAAACAGACAACGGTCACGCCGGTGATGTCGGGTGCTGGGTCCGGCGCTCCCACGACCCCTCTACGGGTATTCTCGAGCGCGTGCGAAAGTTCGCAAAAACGGGGGATCTAGCTGAATTCGGCTCGCTCCAGTACATCCATGCCGAGCAGCACGGCAAGAAGACTGCGGTCCGCATCCTGTGGAGCGAAGGACCGCTCTCGATCTCCAACATGTTCCCGAAGCAAGGCGACACGCCCGGTCGCGACATCGACGCCGTGCCTCGTCCGCCGAGCTCGGCGCGAATCCTGTTCGGAAAGATTCAGAGCAGTGATCGTGAGGTCGTTGGCTATCGCAGCACGCAAACCCCGGAGCAAGTGAACTCCTTCTATGCCAAGGAATTGCCCGGGCTGGGTTGGAGAGAGATCGATCTCGGTGTCACGCCGGACACCGACAGTGCCAAGGTGCCGCTCCGGCATGTTTATGAGCACGCTCAGCGCCGCGCCCTGCTGGCGATCACTCCCAGCGATGACTCGACCGGAGCAACCTGGATCGAGTTTCCGTCGGGCTCCTCAGAGTAAGAGCCGGACCTAGAATATCGAACCGAGCGCGCCGAAGAGACCGTCACTCGTTTTTTCGTCGATGGTCACGCTTTGCGACGCGAGCGTCAAAGCCTTCGGCGACGCGGTGCGCGTTACCTGCCGAACCGCAGAGACGCCACTGATGAGTGCTCGCCTCTCAATGTGGGCTTCAACGCTCGCGTCGCTGGACAGCGAGGCCGCCTTCGCTCGGCGAACGGAATGTAAAAGTTTTGCATTTCGCTCGTCTATACCAGCCATGTAGCTCGTCTATGCCAGCCATGTAGCTCGTGCTCTTGGCCGTTCGTCGCTGGGACGAGCTCACAATGGAGACTGGGCTCTTGGTGACTTGGCGGTTGGGCTCCTCGCAAGGCGACCATCAATCCCTTGGCTTGCGCCCGACTCCCAAACCGACGCGGCTTCGTGATACCCGAAGGGCTGAAACCGTCCTCTCGGGTGGGCAGGCGTGGCCGCATTGACGAAAAGCGTCACGGCCGTGCAGTCCACCGTGTCGAACATCACGGGCAGCACGCACTTTTCAACTCGGCCCCCAAACCCAACCGCTCGCCACTGCGAATGGATGCTGCCAGACCTGAGCCCCATGCCTACCGGCCGAGCCTGCCGCCTCGTCGCTGCCTGCCTCTCAATCCCGGACTCAATCCCCAATCAAGATTGCTGACTGAGGCTCATGCGTCGAGCATGCGTTCTTCCGCACCTTGGCCCAGCTTCGCGTCGCCTTGCTTCACTTCTTGTGGTTGGGGTACCCGGTGCGGCTCGGGCGGCGAGGGTTTCACCGGGCGGCGGCCAGCTCCACCTGTGCAGTACTGGGCTCGAGGCTTGCGTCCCAACGCCGATGCAGGTGCTTGGAAGCGAGCATCGAGAGACCGGCCACGACCACACCGCTCAGGACGTCGATGCCGTAGTGCCAGCCCGTGGTGAGCGTCGAGATTGCCACCAGCACGACCCA
>Ga0210392_10000910_pt1 | contig 16357 bp, 10 predicted proteins | sample IncBWC30OmetaG_FD_161057 | JGI IMG/M metagenome (GOLD analysis project Ga0210392, IMG submission 161057) | Forest soil microbial communities from Barre Woods Harvard Forest LTER site, Petersham, Massachusetts, United States - Inc-BW-C-30-O ...
CTGGAAGCTGCCGCAGTCGCATGCGGCAGTGGTAGTGCCTGTTCAGAGATTCGTGCCTCGGGTCGTCAGTCTGCCCAACCCGGGTGTGACTCCGCCTCCGACCGCGAGCACCACCACCATCACGGTTCTTCCTTCTTCGGCAGAGACGCCGGCGCCGGTTAAACACTGGCACTTCAGCCAAGGGAAGAGGCTGATCGCCCCGGTGTATCTGACAATCTGCGTTGCGCTCCTGTTGCGTCTCATTTTCGGACTGGTGATGGCGGTACGCATCCTGCACCGCGCTGAAGATGCCTCGGTGCTGCTTGAGCCTCGCGCATCTGTCCGCATCAGTACCGATATTCAAACCCCGGTTACGATTGGCTCTACGATTGTGCTGCCTGAGTCGCATGAGGACTGGAGTCTGCACAAGCTGCGTGTCGTTCTGGCGCATGAACGCTCGCATGTGCGGCAGGGGGACTTCTATCTGCAGTTGATCGCCGGCCTGCATGTGACATTCTTCTGGTTCAGTCCGCTGAGTTGGTGGCTCAAGAAAGAGCTCTCCGACCTGGGAGAGGCGATCAGCGACCGTGCCGCTCTTGAAGAGGCGCAAAGCCGCGCAAACTACGCCGAGGTGCTGGTGGAGTTCGCTGCCATACGCCGCAGGCCGCTGGCCGGAGTCGCCATGGCGCGCTCCAGCAACATTCGCAGACGCATTGACCGCCTGCTGGTCGAGCAGAAGTTCCGTAGTGCCTTTACCACCTGCAGATGGCATCTGGCAGCTGCGGTGGCGCTGGTTCCGGCGGCGCTGGTTGCGGCCGTCGCACTGGTTCGCGTGGATGCAGCCGAGGCAATGCAGTCACCCGTCGCCGCGCTGCGGCGAGTTGCTCCGGTGGAGCAGATGATCGCGACGCTTCCTGCGCTCGCTGTGCGCGCCTCGATCCCGGCTGCGCCTGCGGCCGTCGTGTATGACGCATTGCCAGTGCTTGCCCAGGTGAAAGCCTCGACTGACTCAGTGGAGGTTCACGAGTCCACAGATGACGACGAAAACTCGTACGCGATTGTGACCGGCGACTCGACAAACGTGATGGGCTCATGGCATTCCGGCAGTTCCTTCGACAAAGCGAAGGGCAAGATGCACGGGAACTACATCTGGTTTGAGCGTGACGGCAAGTCTTACGTGATCGAGGATCCCGGAATGGTCGCGCAGGCACGCGAGTATTTCAAGCCAATGGAAGAACTCGGCCGGCGTCAGGGAGAGCTGGGCGAGGAGCAGGGACGCTTAGGCGAGGAGCAGGGACGGCTTGGCGAGCAGCAGGCGAAGGCCGGTGCCCCCGCGCCCGACCTATCCAAGGAAATTGCCAGTATTCAGGCTGCGTTGCAAAAACTGCAGCAAAATAAGCAGTTGGAGATGACTCAGGAGGATTTGGCTGGAATTCAAGAAAAACTCGCCGCCCTCGAAGGCCGGCTCGGTGACTTGCAAGGGACCATCGGCGATAAGCAGGCCAAGCTTGGTGAGCAGCAGGCGCAATTGGGCGAGAAACAAGCCAAGCTTGGAGAACAACAGGCTGCGCTCGGTGAGCAGCAAGAGGAGCTTTCAAAGATAGCGTCGCAGAAGATGAAATCGCTGATTGATAATGCCATGCAGCACGGGAAGGCGCGGATTATCGAGTAGCAATGACTTGCAACCACAAAAATGCCCCAGGGCTTCAGTTAAAGGCTCGGGGCTTTTTTGCTGCGGCTTTAGACGTAGAGTTTGGCTTTGGCTGTAGCGATCTTGCTCAGCGCGGCCCGGGCAGGCGATCGAATGCACGGAACAGTACTACACGAAGAAAACGCATACAACTATTTTCTGTTCCTGTCAGAGTAGTGGCAGCAGGATACAACCATTACAGGCGAAGAGCGGAAAGGGATCGGCGGAAATCGATGAACTGTAACCCTCCCGGCTTACAATCAACCGATGCAATCAATTTTGGAAATCGATGAGCTAAACGCCCGGTTTGGCCTCAAGGGTGTCGCAGAGATCGTAGCCGGTGAGGGCAATCTGCCGAAGGTGCGCATCCATACACCGACAGCTGAGGCCGATATCTATCTGCACGGCGCGCAGGTGACGTCGTGGCGTCCAGCGGGAGCCGAAGAGGTAATCTTCCTGAGCAAGCACTCGCGGTTTGAAGAGGGAAAGGCGATTCGTGGTGGCGTGCCGATCTGCTTCCCCTGGTTTCGGGCAAAGGCTGACAATCCGCAGGCGCCGGCGCATGGATTTGTGCGGACCAGAGCCTGGCAGTTGGAGTCCATTACGCAGGAACAAGGCTCGATCATCGTGTCGATGTTTACAGAAAGCGACGACTCGACCCGGCGTTGGTGGCCGCATGACTTTCGCCTGGTACATCGCGTCTCGATCGGCACGAAGCTGAAGCTTGAACTCATCGCAACAAACTCTGGTTCAACCCCACTGCGTTTTGAAGAAGCCCTGCATACCTACCACCGCGTTGGAGACGCGGAAAAGATTCGCGTAGTGGGCCTGGATGGAGTTACATTCCTCGACAATACCGACGCGAACCGCGAGAGTATTCAACAAGGCGAGATCGTCATGGACAAGCCGATCGACAACGCCTACCTGAACACTCAGAACACCCTGGAATTAGTCGATCCTGTTCTACACCGGCGCGTTCAGATCGCGAAGACGAACTCGCTCACAACGATCGTTTGGAATCCCTGGGAAAGCGGGGCCAATGCATTAGCCGATTTGGGAGACGACGAATGGCGGCAATTTGCTTGTGTTGAGGCGAGCAATATTCTGAATCATGCTGTGCTTCTCGCGCCGCGCGAACAACATGTTATGGCGGCAACGATTGCAGTAATCCCCGAATAGTCAATTCCGATTCGGTTGTGACTGCGTCGCAATCTGCGATGCAGAACGCTCCTTCCAGTGGCCTCGCGTGAAATCAGGGAATTTTATTGGCGCGCTTCCATGCTCAACAGATTGGCGACTCAGCGGACCGGGCGCCGCCCAAGTGGCCGCATCGTACACATCCATGTCGGGAACCAAGCCTTCTCGCATGCACTGCAGCAGGCGATAGAGCATGATGTAGTCCATGCCACCATGACCGCCGAGTTTTTGGGCGATCGCGCCTTCGTCTTTCCAGAGCGGATGCTGGTATTGCTTGTATGGATCGATACTGCCCCACTCCTCCCCACCAGCCTGCCCGTCAAAATAAATCCGCGGCGGATAGTCGGCGAAGACACCCTTCGTTCCGGCAATCGTATTGATTCGATCGTAGGGATGCGGGTTCGATACATCGTGCTTGAGTGTGATCGAAAGGCCTTTCTCTGTCTTGATGAGCGAGACATTCATATCGCCGGTGATGTAGTGCTCTGCCCATCTCGGATCTGACTTGTCCAGATGCGCTTTGCGATATACATCGAGTCCGCGCTGCGGCGTGCTCACCGAGACGATGTAATCAAACCTGTCACCGCGCTGAATGCCCATGTAATTGGCAACCGGGCCTAGTCCATGCGTCGGATAGAGATTGCCATCGCGCTCAGTGTGCTCTGTACGTCGCCAGAGACCTTCGCCTTTGTTGGAGAAGAGTTCTTCACGCAGATCGTGGATGTACGCGCCCTCTCCGTACAGGAGGTCGCCAAACAATCCGGCCTGGATCATGCGCAGCACCAGCGTTTCGTTATAGCCGTAGCAGCAGTTCTCAAGCATCATGCAATGCTTGCGCGTCTGCTCCGATGTATCGACGAGCTTCCAACAATCTTCGATCATGGTTGCAGCTGGCACTTCAACGGCGGCGTGCTTGCCATGTTTCATCGTCGCGACCGCCATCTCCACATGCCACTTCCACGGAGTGGCAATCACCACAAGATCCAGATCGTCACGCGCTACCAGTGCTTCAAAGGCATGGTCGCCATTCGTATAAAGCGTTGGCGATTTCTGCCCGGCCTTCTCAATCAGCGATTGCGCATGCGTAGCTTTCTCCGCCACAATGTCGCAAATTGCCGTCACCTGCGCATCGGCGGCCAACAGGTTCCCTAGCAGGCTTGTGCCACGTCCGCCGACTCCGATGATGCCGAGCGTCGGATTCTTGCGTTCGAAAGGCACATCAATCATCGTGGCCTTCGAGGGCTTTTCCTCACCTTCCGTCTTGCCTTCCGCCGTCGCCACTTGTGAAAGTCCCATGCCCACTGCACTCATCGTGCCTAGCCGGAGAAAGCCTCTCCTTGAAACGTCGCCAAGCACGTCCCGCATTTCGTCTGTCATCGCACATCCTGCTTTTTAGTAGTAGAATTTCAATCCCAGCTGAATCTGCCTTGGCGCCCGCGCCGCCGTCACATACCCAAACGTCGACGATCCTAACACCGTCGCGTTGTTTCCATTCTGCGGCCCGGGAGCGGCGAAGAGGAAGTTCGCATGATTGAGCAAATTATAGAATTCAGCACGAAATTCAAAGCGCTGGTTCTCCTTGATCGGGAAACTCTTCAACAAAGACGCATCCCAGTTTTTAGTGCCTGGGCCGCCCAAAGTGTTCAACCCCACATTGCCGAACGACCCCTGCTGCGGATCCGTAAATGCGCATGTGTTGAAGAAGGTGCCTGCCATGCAGGGCTTGCCGTTAGCCTTCTGTCCGGGCACTGCATCCGGCCGCTGCTGGCCGTCGGAGTTCGCAAAGTTCGCATTCGCATCGGTCACCGTGAACCATGTTCCGGATGAGAGAGTGACGATACCTGACATTTCCCAGTCGCCGATGAAGAAATTCGTGATGCCGTTCACATTCGGCGCAAACCGCTGGTTGCGTCCAAATGGCAGGTCCCACATATAACTCGCAACAAAGCGGTGACGCACATCGAAGTCAAGATTTCCATACTCCCACTCCGGATGCTTGCTCCAGCGGAAGCTGTCGTTGTTCTGTGCTCCCAGGTTCGCGTTCGATGAGTCGCCCAGCCCGTGGCTGTAGGTGTAGTTGACCAGCGCCGTTACGCCGCCGCGAAAGCGATGCTGAAATCTCGATTGCAATGCATCGTAGACCGAAAAACCTTCAGAGTTGAGATAACCGATGTAAGCGTCGACATATGGGAACGGCCGCCGCGGCGCATAAGGAGCGGAAGCATCGGCACTTGGCGCCGCCTGGTTCACATTTGAGAATGTATAGAGCTTCGTCCCCTTGGAGCCGACATACGCCACTTCAAACAAGCTGTCCTGCCCGATTTGATACTGTAGCGTTCCATGCCATTGCATGGCATACGGCGTACGCAGATTCAGCTGCAGCGAGAACAGATTCGGCGTGTTCGGGTCGCTGAGCGATGTCGATGGGAATCCGTTGGAAAGCTGTTGCAAACCTGGTACGGAGCAATCGAGCGCGCTGCCAGCGTAGGACGACTGGGCGCAAGGCGTCGTGAAATTCTGGCTGGAAAAATACGGCGGATTGAAACCAGGGCTCGGGTTGCTGTAAGGCCCATTCTCATCGCCATTAAAGAAGACGCCATAGGCTCCGCGAAATACGAGCTTCGGCGTGATCTGATACGCAAGGCCGAGGCGCGGAGCAAAGTTATTCCAGTCCGAATTGATCAACTTGTCCGAAGCGGCGTGATTAACCGGCAGAATCTGCGACAGGATCGGCGTCAGGCTCACGTCGCTGTTGTGAGGGATATCCAGGTAGCCGGTGATCGGGTTGAAATTCGCCTGTGCATTGTGCCGCTCTGTAATCGGCGAAAAGAATTCGTAACGGATGCCGGCATTTACGGAAAGCTTCGGCATGATCCGCCAGTCATCCTGCAGAAAGAACGAAAACACCTTTCGAAAATAGTCGACATTGTTCAGGTTGTTGATGTTCCCACCATCCGTCTGCCCGGCCAGCATCGAGGCAAAACCGCTGCCGCCGGTTCCTTGCGCCGCTGCATTATCCGTAAATTGAGTGCCAAAGTTGAGAGCGCCGCGCGGAGCCGCAGGCTGGTAGATCGTGAATTCCTCCGGCTTGAACTCGCCACCAAATTTCCAGTTGTGGTTTCCGAGGATCAACGTAAAGGTATCGGAGACGCTGTAAGTATTCTGTATCTCATTGGACGGAAGATAGGTCGGACTGCCTATTGTCGACATATCGTTGAACCCTAACTGCGGCAGCCCACCGTTGTCCGTTCCCACCTCATACGGCACGCCGGGGAAACCAACCTGTCCCGATACATCTTCGTTGAAGTTGAATTGAAAGCGGCTCGTATGCAGGCGGTTGTAGCCCAGACGCAGCTCATTCACCTTCTTGGGCGAGAAGATGTGCGTTTCGCTCACCGCAATGCTGTAGCCGTTGTCCTGCTCAATACCGGTGAAGAACCCGCCACCATCTGCCAGCCCACCAAACGGTCCGGGAATCCTCGACGGCTGACGGCTCATGCTGAAGCGGTAAAAAGCATTGTCGTTCGGCGTAATCACCTGGTCGACGCGCGCGTCGCCCTGATCCCTGTCGCGAATCAGAATCGGATTCGACACATAGTTGTAACCAGCGCCGTTCACGTTCGGCTCCGGATACAGAGCGGCAAGCGTCAGCCCCAACGAGTCGAGCCTCGCTGCGGGAATTACATTTGAAGGCACACCGTTCGCATAGGCAAACGGCACACCGCAGTATCCGGTTGGACTCGAAGAGCTCGCTTGCGTCTTTGTGGTGTCAAACAGTTCGCCGGCATACGTTGCTATGCCGTTGCAGTCGTTGACACCCGTGGGGGAGGTCAAATCCAGCTGGCTTGAAAAATCTCCAATCTTTTGCGCATCCGTCGGCACAAGCGATGTGAAGGTCTGCCCCTGGCTCACGCGCAGCCCCTCATAATCAACAAAGAAGAAGAGCTTGTTGCGCAGCACTGGTCCGCCAAGCGTAGCTCCGAACTGATTCTGATGGTACGGCGGCAGCGTCGCATCGAAATAATTGCGCGCGTCGAACAGCTGGTTGCGCACAAATTCATACACCACGCCATGAAATTGATTCGTGCCGCTCTTGATGGTCGCATTCACCACCGCTCCGGTGGCTCGACCGAACTCTGCGGCATAGGAGTTTGTCTCTACTCGAAATTCCTGCAGAGCATCGACCGAAGGCATCACCACATAGTTCGCCTCGTTCAGCAGATCCGGAAGGTTCGAATTGTTGTCGATGCCATCGAGCAGAAAGTTGTTCTGCAGCGACCGCGCCCCGTTCGCGCTGAACCCGTACCCATTCTCATCGCGCGCGCCTGGCTCGCTCACCGTTACGCCAGCCGTCAACTGCGCAAGCTGCACCGGATTGCGTCCATTCAGCGCAAGCGTGACCATCGTTTTGCTGTCAACCAGCTGGCTGCGCTCCGAAGTCTCCGACTCAAGCAGCGGAGCAGCTGCCGTTATCTGAACTGTTTGCGTCACCGCACCCGGCTGCAATGCCACATCAAGCCGCTGGCGCTGCTGCACGTCGAGGGTGAATGGAGCGATCTCCGACTTCTTAAAACCTGTTGCCGTTACTGAAACGCGATAGGTTCCAATGCGCACCGGACTGATCGTCCAATCCCCCGTCTGGTTGCTGGTCGCATGATACGTGTAATTCGTATCAACATTCACCGCATCGACCTGCGCACCGGCGACGACGGCTCCTGAACTGTCAGTCACCTGCCCTGTGATAGAGGCCGTGTCCTTCTGAGCATGCGCGAAGTTGGGGGCAAAGAGGAGCAGTAGTGCAATGGCGGCGACACATCGAACAAGGCGAATCATCGGAATCACATTTCCTTTCACATTGAATCGCGGCGACACACATTACGAATTGTTGCGTATACTTTCGCGTAGTACCGGAGTTTAGGAGCGCGCCTCCCCCGTGTCAACTGAAAACTGTGCCTCTGCAATTTCCCTTATGGGGCGTATTCGTCGCTCTAATAGGGAGCGCAAGCCGCTCATCCAGCTTTGGCCACAGGCGCACGCTTCCAGTGATTCTTTTGTGGAAAGCCGCCGGGTTCTGTACTATCATCCGAAATCTAACAAGGCTTTTCGTAAGGAATCGAAATACGGTTTGCCCCCAAACCATCGGCTCGTTCATCAAGGGAGAGTTGAGCATGTCCACCATTAGCGCAGAGTATCCCCCGATTGTCACAATCGCAGCAGCCGAAGAAGTTGCCGTGCAGGCGCCAAAGCGCAACATCGCGGTTGACGCTTATCGTGGCCTTGTCATGCTGCTCATGATGGGCGAGGTGATGAACTTTGCCGCTGTCCACCACGCCTATCCGGGCAGTCTCTTCTGGCGCGTGCTTGCCTACAACCAAACGCATGTCGAGTGGGCCGGCCTTGGTCTGCACGACATGATTCAGCCGTCGTTCACCTTTCTGGTAGGAGTAGCTCTCCCCTATTCCATCCACAGCCGCATGCGCAAAGGCGAGAGCTTCGGTCATCTGCTCCTGCACACGATATGGAGAAGCCTGCTGCTCGTCGCCCTCGGCATCTTCCTGCGCTCCATACAAGGCCCGATCACCTACTTCACCTTTGAAGACACGCTTACGCAGATCGGGCTTGGCTATACCGTCGCATTCCTGCTAGCCTTCAGCAAACCGAAATGGCAATGGACGGCGCTGTTCGTCATTCTCTTTGGATACTGGCTGGCCTGGGCCCTCTATCCCGCGCCCGGCCCAAATTTCGATTACGCGGCAGTCGGCGTCCCGTCGGGCTGGCACCACAACTTCACCGGCTTCGCTTCGCACTGGAACAAGAACAGCAATCTCGGCCAGGCCTTCGACGTCTGGTTCCTCAACTTGTTCCCGCGTACAACTCCCTTCACATTCAATGAGGGCGGTTATCTCACGCTGAGCTTCATACCTACGCTTGGCACCATGCTGCTCGGCCTCTTCGCCGGACAATGGTTCCGTGCCTCAGCCCCGTTAATCCCGCTCCGCCGATTTCTCATCGCCGGACTCGCTCTTTTTGCCGCCGGTCTGCTGCTTCACTTCACCGGAATCTGTCCCATCGTAAAGCGCGTATGGACCCCAAGCTGGACTCTCTTCAGCGGCGGCATCTGTTTCTTCTTCCTTGTCGCGTTCTCCTGGATCATCGATATCAAGAACTATCGCCGATGGGCCTTCCCGCTCATTGTCGTGGGCATGAATTCAATTGCGGCATACCTCATCGCGCATCTTTGGGAAAACTTCATCATCAGCAGCTTCCACATTCACCTCGGCTACAAGATTTTTCAAATCCTCGGGCCGGGGCTTGAACCGCTCCTGCTCGGCATCGCCGTCATGCTGGCTTACTGGTATTTCCTGTTCTGGATGTACAAGAGGAAGATCTTCCTCCGCATTTGATCGCATTTGCCGGAACGAGGCTGAGTACAGGCGAAACGAGAATGGGCATGAGCGACAACGGCAACATGCTGATCGATGAGCGCAGACAGCACGTGCTTTCACTGCTTCAACGTGACGGACGCGTCTTGGTTTCGGAACTCTCCGACACCCTGGGAATCTCGCGCATCACCATTCGCAAAGACCTCGGCTACCTTGAATCAAAGGGCCTGGTGCAGCGAACCCACGGCGGGGCACTTGCTCCGCACGGCAGCGCCATGCTCGATCCCTCTCTGAAAGAGAAAGAACAGCATCAATTTAAGGAAAAGGAACGGATAGCAGCAGCCGCAGTCAATCTCGTACTGGAGGGGCAATGTGTCCTGCTTGATTCCGGCACCACAACCACCGCCATCGCCCGCGCTCTGCGCAAATTCTCGCGGCTGACAATCATCACGAACGCGGTCAATATTGCCGCCGAACTCGCTCACACAGACTTCGACGTGATTCTCACGGGCGGCAGCCTGCGCAAGAACTCATTTTCTCTGGTGGGCCCGCTTGCTGAAGACGTTCTGCGCGAGATGCACGCCGACATTCTCTTTCTGGGCGTGGACGGCTTCGACGCGAAGATGGGCCTGACCACGCCGAATGTTCTTGAATCCCGTGTAAACCGCGCCATGGTGCATGCGGCGAGAAAAGTCGTGGCCGTCTGCGACTCGACAAAGTTCAGCCGCCGCAGCCTCGCTCTGATCGTTCCCTTCACCGCGATCCACACCGTCATCACCGACATTCATCTCGCCGAAGAGGATGTGAAAACGCTGAAGAGCGCCGGGATCGAAGTGATTCTCGCCTAGAAGCGCCCGACATAACAGATCAGGCAAGGCATCAGCGCTTTTCCAGACGCAGTGACTCCCAACTACCGTCAGCCGCCCATCCACCGTCCACTGAAAGGCAATGTCCGTTGATAAAACCACTCTCATGGCTATCCGCAAGAAAGGCAATCGCCCGGGCAATGTCGTTAAGGGTCGCAAAACGAGCCATGGGAACGCGTCCCGTTATATCGGCATCGCTGTAGGTTCCTCGCGCTTGATCGGCGTCATCCATCTGGGTCTTCACCCATCCGGGGCAGACGGCATTGACTCGTACGCCGCGTCCTCCCCATTCGGCCGCAAGTGTGCGCGTAAGACCAATCAGGCCATGCTTCGAAGCGTTGTAAGCTGAGCGATCCGCAATGCCTAAGAGTCCCGCAACCGAGGCAACGTTGACGATCGAACCCCGGCCCGCCGTTAGCATCTGTTCCCCAAATGCTTTGGCCAGCAGAAAGGGCGCGACAAGATTTACCTCCAATACGCGGCGATAATCGCTGGCAGCGGTTTTCTCCGCCGGAGCGATAAAGCTGATTCCGGCATTGTTCACCAGCACCTCAGTGACGCCATAGCGATTCAATACCTGTCGCGCAAAATCGTCGACGACAGCTTCATCGGATATGTCACCGGAGTAGCCCATCGCTTCGCCGCCAATCGTTTCAACGGCCTTCACCGTCTCCTCTGACTGATGCAGGTCAATGATGGCGAGTCTGTACCCTCTCTCAGCAAGCAACTCGGCGGTCCGGCGACCGATGCCCTGCCCTCCTCCAGTAACCACCGCTACACGGCTGCTCTCACTCTCACTCATCTGCGACAAAGCCCCCATAATCGTCTAAATCAGCTTATCTCTTCACCGGCAGCAGCCCGTAAACATCCAGCTCTTTCTTTGCGCCGACATATGCATGTCCGTTCACGACGGTTGGGATGTTAAACCGAAGCGCATAACCGGCGCGGTCACGAGGAGAATTCTGAGCGCTGTTGTACAGCTCATGAGCAACGTTCGCCGCGTCAGTTGCATGCAGCACAGCTATCCTGTCCGCTGAGTTCCAGCCTTTGGAACTCACAACCCAGACAATACCGTCCTTGTCGCCATTTGCAGAGATCGTCGGCGTAGCCGAATGATCAACGAACCTGAAACTGCTGGCGGCTTTGAAATTCAGCTTGCCGTCTCTAACCTCAAAGTCGCGCAGCGAATCACCATCACTCAACACGTAAACATGATGGTTCCAGTACGCCATCGACCCATAAATGCCGCCCACCGTTGGAATCGTCTGCACAGCATGCAGGTTGCTCCCAGGTCGATAGTGGCCCAGATGATCGCGGTCCAACACATAGATGAGAGGAGCTTTGCCGCCAACGACAGCGAGGTGCGGATGTGGTCCCGGTTGGTCTGGCAGAAGAATAGGGCCGCCAGAACCGAGATCGCCGTCACTTGCATCGAGCTGATCCACATTAAAGGGCGCGAAGTAATCGACGAGCTTTAGACTCGACCCATCCAGTTTGAGAAATGCGTCTCCGTAGTCACGGCCATCGCCCTTCGCTGCGTCGAAGAGCCCATTGCCGGTTGCCATGAAAACATTGCCATTCTTATCTGCGGCAGGGCCGGTGTCGCTGGCCCATATTCCGCTGTCGTCGGCATCGGGAGAGGTATTGAACACCGCCTTTTGCTTCAGGCTTTGTGCGTCGTACGCCATTACCCAGCCGTGGTAGGGTCCAACATCGCAGGACGATGCCCAGGTCAAATACACTGTGCCGTTCGCAAGCAGCAGGGCCGCTCGCGGATTCTCCGTCAGTGGTGCAAATGCCAGATTGCCGGCCGTGCTGCCCGCGCCTCGCCCCTGCACGGTGGCATGTATCTCCACGGGACCACCGAACTTTTCTACCCCGGTGGTTACGGCAAGGGCATGCAATTGCTGGTGATATTCCGTGCGAGCCATCGTGTGTGTCTGCGCGGTGCGAGACAGAACATAGAGCGTTCCTGATTTTGCATCGATCACTGGCGTCGATGTGATTCCGACCTCCGGTTCAATAAAGGGGCACTGGGTTGCCCATGCCGCAACCGTCGAAGCGCCATTCTTTAAGAAACTGACCTGCCACAGTGGCGTGGACGGATTCCCATAGGCGTCGAATGCGTAGACGCTGTCGTGTTCCGTTGCAACAAACACCACATCGTGTCTGCCTTTGCCCGGAATCTCCACTCCGGACAGGAACAGCGGTTGCGCATAGATATCGCCGTCCACCTTCAAAATAAAAATCTTTCCGAACTGTTGCGCATTCACGTTTCGCGGCGTTAGCGTGGTTTCGTTAAGGTAGGCGCCAGTACGCGCATTGTCGTATTGCGACGTCGTCATCTGTGCACTGGCAGCCAGTGCACAGGCAATAACAGGGACGATCCAGCAGCGATCAAGCCTCATGCCCACCTCTCAATCCAAAGCGATTACATTTCTTTGACGCCGTGAACAGTTGCCCGTTTCATGGTTATATAGATTACTACATACCCGACAGATCCCAGTCTGAGGACACCCCGAGGCAGGCTATAATTCATCCGCACGTTTCATTTACGAAACTCCTGGCAAGGAAGGCCTCGTGATCAACGACGTCACACCCGCGCAAGCAGCCGCATCCTTTGAACGAATCCAATGCCAGTGGTGTCAGGGCATGAACGAGAAGACGGCAACGTCCTGCTCCGCATGTGGCGCACCACTCGACATCCGCAATGTCATCAGCGATTCCGGATGGCGCGAAGCGCCACGCATCCGCGACATGACCGAGATCCACTTCAGCGCAAGCACCTGCCAGGTGGAAGGCGAAATCGTGCCCACCGCCGAAATCAACCTTGGCCCCGGCGACTCGGTCTTTTTCGAACACCACGTCATGCTCTGGAAGGACGTGAATGTGCCGCTCAGCATGATGTCCATCTCCGGAGGGCTTAAGCGTGCCTTCGCCGGCATGCCTTTTCTCATCAGCGTCGCCACCGGCCCCGGCCGCATCGCCTTCTCGCGCGACGCAACGGGAGAACTGGTAGTGCTCCCTCTACATCCCGGCATGGAACTCGATGTCCGCGAGCATGCCTTCCTGCTCTGCTCGCATAACATCAACTACTCGTTCGTTCGCATCAAAGGGCTGGCGAATGTTCTCTTCGGCGGCCAGGGCATGTATATGGATCGCTTCGTCACCACTAACACTCCGGGACTCGTGATTCTCCACGGCTATGGAAATGTCTTCGAGCGCCGCCTCGCGGCAGGCGAAAGCATCCTGGTAGAACCCGGCGCGTTCCTCTACAAAGACGCATCCGTCACCATGCAGGTTGAATTTCAGAAGCTTGGCAGCGGACTCTTCGGAGCTACGGGCATGAGCTTAGCGAAAATGACTGGCCCGGGCCGCATCGGCATTCAATCCATGTACGTGCACCACAAAACGGAGTAGAGACGACTATGTTCTGCACCCGATGCGGATCGAAACTCACGCCAGGCGTAAACTTCTGCACCTTCTGCGGCACCAAAGTTATTGCGCCTCCCGTCACATCTGCGCCACCGCCGGCGGCCGCGACGCCTGTAACAACACAGCGCGCGCAGTCGATGGTCGCACCGCAACCTGCTCACGCGTCAGTTCCACACACAAGCGCATCGCAGAAATGCCAATGGTGCGGAGCCGTATTCGATGCTGTCTCGGGGACAGCATCCAATTGCCCAAAATGTGGCGCCGCTCTTCAGGCCCGCTCAGCGATGCCTTCGCTCTCTGGCTGGCTCGAATTACCGCCACGCAAAGACATGGCCAAGCTCCAGTTCGGCAACTCATCCTGCCAGATCGAAGGGCTCTACGTTCCCGCCGCCGAAATGAACCTCGCGCCCGAAGACACCGTGTACTTCAGCCATCATGTTTTGCTCTGGATGGACCCTCAGGTGCGCATTTCAACCATGTCCATGAAGGGCGGCTGGAAGCGCATGTTTGCCGGACTGCCGCTGATCATGACGCAGGCGCAAGGCCCGGGCCATATTGCATTCTCGAAAGATGAGCCGGGAGAGCTGATCGCTCTGCCCCTGCAGCCCGGGCAGGCGGTGGACGTGCGCGAGCACATGTTTCTCGCAGCTACTTCCAATATTCAATACGACTGGTTCGCAACGCAGGTGTGGTATCAGGTCCAGAATGATAAGGAGACAGAAACGTTCTACCCAGTCGGAACGCTCATGGATCGCTTCTTTGCGCCCACTTCTCCTGGACTGCTGCTGCTACATGCAGGTGGCAGCGTTCTCGTCCGAACGCTTGCGCCGGGCGAATCCATTCTGGTGAAGCCGACCGCCCTGGTCTTTAAAGACCCGACAGTTCAGATGCAGTTGCACCTCGAACACCCAAATGCCAGCTTATTCAGCTGGGGTGCATGGCAGGCGCGCTCGATTCGAGCCATCTGGCTGACTCTAACCGGCCCTGGACGAGTTGCGATTCAGTCTGTCTTCGAGCGCATGGAGCAGGAGAACGGAAACATCGTCTACACTTCCTACGCGACGACTCAGTATTGGTAACTGTAACTGTTACGGTTACTATTGCGCGCCGCCACATTCGGGACAAAATTTCGCAGCTCTGGCGATCGAGTGGCCGCAATTCATGCAGAACTTCGTATCACCCAAAGCTGCTGCAGGTTTCGCAGCAGCACCACCTGAAGGCGCCTGCGTCGCGGAACTCATGGCATTCGCCATCTGCTGGCCCATGGCCAGCCCCGCGCCCAGACCAACTCCCATGCCAGCCACTCCGCCTTCATTAGCGGCAGCAATCGGCAACGATTGCGCTGCCTGAAACTGCGTATAGCGGTTCATGTCGCCCAGCATGTTCATGCTGATTTTCTGGTCGAGCATCTTCTGCAGTTCATCGGGCAGAGAAACGTTCTCAACTACAAAGCTGTCCAGGGTGAGCCCTAGCCCGCTGAAGACAGGCCCTAGCTCCGCCTGCATCATCTCCGCCATGCGCGACTGGTTTGCGGCCATATCCAGAAAATCCAGGGTGCTGGCAGCAAATGCTGTCGTCATGCGCCCTACAATGGTGTTGCGTAGCTGGCCGTCGAGATCGTTCACTCCATAGACAGCCCGGGTGCCGCTGACTTTTTCATGGAATGCCTTCGGATCGGATATGTGGAAAGAGTAGATGCCATAAGCGCGGATCCGCACTGCCCCGAACTCCTTGTCGCGAATCGTGATGGGCGTAGCCGTACCCCATTTACGATCAATCTGCTGCCGCGTCGAGAAGTAATACACGTCTGACTTGAACGGAGACTTGAATGCCTTGTCCCAGTTCATCAGGTACGTCAGGATCGGCAGCGTGTTCGTGCTGAGCGTGTACAGGCCGGGACCAAAGACATCCGCAATACGGCCTTCGTTCACGAATACGGCCATCTGCGAATCGCGCACGGTGAGTTTCCCACCAGTCTGGATTTCCATGTCTTCCATCGGGTAGCGGTAAGAGAGTGTGCCTTCACCGCTCTCGGTCCACTGAATAACGTCGATGAATTGCTTAGAGAAAAAACTCATACGAATCTGCCTCGCCAGAAGTATAAGCTGCTCCGGCTAACAAAGTAACGTTCTTAGCTGTTCGAAGAGCGGCGAAACCGCAGCAGCTTCTTGGCTGAAGATATTTCGCCAAGCAACTGTTGCACTCGGGGCGAAAGGCGGCTCGTCTGGCGCATTTTCGTCGCGTTTCCTCGAGAAGACAAGACTTTCACCACGGGCTGCTAGGGGGCGAAGTAGCCGGAAAGGTCGAGGATGAGGTTGGTGAAGTTGGAGGAGAAGACATCGATGGTTCCGTTGGTGGTTGGCACGATGGCCATGTTGGACATGATGGCTCCGTCGCCAGCATTCAAGGTTGAGACGACAGGTTGCGTTTGTCCCGCCGGCCACAGGGTCAGGTAGTCGAGCGCGCCTGAAGGCACAACCGTTGCGTTCAAAACATACGCCTCAGCAGTGGCGGCGGACGAGGAGGCGCACGCGCTGGCCTCGACGGCAACGGCGAGCACCTTATTAAAGGTTTCGGCTTTGGTGCGCGTATCGATCACCCGGCAGGGAGTCACCGTATACAGCGATAATCCGCCGGTAGCCGGTGGCGCGAAGTAGCCGTTCACATCCAGGATCACATCGGCAGCGTCCGTCACAAAAATAGAAATTTCCCCGCCTGTGCCCGCGCGCACGATGGCCGCGTTCGCTGTGATTGCTCCGGTGGGGGAGTTCAACGTCGAAACCAGGGGTTGCGTCTGCCCCGTGGTC
>Ga0210392_10000911_pt1 | contig 16336 bp, 12 predicted proteins | sample IncBWC30OmetaG_FD_161057 | JGI IMG/M metagenome (GOLD analysis project Ga0210392, IMG submission 161057) | Forest soil microbial communities from Barre Woods Harvard Forest LTER site, Petersham, Massachusetts, United States - Inc-BW-C-30-O ...
GAAACCCCCGGAAGGGTTTCCGGGGGTTTCAAATTGGGTGCAGGGGTTGGATTTGAACCAACGACCTTCAGGTTATGAGCCTGACGAGCTACCAGGCTGCTCCACCCTGCAACAGAGGAAGGTCGAACGTTGGCCGCATTGAGTTTTCTGTCAATGGATTTCAGGTTGATCGTCAGATTTTCGCCAAAAAAATGGGTGCACCCGCCAGCGGGTGCACCCACAAGAAAATAGAGCAAAACTCCGTGCTTACTTCGCCGCCGGCGCAGGAGGCGCGAAGGGATCGGAGCCATCGCGATACGCAGGCATTTCGTCTTTGCGAACACCAATCTGGCGCACGAGGCGAGGATCAAACACATCGCTGACCGACCCGCCTTCGGGGTTGATCGTTTTTGCGGTGATAAAGATCAACAGTTCCTGTCCGCTGCCGGTATCAGCATTCGAGTCAAAGAGCCGGCCCAAAACCGGAATATTGCCCAGCAAGGGAACCTTGGTATTCCCCTTCACGGTGTTGGTTTGCAACAGGCCGCCGATGCCAAGCGTGCTGCCATCTTTAAGCGTGACCTGGGTGATGGCCTTGCGGGTGGAAATGATCGGGATCGATGCGCCACTGGCACCGCCAAAATTTACCGTGCCGCTGATGCTGCTGACTTCCGGCTGGAGCGTGAGCTTGATAAACCCATCGACATTGACCTGCGGGGTGACTCTTAAAATAATACCGATGTCCTTGTATTCAAACCCGCTGACTTCGAAGGACCCGGTTTGCGTATTATATTGATAACTGGGAATCGGATATTCCGTGCCTACATTGATAAAAGCATCGACATTGTTGAGCGTGACGACGGTGGGATCTGACACCAGTTTGGTGTTTGAGTCGGTTTGCAACGCACTGAGAACAAGCGAAAATTGATCAGCCGTAAATACGGCCGTGGTTGCGTGGGTGAGAGCCGAAGCGAACGTTTTCACGCCGTTGACCACGGTCTCACCGCTTGCTTGATTATAAGTAGTGTTAACCACCCCTTGAGGTTGCCCTCCCGTAACAGTCCCGGCTACCCCAACATGGTAATTAGCGAGAGATGCCCAATTAACGCCAATATTTTTGGTGGTGTTCTGGGCCGTCTCAAAGAACTTTGCCTCGATCATCACTTGCGAAGTGGGTTTGTCCAAATCCGTCAAAATGGCGCTGATGCGTTTAATGCGGGTCGGGCGCTCGGTGATAATAAGGGCGTTGGCCCGGGTATCGACCTGAACCTTGCCACCGGCGGTGGCATCGATCAACGGGGAAACTGAAGGTGAGATATCGGCCGCCTTGGCATAGCTGAGGACGAACACTTCCGTGGTCACCGGCTCCTGATTGAGCGAATCCACATTGACGACTTTGATGATATTATTGTCTTCAATGTAAGTATAGCCAGCCGGAGCAAGCACGACTTGGAAAATCTGGCGCCAGGTGACATCCCGCAATTTAATGGAAGCCTTGCCCTGAAGGGTGTCTGGAATCACCAGGTTCAATTCAAAGAGATCCGCCACATTGCGCAGGATGGTGCGGATATCCTCGTTGGGAAAATCGACCGAAAGCGTGTCTTTGGTTCCCTTGGTCACAATCAACTTGGCGGCTTCGGTGTCTTTGATGGAAACCTCATCTGGATTAGCCGGTTGAGTATCAGCAGGCGCAGCGGTAGCCGCCAGTTGATTATCAGCAGGGGCAGCCGGAGCCGCCGGTTGAGCAGCAGGGGCCGGAGTCACAGGAGCCGCCGGCTGGGCGTTAATGCGCACAACAGCCAACGCGAGAAGCAGGGCAAGATAGGTGGATTTTCTCATGGTCGTCAGTGATTGATAGGCTGCGTGATTTCTTCTTTGTTAAGACGAAGGGTGAAACTCGAATGGTTGATTGCGGACAGTTCTACCATATACTCGGTGCCTTCAAAGGTAATTGTAAGGTAATCACCAACTTTCAGCCTTTTTTCACCTAAAAGCAACATTGGACTGTCACCGACTTGCACAACGCCCGATGGAGCAAGATGGGATGCGACGGCCTCAAGAACCTGGTGGTCGCCAGCCAGCTGCCTGGCCCCCCCGGTGGTTTTTTCGTCGCGAGACATAATAAAGGGGTTTTTTAAATCGGCGGGCAATGGTGCAGGTGTCACCGGTTGGACCAGCGCCAACGCTTGCGTGATAGAGCCATGGCGCTTCTCGGGACTGGCCAGGTCGGATTTTGCCGCAGCTGTCGCCGCAAGAATCGACCAGGCCAAAACAGGCAAAATATAGCGATCGCGGGAATTCATGGTAGTCCGAGCAATTCGAGTTTGAGGCCAAGTGAAGCATGGCTGGGCGTACCTTCACTGCCACCGGCCTGAGAGAGGGTCAGGCCTTGCACGCGTGAAAAGTGGTCGCCGTTTTCGACCCGGCGCAAAAAATCCAGCAATTGCGCATAGGTGCCTTCAACATTGATGGAGTAGCCGACGGCGACATAGGCGGTATTTCCCGAATTTTTGCTCGCCGCTGCCACACCGGTTTGATTGAGACCGGTGAGCTTGGTTTGCGTCTCCGACTCAATTTTGTAGAAATACTGTTTATTGACCGCCAATTGGTCGACATGCACCAGGCGCGCCTCGATGGCCTCGGTGGCATGCGTCATCGTCGCCAATTGCTCATCAAGCCGGTCGGCCTTGTTAATGCTGGTGGCGTTGTCGACATTTTCCTTGAGATGGTTGGCTCGCGAGGTCTTGTCGTCGAGCTCGGCCTGGGCCGTCGCCAAGGCATCTTTTCGGAAATAAACCGCCAGGGCCAGGGCAACGCAAAACAGGGCGCAACCCACGGCGACGGGTTGCTTTTTTACAAAGTTAGGAAGCTCGATCGCATTCATGGCTTCTCTCCGCTTTTTGTTTTCATCAAAATTTCGAAAACGAGCTCGTTCGGCTTGGAACCGCGGTCGATGTTGGGCATCGTGATGGTTGCAAACTTCTGGCTTAAACTTGGATCGGCTTGCAACTGGTTAATATAGGATTGGGCCTCTCCACTGGCTTCATCGGAGGACGTTCCGCGCACGATGCCTCGAATGGAGGCTCCACCTTCATACACATCGATCGAGTTGAGCGCGATATTTTTTGGCAGCGACTGTCCGAGCTCAATGACAAAGTCGGATTGGATAAAATCGGTTTTCAAGAAATCGACGACTCCCGCGACCTTCTTTTCTTCGTCTTGGAATAGTCGGTAAAGCCGGACGGCCTGTTCGCTGGGTTTGGAGTTGTCACTGATCTGACGATCCAGGTCGCCGATCTGCACGCGAATTCCGTGCAGATTGTATTCCTGCAGCCCGAAATAGAGCAGAAAGCCCATGGTGATCACGATGGCCGCGCAGTTCACGAAGAACGACGTGCGCACCACTTTCACGTCCGGCAGCCGATCAAAGTTGCGAAAATTGGGATGCCAGGATGGCACGAGCGACACCGCGGCCTTGTCGCCTTTTTTTAGTTTAAACAGAGCCATTGTTATTATATTGGGCCATGAGACCGAGCACGCCAAGCCAGCGCAAGTCCTGGCCGGCGACCGCCGCGTCTTCAGAAATCGTTATCCCGCGAGCCTGCAGCCATGGCTGCAGTTCGGCCTGGAACCCGGCCACCCCGAGCATGCCGGCGATGGCTCCATCGATCCACGTCATTTTCGGCGGCACCTGCATGCAAAGCACCTGACCGATCGATTGCCCGGTCTGCACCTCATAGAAACCGATCGACGATTGCAGCTCCTTGACCAGCTTTTTGATCAGCGCGCTGCCCATGCCGGTAAAGTCGAAGGTGTTTGAATAAAATAATTTTTTGGCCGACTCCTCGTCCTTCAATCCAAGTTCCTTCTGCACGACCGGGATCATGGACTCAAACCCCTGGGGAATGGGTCGCGCGGCATCGAGCCCCCCGGCTGTGACAATGAACGAATGCGTCAGGTCCGTTCCCAACTCGAGCACCAGCACCGGGGTCTTCGATTTTGTGAAAGCCAGATAGTCGGCCAGCAAACCAAGCGCCGCCACGGTGGAGAGTTCGAGCCGGTCCGGATAAATGTTCAACTCCAGCAGCGCATCCTGCATCGCCAGGACTTCGTCGGACGGGAGGCCGCAGACTACGACTTCCTTTTGCGTCGCGTTGTTGAAATCGTAGTCCAGCCCGTCGCTGGCATTAAGCATGGCCAGGGCGTACTGGGCGGGTTCCACGCGAAACTGCGATGAGATCATCTCGTTCATGTACTCCGGCTCTTTCACGCGTTTCAGGTCAAGCGTCGCGCGACGCACCAGCCGTTTTGCCGGGCTCACGCCACAGGTGGCATGCACGTAGCCGCCCGATGTTTTTTTGTGCTGGAGCTCCAGCAAGGCCGCCGAAAGCGCCGCGTTATCGCCCGGTGCGCACTCGCGCACTTCTTCCACGACCATCGCGCCCGTGGGCGCCGACGTGCGCGCAACCAGCGTCGCGTGCTCGTTCTGGTCGATAAAAAAACCTTTGGACTTGGCGGAAAAAAACATGCGGTGCTTGCCTGGATTTTTCCGGCCCGCGCCACGCCAAAAGCGCAACTGAGCCGGCAAATCCATGGCTGGATAATTGAGGGGCAAAAGTTCTTTCAACCCCGCCGTTATGACAAGACTAAAGCGCAGCTTGTTTTTCGCCAGCAACTTGCCCGTCGGTCGCGCGCGCCGGTGAAAATTGTGCGCCCGCGACCAGCCTGGCTCCTGCCAGCCGCCGGCCGCGCAAATAAAAACCCGCCGCGCATGGGCCAGCGGCGGGTGCAATCGGGCGCATGGTGCGCCACGCCAGCACGACTACTTCTGCCACGTACGCTTCTTGTGGCGGTTCGATTTCAAGCGCTTCCGGCGCTTGTGCTTGTTCATCTTGAGGCGGCGTTTCTTTTTTAGGTTACCCATGGTTTGAAATAAATTGGTAAGTCGCACCGTGCGACCCTCGTGCCACGCTGTAAAGCCAGAATTTATTTTTGCATCCGCGGCACACGCGCAAGTTGTCGCAACCGGGTGAGCACAAGTTCGCACGCGACAGCCGCCATATCCAGGCCCGTGAGCACCGCGGCCACCTGCCGGTACAAATTTAATTGCCCCGCATGCCGCGCCACCGCCGCAGCCACATCTGCCTCGCCCGCGACCAGGTCGGTTTTGAAATCAAACACCGTTGCGCGCACGGCGCGGCCGGCCTGGTCGCGTTCGACCACCACGCGGTCAAACACACCGGTCACCCATGCGCCGCCAATCACCACCTCAAACGCCCGCTCGCGCCACACTTCCGCCCGATCTGGTCGCGTCCAGACCGCGGCCAGTTCCGGTGCGCGCAGGCAGGCCAGCGCCTCCTCCCCCGCCCCGCCGCGCATCATCCATGCTTCCGCAAATTTTTCCCCGCCGCCCTCACCCACCCACTCCACTTCCGCCAGCAACGCGTGCACCTTCGTGCCAAAATCGGCCGCGACGGCGCCCTCGGGCGCGAACACCCGCGCCGCGGCCACCACGCCGGTTTTCTCCGCCGACGGCTGGCGCGCGAGCCGGCGCGGCGCCCGCCCCGCGGCCTCGGCCTTGACCAACCCAATTTCCTGCGAAATTTTCCGTGGCTCCGCCGGCGCGGCCAGCTTCGTATGCCAGTCCGCATCGCCGCTGGTCCAGGCGCCGTCGAGATTGAGCGCGCCCACTCGCACCGGCCCGGCATTCGCGCCCAGCGTGTCGGCCAGCACGCGGGGAAAATTCCGCGACTTCGATGTGCCCACCGGCTCGGTGATCACATACATGGCGCGTTTGGCCCGGGTCATCGCCACATAAAGCAGGGAAAGTTTTTCGTAACCGGCCTCGGCCTCGGCTGCGCCCACATGCGCGGCGAGCACCGGATCGTGCTCCCGGAAAATTTCGCCGGGCAGGTCGAGCACCCACTCGACCGAACGCGCCGGCGTCTTTTGCACCGCCAGACCCTCGCGCCGCTGGTCCAGCTTCCTGCCCTCGAGATCGGGCAGCAGCACAAGGTCGAAGCCCAGTCCTTTGGCTTTATGGATGGTCATCACGCGGATGACCGTCGCGCTCTCCGTATCGCGCACTTTGTACAGTTTCATAAACTGCACGAACTCCGCGATGTCGCGACTGCCCGTCTGATCAAACATCCCCGCCGCGGCCGCAAATTGGCGCGCGCGCTTGCGGCTGAACGCATCGCCCGGCGCCAGCCGCGGCTCCAATTTTTTCAGCCACGCCTCGATCGTGCGTTCGAACCCCTCCGCATGGACCTGGCCCAGTACGCGCCCGGTCAACGCTTCGGGCCCATCGATTTTCTCCCCGGTAAGCAACGCGCCAAGCGGCGTCATCCGCAAATGCTCCCCTGCCAGCGTGTCGCCCGGGTGCGCCGCGGCTTGCAGGAGTGCGAGCAGCGCGGCGCCGAGCGGATTGTCGATGCCCACGTGCAGGTCGGACTCTGCCACCGCCGGCAGGCCGCCTTCGCGCCGCAGAAAATCCGCGAGCTCCGCCGCCGTCTCATTTTTCTGCACCAGCACGGCGCACGTTAAACCGCGGGCGATCGGCTGGATTTCCCGGAGCAGTTTCAACACCAGCGCCCAACGGGCGGTCTCATCCGCCGCCTGCAGCCAGGCCGCCTGCCCGGTGCGCTGGGGCACGGCCGAGACGTGGTCGCGCCACTCGCGATTCCAGCTTTCGGCGGCGGCGCCGGGAAACAAGGCGGCCAACGCCGCACGCTGGCCAAAGACGGCATTGACCATCTCAATCAAGGCCGGGCCCGAACGCCATGATGATACGAGCTGCTTCTCCTCAATCGCGCCGGGCATGGCGGCGTTGTAGTGGTTGAAAATTTCGCGAAACAACCGTGGATCGCCCTCCCGCCATGTGGTGTAGATGGCCTGCTTCACGTCGCCCACGCAGAAAAAGCTGCGGGCGCCGGCCGCATCCTGCACGGCCTCGTCGATGAGATTGCGCAGCACGCTCCATTGGCCAAAACTCGTGTCCTGGAATTCATCGAGCAGCCAGTGGTCGATCTCCGCATCGAGCCGGTAATCTATATAGAGCCGGTCCACGGCCTCCGCGTTGCGCGTCAGTGGCCGTGCCCCACCCCCGTCCGGCGTAAGCAGTCGCTGCACGTCGGCAAACGTGAGCTTGCCCGACCGCCGCACCGCATCGTGATAAAACGCCTCGTAGCCGCGCAATACGTCGAAGATGCCGCGGGTGGTCTCGAGCCGGCGCGCCAGCTCGCCGCCCACGACCTGCCGCACGAGATCGGCCAGCGCGGCGCAGGCCGGCCCATCCAGTTCCTGCTTTTTGCGGTCAAACTCCAGCACGGCCCGCCCGGCCACGAGTTCAGGCCACGCGGCCAGCGCCTTTTCCAGGACATAGGCCAGCTCACGCGGCGGCGTGGCCCCCGGCGTCCACCTCTCCAGGGCCAGGAGAAATGCGCCCCAGCGTTCCCGCTGTTTGTCGCCGATTTCCGCCCCGCCCAACCACGAACGCAACGCCCGCACCGCAAGCTTGGGATCACTCTTTGCGCCCAGCCACGGATTGCCTTCGGGCCAGATGCGCGCCGGATTGCCCCAAAATTCCTTGTCCGGCGCCGCCAGGTAAATCTCCTGGTGCCGGTCGAGAAAGCCATCGAGCAGTTTGCCCAGCCGCTTCTCCTCCGCGCCGAACGTCGCGCGCTTGAACGCCTCGATAAATTCCTTCTGCGCCCCATCCGTCTCGCCGGTTTGCGTGAACATCCGCCGCAGCACGCGCTGCCGCTCCAGCCGCGCCGCATGCTCCTGCAAAATCCCGAACTCACCCGTCAGCCCGAGTTCGAGCGGAAAGGCCCGCGCGATGCGCGCAAAAAAACTGTCGAGCGTGCCCAGCCGCAACCGATGCATGGCCTCGGTCACCGCGCGCAGCATTTTCAGGAAATCCGCCGTCCCGAGCTGCGGTTGCCCAATTTCGCTGGCGAGCGTGCGTGCGCGGCCGGCGTCACGCGCCGCGCCCGCGAGCTTGTTTAAAATCTCGTCGAAGAACTCGCCGGCCGCCTTGCGCGTGAAAGTGAGCGCGACGATGCGCTCCGGCCGCGCGCCGTGCGCGAGCAATTTCACAAAGTGGTTGGTGAGCGCGTAGGTCTTTCCCGAGCCGGCCGAGGCCAGGATCATCACGTGGCGCGGGCTGCTCATGGCTTCGCCTCCTCCCACGCCACGCTCGCCGCCACGCCCTGGTGAAACAAGGTCGCGAATTCATCGTAGTCGGCGCGCACCTGCTCATTCGGCGGCCAGAATTCACCCGCGCGGATCGCCGCGCACACGCCTTCCGCACAGCGCACCGCCGCCGCGTGCAATTCCGGCGTGTACTCGTCCCATAGCGCCAGGCCCGTCCCGCCCACGGCCTTCGGCAGGTTGAAATAACCGCAGGCCACCGCGCCGGGAAATTCCGCCGCCAGCGCGTGCCGGTAAAGCGGCAGTTGCAAATCGATCCACCCGCGGGACCGGCCATCGAGATCGAAGACGGCCCACGCGGGCGGCGTCTCGCCCTGGCGCGGCGCGTGGAGGTGCGTGTCGCGCGGCGACGCGGGCGAATCGGATGTCTTGTAGTCGAGCACGCGCACCGCGCCGGTTTCCGCGTGGCGGTCGATGCGGTCGATTTTCCCCTTCACCAGCAGGCCGCCGATTTCGACGGAAATTTTTTTCTCCACCTGCTCGATCACCCAGCCCGCCGCGCGTTCAGCCGCCTGCACCTCCGCCGCCCGGGCCAGCCGCTGGCGGGCCGATTCAAGCTGGATGATGAGCGGCAACGACAGGGCTTCGCCGTAGCACGCGCGGGTGTGGCGATCCAATTCCGCCAGCAAAAACTGGCGCAGCACCGCGGCATCGGTGCAATCGCGCAAGGCGGCCTCGCGGCCCATCGCCTCGAGCGCCGCATGGCACAGCGCGCCGAAATCGCGCGCATCCAGTTCGTTCTTGGCCGGGTCGACCGCGGCCAGGCCGAGCACCTGGCGCAGATAAAAGCGAAACGGGCACTCCAGCCATCGGCGCAGCGCCGTCACCGCCACCTGTTCAGGCGCGGCGGCGCGGCGCGGCGTGAGCCGCCAGGCCCGCGTCCAGGATGGATTCGCCTGCGCCTGCTCCGGCGCACGAAACAAAAAGGCGATGCGCGCCGGCAACTCGGCATCGGCGCAGCGCAGCAACAGGCGCGAGGGCCGCAACGGATCGCCGGCCGCCGAGGTTTTTCCAAAGAGCAGGTCGATCCGCCCGCCCTGCGCCCGGCACGCCGCCAGCGCCTGCAACACATAGGCATCGCGCGCGAAACGTGCCGCGTTCGTCTTGAGGCCAAGCGTTTCGCGGATCGACTCGGGCAGGAAAGGATCGCCCGCGACGGAGTCGGGCACCGAGCCGTCGTTGAACCCGGCGACGGCCAGGTGCGGCGCATCTTCAAACAAGAGCTCAAGCACGCCCTGCAATTCGAGCGCACCGGCGGGCTTGTCCTCGTTGCGCAAACTCTCGCCGAACAACTGCAGCGCCAGGTCCCACCACGCAATTTTGGCCGGGCCGGGAAAGCGCGCGCCCGCCGCCGCGCACTCGCGCAGGATTTCCATCCAGGCGGTGGCGGAATCCTCGAGCCGGGCATCGCCGGCGCGCACCAGGTCGAGCTGCCGGTCGCCAAAAATCATCCCGAGGGCGGCCGACACACCGGCGGAAAATTCATTGTTCGCCAGCGTCGCGCACAGTTCGTCGATCGCCGCGAGCGCCGGCACCAGCCCGGGATATTTCTTCAACTTCACCGCCTGCGCCCGCGCGGTGGCCAGGTCGGCCGGCAGGTGGCGGGCATGCAATTCATCAAGCCCCTCCAACCAGTGCGCCGCGGAAAAGTCGCGGCCCATCCGCGCCTGCAGGAACGCCAGGAAGTCAGGGCAACGGGCCAGGGCTTCGACCGCAGCAAACGATGGTTCACGCGCCAGTGCCGCCAGCGACGCCAGCAAGGGGTGGAGCCCATCGTCAAGGCGCGCGCGACCGGCGGGATTATAGGCGGCGAGTCCGGCGCGGATGAGCGCGTTTTCCAATAGCGGCAGCACCTCGTGGTCCGCCACCCCCACCCCGAGCAGCCCTTCGGGCGAACCGTAACCCTGTGCCACCGCCACGATGCGTTCCGCCTGGGCGGCGGGATCGGCACAAAGGTGCACGCGCTGCTCGAACTCCGGCAGCACCAGCGCCCGATGCTCCCATCCCGGCGGGAGCGGACGCCCCCAGCCGTCGAACGCATCGGCCTCGGACGGCGGCGCGAAAACAACGATTTCGAGCGGCAGCGTGCGGGCATGAACGGCGATCACGTCGAGCGCCAGCGGCAGCGGATCGGGCGTGGCCAGGAGAATGATTTTCTCCACGTTTGCCAGCGCCGGCGGATTTTTTGCCGCGGCGATTTTGGCCGCCTGTGCGTCGCGCAAACCGAGCGCAGCCAGTTTTTCCGCATGTAGCCGCTCAATCTCGCCGAGCTGCTGCCAGCGCGCCGCTTCGCAAAAGCTTTCGCCGGTCTTCCCGTTCACGTCCGCCAGCCGCAGCCCGGCCTCGGCCAGCACGGCCTGCAAATGGGTAAACTCCCGGGCGAGGCGGAGCGCCCAGTTAAAATCTCGCGCGGGCGGATCGACGGGAAACACGTCGCGAAAGGCCTCGAGATCGAGCGGGCGAAGAATCTCCGTCCACGCCAGGAGCGATTCAAGCCGCGCGGCCACATCCGGCCCGAGACCCTGGGTGATCAGCCGGTCGGGCGTGAACACCCGCGGCGGGAACGCGGCCTGGCTCCTGGCCGCGGCATGCTCGGCCAGCGCCTCGCGCAACCGCCGGCCCGATTGCTGTGTCGGCACAACCACGAGTAAGGTGGAAAGATCGAGCGGGCCGTCGCCCTTCCACTCGCCGGCCAGAAAAGCCACCGCCTGCGGCAGCAACGGCCGGTCCCAGGAAATAAAATGGCGGCGGGCGGTGAGAGGCGGAGGAACCACGGAGAGATGGATCAACACCGAGGCGGGCCCGGGCTTAAATCAATCTGATTTTTGTAGGCGAAAAAAAACTCTACAGAATTTTAACCACTCATGCACACTAAAGGGCACTAATACTTCCAAGCGGTCAGCCGGATTTTTGCCACAAAAGATCACATAGATCTCAAAGAGAAGTTATTCTCTGTGTTCTTTGTGCTCCTTCGTGGCTACATATGAAATGCGACAAACAAAAAGCCTCCGTCGCACGAGGCGGCGGAGGCAGGGGTGTAACGATGGAGGAAAAGGCGGCGGACTCAGGCCTTGGCCAGCACGTACTTGGCGACGTGGCTCTTGGCGTGGTTGGCGGCATTGCGGTGGACGACACCGGACTTCACGGCCCGATCCATCGCGGAGGCGTAGGCGATGCCAACGGTCCGGGCGACAGCGGCGTCACCCTTGGTGACAGCCAGGTCGAATTTTTTGTGCAGCGTCTTGAGACGGGTTTTGACCGTGCGGTTGCGCGCAGCGAAGCGGAGGGCTTTGCGGGCGGCTTTGATAGCAGATTTGGTGTTGGCCATGGCGGAGATACGTTCTGAGCCGGTCAAAGACTCAAACCCACGGCAGTGAGTCAAGCGCGTTTTCCCGATGACGAAAGAAAACCGGAGATATATCAATCAGCGTGTATCAGTTTGCCACGTCCGGCGTAGGTCGGGGTTTATCCCCGACATCAGCCTTCGCAAGCCACGACGGACACGTGTCGGGCGTAAAGCCCGACCTACAATTCCCGGAAATTGAAAACACTCACTAGGCCTGTTCCGTCCTAGGCAAACTTATGCAAATGGGTTTCGTTGCGTCGCGTTTCGCTTTGCAGAGCGGTTGCCGCTCATGTATCCATGCGCATTACCCCGACCTATCCAGCGTCAGCATGAATCTCAAACTCCGTCTATCCCTGCTGCTGGGCCTGCTGCTCGTCGCGTTCCTGGCAGCACTATTCATGTTGCGCGCATTTGAACAGCAGCAGTCGGATGAACTGTTGGCCCGCGTGCGCCAGGAGCGGGTGGCGTTGCTCAACCGCTGGCTGGAAACGAGCGGATTGTCCCTGCGGGAATTTGCCGACGACTATGCGCAGTGGGGCGAGATGGCGCACTTCGTGGAAACACCCGACCCTGCATGGGCGCGGGCCAATATCGAAGCCGACCTGCCGGGCTTCAACGCCCAGGCCGCGTGGGTGCTGCGACCCGATGGTTCGCTCGTTTACAGCGTCAACCACCTCGACGACCGCACACTGGCGCCACCGCCGCTCGCGCCGGCCGATTTTGCCCTGCTGGTCGGCGGCTCGGCGCGGCCGCATTTTTTCATAGAGAGCCGCTCCGGCCTGCTCGAAGTCCGCGTTGCGCCCATCTCGACCGACGGGGCCACCAGCACACCGTTGCATGGCTGGTGGCTGGTCGCGCGCCGGTGGGACGATGCTTATTTGAAAAATCTTGCCGACCTGACCGAGAGCGCGGTCTCGCTGGCCGCGCCGGGCGATTCCCCGGGTCCACCGGTTGGGTCCCACCTTTTTCTTCACCAATCGCTCGACGACTGGCGGGGCCGGCCGTTGCGCATGCTCACGATCGATTACGACACCTCGAAGCTCCATGAGGTGCTGGCTCCCGTCATGTTGCAGGCGCGTATTTTCTTCGCCTTCGGTTTGCTCGTGATCGTCGCGCTCGGCCTCGGCCTGCAGCGCTGGGTGGTGCACCCGCTCAACTTGATCAGCGAGAGCCTCAAGCGCGGTGACACCGCGCCCATCGGCCCGCTGCTGCAGGAAAAAAGCGAGCTCGGCGGCGTGGCGCGGCTGGTCGTGTCAGACTTTGCGCAACGCGAGGCGCTCCGCCGCAGCGAAGAATCCCTGCGCCACACGCTCGACGAGCACGAACGCCTCGGGCGCGATTTGCACGACGGCGTCATCCAGTCGCTCTACGCCACCGGCCTCGGGCTGTCTGGGATCCGCGAAATGGTGCGCACCGATCCCGCCGAGGCGGAGGAACGCCTGGAGCAGACGCGCCACGCGCTCAATGAAACCATTCGCGACGTGCGCAATTTCATCAACGGCCTCGAGCCCGAGGCGCTCAAGCAGCAAACGTTCACCCATGCCGTGGAAGCCTTGATTGAATTCCGGAAAAGCGTCCGGCCGTTTCACGCCACGATTGAAATCGACGAAAACCTGGCCGCGCGCCTCACCCACGAGCAGCGCGTGCACGCGCTGCAAATAACCCGCGAAGCCGTCAGCAACGCCCTGCGCCACGGCCAGGCCACGCAAGTGACCATCGTGCTGCGGCCCCGCAACAGCCGCGGCGTCGAGCTTGCCATCACCGACGACGGGCACGGCTTCGATCCAGCGGAAGCCGGCAACGGCGGGATCGGCCTGCAAAGTTTTGCCGAGCGGGCGCGAGAGCTTGGCGCCGAGCTCTCCATCGAGTCGGCCGCGGAAAAAGGCACTCGCGTGAAACTCGCCTTTACCCTACCCACTTCCACCAAATGAACCTTATCCGCATCCTGATTGTTGACGACAGCGAGCTTGTGCGCCGTGGCATCAAGACCGTGCTCACCGCGAACAAACTGTCCCCGCTGCGCGTGGTCGGCGAGGCCGGCACCGCCGCCGCCGCCGTGACCGAGGCCGCACGCCTCAAGCCCGACATCGTGCTGCTCGACATCCGCCTGCCCGACGGCTCGGGCTTCGATGCCTGCCGGGAGATTTTGCGCAGCCAGCCCGACACGCGCGTGGTCGTGCTCACTTCGGTTTCCACGGATAATTTCATTTACGAGGCCATCACGTCGGGCGCGCAGGGCTATTTGCTGAAAGAGATCGATCCCGCCGGCCTGGTGCAGGCGCTGATCGACGTGGCCGACGGCAAATCCATCCTCGACCCCGATACCACCGCACGGGTCATGCGTTTGGTGCGCGAGCAGTCAAGCGGTGCGACAAGCGAGGATCTCGCCTCATTGTCACCGCAGGAACACCGGGTGCTTGCGCTCGTGGCCGAGGGCAAGACCAACAAGGAAGTCGGCGAACTGCTTGGTCTCAGCGACAATACCGTAAAAAACTACCTGGGCAGCGTGTTCGAGAAGCTTCACCTCAAACGGCGTTCCCAGGCAGCTGCATTCTATGTGCAAAACACTCCAGCCAAACAATAGGGCCTTTTAGGCCTAGCCTATTTAGCATGATTTAGTAGCCTGTTAGTCTCTAGTTGTTTTGGAGGCGTTACAGTAGACTGTGGATACCGATTTATCATGGCCTGTCATTTGATGCGCAACCCTGCCCTATCCAACTGTCCGCCAACGGGCGGTCGGAGGGTCGCGGCCTTCACCCTTTTGGAGGTGATGGTGGCCACAACCGTTTTGGTTTTTGCCATCACCAGCTCGATCACCGTGATGCAGTCTGGTTTTCAGGCGCTCGACACCGCGCGCAATCTCACGACCGCCGGACAGATCATGCAAAACGAAATGGAAAGCCTGCGCCTTAAAAACTGGACGCAGATCCAGGCGGTGCAGGATGCCGGCAACGCCGGCACCACCACCGTGGCGCTTGACCCCAGCCTTGGCGCCGCCGCCGCGCGCTTCACCTGCACGTGCACGATCAGCGACCTGAAAACCGACATGAAACAAATCACGCTCACCACGAAATGGAACGGCACCGACGGACGCCTGCACACCGTGAGCTACCTCACCCGTTACGGGAAGAACGGTCTCAATGATTACTACTACACCGTTCATTAATACCAACGTCCCCCAATATTTGGACGCTGAGGTAGGGCGCGACCGACAAGGCTGTCGCACTTGTCGCCGCCGGGCGCGCCGACATGTTTTCGGCGGGCCCGGCGGTCCCGCCCTACCATCGGATCGATTAGCCAAGCCGCGCCGCTCGCGCGGTTTCACGCTGGCCGAGGTGATGATGGCCACCGCCCTGGGCGTTTTCGTCGTGGCCGGCGTCATGAGCTCGTTTCTGTTCATCGGCCGCAGCGGCTTCGGCGCCGAGAACTACAACGACATGCAAAACACGACCCAACGCGCCCTGGAGCTTTTTGCCGAGGATGCGCGCGCGGCCAGCAACATCCAGTGGAACAACAGCCAGAGCATCACGTTCACGCTGCCCACCGTGACCAACGCCACCACCACGGTCACCTATGCGTATGACAGCAATGCCACGAGCCCGACCTATCAATGCTTTTACCGCCTGAGCTCGCCCGCCCCGCTCCAGGTGCTCGTGCGCGGCGTCACGACCGACTTTGCCTTTGCCCGTTACAAGCTCGACTCATCCGGCAACGCCAGCACCGCCGGCAACGATCTCGAGACAAAACAAATCCAGCTCACGCTGCGCGCGCAACACACCGGCAGCACGGTCGTCACCGCGTCGAACTCCGCCGTCTCCGCCTGCTACATCCTGCGCAACAAACGCGTCAGCAATTAAAACATTTTTATGAAAACTGCAGCCACAAGAGACCAGTCAATTCATGGCATTTAATATCAAATCGACTTTGGCTGTTTCGCGCGGCAGCGCGGGTAGGGCCCGCTCCCCGAGCGGACCCCTCGACAGGCTCGGGGCTATTGCCGCGGCTGCAGCCGTGAGCGAAGTCGAACGGCGCGTTGGGGGCAACGCGCCCTACCGGTGTACGGTTTCACCCCCAAGCCGGCGCCGGGGTTCGATCCTGGTCATCACCATGCTGGTCGCTGCGCTCATCGCGCTGGTCCTGGGCAGTTATCTCAGCCTCAGCCTCAGCACGGCGCATTTCGCCAGCCGCACTTTCTATAGCAACGCCTCCTTCAACCTGGCCGAGACCGGCGCCGAGGAGGCCGTGTGGTCCTTCAACCATCCCGCCACCGGTGGATCGAACGGATGGACCGCCTGGTCCAATAACGCCAGCGACGCGTGGCAGAAATTCAGCGGTTTCACGTTTAGTTCCAACGCCACCGGGTCGGTCAAGGTTTACGTGGAAAACTACAATCCGCCGGCGGGAAGCGTGATCTTGCCCAAGGTGATCGCCCTCGCCTCCGTGAATTCCGGCGCCGACGCACCCGTCACCAAAATGCTCGAACTCACCCTCGGTCGACGTTCGCATTTTGCCGCCGGTCTCGTGGCGCAGGACAGCATCACCTTCAACGGCAATAATGCCTCCGTGGACAGCTGGAACTCCGGCTCCGCCACTTCGCCCGTGGCCTACAGTGCCTCTGTGCGCAATGATCACGGCAGCGTGGCCAGCATGTCCGTGAAAACCAATGCCATGCTGGTGAACCAGGCCGACATCTGGGGCTATGTTGCGACGGGCGGACCAGCCCCCCAGGTCGGCAACAACGGCTCCATTCGCGGCGCCACGACGCCGGTTGGCGTGCAGATCGACCCGAGCCGCGTC
>Ga0210392_10000912_pt1 | contig 16330 bp, 15 predicted proteins | sample IncBWC30OmetaG_FD_161057 | JGI IMG/M metagenome (GOLD analysis project Ga0210392, IMG submission 161057) | Forest soil microbial communities from Barre Woods Harvard Forest LTER site, Petersham, Massachusetts, United States - Inc-BW-C-30-O ...
ATGGGCGACCTCGAGAAAACGCGGCTGCGGACTTCTGAATGCGTTTTTTTTGAAGCTTTGAGGAAAAAGGCCGATTTACCTTGCTTGGAGACTTCACGATCGGGTACAACTTCTAACTAACAGTTCCGCGCCACTTCCGTTGGCCGGTTTTGAAATGACCCCAGTTGGCCGCTTTTGAACTGACCCCCGAGGAAAAACAGAGCAAACCCAGAAAACAGAAATTGTTCGCTATCTTGTGGCTGGCAAAGGGATTTAGTTGAATTTTCTACCAGATAGCGTTCACGCACTTCTCCGTTGGTGATTGCAACATTCTTCCGGACTCCCGACCTGGCAGTGTTGATCAAAATTCCCCTTGTACTGCCTCAGGGATATGACGTTACTGCTATTGGCAGCCGATGAACATCAATCCGACAGGTCCATTGTTCTAGCTTGAACACAGATTGACAATCTCGTAACGGCACCGGCGGACCGGGAATCGCCGCAATTTTACACGAGGAAAACAGTGAATAAGAAAGATATGCGCCGAGTCTGTCTCGTATTCGGGATAGTGGGGCTCGCGATTTGCAGCGTCCTTCACACGCGCCTCCACTGGGGCACCTTTGGAATCGCTCTCGGATTTCTCATGCTCATAACAGAGGCATATGGTGAGGAACCTACTAGCACGCCGGACGGCCCTCAGTAAAGACGGAGGCATCATGCTGATGGTGAACAGTCGTTGGGTTTGGATCACTAACTAACATCGCTGTTTGAAGGTGAGGTCTTTCTGGCGCCGCTTTGTATTTTCGGCTATGTGTCCGCGTGGTGCTCCTCGTCACGACTTATTCTTTATCGGGCGGTTTGCGGAATCACTTTACGCACAGCCAGTCCGAACATCAGCCGAGTCATCCCCGTCATCAGCAGGTTCACTCCCACTAGAATCCCGATGGCCCACACTGTGCTCGATGGCCACTGGAACCAGATCAGGCACGCCAGCAGGATCGTCACGATCCCATTGAACAGTACCCAGCCCGAGGCGCCCTCGCCCTTCATCCTGAAGTACGAGATAATCTCCAGCACTCCTTCCGCCAGGATTACCCCCGCCAGGAGCAGCGTCAGTGTGCTCACCGCCAGAATTGGGTGCGTTAGGAAATAGATCCCGCCGATAAAATACACCACCGCGATCAGCAGTTGAAAAATGACCTGTTTCGCCCCGCCACCCTTGAATGCCGCAATCAAGTGCCCCACGGCCCCAATGATCAGCAGCCACCCGACCAGCAACGTGACTCCCAAACTCGCTACACCGGGCTCAATAATTGCAAATATCCCTAGCACGATAAACAACACCGCTGCGGCGATGTACCACCCCGTGATCTTCTTTGCCACTCCCAGCCGGCCCTGCAAACCGGGCACCGGATTCGCTGTCGCCATTCGACACCTCCACTAAGTCTTCATATTTGGTTTCTGCCACCTTGCGAGTACACCTTGGCGGCCCAGAGGTCTCTCCTTGGGCGGAATCACGCTCATTCTACTCTCGATTTCCCGCCTGTGCCTACCGAAAATCCCATTCAGCGGTTTCGACCAATGTAACATTGCTACATTGCGCTCAAAACTTGCCACAATATCAATTCGCCAGGGACAGGCTTCGTCATGGTTGACTCGACCATCAACGAAAGTTCTCAACCAGCATGAGGTCGCTTGCAGTCTCATCGATCCGTGAGTACAGCAACCATTTGCCATCGGGGGAGACTGCAAACCCGCCCCCCCACGGCTCGGGAGGTTTATCGGGTGTGTAGATTCTGCGAATGCGTGATGTGCGGAGATCGAGGAGATCAACTTCTGGCTTGCCCGCTCCGTTTCCATAGAAATAAATGCCCGATTGAACAGGCCACCATTCGGAGCCGGAAGAACCGAGCGGAGGCATTCCATTCACCATTTCTTCGCCGGACCCGTCAGGTCGGATGCGCCACAACCGGAACTTGCCTTCCGTGTTACGGACCAAATAGACGTAGCGGCCGTCAGGAGATTCGATGGGCATCACTTCGGCTGTCTTTGTCAGTTGAACGGCGTGCCCGCCCGCCGCAGCCACGCGCCATACAGTCGGGCTCGAACCCGCCGGAGCGTTCACGAAATAAAGCCAGCCCCCGTCATGAGACCAGCTGGGCAAGGAGTTCACCCGTGTGCCGGTCTCCAATTTTCTGGGCACACCGCCGGCTGCATCAACGAGATAGATATTCGCTTCTCCGCCTGCACGTGAGTCGAAAGCAATCTGTTTGCCGTCAGGCGACCAACGGGGCGTTCCCGTGAGCGCGCCGCCAAACGACGTGAGCTGCCGGGCATTCGCACCGTCACTGTCACAAACCCATATTTCTCCCGAGCCTGCCCGATTGGACACAAAAACAATCTTCTTGCCGTCCGGCGAGATATTTGGACCATTTTCCTCACGGGTCGATGTCAGAAGCTTGTGGGCATGAGCTTTGGCACCATCCAGGTCCACCCGCCAGATATTCTCGTTGACCCGGGACTGCACGTACGCCAGGCGATTACCGGATGAACTGGTGACCGGGGAGGAGGCATCGTGCCCAACCTGCATTTTTTCCAGATGTCCAGTCCGGCCAGGCGTGAACTGCCACAGATCACCCCCAGCCATGGCATTATATGAAGAGAAATTGTATGAAAAAATGATGTGCGCACCGTCGCGAGTCCAGCTTGTCCCGCCAATTCGCTGCAGTCCACCAAAAAGCCGCGTGCTCTTGCCCCCTCGGAGTTCTCGCAAATTCAAAGAATAGTAGCCATCATCTTCGATACAGATGTAAGCGAGCGCGTCTCCCACAGGGGCGAACCCGGGTTCGATGACGCGTGAACAGCCAGTTTCCACTGCCTTCCGCTCAAGCGTATCGATCGAAAGCAAGAAGAGCTGCGGGAAGGTTCCTAGAGCAGAGGGCCGATGATCGACGAATGCCAGTTGCTTTCCATCGGGCGACCAGGAGATCACTGCCATTAGGGGTCGGAAGACAGGAAGGGTGGAGGTGAGCTTCCGTTCCGGTCCGCCAAGCGCGGGAACAAGAAAAATGCCACCGTTCTCTTTATCCAGCCGGTTCACAGCGATATAGCGTCCATCGGGCGACCACGCCACACCCAGCCATGCAGCTGGGTGCCGCGTCAACCGTAACGGCTTGTCGGTCCCGATGACTTTGACGTACAAGTCGAATCCTTCTCCATCGGTCTCGCCATTCCATCCGAAAGCTACCTGGCTGCCATCGGGTGAGAAGCTGGGAGAAATCTCCTGGCCTGGCAGGGCGGTCAACGGGACTACTTCAGTTGGTTGCGGCCTGGATTGGGGCATGAAGAAGCGGCGGGTAATCGAAGGGAACAGCAAACTTAACGCGATTAGTAAGGTCACCGATCCAGCCGCGATCCCAATTCTCCAGGGGCGCCCCGCATTTTTGTTCCGCTGGTCCGGTCCTACCAGTTGTTGCAGATCTTCCGCCCCGGATGCCGATCCCACATTTATCCTACGCAACATCTTCAGAATTCTGTATTGAAAGAGCTTCTTTCCGGGATCACGCTCCCGGGGCTGCGCCTCAACAGCCGAGAGGAAGGAGGGCGGCAGTGACGGCTCTTGGATGGTAGCTATAAAGCGGTACCCTCGACCGACAACTGTCTCGATAAAACGCGGCTGCTCTGGGTCATCTTCAAGGACTTGCCGAATCCTCCGAACTACCGCATTGATGCCGTTGTCGATGTCCAGGAAGACGTCCTTGCCCCAGATCCTCTCCGCGATCTGCTCCCGGGTGACCAGTTGGCCGGGCTGCTCCAGCAAAAGCAGCAGCAGCTCCATGGGAATACGTGCGAGTCTGAGTCGCCGGCCGGACCTCCGGAGCTCGTAGGCACCGAGGTCGAGCTCAAACTCGTCGCCAAATCTGACCAAGTTCGAAGATACCGCTTGACGCGATGGCAATGCCGAACCCTCCAACGCAAAACCTACATTTTACATTGACTGGAACGATTGAGTTTCACCACTCTGTCACGCACTCAGACCTCAGAACTAAGCAAGGAGCACGCGTCTAGAGTTCAGGACGGAGACATCATCATACGTGAAAATCTTGATTCTGGCCGCCGTCGGCTGTCGCCGACGCTCGCTCGCGTATGAGCAATCATCCTGCCCCCCGGCGCCGCAGCCGATACACGGCTCGGGCCCTGGTCGAGTCGCACTTACATTCATTGTTTTCTGTCGCTTAACTCTTCAGCTGGATATAAGACAGTTTTCATGCGTTTGCCATTGGCCGAAACAGCAGACTCACGCACTATCTGCCCAGGCTCGCCTTTTCAGCAGGGTGGTGAGCTGAAGAACGCAAAAATTGAAAACACTATAAGGAGATGTCTGTGATGAAGAAAGTAAGGCAATTCGGTATGCAATTCCACCATTCTATGATCGTCGCTCTGGTTCTCATGAGCGTTTGGTCCTCGGGCGCTCTGGCGCAGGATGACCACGCGCATACAAAGACACTGCAAGACCAAGAACTGACGGCGGAACAACAGAGCAAGCAGAGCGCACTCCTCAACATTGTCCGGGAATCAACTGCGCGCTTCCAGGATGTGAGGGTGGTCGAAAACGAGGGTTATCGCCTTGAATTCGGTTGCGTCAGCGGAGACGACTTTGGGGCTATGGGCCTCCACTATGTGAATGACACCTTGGTGGGCAAGGGCATCGTGGATGTCACGCATCCCCAGATCGTGCTCTACGAGGCGCAACCAAACGGAGACCTGAAACTGACCGGTGCCGACTATCTGGTCATCGCCAGCGCCTGGGATGCGAAGCATCCGGGAACGACGCCACAGCTCATGGGACAGATCTTTCATTATTTCGAGGCCCCCAATCGGTTCGGGCTCCCGGCCTTCTACACGCTGCATGTCTGGGCGTGGAAGGAGAATCCCAAAGGCGCATTCGTAAACTGGCATCCCGACGTCTCGTGCCAGTCATTCGTGGGCCAAACCACTCCTTAATCGAAGCGATGTCGTACCAGGAAAGGCAGCCCCTAATTTTTCATGAACGTTTTAAGGATATTTGTTTTAACAGACACTACATCCGCTTGCAGAATAAAAACCCAAGCGCGGCAGTTATTTGTGACGAACAGCAACAAAAACGATCAAAGGAGAAGCGATGAAAGGACATTACTTGCGTATTCTAATGGGGCTTGCCGTTTTCGCTGGGTTAAGTATTACCGCCAAGGCCCAGGCTGTAGACCAAATCGTCGTGACAATACCCTTCGAGTTTGTGATCGCGGGCAAAACACTTCCGGCGGGAACATACAGAGCGACTCGTCTTTCGAACGACAGATGGGAAGGGCTAATCCTCAGCAGCTCTAAAAATCGTGCGAGTGTGATGGTCCATCCAGTTGCGGTGGAAAGTCCTCCTGCCGACAAAGCTCAGGTAAGCTTCCAAACAGTTGGGGACCAACACTTCCTCAGCAAAATCGAGACCGGCCAAAACGTGTTCACCATTCCGGTGCCACATGTGGTGCGCCTCGAAGCCTCTGCAAAATCACCCGACGGCAATGTTTCAGGAAGTCCCTCCGGAAATAAGTAGATCGTCTCAGGTGTTTTTCTTGAATGGCAAAGGGAACCCATTCGATAAGGGCGGGTTCCCTTGTTAGTGCTGAAGGCAAGAGAGGTAAAGGGAGGAAGTTGTCCAGTTTCCCGACGGTCTCTGCTTAGATAAATTTGTGGGCGAAAATCTACGTGAACTAGCTTGCTCCCACTAGCACACCCGTGGCATGCTCCCAGCCTGTGGCTGGCGAATTGTTATTTCGCCAGCCGCAGGGCATGTAACATTGTCACATTCTGTCGCCGGGTTGCGCGGCTTGAACTGGTGGTCGCTGATTTCAAAGGTGTTCGCGCCGGATAACATTTTCGGCAGCGACGGGAACGACCCCAGGATACTCTTTCGAGCGTCCGGGCCGCCGTGTTTTCACGAGGATCACGCTACGACTCGACTTGAATCCATTTTTCAGTGTTTGTCCAAACTTGGACCACGTATCCTTAATATCTGTAGCCCAATCAGTAGCCCAACTAGCAGAGGGTTTTGCACTGTCAAGAGACGCCGATTCAACGGCTTAGGTGAGATGAAGACGTGCTTGCAAAGCAGATGCTCTCCCAGCTGAGCTACACGCCCGTTCAACTCCATGATTTTAATAGATTTTTGGGAGAACGACCACCTTCTATTTCAGCAGGTGCTCTCCCCCAACCGGGCTACGCATTCATGCAAGTAGATACTGGCGCACGTTTTGTTTTCGGGGACGAACCCTCGATCGCCCGCGTACCTGCAAATGAACCAACTCCCGGTTTTGTCGGCCGATATCGGAGGCAGCCAAATCATTGAAACAAACGGTAGGACCGTGGAGACTCGAACCCCAGACCTCTACTGCGGGGACTGCCAAAGCACACGGAAATTCATATAAGACATACTTTTTGTGGGTTGGGTTGTGGATTGGAAAAAGCCGACGAACTCCAGAACCGCCCCACGTATTTCCCAGAACGTTTCTCGATAGTTTCCTGAATAGCTGACATCCGGGAGCGGATCGGCTCGGTAAACACTAGCGCGTTAATGAGGACCTGAGATCACGGAGCCTTACGGCCGGCCATTCTGAGCAGACCTTCCAATGTCGTTTCCTTCGAGAGCAGGAACTTCAGAACGTTAAGGTTATTGAACTCGCACGTTTCCAAGACGGTTGCCAATACCAGGTATTCCTGCAGTGAGCGTTCCGTGAAACGACCATCGGTGTCGCGGCGATACTTGGCAAAGCGTTTGATGGCATGCTCCGCGTTGTTATTGTTCCACGGCACGCCGTCATGGTTTAGGAACGTGAACATCTTTTCGCCGCTCTTCTGAAATCGCTTCTTGTACTTGTTGGCCAGCAACGACAAGTAGGTAGCAGAACCCACTGCCTCCAGAAACCGCACGACTGGCCGCTTGTGTTTGCGCAGATATCGGCTCTTTAAGCCGCACCTATCCACCGTTTCGATTATCTCTCGCAGCAGGGTACCAAACCCTTGGGCCAGGCCTTTGAATTCGATGTCCAGCGGGTTCTTCAGAAGGTCGTCATCGACGTCGCGCACCAAATGCAGCAGACACTTCTGTTGTTCGCACTTGAGAGAATCATAGGCCGTGTAGAAATCGGAGATCAGAACACCTGAGAACTTTGCGAGCATCTCTTGGAGAAAGGTCCCTTCACGAGATGACTTATAGAAGTAGTAGACCTTGTCCATGGTGGCTACAACCCACACATAGCCTTTCTGTTTTCGGAGGCGAACCGTGGTTTCATCAATGTGTATAACTGGACTTTCCAGGATGCTTTCGAGGATCTCGTCACAAAGCGTCTGGTAGAGAGCCATGATGTAACGCTTCGACCTGAAGAACTGGCTTTGGTTAAACGCAAGTCCGAATACATCCTCCAGGCTCTTCTCCACGCGACTCATATTCAAGCCGCAAACAACGTTGGAGTAAACGCACCAGCTCATGAGGGCGTGGCCAAACTTGTGCGGATTGTGCGACTTTTCTTTGGAACTGAACTGCTGTTTACACTTGGAACAGGAGTACCGCCACAAAACAGTGCGAGTGATCCATTTTTTTAACCCACCCTTGAAGAACCTCAGATCCACCAGATCGTGGGTTATCCCCGTGCCTTTGTGAATGTCCTTGCTTCGGCATTGGGGACAGCGCTGGCTTTCAATCGAGTGCACCTTGTTGACATGAAGTGCGGTCCGTTTAAACCTTCGGTGCCTTTTGTTAATTATCTTGAAATGAGGATGGGTACGTACGAAGACTTTCTCGCGCTGGTAATCGAAATAGGCGCACCTAGCGACCTTCTTGAGGTCCTCGGACGCATATTCCTTCGGCCTGAACAACTCCCAGCGTGGGCGATCCACGGCCAATTCCTCAGTTCGGGCGGTCTTGAAAGCAGTCGGAGGGACTACAGCGGTTGCGGAATCCGCTGAGGTCAATCCCCGGATGAAGTCAGCGATGTGTCTCAGTTCCCGACAGTCGTCCTGGTTGTATTGAACGAGCTGGGCTTTGATTTCTGGATCGTGATTGTTATCCCAACTCTTGCGCCACACGATGCTATGCAGTCCTGTGGCGTCTTCGTCCGCCCGCTGGAATCCGAGAAACCTCCCAATCTCTTTGAGGCCATTCGAATGGGTTGGAAAGTAGACCTGGGGATGGATGGCCGACAGCACATTCGTCGCGCGCTCCAAAATCATATCGAGTTTCGGACGGAGGTATTCAGGTACCCTCGCCTTCATCCTCTTCAATGCGACGGTTTCGTACCCTCCGAAATGCAGGACTCGAAAATCGGGAACTTCGCAGATGGCATCGGCAAATTGGGCGAACATGGTTGGTTCGTCTGATCCTTGATCCGCCCAGAAGGTGTGGAAGGTTTCCTGCCCCTCACGCACAACTAGAGCGCCGATCAAATAGTAGGAGTCGGTGTCAGGCAGCCCTTCGATATCCAGATACACCTGTGCATTCGAGTCGGGGAGGCGAGCGTTCCCGTGGATGTAGACGGTGTTCTCCCGAATCGCGAGCGCTTGCAATGCGGGGTAACGCAACCTACCAGGATTCTTCGCTCGCTTCGGCGTCCTGCGCGGACGGAACGTGTAGGACAACTGCGTGACGGTGAAGATCCCCTTACTGCGGTACCTGACGCGTTCGTCCTCCGTGATACCAGACAGGAGGCTGAGGTCGTCTTTCCCAACTGCATTCTGTTTGCAGCGGTCTCGAAATTCGCACTCGGGACAATGCCGGTTCAGGACGGGGTCGGGCTGCACTTGGCCGGCGAGCAAGGTCTCAATCTTCGCGGTAGTTTTCCGGACCTCGCTCTCCAGAGCAGAGGTCTTCACTCGAAGAGTGACGAAGGCGTCGCCGTGAATGATCTTGCCCAGATCCACCTCGCGGCCCAACGCTTCCGACAACACGAGCGCGTCGAATGCCAACAGGAGCTTCTCGTCCCTATGGAGTTTGTTGGTGAAGATGAATCGAATCGGAACGAGCTGCGCCGGTTTGCCTGTCGTGTCCAGTGGGGCCCGCTCCACTGCGTCAATTGCTGACTCGAGATTCTCCGCGCCCGCCTTGCTATATACGGCTAGGCACCACTTCGCCGACTTCAGCTCTTTCCTGTCGAGCGGCCCTGTAATACATTCATTGCTCGCGACTCTGACCTTCAAACGTCTGATCCCCTCGCTTCGATAGGAGATGGTCTGAGCCTGGGCCCAGTCTGCGTAGGTGTTGCTCGTTCCTGTTTCGCCGCGCGACCAAAGAAAACATTTGGTGGGGCACTTGAGATAGGCCTCGAAGAGACGGGAGGTAACGGTCCTACCTGGATATGGCGTGAAGTTCATAGAATTTCCCAAAAAAAGGCCGAAAATCGTGGGCTCGTTCCAAAATGTTTTGCACCAGTCGATCGATTTTCATAGTTACTGACTCAGTCCCCAATCGACGCAGTATTATCTCTGTCCACGCTTGGATGCTGAGCAAGGAAGCGACGCAATGCGGTCATATAGACCACGATACTAGATTCCGCGAAAGCGGTGGGCAGACTCGTTCAGTGCGACTCTGCGGGGTACTTGCCCCGATTTGGAGCGACGTTTAAGATGCCCTCGCTCCAACGCGAGTCAGAAGGGACACCTTCATCAGTCGGAAGCGAGACCAAAAGTACAAGAGAGAAACGGGCGGAGTCGTCAATCGTCTTGGTTGAACCTGCCTCTCCTGGTAGAAGCCTAGCTGCTTTCGCAGGAACAGGATCTCCGCGCTCAGAGCTGTGCGTGAGCGGAACAGGAGGCGGAAGAAAGGAAGCCCGTCCAATTGGAAAGAGGCCTTGGTAATCGTCAAACCGGAGACCCTGATCGGCTGGCATCGCAAGGGTTTCCAGTGTTCCGGAAATGGAAGTCGCAAGCTGGTCGGCCACGACTTCCTGAGAACATCCGCAAACTCATCGTGCAAATGGCACAAGAGAATCCGACTTGGGGACAAGCGCGGGTGGCAGCGGAGCTGTCGGTGAAGCTGGGTATCTATGTTTCTCCACGCAAGGTCGTGGCTCGCGCGGTTCTCGGCGGCCTCCATCACGAATACGGTGGGAAAGGATCGCCGCGTGAAGGACGGGAAGAGCTCAGAGGACACTGCGCTTTGATTGCGTCTCCCCAATTTCTAGTGGCTTTACGCGCGGGACTGCCTGTGCCTTTCGTTTGCAACGAGACGCACGAGTTGGGGGGAGAACTCGTTGGTTCCCATCGGCACCAAGTTCATCTCCAGCACTGGCCCGAATCCAGCAATCACAACCGCTCCTGTCAGACAACGATCTATATATAAAGGTTAAGCGGATGGTTTGTCTCTCGGATCGGTCAGACCTGTGCCGTCGAATTCCCTCTCACTTTGGTGAGATATTCCTACGAACCCCGCCGTCGGCAGCTGCCCAGGAGCGTGAGCCTTCACTGAGGGTCCTGCCAACGGGGCACCAGGTCTTGCTGGTTGAGAGTTTGGATGAGATAGGAACCCACGTCCTCGCTGAAGAGAGTCTGGAGGAGCACATAGGTCCGGTTGACCACATCGATCATGAGCGTCTTCATCTCCTCGTCGCTGAGACGCGACAGTTTTGACCAGGGGATTTCACCGAAAGGGGTCCTCACCACCACGTCCGAGTAGTCGCCGGCTTGGGAAGAGGGAGTGATGCCGGCGTGGAAGTCTTCCAGGGCCGTGTTACGGAAGCAATGCAGCGCCATATATTTGGCCAGACGCTTCAGGACTTGTGGATTTTGGGCCAGAAGTGTTGCGCTCGTGCGATTCATCTCCCCATACCTCCGTCACCTTCCTATGTCAGGTGTGCGCACCGAGGCAAGGGTTAAATAGAGGTTGTCCGGGTCGCGGTGCGGAGATGAGCTACGAGCCCTCAGGGAGGGAATCATGAGATTCCGACCGCACCGCTACCAATGCCCGAAGTGCCGATGGGAGTGTGCCTTCCGGAAGAAAAGGTGTTGCCCCGGGTGTGGTACGTTGCTATTGATCGCGTCGGACAACCCCGCCGATGCCGAGCTGACCGAGCTGAAGAGCTTCTGGATGTGGCAGCCCATCCAGGAGAAGTGGGGCGCAACTTCTACCTACGAATTTGACGCACACCTGAACTTGACCGCGAGGATCGAGTCTGTTACATTGTGTAAGACGATGGGTATGAGAGCTGTCATAAGGGAGTAAGACGCATGCCGCGCAAAGAACGAATCACGGTGTCACTTTCGCAGGGATCCGCGCGGTTCTTGAGGGCTTTTCGGGCGAAGGTGCATTCTCCTTCGATGAGTGCTCTCTTTGAGAGAATCGTCGCGGATTTACAAAATAGGGTTGAAATGGAACAGCTAGAAAAAAAGATTGCGGCCTACTATGACGGATTGGCAGACTCGGGTGTACAGGAAGATTCCGTTTGGGGCGCTCTGGGCGAAGCTACACTCGTATCGCAAGTGGATGAAGAGGAGCACCAGCGGCAGTTAACGGGTGCTGTTCGATAAATGGTTACGAATCCTCCGGCGCCATCCCAGCCTCGGCGGGGGCAGATCTGGTTTGTGCTCTTACATAGCGACCCGCCGGGAAAGAACCGTCGCCCCGTCGTGATTGTTTCTTCAGATGCCAGAAACACCCATCCGCGGGCGACGACAGTTCTTGCTATCCCCTTCTCAACAACACCAGCGAGTCTCCCGACACATGTTAGCCTGCAGCCAGGGCAGACCGGACTGCAGGAAACGAGCACGCTTCAGCCGGAGAGTATACAAACAGTGAGGAAGGAGCAGCTCGTACCCGCCCCAGGTACAAGAACGTTAGGCGAGTCTATCATCCGCAAGCTGGCACGAGGCGTGGTGTTGTCCATGGGCGTTCAGCCTAGAGACATTCCGGAGGTATGAACGAGATCTACGCCAACGACTAACGTGACCTGGAGCATCTGACCTGGGAGATATTTGCTGCTCTCCTACGGAACCATCCACAGTTGCCACCGCGTATCCAAGATTCTTGGAATGGTGCAGGGAGTCACGCTTGAGGAACCCACTGCGGTAATCCCGCTCGGTGGGTTCTGTGAGGGGGAGAATTCCGTGGTGCCATGATGGACCTAAACGCGCACGAAGCTGGAAACGGCGGACAGAGCCCCAAGGAAAGTCTACAGCCCACTGCGCTCTCCTCTACTCGGAGGTGACCGCTGCTCAGAAGTTGTGGGTTCCGGAAATTCCGAAATTCTGAGCCGCCAATTCCGGAACCCACAACAAAGTACCCTTATTTGTGTAGCCCAAATAGTAGCCCAACTAACAGAGGGTTTTGCACTGTCAAGAGACGCCGATTCAACGACTTAGGTGAGATGAAGGCGTGCTTGCAAAGCAGATGCTCTCCCAGCTGAGCTACACGCCCTTACAACTGTATGATTCTAAGAGATTTTCGTGGTAGTGACAACCTGCTATCTTGTGAGGTGCTCTCCTAACTGAGCTACGCGCCAAAACCCTGTAGCTGCTATTCTCTTCCCTCAGGGGTCACCCAAAACCGGCCACTAAGGGTCACCTGAAAACCGGCCAGGGGAAGGCCCGGGACATTGACTCCGAGAGGAGCCCTTATAGGCTTCCTCGGTATGAGCAATGTCTTGAGCGAAGAAAAGAAACAACAAGTCATCGCACTGGGGAAGCTCGGATGGTCCTTACGGCGCATCGAGCGATTCACCGGTGTACGTCGCGAAACCGCAGGCGCTTACCTGAAGGCGGCTGGGATTATTGTGTGCCTCCCGGGTGCCTGGAGAAGGCAAGCATCGGCAAAACCGGCCATGGAGGTGACCCCCGACTTTTCAGCGGCAAAACCAGCCAACAATTCGGTGTCCCCCGGTCTCCGGGAGGCAAAACCGGCCACGGTGACCCCCGACCTAGCAGCCCCTTTTTCAGAAAACCAGGGATCTTCCGGTGATACTGCCCCTTCCTCTGCAAGTACCTGTGAACCGTACCGCGAGCTGATCGACCAGGGGCTCTGCCGGGGACGCAATGGCAAAGCCATCTGGCAGGATTTGGTTTCCGATCACGGTTTTGCCGGCAGCTATCAGACGGTGAAGCGCTTTGTTCGGAAGATTCGCGGATCGCAACTGCCACAAGCAGTCGGGATCATTCTCACCACACCAGGAGAAGAAGCGCAGGTCGATTACGGGAGTGGCCCGATGGTGCGCGACACGCAGAGTGGCAAGTATCGACGGACGCGACTGTTCGTGTTGACTCTCGGTTTCAGCCGCAAATCCGTGCGCCTGCTAACGTGGCGTTCCAGTGTACGCATCTGGGCCGAACTCCATGAGAAAGCGTTTCGCCGCTTAGGTGGTTGCGTCAGAGTTGTGGTTCTCGACAATCTGAGAGAAGGCGTGCTGGTTCCCGACATTTACGATCCCACGCTCAATCCCTTGTATCGAGATGTCCTCGCCCACTATGGCGTGGTGGCGTTGCCTTGCCGCATCCAAGATCCGGATCGCAAAGGAAAAGTGGAGTCGGGGATCGGCCACACACAGAAAACGCCTCTGAAAGGGGTGCGCTTCGAGAGCCTGGAAGAAGCGCAGGCGTATCTGGATCGCTGGGAAGAACGCTGGGCAGATACGCGTATTCATGGCACGACGAAACGGCAGGTTGCGGTCATGTTCGCCGAAGAAAAACCGCACTTGCTCCCTCTGCCTCTGGAGCCATTCCGCTATTACCAATACGGAGAACGCGTCGTTCATCTGGACGGTTGCGTGGAGGTGGAGGCCGCCTACTACAGCTTGCCGCCCGGATGGATCGGGCGGTCTGTGAAGGTGCAGTGGGATGAACTGCACGTGCGCATCCTGCATCCCAGCACCAACCAACTTCTTCGCGAGCACCTGCGTCAGAAGCGTGGCGGATATCGCATCCGGGAAGAAGACCACCCCAAGAAAATGCCGCTGAGCACAGCGCAACTCTTGCGGCGCGCCGAACACGCGGGAACCCAGATCGGCAAGCTCTGCCAGTTGATCTATCAGCGGCAAGCAGAGACGGGCATCCGCCGCATCCTGGGAGTGCTTTCCCTGATCAAGAAATACGGGGCGGCCGCGGTCGAAGACGCCTGCGCCACCGCTCTGGACATCGGCGTTGCGGAGCACCGCTTCGTGCGTCGTTATCTGGAGCGCCGCCCGCACCCGCAAATGTTTCTACGCCAGATCGACCCGCTGATTCGCCAGCTCACCGAGTATCGCGATTTCATCAACCTCAAAACACAGGAGGAACCAGAATGAATCTGATCGAGTTGAATCGTTACTTACGGCAACTGCGTCTCGGCGGCATCGCTGCGGTACTAGAGACACGCCTGCAGCAGGCCCAAGCGGAACCGATGGCCCCCATCGACTTCCTTTCCTGTCTGGTATCCGATGAACTGACTCGTCGCAGCGACCGACTGCTGGAACGGCGCCGGAAACAAGCGCAATTTCGCGACCCGCAGGTGACGCTCGACAATTTCGATTTCAACTTCAACAAGAAGATGAATCGGAGCCTGGTCTTCGATCTGGCGACGGCCACGTTCATCGCTCGCCGCGAAGATGCACTTTTTCTGGGTCCGCCCGGCACCGGGAAAAGTCACTTGGCTCAGGCCATCGGGCAGGCGGTCATCGGCCAAGGCTATCGGGTGATCTACCGTGAGGCGCACGTCCTGCTCGAGGAAATCGCCGAAGCGGCCCTGGACGGAAAACGCAAAGAGCACATGGAGCTGCTGTCCACCGTGCCCTTGCTGATCATCGATGACTTGGGGATGCGTAAGTTAGGGCCCACAGCGGCGGAAGAGTTGCTGGAGATCGTCATGCGCCGTTACGAACGCGTGAGCACGCTGGTGACTTCGAATCGTCCGGTTGAGGACTGGGGAAAACTGCTCGGCGATAGTGCCGCCGTCACCGCCATGCTGGACCGCCTCCTGCACCACGGCCACATCCTCAAATGCGGGCCGCGGAGCTGGAGGACAAAGTCGCAGGTGGAACCCGCCGCGCCGGAAAAGCAATGACCAAAACCATAGGAGACCTTGAGAAAATGCAACCATGGCCTTCGCAACGCGATCTTTTTTCAGCTTCGAGAAAGAAATGGCCTCTGCCCTTCCTTTTAGGGGGAGGGGCGCTCCCCCATACCGAACAGAGGTTCAAAAATCCAGAGATGAGGGAATGAAGATGAAATCCTTGGTAGAAAAGATCAGATTAGGCTTGATTGGAAAGCGCATGAACGGGTACAACATCTAAAGTTCCGGGCACCTTCCATTGGCCGGATTTGAAGTGACCCCAGCTGGCCGGTTTTGAAGTGACCCCCGAGGGTCATGGTTCGCCTTTCTTGGGGACGGACAAATCTCCGTTTTGGGATGAAACACAGAATTGCTGAATGAGGAATGGGGACCTCGTCGAATGAGAAAGGGTGGAATTTGGAGCGCTTTTTGTGAGCAGACCTGCGATTCGATGTTATCCCAGTCGATTACGGTCCAAGTTCCATCGGTTTGAGGCGGGACGATCACTTCATCGACCACACCACCAGAAACACAAACGAACACACGTCCGCTCATGAATTCTCCTTTTCAATTGGGTCTGAATTGGGACGATTGTTGGGACGATCTTAAGGGGTTATTAGGTGCTGAAAGGTGGGTTAAGCGCCGTCTAATCAGTGTGAAACAACTATGCTACACGCCCAAAGCAGAAGCTATACTGATTCTAAAACACTTCCTGCCGTTCCGAAACCCAATCCTTCGCATTTTCGTCATCTGGAGTGAACCCCGTATGGTCAAAATTCTCGTCGTGCCCGCTGCCCCACGCATGAACCTCACTTCAAGCACAGGTTCATGATAAATCAGGCTCGATAGACCCTATGCTCGGGCCAGACGGCACGCATCCTTATATATATATGATTGCCACACATGACATGCTGTCCCTACCTCTACGCCTACGCCGCCTCTCGCTCGTAGTACTTCAGCAGACCGCCCAGCCGCTCCCGACATCGCACCGCTGCCTTTCTATCTCTTGCTCCTTCCCTCTTCAGAGGAAACAAAATCAGATTCTCTTTGCCCTGGTGGTTGCGCTCCTCGTGATAATGCACCACATATTGCTGCAACGCTCGCCGCAACGAACGCTCCCCAAACAGAATCAACTTCGACAGGCATTCCTCTTTGACCGATCTCACCCAGCGTTCTGCGTACGAATTCAAATTCGGGCTCCTCGCTGGCAAGCGAATCGTTTTGACACTTCCCGATTCGATCAGTTCACGAAATGACCCACAGAACTTCGTATCCCGGTCAATTCTTCCAAGGCTTTCCGTCCGAGCCGCTGGGCGA
>Ga0210392_10000915_pt1 | contig 16301 bp, 18 predicted proteins | sample IncBWC30OmetaG_FD_161057 | JGI IMG/M metagenome (GOLD analysis project Ga0210392, IMG submission 161057) | Forest soil microbial communities from Barre Woods Harvard Forest LTER site, Petersham, Massachusetts, United States - Inc-BW-C-30-O ...
AAGTTATTGTTGCCTACTGCCACGAAGATGCTCACCACCGAAACCGCCAGCATGAGTAGCGACGTGTGGATCACCAACGCGCGATCGTGCCCCTGAATGCCGCGATCGATCAGGCTTTGAATCAGGCGCGGGATCGACAGATCGAGCACGACCAGCGTGGTCAGCAAGAGCAGCGCGAAGAAGGAACGCTTCGCATAGGGCTTGGTGAAGGGGAGCAGCTTTCTGAGAGGGCCCATGTGTCGGCGCGCAAGATAGCCCACGAATGCGGCTTGGTCTGACCTGTTTCGCCACATGAGGCGGACTGGCACGGGTTCAAGAGGCAGGGCTCGAACGGGAAGGGGAGGCTAGGGCTCAGGCAGCGCATCTCTGGACACAAAGCGTCGCGCGACGAGGCTGGCATGCGCGATGCACTTGGATTGCGCGGTAACCGCAAGAAAAACCGCTGCCGTCGCGCGCAGCAGAAAAAGAGGCCCTATGTTGAGCTCCGAAAAGCCCTATGTGATCGTCGTTGGCGTCGACTACTCGACGTCGAGCGACCTAGCACTGGAGCGAGCGTTCGAGCTGGCGTCGACGCACCCCCGGGTCGAGGTGCACGTCGTGAACGTGGTTCAATTGTACGGAACGCAGGCTCTCGTAGACTATCCGGTGGACGCCAGCGGCTTCGCTAGTGTGTCGTTGAGCGATGCCAAGGCGCAAGTCGGTCGGTACGCCGAGCAGCGTTGGCAGGCGTTCCGCCAGACGCGCGGCGAAGGCGCAGAGGGGCGGTCTACCCGTGTCATCGCGCACATGCGCCTCGAGGCCCCCGCTCACGAGCTTGCTCAAATCGCGTCTGATCTCGAGGCAGATTTAATCGTGGTGGGCACCCAGGGGCGGCGTGGGATTTCACGCTTGCTGATCGGTTCGGTCGCCGAAGCCGTGGTTCGGCTCGCGCCTTGCCCGGTGCTCGTCGTCCGGCCGAAAGCTCTGCCGGCGGAGGGCCCGAAGATTGAGCCGCCGTGTCCACGCTGCGTCGAAGCTCGTCGAGCTTCCGCTGGCACGGAATATTGGTGCGAGCAGCACCGCGAACGTCACGGCCAGCGCCACACTTATCATCAGAGCGATCGCGTCGGCGGTGAGACGGAGATGCCGCTTACGTTTCACAACTAGCGAGCAGGGAGGGAGCTGCTGCGCGAGAGCAAAGCTTGTTGATGGTCATGCTTCGCGCTGCGGGGTTTGATTTTTGTAGGGGCGTCTGAGGCGTCTCGCGTCTGACGCGTGTGGTTGAAACATTTTTGTGGGGGGTGTCTGAGGCGTCTCGCGTCTGACGCGTGCGGTTGAAACATTTTTGTGGGGGGGTGTCTGAGGCGTCTCGCGTCTGACGCGTGCGGTTGAAATATTTTTGTAGGGGCGTCTGAGGCGTCTCGCGTCTGACGCGTGCGGTTGAAACGGCCGTCCGCCTGGTTCCGCCAGCTCTCGTGGCTTAATTCCTTGTTGGATGATCGTGATCTGATCGTGCCAAGGTCGGGTAGGCTCGACGTATTTCCGGGCATTCGGCTGAAATGCTTGGCGCGCGCACCGGCGCGAGCGTGCGGCGCTATGCGCGCACCGGAGAGGGAGAACGAGAGAGCGTGCGGTGCTGCGCGCGCACCGGAGAACGAGGGGGCGTGCGGCGCTGCGCGCGCACCGGAGAACGAGGGGGCGTGCGGCGCTGCGCGCGCACCGGAGAACGAGGGGGCGTGCGGCGCTGCGCGCGCACCGGAGAGGGAGAGGGGCCTTGTAAGCTTACTGAAGGGTTTGCCGTTGGTGACGGGCTCGGTGACCATCAATCCTTTGGCTGCTTCAGTGGGTGCGGTGACCGACCGGCTTCCCGATTTTTGGGGTCCTCAGTGGGGAGACGGGTAGTTGCGTTTTACGTAGCACAAGCCATCTGAGTTGAGGTGGCCTTGAGTGCTCTGATCGTAGGTCGCAAAGTCGTAGTAATCGCGCAGACCCGTGCTCGGGTCGTTATTGGTCGCCGGTGGTACCCCGTGCGGATCGAAGCTCATCGCACCGGTGAATTTGGGGTGCACGTCCGTCGGCGGGTCGATACAATAGCGCCAAGACACGGGGTTGCCTTTCGCGTCCGTGTACGCCGTGTAGTCGATGCCCTGGGTGTCTTCGAGCGTCACCGAGGCGCTCTTGCCGGTGACCACGGCGCGAGCAGCGAACTGGTCGAAGTGCGCGGGTGAATCGTGGAGCACGCTGTCCCAAAACGGGTGATCGGTGTGCATCGTCACTTGTCCGATGACCGAGGAGTTGCTCAAGAACGCGATACCGCGCTGATGCTCCTCAGCGGAGCTGATCGGTGAGGCGGGGTCGTTGTCTGGGTTCTGGCAATTGAGGTAGCTGGTGGGAGACTTGAAGCACAGGTGAAAGCTCACTTGTGTGGGCCAAGCCTTGCTGGCTTCGGTCACGCAGCCGTCGAACTTCGGATCGCCCTTGAAAGTGGCTGTTCCGACGTAAAGCACGGCGCAACCGCTGGTCACCATGTCTTGATAGTCGGCGAGCGCGTCAGCATCGAGATTCACATTTTGCGCCTGATCACTGGCGGCGATCACGTTGAAGCCGAAGGCGTAGCGCGTGCCGTCGGTGGCGAAGGAACCGCCACCATTCTTGTTTTGCGAATTGAGTGCGGCGATCGGCACTGCTTGCTCGCCAGCACCGCCTTTGCCGGGCAGGTAGCTGGGGTCGCTGTGACTCAGATCGACTGCCCAGGGCCCGTCGACCTCGGCCACGAGCTGGCCGGTTACCGCTTGGCTGCCTTTTTCGTAGTCCGGGTTTTCGGAGAGTTGGATCTTGTCGATCGTGGTCAAGAGCCGGCTGAACTTCACGTCCCAGCCGTCGACGAACGCGGCGTCCGAGTCGCTGGCGGGCGGGAAGGCATAGCCGGAGAGCGCCAAGATCTCACCCGAGGCAGCGAACCAGATGTTGCCGCGGCCCGGATCTTTGGGCGAGCAAAAGGGCTGCAACGCGTAGCCTGAGCTGGATTGCGGCGTGTCCGCGGGCACGCATTCGAGCGTCAAATCTGCGCCCGATTTAGAGCTTTCGCTGCTGGAGCAGCCGCTGAGCGAGGCAATCAACAGCGCCGCGGGGATCACGGCGCTCACTTGGAAGTAGTTCATGGAAAATCTCCAAATCCGAAAATGTTCGGTGGTCATCGAGTCGAAACTGTACGCAGCTCGAGGGCAGCGCAGCGCGCCACACACCTCATCGAGAACGACGAACGCAGACGTTCGTCAGCCAATTGCGAAGCTCAGACTCGAAGCGGCGGAGATGTCTTCGGTGCATTCAGCAGTGCGCGGCGACGCGGGACAGCCAAGCGCTCTTGCGGGGCTGCCAGAGCGAGGGCGCCCAGCCCGAGCAAGCCGCTTGCCTGCGGCGTAGCCTGCAAGACGGAGTGCGGACCGGCGAAGCCGATTGGGCAAGACTCCGGAGCACAGGATGCTGCGTCGGCGACCAGGGAAGGCTGCTGGGAGGCGGCGCGCGCGTTTGCGCTGCCGCGCTGCTCGCCGAGCGCCGCGTGAACGTGCACGAAGCCGTCCAACCCAGCGCTAAAACCGTGCGGGACCAGCGCGAAATGCAGCGCCGTTACCAGCTGCAGCAAGACCAGGCAGCTTGCGACCAGACCGGCGCCATAATGAGCCGCGACTGCACGCCTGGCGCGGGAGCTGCGACTCTTGTTACGGAGGACCTGCTTCATTGCGCTCGCTGGGCGAGATCCGTAGCGCGGCGGCTCTACCTTGGCAAGACAGGCAATATTTGTCTCTCATGGGAGACAAAACACGTGCAGCTTCAAAGCGTGCGGTGCATCACCAGCGCGTCCACGAGCCCCAGCGCCGGATGCCGAAACGCCTTCGGGAGGCGACCGACGGTCTGGAAGCCAGCTCGCTCCCAGAGCTTGACGCGGCGCTCATCGCTGCTGAGCACGAAGTTGAATTGCATGGCTAGGAAGCCGCGGCTGCGAGCGTGGTTGAGGGAATGCTCGCACATGGCTTGTGCGATGCCGCGGCCAGTCGCAGACGGCGAGACCACGTACGCACAATTGGCGACGTGTGCGCCGCCGCCGTCTTGGTTTGCACGTAAGAAATAACTGCCCACGGTCGTGCCCGCCTGCTCGGCGACGAACACCTCGTGGCTCGCGGAGAACCAATACGCGAGTGCGTCCTCTTTGCTCATGTCCAGCGGCAGCGGCATCGTCTCGCCGTCGCGAATCGTGGGTTCCAGAGTTTGCCAGATGCCGGAGGCGTCAGAGAAAAGGGCCGGGCGGATCGACACGTCACTGGTGGTCATGGCTGGGGCGGTCGGAGCATAGCAGCGCTCTTCCAGTAGAGGAGACGATTCGGCCCGCTCGGCGTCCTGGGCGCGCTAATCGAGTCGAAAATACGTGGATTCGACACTCGGAGTGGGTGCGCTTCCTTCACGCCGAGTAGCCTAGTCGTCTTGTATAGTGGACGACAGCGGCGATCCAGGCTAGTATTCAGACCACACGCCTGCTCGGTATCAGCCGCAACATCGCACGCGCGCGCTTGATTCAATTCGGTGAGATCCCAGGGGTTCTGCGCACTTCTACAGCGCGAGACGTTTCGCGAAGCGAGATAGACGAAAATGCCACTCGATAAAGTATCCGAAGCCATTTCCGCAGTCGCCGCCGGCGAGATCGTCGTGGTGGTAGACGACGCAACCCGAGAGAACGAGGGCGATCTGATTCTCGCGGCGGAGGCGGCTACGCCCGAGAAAATAGCATTCATGATTCGGCACACGAGCGGCGTGTTGTGCGCCACGTTGCCGGGAGAGAGGCTACGAGAGCTGGCGTTGCCTTTGATGGTGGCTGACAACACCGAGTCGCAGCGGACTGCGTTTACGGTGTCGGTCGACTACTGCGTGGGAACGACCACCGGAATTTCAGCGGCGGATCGCTGCGCCACACTGCGCGCGCTAGCCAATCCGTTGCGCCAAGCCTCGGACTTTGCGCGGCCGGGTCATATTTTTCCGCTGCGCTATTGCGAGGGCGGCGTGCTGCGTCGGCGTGGCCATACCGAGGCGGCTTCGGATCTGGCTCGCTCGGCGGGGCTATCGCCAGTCGGCGTGCTCGCCGAGCTGGCCAACGACGACGGCACGATGTCGAACCCTGCCCAGGTCGAGCGCTTTGCGGCAGATCACGGCCTGCGTCGCATCAGCATTGCGGACTTGGTCGCCTACCGGCGGCGCAACGAGAAGCTGGTCGAGCCGGTGGCAGACGCTCGCCTGCCGACTCGCCACGGCATGTTCAGCGCGCGCATTTACCGCGGCACTTTGGACGGCATCGAGCACGTGGCGCTGGTTCGCGGCGACATTCGGGGCACGGAGAACGTCTTGGTGCGCGTTCACTCCGAGTGCCTCACCGGCGACATTTTCGGCTCGACCCGCTGCGACTGCGGTGACCAACTCGACGCTGCGCTGGCCAAGATCGCGCACGAAGGGCGAGGCGTCGTCGTGTACCTGCGCGGCCACGAGGGCCGCGGTATCGGTCTGACCAGCAAGATGCACGCGTACAAGCTGCAGGACCAGGGCCGCGACACGGTCGAAGCCAACCTCGATTTGGGGTTACCGGTGGACTCACGAAATTACGATGTCGGCGCGCAAATCCTGGGCGATCTCGGGGTTACGACGCTCAGGCTGATGAGCAACAACCCGGCGAAATTTCGCGAGCTCGAAGGCTATCCGCTGCGCATCGTCGAGCGTGTTCCGCTCTTGACCCTGCCCACCGTGGAAAACCTCGCGTACTTGAGCGCAAAGCAGAGCAAGCTCGGGCACTACCTCGACGTGCTGCCCCACGCGACGGTATTGCCGAGCTGAGTGCGCACCACTCAGCTCGAGTCGGTGATCAGATCCCAGCGCTGGAAACGCGCTTCAGGCCTTGCAGGAATTGATCGATCACGCCGTTCAAGCGTTGGTCGACGTCTGGCTCGAGCTGCACCTGATTGTCTTCGAGCACGGTGATTTGCTTATCGAGCAGGAACAAGCCGTTGACGATGTGCAGCGGGTCGAGTGAGCTCAGCACCGGTCGCAGCGCATAATCGATGGCAAGAACGTGCGCGACCGTTCCGCCGGTAGCCAGCGGCAGCACGACTTTGCCGCGCAACGCGAATTGCGGAAGAACGTCCAGGAACGCCTTCAGTAAGCCCGAGTACGCGGCCTTGTAGATGGGGGTGGCCACGACGATGCCGTCGGCGGCCGCGACCCGCGCCGTGGCTTCCACGATGCTCGGCGCTTCGAAGCGGGCGTGCAATAGATCGTCGGCCGGCAGGTTGCGAATGTCGAGCAGGGAAGCTTTTGCGTCCCGAGCGCTGATCCGCGCGGCGATCGACCTAGCCAAGCGTTCGGTGCGCGAGGTGCTGGAAGGGCTTCCTGAAATGATTAGGACAGAGCTCATCTAAGTACTCCTGATACTAGCTTGCTGTTGTGGAATCGAGTCCGACCAGCGTTACCGAAAGTGAACCGATACTTCGCTTTTCTACGGATTTTTCCCTGGCGCGCCGTCTTCGAGCTCAGTAGCCCGCACGCTTGTCCACGACGTTCGTAAGCGGTTCGCCCGCGACGTAGTGCGCCAAGTTCTCCAGAAAGATAGCGGAAGCTCGCTGAACGTAGCCCGGGTGAAAGCCCGCGTAGTGCGGCGTTAGAATCACGTTGTCCAAGGCCCACAGTGCGTGGTCCGCCGGCAGTGGCTCTGGGTCGGTCACGTCCAGCGCTGCACCGGCGATCCGACCGCTCGTCAATGCTTCGAGCAAGGCGTCGGTTTGCACAGTGGCTCCGCGCCCGATGTTGATCAGCACGGCGTCGGAGCGCATCGCCGCAAACTCACTCGCTCCGAAAAAGCCGCGGGTCTGGTCAGTAAGCGGCAAGGTATTGACCACGTATTCGGCCTGTTTGAGAAAGGCCGTCAGCTGGCCCGCGCCGTAAACACGGTCGACTCCAGACGCACTCGATGGCGTGCGCCTGAGGGCGATCACCCGCATCCCGAACGCGCTGGCGAGCTCGGCGATTCGACGACCGATCGCGCCCATGCCGACGATGCCCAGCGTGGCGCCCGAGAGCGTGGTGACGGAAGGCCGCAATGAAGCGGTGTTCCAGTCGCGCGTGCTCTGCTGACGAACTGCTCGGTGCAGTTGGCGAGCGAACATCAGCACGAAGCCGAACACGTGCTCGGCGCACGGTTGAGCGTGGATCCCGCTGGCATTCGTGACGACGAGATCTTCGCGGCGCCGAACCTCCGGCGAGAGCAACCACTCCACCCCGGCGCCGAGCGTCTGGACCCACTTCAGCTTGCTCGCGGCGGCCACGGCAGCGGGCGGAATCTGGTGCGTGAACAAGACGTCCACTTCGTTGAGCCACGCGGGATGCTCCGCGAGCTCGGAGGCCGTTACCGCCGTGATCCTCGCTGAGATATCTCGGACGCGAGTCAGCACGGAGGTGGGCGCGTCGACGTTGACCAGCACGACGAGGGGATCCGTGCTCAATTGCTCGTAGATGCGAGCCAAATCAGGCGTATCCAGAGCCAAACTCAAGGTGGACATGGGGTGATTCTTCTTTTGCTGCGGAAGGCCTGAGGAAGCCTGGCGCCGAAGCAGACGGTAGGCAAGAATTTATGTCAGTATATGAGACAACGAGTCGCGCCCGAGCTGCCGTACGGTCCGCGCCCGTTGCCTCAGGACAAGCCTTCGGCGGACAGCGCAGCCTTTACGGCCGGACGAGCGCCCACGCGTTCGAAGTACGATTTCAGCACCGGTCGCCGGTCGAACGCGCTCGGCCCTTCGAGACGAGCTAGGTTTCGCAAGACGTAGTAAGCGTAGCCGTCCGCAACGGTGAACCTGTCGCCCAGCAAATAGTCTTTGCCCTCGAGGCTCTTCGATAAGTAGTCGAAGCGGGTGTAGAGCCGATCTTTCAGGGCGGCGCGCAGCTCGTCATTGCCCTTGGGGTTGAAGATGGGGCCAAAGCCTTTGTGCAGCTCGGTGGCGATGAAGTGCAACCACTCCTGTAGGCGCCGCCGTTCGGGCGTGCCGACTGCGGGCGCCAGGCCACTTTCCGGTTTTTGATCGGCGATGTACTGCACGATGATCGCGCCTTCGGTGATGAGCTCGCCGTCGTCGAGCTCGAGCGCGGGCACGTAGCCTTTGCCGTTTACGGCAAGGAAGCTGGCGCCGTCTTTGAGCTTTTTGGCCGCCAAGTCGACCTGGATCAGATCGAACGGGACGCCCGCTTCGAGCAAGGCGATGTGTGGCGAGAGCGAACAGGCACCGGGCGTGTAGAAGAGCTTCGTCGTCATTTTCGAGGGATCCAGGTGGAGGGGAGCGTCTGCGTATTGAAACGTCGGATACGTTACTATAAGAGACATGGAAGTGTCCAGCGCGAAGGCCCCCGGCTCCCCGACCGCCGCGATGGTGACCGCCCAGACGGTGATCGACGAAGGCTTCATGCAGCGCGCGCTGATCTTGGGCGAGCGGGCAAGGGGACGCACTGGGGACAACCCGCACGTGGGTAGCGTGATTGTCTCGGCCGGGCGCGCCATTGGCGAGGGTTGGACCAGCGAGCCTGGCTGTCACCATGCTGAGGTCAACGCCGTTTTGGCAGCCGAGAGCGCGGGTCGCTCAGTGAGCGGAGCGACCTTGTACGCGACGCTCGAGCCCTGCTGCTTCGTGGGCCGTACGCCGGCCTGCTCGTCGCTGCTCATCGCCAAGGGTATCGCTCGGGTCGTCTTCGGTATTCGCGATCCACACCCGCGCGTCAACGGCCGTGGCGCCGAGCAGCTGCGCGAGGCAGGCATCGAAGTCAGCGAAGGGGTGTGCGAGGCTGAGGTCACGGCGTCGCTTCGTGGCTGGCAGACCTCTTTTTGATTCAGACAATTGTGTGTCGTCGCACGAGGCCTTCATTTACTGCTTCAATAGCGAATCACCCCCGGGCTGCCGCCCCCTGTAGCAATCGTGTCACCGTTGATGGCGACGCTCTTCGGTGAGGCCAGAAAAGCCACGACGTAGGCGACCTCCTTGGCGTCGACGATGCGACCGATCGTGTTATTCTTTGCGGCGCGCTGTTCCGATGCCGCATCGGTCCGTTCGGTGCGAGTGGCGCCAGGGTGGAGCGCCACGACGTTGATGCCCTTGGGTCCCAGCTCGTCAGCGAGGCTCTTGGTGACCGCAGACACGCCCACGTTGCGCAGCGTCGCGATGGTCCTGCCCGTGTGGTATGCGGCCAGGCCTCCGATATTGATGATGCGGCCCCAACCCTTGGCGACGAGGTGCGGCGCCAAGGCGCGAGCAGTGCGCAGGTAGCCGACCACCTTCACGTCTACGTCGTGCAGCAAGTGCTCATCGACGAGCTCATCTAGGGTGGCCGCGCTTGAGCTCCCGCCGGGAATGGCCGCAGCGTTGACCAGGATGTCGACCCCGCCAAGCACCTCGATCGCCTGGTGCACGGCCGCATCGACGTCGGCCTTCTTGGATGTGTCGGCGACCAGCGGAAGCACGCGGCGACCGGACTCCGCCGCGAGCGATTTGGCTGCCGACTCGAGCGCGTCGCGCCCGCGCGCCAACAAGGCGACGTCCACCCCTTCTGACAGCAGCACCTGTGCGATCACCTTGCCGATGCCGCGACTTCCGCCAGTGATCAGGGCTCGTTTGCCTTTGAGTTCCAAGTCCATGTCGATACCTTTGCTTTTTGTCGCTGATGGGCTGGCCGATTGTGTCCGAGAGGACTGGTGTTCTCTCGTTATCTTCTATAGTGTCCAAATGTCTTGTATACAAGATATTTGACATGAAATCAAACGCCTTTTTAGGGATTTGCGCGGCCTTTTTGGGGACTTTCGCAGCGGCATGCTCCGCGCCGAACCGGTCGCTTCCAACCGAGGACGCGAGCCCGGTCGCTAATTCGCGTCGGGAATCCGCGCCGAACCGAGTGGCCTCTTCGGGCGCGCCGCCCGCGGGCGAGGCACCGCCCTTCCGCCTGCTGGCGAGTCTCCGCGAGCTCATGGATTCAGAGGTCGACCCCGCCGCCGATTTCCTCTGGGGCTCCGTCGCGAGCATCAGCACCCGGGCGGGTTTGGAAGAACGGCAACCGCGTACAGACGAGGAGTGGCTCGAAGTCAGGCGTCACGCGGTCACTTTGAGCGAAGCCCCGAATCTGCTCGTCATGAGGGGCCGTCGCGTGAGCGCGACCTACGTACCCGCTGCGGGCGCTGGCGAGCTCGATTCAAACGACGTGCAGAAGAAGATCGACGAGAACCAGCAAGCGTTCGTGGCGCTGGCACAGAATCTCCAGGATGCCGCGCTGAAGACGCTTGCCGCGGTTGATGCAAAAGACCCAGTGGCTCTCTTCGAGCTCGGGGGCACGATCGACGAAGCGTGCGAGGCCTGCCACGTGACCTTCTGGTACCCAAACCAGGTGCTTCCGTATAAGTGACCCGAGCACAGAGTTGCGCTGCCGCGTCAGTCTGCCTTCGGGGCTCGCTTTCGGTAGGCGAGGCAGCAGCCCGTGATGCAGACCGCACTCACGCCCGACAGGAGCAGCAGTACGAGCAGGTCCCACGTGGGCCGGGCTCTGAGGCTGGACAGTAGATCAAAGCGATGAATGCCTTGTATCCAGCGATAGGCCTTGCCGTTTGGATCTGCTTCGGCCTCCAAGGCTGCGGATAGCGCATCCAGATAGATGTAGGTTTGCCGGTGGCCGTCGACGACGAGGCGGTAGGCCGGCAACTGCACTTGATCGCCGCGATGACTAAACAAGTAACGGTCCTCTTGCGTGAGGTAAAGGACGGGCGCACTGCTTTCCAGGCGCAGCGCGAGTCTGGAGAAGTCGCGTTCCGTCAACAGAGCGGGCAAGCCCGAGGCGTCTAGGCGGTGCCGCGAGCCGTCGGCTGCGCTGGCTATGAAGTAGGGCTCGCCTTCGAAGGGCGCGAATTCGAGCGAGACGAAGCGCGACGCGCGCAATGTCTTGGCGAGCTGGTGGATCGCGGCGCTCACCTTCTGACCCGGAATGGCCGGGCCGTGAAGGCGCGCGGGCTCAAGGCTCGAGCTCTTCAGTAACCCCCAAGGTTCGACCGAGAGCAGCCCGCTACCGATCCAGGTCAGCGCAAACAGCCCAAAAATCAGGCTGCTTGCCCGGTGCCAGCGACGGACGCCGGGCTCGCGCACGCGGGGCTCGGTATTCGGCCACGGCCAGCGTCGCACAGCCAGACACAGCCCGCTCAGGGTGAGGAAGCAGCCGACCAACGATGTAGCAATCACGACTGCTTGCCACTGTTTTGGGTGGCGCCGTAGCTCGTAGAAATAGAGCCAATGCGGGATAGGGCCGAGCCAATTCCAGAAGCGCTCCCTGCCGGTCGTAACTTGGACGATCTGCCCGGTCACGCTCGAGACGTAGACTTCCGTCTTGGAGGCGTCATTCAAGGCGAAGCGATAGAGCGGCCGATCGAGCGCAAAGTGTCCAGCCACCGTCCAAATATCCTGATCGCTCAGAGCCAGCAAGCGCGGCGTCGCTCCGGCACCGGGCGCGTATGCTCGCGCAATGTCGCTTGCTCGCGCCGCGGACACGGGTCCGAGCGTGGCGCCCGTGACGAGATCGATCAGGTGCGCGCCCTGCGCCCCGTGTCGGCTGAGTACCGCGTGACCGGCGAGCATCTCGATCTGGAAATCATCTACCGGTTCGTTGCCCAGTGCCGACGTCGGCTCGGCGCAGCAGGCATGCCAGTCAATTGGCACCAGCGCGGAGAGGCGCTTCGTCTCCTCGAGTCGAGGATATTTCACGTACATCATGACGAAGCCGGTCGCGCACCACATGAGCATCAACGCGCCGCCCGCGACGCCAAGATAGCGGTGAATTTGCAGCAAAGTTCGCATCGATGGGGAGGTTCAGAACGTGTACCGGTAGCGAGCCTCCAGGGTGCGCGGCAAGCCGAGGTTCCAATACGTGTAGCTGCTGCCGTCCGCGTCGCTCGTTCCTTTGGCGAGGCCGGTCGCGTATTGGATGTCGAAGACGTTGGCCAAGCGGAGGTCGATCGTGTGCTGGCGCGGTGGGTCGAGGAAGACTCGGCCCGCCAAATCGAAGATCGTGTAGTTGCCGAATTTCTCGCGATCGTCGGCGCCGAAGGTCTTGTGCAGCGTGCCCACGTGGTTGGCGGTCGCGCTGAGCCCGAACGGAAGCTCGAGCGGGTGATAGTCGAGCCAGGCTTTGCCCAGTTGCGTGGGCACGCCATCTATTTGTCGATCGCCCGTCTGACGGGCTGACGTGTAGGTGTAGCTCACGTTGGCTGACAGAGCATCGAGCGGTCGAGCCTCCAGCACCACGGTGCCGCCGCGCACGCGCACGGTGCCGGAAACGTTCTCGAACAAAGATTGATTGGTGAGCTGGTCCGAAAATGGTTTGGTGACGATGTTGACCGCGCCAGCAACTCCCTGAGTGCCGTAAAATAAGGCTTGCGGGCCCTCGAGAACTTCGAGTCGTTCAACGATCGAAGCGGGCAAGGTGTCGAGAGGCGTCGTTCCACCGTACAATCGATTGTTGAGTCGTACGCCGTCGAGTAGCCAAAGCACGTCTTGCGTGCGCGAGCCTTGTAAGGACACCGTGACATAGTCGAACGGCCCGTTCTTCGGGCTCACGTACAGCCCGGGGACCAGCGTCTCCAGGCTTTGCGCGACGTCCGTGTAGCCGCCATTTTGGATCTGTTCGGCCGACACCCGGTCGACGCGCGTGCCGTAGCTCGAGAGCTGTGCTGGCAGGGCTTCGTCGAGAGGCGGAGCGGTCACTACTACTGGCGCGAGCGGTTTGTCCGATTCAGCCAAGCCTGGCTGAGAGGCAGCGCTGGAAGCGTTGCTCGCTGCGGCTGGCGCGGGCTGAGCCACAGGGACTTGCGGCTCGGCTGCCCCCAGCTGGCTCGGCGGACTGCTCGGCGTAGGAGCAGCGGTGGCGTCGCCCAATGGCGCGCCGCTTGGCGCCTCGGCTTCGCCTGGCTTCGCTGGCGTGGTGCCTGGGCCCACGTTTGCCGGCGCAGCTGCTTGCGCGCCGACGATGCGCGTACCGGCTGTGAGCGACAAAAACAATGCAAACCGTAACGGACTGATCGACAAGCGCGTTCTGAGCATGGGTGTCCCGAGTGACCGTGGCGTTGTTCGCTTTGGCTGAACGTTCCGAGCTACGTTCAAGCGCGTGAGCACCGACTACGGCGCGCGCTCCGTCGCCGCACTCCGAACGCGACGGTGAGCGACAGGGCGAGCATGGGCCAAGCGTCACTCGGCTCCTGCCCCTGAATCGAACAACCCCATTTGTGTTTGGGCTTGTCACTGCTTGGCCCGGCGTCTGGCTTGGCTTCGTCCGCGCCGTAGGACACGCCCCCATCGGCGGTACGTCCCACTGGGTTCGCCAAAAGCACCTTCCCGCCGTCCAGCGTGGCCTTCTTGAACGAACCGCCGTGCTTGCCGTCGCGAAGTGGGTTCAGCTCCACGACGACGTGGTCTCCGGCCTTCAATGAATGCTTCGTCCAACCCATACGACCTAGGTTACCTGGGCTGGTCGGCAGCTCGATCGACCAGGACGTGGCTGCCTCTCCCGGGGCGGACGTGCCCGTCAGGAAGAGCAAGACGTGCGGATTCGTCCATTGAAAATTCGTCACGGTGCCGTCGACCGTGACGAGCTTCGTCGAGTCGTACATCGCGAATGAATGGTGGGCGAACGCTGCGCGCGGCGCGGCGAGCGCGAGCAGCATCAACGCGACGAGCACCCGGCAAAGCCTCTCCCAGGACGGAGCACGACGTTGACTGTGAACTCGATCGTTCGCGTGGCCTCGCCGTCTTGCTGCTACTCGCATGCTCGTCCTTCAAAAAGGAAGGGGCGCTCCGCCTTCTTCGTGCGCAATCGGCACAAAGACTGCGTTGCCGTGTTCGTCCTGCTTCTCCAAAAAGTCGCCTTGCCGGCACGAAGCCTCGACGATCTCTGCCTTGCGATCCGCTTGGCGCTTGAAGAGCCGAGTGACCTTCCAAGGAGCGGCCAACACGTGCGGCGCGCTAATCTCCAACTGAAAGCGGAGCGTGTTTGTGTCGACGAGCCCGATGTGCTCGACGATGTGCATGTCGCCGTTGTTAGGCAGAGCTGCCGACTGACCCACTGGCAGAAAGGTTTCAGGCAGGACGCCGACGGTGTCGACTACCAAAGTGTCCCCCTCCCAGTGGCCGATCGAGTGGCCGTTGAACGTCAAATCGGGGTCGGCGGGGTGCTTCCGTCCGTCCGTGTAAATCCGACGCAAGCGGTTGCCGTCGAACTCGCCGAGGACTGTGACGCGACCAGGAGTGAACAGGAACTCCGTCGCGTTGAGTGTCATGATCACGAAGCTCGGCATGCCTTCTGGGAGGCAATTGATGTAGATGTTTACCGGGTGCCCCGCCTTGTCGGCGGCGTTCAGGGCTGCGATCTGCTTGGCTGCATCCGGTGTCCAGACTGGATCGCCCTTTCCCCACGGGTGCTTGGGGTCACTGCGGTCCGGGATCCACAGCCCGCCCCAGTCGGGCAACCTGCCGAGTGCGGACCACTCGGGCCGGTTGGCTGCGTGCTGACGAAAAGCCCACAGTCCGAAGCCGACGGCGAGCAGCGCCGGGAAAATCGCGAGCTCGGCGCGGACTCGGGGAAGCTTTGCACGTCGCTTCGGCTCCGTGTGCGAGCTCGATGCGGCGCCCCCGGCGGTCTCGGCCTCGGCGGTCATGGTGTCGGCACCAGCGTGAAGCCGACCCAACGCCCGCAGATGACGATTCCGATCCACATGACCACGGAGAACACTCCCGAGAGGCGGGCCGGAAGCGGCGTGCGTGCGGCGCTGTCCCAGCGCGCGATTGATCGCTCGATCAGCGTGTGGAAGCCAAAGGCGTTCAGCCCGGCCAAGAACAAGAGCACGAGCTTGCTCAGAAAGAACGTATTGTGCGCGTAGGTCGGTGCATTCGACGCGAAGAGCAAGAAGCCACTGATGATGGCCACTGCGAAAGCGATCCACGTGCAAGGCAGCGTGTCGCGCAGTACGCGACTGACGGGGCGGTTCAACGACGTGAGTCCAATCAAACGCAGCTCGATGATTCCGATCGTGCCGATCACGAGGCTGACCGCGAGTACGTGAACGGACTCTATCCAGGGGAATAGCGAGGCACTCTCGCGAATGGCCGTTGCGAAGGCTGTTTCGCGTAGCCCGTGCAACAGACTATCGAGGTTCACGCTTCGGCCCTTCGGCGCGGACGCTTCGCGGAGTTACGACGGCTGCACATAGGCGATCCAGCGGCCGGAGAAGACGACGCCCACCCACAACAGGAAGGACACGATGGCGATGGTCTGGCTGGCTCGACGCCTGCCAGCGGAGCGATCCCAAAATTCCGGGTGCCGCTTGAGTGGCGCCTGGTAGCCCAAGTTGACGAGGATGCTCACCACGAGCAGCCCCATCTTCAAGGCAAACGCGGCGTTCTCCAAGGAGCGCGCCGGCTCCGCGCTGATCATCAGGATGCCGGTGACGAGCAGGACGGGAAGCGCCCACCAAATGACGCGCAGCGTTCGGGTCGAGAATGCGGCGAGCGTCTGCTCCGACGCGACCAACCCTAGCGCACGCAGAGTGATCATGAGCCCAGAGCCGACGACCGCGCCGATCGCCAAAATGTGTACGGTCTGCACCGCCGGCACGACCCACTCCGCCGATTGCAGCGCCACACTGAAGGGGGTCACTTTGAGCCATTCGCAAAAGCGATCGAGCCACGCTGGAGGGGTCAAAGGGTGCCCTCCTCCGCGCGTGCTATCGACGTTGAGCGCTCGTGAGCGCCTGAAGTAGCCGTCACAGGGTAGGGCATGCGTGAGGTTCTCGGGTTTGCGTTCGAAGTGTTGCCGTTTGTATGTCGGAGCCAGATCTCGTGTCAAGACGTATGTCTTTATTATAAGACCATTGGATTAGAGTTTCTTGTTAGATTTTGGGTTCATTGAGAATTTGTCTTTCAAGGAAGACAAATATCTTGAAGGCGCGCGAGGGGGCCGCCTATGAGTCGCCCCTGGTGCGTGCTCAGCGAGCCCTAAGAGCGGTAAAGACGCGATCACTGCGCTCGGTCTTCCTCGCCACGCTCGCATTCAGCCTGCTCTCGGTGGCGACCGTCGCGCGCGCTGTGCGCGAAAGCAGAGCCGAGAAGACCCGAAAGCGCGTCTCGGACGTCTAAGCACGTAGCGCCAGCAGGCGTCGTCCTGCCTCGAGCAGCGTCTCGTCCCGCTTCGGGAAACAGAACCGCACGCGGCGTGTCGCGTCG
>Ga0210392_10000916_pt1 | contig 16298 bp, 16 predicted proteins | sample IncBWC30OmetaG_FD_161057 | JGI IMG/M metagenome (GOLD analysis project Ga0210392, IMG submission 161057) | Forest soil microbial communities from Barre Woods Harvard Forest LTER site, Petersham, Massachusetts, United States - Inc-BW-C-30-O ...
GCCCGGCACATTGCTGCAAAGTCGCAACGATGACAGAAGTTCCAGGCCGCTCAAGTATTCGCTCGCACCCTCGATGTCGCCCGAAAAAGATGCCCAACCCACGCGATACCCGCAGGCGCGATAGACTTTCGACAGACCGCTCATCGTGCAGCAGAGCGTGTTGTGCACCAAAGTCGCCATGGGCACGAATTCGGCATCATCGTACAGAATGTGGTCGTAGATTTCGTCGCACAGCACCACCAGGCGATGTTTCTCGGCGAGCTGCGCGATCGATGTCAAGATTTCCCTGGGGTATACCGCTCCGGTGGGGTTATTCGGATTGACGACAACGATGGCCCGCGTGCGCTTGGTGATCAGGGCTTCTATTTCCCCGGGATCGGGGACGAAGGCATTCGCAGCGTGACACGGGTAGTGCACCGCGCGGCCCGTATTCAAGTTCACCGCCGCGGTCCACAGGGGATAGTCGGGACTGGGCACCAAAACTTCATCCCCTGAATTCAGCAACGCGCGCAACGCAAGATCGATGAGTTCGCTGACGCCGTTCCCGATGAACACCTCTTCGGCGGTAACCCCGCGCACACCGCGCTCCTGTTGCTGCATGACGACTGCTTCGCGGGCGGGAAAGATGCCCTTCTGGTGCACGTAGCCTTCGCTGTTGCGCAGATTCTCGATCATGGCGAGGCGCATCGTCTCGGGGGTGCGGAATCCGAAGGCAAACGGATTGCCGATGTTCAAGGACACGATATCGTAGCCCATGCGTTCCAGCGCCAAGGCACGCCGTGCCAACTTGCCGCGAATCTCGTAGCGCACATTCGCGAGGCCATCGCTCGCCCGCACCGGCTTTCGTTGTGTCATGGAGGCTCCTAGGATAGCGGATTAAGCGTCTCGTGCGAACGATGGCAGGCCACCCAGCGTCCGGCCGGCAGTTCGGTCAGGGGCGGATCGCTCGATGCGCACAGCGGCAACGCGTACGGACAACGGTCGCGAAAAGCACATCCGGCGGTGATGGAATCTGCCGAAAGAGATCCCTCACTGAGCGGCGCGGCGGCCGCAACCGGCGGGATTTGCGGCACGGCAGCCAGCAGCGCGCGGGTGTAGGGATGAACCGGAGCCGCGAACAGCGAGTCGGACGGCGCGATTTCCACCAGCTTTCCCAGGTACATGACCATGACGCGATGGCTGAGTTGTCTTACCACCGCCAGATTGTGGCTGATGAACAGCATGGTCATGCCCAGATCACGCTGCAAATCCAGCAACAGATTGATGATCTGTCCTTGGATGGACACGTCGAGGGAACTGACCGCTTCATCGCAAATCAAGAGCTTCGGATGCAGCACCGTGGCGCGGGCGATGCCGATCCGCTGACACTGGCCGCCGCTGAATTCATGCGGATACCGGTTCACCAGCGCGGCGCTCAAGCCGACCCGCTCCAACATCGACGCAACCCGTTGCCGGCGTTCGGTCGCGTTCAATTGGGGCTCGAATATCTGCAGAGGTTCGGCGATGGCGTCGCCCGCGCTCATGCGCGGATCGAGACTCGCGAGCGGATCTTGGAACACGATCTGCAGGTTGCGGCGCTGTGCGCGCATCAGCGGCGCCGGACTCTCGAGCAAATCCAGGCCCATGAACTCCACGCTGCCCCGCGCCGGCTGCAGGCGCAAAATGGCGCGCGCCAATGTCGATTTTCCCGATCCTGATTCTCCGACGAGCGCCACGGTCTCGCCGGGAAATAATTCGAAGCTCACATCGCGCAAGGCCGCCTGCCTGCCAAAGTCCACGCGCAAATTTCGTACCTGCAGGAGCGGCTTGTTCATCACAGCGGAAAATGACAGGCAACTTGGCTCGTCGATGTACCCATCAGGGCCGGGCGTTCGATACGGCAACGATCGGCGGCGCGCGGGCAGCGCGGCGCGAAGCGGCAAGCCTGGAGTGCGTCGCCGGGCTGCGGCGGCTGTCCCGCCAGCGTCGGCAGGCGCGCCAGGCGCGGCCCGGATAAGCTTGGCACGCACTTCAGCAATTCCGCGGTGTAAGGATGGCGCGGTTGGCGGAAAAGTTCGCCGGCCGCCGCATTCTCGACGATCCTGCCGGCGTACATCACCAGAATCCTATCGGCGAGACCCGCAACGACGGCCAGATCATGACTGACGAGCGCGAGGGCCGTGCCCGCTTCGCCGCGCATGGCACGCAGCAGCTCGATGATCTGCGCCTGAATGGTCACATCGAGCGCCGTGGTGGGCTCATCGGCGATCACCAAGGCCGGTTCGCACAACAGGCTCATGGCCAGCATGACGCGCTGGCGCATGCCGCCGGACAGCTCATGCGGATACTGACTCAGACGGCGGCGCGGTTCCGGAATGCGCACGCGCTCGAGCATCCGGCCGGCGACATCTCGCCCCTCACGCCAAGACAACCCTTGATGGCACACCAGAACCTCGGCGAGCTGCGTGCCGATTGTCAAATGCGGCGTCAGCGAGGTCATCGGATCTTGAAAAATCATCGTGAGCTTCGAACCACGGACGCGATTGGCCGACCGCGCCGTGGCGCCCAGCAGTTCCTTGTCCTCGAACCGGATGCTGCCCCTCACCCTGGCATTGCCGGCCAGGCCCATGACCGCCAGGAAAAGCTGAGTCTTTCCCGATCCGGACTCGCCGACCACGCCGAGGCATTCGGCGGGCGCGATGCGCAGCGACACACCGTCAACCGCGCCGAGTGTCCCGGTTCGATGCGCAAAGCTGACGCTCAGCTCATCGATGCTCAAAGTTGGCACCATGTTCAGCCTTCCCTCACGTCGAGCGCGTCGCGCAATCCGTCGCCAAAGATGTTCAAGGACAGCAGCAGCACCGCCAAAAAGCCGCCCGGCACCAATAGCATCCAAGGCGCCGCTTCCATCTCGCCGACACCCTCGGAAATCAGCGTTCCCAGGCTCGCGCCGGGTTCTTGAATGCCCAGTCCGAGAAAGCTCAGGAAGCTCTCGAACAAAATGATCTGCGGCACGGTCAGTGTGGCATACACGACCACCGGGCCGACGACGTTTGGCACCACGTGTTTTGCGATGATGCGGCCCGAACTTGCACCCGAGGCAACCGCCGCGGCGATGAAGTCCTGCCGGCGAATGCTCAAGGTTTGGCCGCGCACGATTCGCGCCATGGTGAGCCAACCGACCGCACCGATTGAAATGAACAGCAAGGATTCGCTGCGCCCGAAGATGACGGTCAAAAAGATCACGAAAAAGATCAGCGGCAAGCCGCTCAAGATTTCGATGACGCGCATCATCGCCTGATCGGTTCGCCCGCCGACGTAGCCGGAGACGGCGCCGTAGCCGACACCGACCACGATGCTGAGGATGCTCGCCACCAATCCAATGGCGATGCTGACCCGCGTGCCGGCGAGCGTCCGGGCGTAAAGATCCCGGCCCAACCGATCGGTGCCGAACCAGTGCGCGCTTTGCAGGCCGGGCCGCGCGGCGACATGCAGCCAATCGAGCGCCTGGGTGTTGTTGGGATTCAGCCATGGGCCGAGCAGGGTGAGCGCGACGAGCGCGCAGATCACGGCGAGGGCGAGAATGGCGGCGGGATTTGCGCGCAAGCGCCGAATCGCGTCGCCGGCGAATCCTCGAATACTCAGAAAGGCTCCTTGGCGAGCCTGACGCGAGGATCGAGCCAGGCGTAGAGAAGATCGACGACGAGCCCCATGCCGATGAGCAGCGTGGAGTAGATGATCACCATGCCGAGCACCAGCGTGTAATCTCGATTGATGGCACCCTGCACCAGATACCTGCCGATGCCCGGCAATCCCGCGATGGACTCGACGACGAGCGAGCCGGTCAGAATGGAAGCCACGGCGGGAACCAGGTAGCTCGCCACCGGAGTGAGCGCGGGGCGCAGCGCGTGACGCATGATCACGGTATGCAGTGGCAACCCCTTGGCAAAAGCGGTACGAATGTAGTGGCTGCGCAATACTTCCAGCATGCTGCCCCGGGTAAGGCGCGCAATGTAGGCCAACGGCGGCAACGCCAGTGCGAGCACCGGCAGCGCCAGATGCCTCAAGGATCCCGGCTCCCAACCGGCGACCGGCAACCAGTGAAGATAGACCCCGAAGAGAAGCCCGAGAAACGGCAGCACGACAAAAGAGGGAATCGCGATCCCCGCCACCGCAAGGGACATCGTGGCATAGTCGGCAGCCGAGTTGTGATGGAGCGCGGCAAACGTTCCGAGCGGTACACCCGCCAACAAGGCCAGTGCCATTGCCATCAACCCCAACTGCAATGTGACGGGGAAACCCTGGCCGATCAGTTCCGTGACCGTAAAATCCTTGTATTTGAACGAAGGACCGAAATCACCATGCAGGAGAGACTTCAGATAGCGGCCATACTGCACCCACACCGGTTGATCCAAGCCGTACGCACTCTCGAGATTTGCCACGATTTCCGGAGGCAGCGTTTGTTCTTGATCGAAGGGGCCGCCGGGTGCGGCGCGCATCAAAAAAAAAGTAAGCGTGATGATGATGAACAGCGTGGGAATAGCGCCGGCAAGCCGCGTGAAGAAATAGCGCGTCATCTGTGCTCAAGTCTACTGACTGACCGCAAGGTGGACAAGCGAAGTATGGCTCCTTAGACTAGGGAGTTCACTGACCCTCGAGGCTTCATGGATTCCACCCGCCCCATCCGCGCGCTGATGCGCGGTCTCGACGCGCTGACTGTTCTCAATTTGCATGACGGTGCGACCGTCTCAGAAGTGGCTCATGAAATCCGTCTGCCGCGCACCACCGTCTACCGGATACTGGAAACCTTGTGCAACTCGGGCTTCGTGTATCGAGACAGCACCGACGAGCGCTATCGGCTGACCATTCTGGTCCGGGGCTTGAGCGGCGGTTTCGATGATGAAGCCTGGGTCAACCAGATCGCCAATCCGATGATTCACGGCTTGTGCGCCGAAATCGTCTGGCCGGTGAGCATTGCAACCCTGTCGGGCACGAAAATGATGTTGCGCGAGGCGACCGATCACAGCACGCCGCTGGCGATTGAACGCTATTCGGCCGGCTTTCAATTGCCGCTGCTCGGGAGCGCGGCCGGACGCGTGTACCTGGCGAACTGTCCACCCGCGCAGCGCGATGCGCTCATCGATATTCTGGCGCGCTCCAACAAGGAAGACGACAGGCCGGCGCGCGATCGCGGCGAATTGCTGCGCGTGCTGGCCGAAATAAAGTCGCTCGGCCACGCGATCGCGACGCGCACGCGCCGCCTCGCGGACGAGTGCACGATCAGCGTGCCGGTGCCCCTGAACGACCGCACCCTGGCTGCCTTGACGGTGCGCTTCATCGCTTCTGCGGTGCCTCTGAAGACGGGGGTCGAGCGATTTCTGCCGAAGCTGCGCCTGTGCGCGGCTAAAATCAGCACAGTATTCGTTGAACAACAAGCCGGGGTCCGTGCACAGACGGTTCCTCGAGCAACTGCTTAAGGAGCTTACGTGCAGAAGATCATGGTCTGTATCAAACGCGTCGTTGACTACAACGTTCGTATCCGGGTGAAGCCGGACGGCAGCGGTGTCATGCTCGACGGCGTCAAGATGAGCGTGAATCCGTTCGACGAAATAGCGCTCGAAGAGGCGCTGCGCATCAAGGAGCGCGGCGCAAATATCGAGGTCGTTGCGGCAAGCATCGGCGTTGCCGATACCCAGCAACAATTGCGCACGGCGCTGGCCATGGGTGCCGATCGGGCGATCCTGGTGCAAACCGACACCGCCGTAGAACCGCTCACCGCCGCAAATGTCCTGCTTGCTTTGGCAAAAAAAGAAAACCCCGATTTGATATTGCTCGGCAAGCAAGCGATCGATGATGACGCCAACCAGACCGGGCAGATGCTGGCGGCGATCTGGCAACGGCCCCAGGCAACCTATGCCTCGAAAATCGAAATCGCGGCCGGCAAGGCCACGGTTACGCGCGAAGTCGATGCCGGGTTGGAGACCATCGAGGTCGATCTGCCGGCCGTGGTGACGGTGGATCTGCGGTTGAACGAGCCGCGCTATGTGAAGCTGCCGGACATCATGAAAGCCAAGAAAAAGCCCTTGGACATCACCTCGCTCGAGGCCCTCGGAATCAGCCCGGGCGTATGGCTCAAGAGCGTGAAAACCGAGCCGCCGGCGCAGCGCCAAAAAGGCATCATGGTCAAGGATGTGCCCGAGCTGGTCGACGCACTCAAGAAAAAAGGACTGCTCTGATGCACAAGATACTCATCGTCGGCGAACACGACGGAAAATCATTGAATCCCGCCACCGCCAAGTGCGTGACGTGCGCAAAAGGCATTCCAGACGCGGAAATCACCATCGCCCTGTTGGGCGCGGATACGGCCGCCGTCGCGGCGCAGGCCGCGGCGCTCGCCGGGGTAAAATCGGTGCTGCGCGTGGATCGGCCGGAGAATCTGCATCCGCTCGCCGCGGTGTTCGCGCCGCAACTGGCCGCCCTGGCGGCCGACTATTCGCATGTCCTCGGCCCCTCCACGAGCTTCGGAAAGGACTTGATGCCGCGCCTGGCGGCGCTGCTCGGGGTCCCGCAAGTCAGCGACTTGATGGCGGTCGAGAGCGCGTACCGCTTTCGCCGCCCGATCTACGCGGGCAATGCCATCGTGACGATCGAAGCGGACGCTGCGCGCAAGCTCATCGCGACGGTGCGCGTGGCTTCGTTTCAAGGCGCGCCCACCGGGGGAAGCGCCGCCATCGAAACCAAGGCTCTGAGCGTTTCCTTGCCCTCGCACACCCGCTACGTCGGGGCCAAATCGGGTTCGAGCGACCGGCCGGATCTACAAACGGCCAAGCGCGTGGTATCCGGCGGCCGAGCGCTCGGCAGCGCCGAGAACTTCAAGCTGCTGTTCAGCTTGGCCGACAAGCTCGGCGCCGCCGTCGGCGCCTCGCGCGCGGCGGTTGACGCGGGGTACGCACCCAATGAGATGCAGGTCGGCCAGACCGGCAAGATCATCTCTCCGGAAATATACATCGCGATCGGGATTTCCGGCGCCATACAGCACCTGACGGGAATCAAGGATGCGCGCACCATCGTCGCGATCAACAAGGATGGCGAAGCACCGATTTTCGAAGTCGCCGACGTTGGATTGGTGGCCGATCTCTTTCAAGCCGTGCCGGAGTTCGAAAAGCTGATCGGAAGCTAGTGCGTCGGCACCATTCATCCTCAAGCACTGTGAGATTGAGCGTCGATCGTGAAAGGTCTAGCGGGATGGGCAGCTTCAAGGCACTGTTCCTACCGTGCCTTGAAGCTGCCTATCCCCCTAGAACATGCGAGCCGCTCAAATTCACAGTGCCGAGGTGCTAAAGCTGCTTTAGAACGTAATCCGCAGCGGAAACTTTGAATTCGCCCGGCGCCTCGACATTGACGTGAGTCGCCACTCCGTTTTTGACGATGACGGCAAAGCGCTGGCCGCGCATTCCCATTCCGAACTTGGTGCCGTCCAGTTCCAGACCCAATGCTTTGACATAGGCACCATTACCGTCGGCGAGCATCAATATTTTATCGCCCACGCCGCCGTGCTTGCCCCAGGCATTCATGACGAACACGTCGTTCACGGCGGTGCAGGCGATGGTGTCGACACCCTTCGCCTTGATTTGATCGGCCAATTCCACGAATCCCGGCAAATGCTTGGCGTCGCAGGTCGGCGTGAATGCACCCGGCACCGAGAACAACACCACGGTCTTACCCGCGAATAGCTGCTCCGTGGTCATCTTCTGCGGGCCATCCTTGGTCATGCGCGTAAAGGCGCCATCGGGCATTTTATCGCCGGCCTTGATCGTCATAGTCGCTTCCTCCGATCCTGCTTAGGAGCCCAGCTTGTCCGAATACAGTTCCCAGAGCTTGAGCACGCGCGGGCTGATGTTCGGAACGGTTTTGAGCTTCTCAAACGCCTTCTTCGCCTCGGCCGTGTTTTTCAGCGCCGCTTGGGCGCGGCCGAGATACACATAGGCCTCGTCCAGCTGCTTGACCTGTCCCTTGCCGATCCCGCGGTTGATGGCGGTGGCCGCATTCTGGTAGTCGCCGGCGCCGAAATAAACCTCGCCGACCTTCACGTCGAGCTGGCCGGCCGGATTCTTGGTCGCCTCCGCATCGAGGGATGGCAAGCTCTTCTTGTCGGCATCGGCGCGTGTCTTCAAAGCGTTCAACAGGCGGGTGGTGCGCTCCTTGTGCTCATCTTTCAGCACGCCCGAACTCATCGCCTTCTCCAGAACCGTTTGCGCCTCGCCCGGCAGACCTGCGTCACCAAGCAATTGGGCCATTTCAATATAGTCGGTATCCGCATTCATGGAATTGGTGTCGAACATGACGCGGTAGATCATCCGGGTGTTGTTGTCGTCGCGCTCATCCTGGCGCTCGAGGCGGATCAAATTGTTCCAGTAGTTTGTCTTGTTCGTGAGCCGGATCAGCTCGACCAACCCTGCTTTCATGGCGTTCGTGTCGTTGGCGTCGCTGGCGCATTGCAACTTGAGCTGGTACAGCACTTCCTTCGGCGGTTGGCCGGCCTTCTTGAAGGACGCAATCGCCTTGTCGCCCCACAGGCCCGAATTCTTGCAATCCTTCTGTTGGTAGTAGAGCTGCGCCATGATCAGCAAGTCTTCGTCCGTGGCGGACCCGGAATCGGCAGCCTGCTTGCCGTATTCGATGGCCTTGGCGTCCGATTTGTTGGTGGCGGCCAATTGGAACAACAGCCGGTATGTCTTCGGCAACTCGTCCGCGGTGTAGCCTCCGGTTGCCAACGCTTGCTCATAGGCGGTTTGCGCCCCCTTGAGATTGTTCAGGCGCACGTAGCAGATGCCTTTGAACTCGGCGACGGTCTTCTTATCAAAGGTCGTCTGTCCGGGTTTTCCTTCCGCGGCTTCCAAATTCTTCAGCGCCTCGGACCATTGACTCGCCTGCATGGCCTTTTGCGTCGCCGCGATTTCCTTGGCGATGGCCCGGCTGATTTCCTGCTTGGGCTTGTCGGCCGACAATGCCGCCGACGAGACGGCCGCCATGCCGATGAATGCGCACAAGCACAGCACGAGCGGATGGCGGCGAATATCGAATATCGAATGACTCATTAGCAGACCTCGCTATGTATCAATTTTAGTCGGCTCGGCATTCAGCACGCGCCGGGGCATCTTAAGCTGGTCAAACAAACGGCGCGTACAGCCCGAGGGTGTGACGCGCCGCAAAAACCACTCAGGGTACCTTCTTAGAAGAAATCGTTGTTGACGAATCCTATTTTCTTCAGGCCTCGGTGCTGCAAATCCGCCAGTGTCTGGGCCACAATTTCATATTTGGCGAACTTGTCGACCGTGATATGCACTTCGGGCTGCGGATCTTTCTGCGCCTCGGTCTCGATGTAGCCTTGCAGAGCCTTACGGTCGACCGGGCTCTTGTTCCACAGCAGCGTGCCGTCGAAGTCGATCGTGAGATCGATCACTTCCGGCGGCGGCGGCGGTACGAAGTTGGGCGGCGGCGGCAACGGGTTGTCGATCTTCACCGCGTGCGTCTGACTCGGCAGTGTGATGATGAAAATGATCAGCAGCACCAACATGACGTCGATGAGCGGCGTCATGTTGATTTCGGAATAGGATTGGCCCTCGCCGCTCCCGCCTACGCTCATGGCCATGTACTAATCTCCTACCGCGCGTTGGGACGATCGGGTTCGGTAATGAACGCAACCTTGCGAATACCGATCTTCTGCGTCGCCACCAGCACTTGGCCCACAAATTGATAACGAACTGCCGCGTCGCCCTGAATGTGCACTTCCGGCTGCGGCTCCTGACGCGCGATGCCGCGCAACCGCTGCAGCAAGTCGTCCTGGCCCGTCAGCAGCACGGTGTTCCAGTAAATAGCGCCCTGCTTGTCCACGGCAATGGTGATGTTTTCGGGACGGGTCTGCGTGACCAGATTGGTTGCCTTGGGCAACGTCAGCGGCACCTGGTGCAAAATGACTCGAATGGTGATGATGAAAATGATCAGCAGCACCAACATCACGTCCACCAGCGGCGTGACGTTGATGTCCGACATCGCCGTGCCTTCTTCCTCAGGTCCCCCTACGTGCAGAGCCATGGTGTGACGCCTGTTCCTAGCGCGCGATCGCGGCGGCGGGCGGCTTCACGCCGGCTGACGGCGGCGGCTTGTCCATTCCCAAGCCCATCTTGACGCCGGAAATCAGGTACGCATGCAGCTCGTGCGTGAAGTGGCTGACGCGTTCCTGCACCGTTTTATTGCGGCGCAATAGAACGTTGTAGCCAAGCACGGCCGGCACGGCGACGACCAAGCCGATCGCCGTCATGATCAAGGCCTCGCCGACGGGGCCGGCTACCTTGTCGATCGAACCTTGACCGGATACGCCGATCGCAATGAGCGCGTTGTAAATACCGATGACGGTACCCAGCAGTCCGACGAACGGCGCCGTTGCACCGACCGACGCAAGCACCGGCAGACCGGTTTGCAAGCGGCTGATGATGGCATCCGCCGTGCGCTGCAACGACTCGGTGATCCATTCGCTGGTGCCGATCGCCCCGGACAGGCGCGTCTTGTTGACCTCGTGATACTCGTAGGCTTGCTTGCCCGTCTCGGCGAGCGCGCGAAACGGATTGGAACCGCCCTTCAGCTTGCTGATGGCATCGGTGAGGGTGGTCGAAGTCCAGAACTCCTTTTCGGCCTCGATCGCCTGCAGCCGCAGCCGGCGCTGGTCGAAGAACTTGGTGATCATGATGAACCACGTCATCAACGACATGATCAGCAAAACGGCGAGGATCGATTTGCTGACGATATTGCCATTTTGAATCAGCGCGCCTAGGCCATATGGATTTTCAACGACTGTCTCTTGCATTGACCGATTCCCTCTACTTAGAAAAGCTTATTAATAGTGATAGTGCTAAAAAATTGGGCCGTTCGTCCTGAGCGGCTATTTTCCGGTTAACTTCCAGGTGATCTTGAACGGGAAAGTACCTTCCACGGGCTTGCCATCTTCCATGGCGGGGCCCATCTTTTGTCCCTTGACCCCTTTCAAACAGGCGTCGTCGAGCCGCGGGAAGCCCGAACTGGTTTGAACCGTGGCGTCCAAAATCTGCCCGGTCGCCGATACCTTCATCATCAGAACGCAGCTACCCTCTTCGCCGGCCCGCTTGGAGGCGTCCGGATAGTATTCCTCGCCGATCTTGAACGGGTGCCTGGGGTCGTATTTCGGCTGAGTCAACGTGTGCTGCACGGGAGCCGCGGCGACCGGAGCCGGCGGCGGCGTCTTCGTTTGCGTGACCACCGAAATCGCGTTGGTCTCGGGCGGTGCGGCCTGAATGTCGACGAATTCCGGAGGCGGAACGTAAGGTTTGATTTCTTCGAGCTTCGGCGGGGGCGGTGGGGGTTTATCGACTTCCTTGGGTTTTTCGATCTGGGCAATTTCAACCGGAGGAATGATCTTCTGAACCAGCTGGCCCGCTAACCCGGAATAGAATCCCCACACCATGACCACGTGTATGAGGATGACCGCCACGAGAGCGGCGCCCCGTTTGCCGGAGAATAACGAAGGTTGTTCGTAATACATAAGTCTATGCAGCCCTACCCCTGACTCTTGATCTTGCGCATCGCGCACGCCGCCAACTCGCAGCTAGATTTCCTAGCAGCTTCCCAGCAAGTTCCCTTCGGCAAGTAAATAAGACTGACACATATCCCGCCCGAACTGCAAGCGCGATGTAAGTCTAGAAACACTCGTCTCAGCGTCAGACTTTATGAGGTCTTGACGACTTTCGGCGCATTTGCGGCAGATCCGTAACCGCTCCCAATGAAGCGCTGCTGACTTCCCGGGAGTACTTCGCCAAAGCGCCCCGCTGCGCGTAGGGTTTCGGCGCGGTCCAAGATTTACGGCGGCGTTTGAGCTCCGCCGATGCGACGTGCAGGGTGATTTCACGGCGCCGCGCATCGATCGTGATCGCATCCCCGGACTTCACGAGCGCCAAGGGACCGCCGAGCGCCGCTTCCGGGGAAATATGCCCTACCACGAAGCCATGACTGCCGCCCGAGAATCGCCCATCCGTGATGAGCGCGACCTCTCGTCCCAAGCCCTTCCCCATGATTGCGCTGGTCGGACTTAACATCTCGCGCATGCCGGGGCCGCCCTTGGGACCCTCGTAGCGAATCACTACGACGTCGCCGGCTTTCACCGCGCCGCTCAAGATTCCTTGCAATGATTGCTCCTCTGAATTGAACACGCGCGCTTTGCCTTCAAAAATCAGGCCTTCTTTGCCTGTAATCTTTGCAACAGCGCCCTCGGGGGCAAGATTGCCGTACAGGACCACCAAGTGGCTGTCTTTTTTGATCGGATCGCTCAAGGGCCGCACGATCGGCTGATCGCCGGGGTACGCCGCCACGTCATGAAGATTTTCGGCCAGCGTGGCGCCGGTCACCGTCAGGCAATCGCCGTGCAGCAAGCCGGCGTCCAACAGAGTTTTCATCAAGGGTTGGATCCCGCCGATCGCCACCAGTTCCGACATCGAATACCGGCCGCTCGGCCGCAAATCCGCCAACACCGGCACGCGCCTGCCAATGCGCGTGAAGTCGCGAAGCTGCAACTTCACGTTCGCCGATGATGCAATGGCCAATAGGTGCAGCACAGCATTGGTTGAACCGCCGAGCGCGATCACCACGGTAATGGCGTTTTCCAAGGACTCGCGCGTCACGATTTGACGGGGTGTGATGCCACGACGGATTAGGTTAACCACCGCGGCACCGGCTCGCTCGCAATCATCGCGTTTCTGACTCGATACCGCGTCCTGCGCCGAGCTGTTCGGCAAACTCATCCCCATTGCTTCGATGGCGGATGCCATCGTGTTGGCGGTATACATCCCCGCACAGGCACCGGGACCGGGGATCGCCGTGCGCTCGACAAACTTGAGCTGCTGCTCGGTTACGGTTCCCTGAGCGTGGCCTCCGACTGCCTCGAAAACGGAAACGATGTCGCGTTTATCGGTGCCGGGGCGGATCGTACCGCCGTAGACAAATACCGCCGGGCGGTCGAGGCGCGCGAGCGCCATCATGCAGCCGGGCATGTTTTTGTCGCAGCCGCCCAGGGCCACGACGCCGTCAAAGCCTTGCGCGCCGACAACCGTCTCGACCGAGTCCGCGATGACCTCGCGCGAAACCAGCGAATAACGCATGCCGGGCGTGCCCATGGAAATCCCGTCGGATACGGTGATCGTGTTGAAGGTGACGGCTTTGGCGCCCGCCCGATCCGCGCCTGCCGCCACCAGACGTGCAAGCTCATCGATGTGCATATTGCAGGGTGTCAGGTTGCTCCAGGTCGATGCGACACCCACCTGAGGCTTCTCGAAGTCGGCGTCGCCGAAGCCCACGGCACGCAGCATCGAGCGGCTCGGTGTCTGCTTCCATCCATCGACCACCAGCCGCGAATGACGGCGGGTGTCGACCGGGGTGGATTTCTTGGGCATGCCCGCAAGCTTACGCAATGCCATAGCGCTCGACCAAGTAGCGATAGACGCCTCGGAGTGCCTGGGCCTCGCCGCCGACGCCGCGGCCGGGCCGGTCCTTGGAGTTCCACGCGTAGAGGTCGATGTGCAGCCAGGGCGATTCGGTGACAAAGCGCTTCAAGAACAATGCGCCGAATATCGCACCTGCAAATGTCGAGGACGCGACGTTGTTCAAATCGGCGATTTTGCTGGCCAGTTCATCTTCATAACCCGCCCACAACGGCATGGGCCACAGCGGATCATGCTCGGCGGCGGCCACCCGCGCCAACTCCTGCACGACGCGCTCGTCGTTGCCGAACAGGGCCGGAAGCTCCGGCCCCAGCGCCACCCGCGCGGCGCCGGTCAGCGTCGCGAAGTCGATGATCAAGTCGGGACGTTCGACGTCGGCAAAAGCCAGAGCGTCGCATAAAACCAGCCGGCCTTCCGCATCCGTGTTGCCCACCTCGACAGTGAGACCTTTGCGTGTCGCAAGCACGTCGCCCGGCCGGTAAGCGTTGCCGCTGATGGCATTCTCCACTGCCGGCACCAACACGCGCAGCTGCGCACGGATCCTGGCGCTCATCAACAAGTGGCCAAGCGCCAGCGCGACCGCCGCGCCCCCCATGTCCTTTTTCATCAGCGCCATGCCTGAGCTCGGTTTGATATCCAAGCCGCCGCTGTCGAAACACACACCTTTCCCGACCAGCGTTACGCGTGGATAGGCGTCCCCGCCGCTGGGGACCCAACGCAATTCAACCAGGCGCGGCGCCTCGGTGCTGGCGCGGCCCACGGCGTGAATCGCCGGGAAGTTTGCGGACAGCAAATCCGGGCCGACCCATTCCTTGAATGCGGCCTGATGGCGATCCGCAACCTGGCGCGCGGCGGCGGCCAGTTGTGACGGACCGAAGTCGCCCGCCGGGGTGTTGATCCAGTCTCGCGCCATGCGCAGCGACTCCGCCGCATGGACGACGTACTCCATATCGGCATTCGCCGGCGGATCCAGGCTCGCAGTTTCGTTCTTCGAAGAGCGGTAGCGTTCGAAGCGATACGCGCCGTATGCGAAGCCCAACGCCAACTGAGTGGCTTCGGATGCAGCGAATTCCTGCGCGAGATGAAAACGGCGCGCCGGCAATCTTTCGACCAATCCCGCCGCATGCCAAAGGGACAACTCTCCCACGCGCTTGCCGAGCCCTGCTGCGGCGCAGGCAATGCCGCCGTCGGCAGCCGGCAACAACACCACCCGATGCTTGTCGGCCCTGAAGTTCTGCTCGATGAGCCATTGCCGCGCGAGCGGCGCCAAGCCGTGGCGCCAGGCATCGATTTCATCCTCGTACAACAACCACAAGGGAGTCGGGGAATTGCCGGCAAGATTCATGGAAAACGAGTCCTCACCACCACGCGTCGATGCCTGGAAAAACTGCACGGCGCTGAGCCTCGTTCGGATGGGTGCGAATCCGATAGCTTCGTGTGTTTCCGCGCATGCTATATTTTAACTCTACGCGGACTGCGGCGCAGTACTGTGTTTCACATCGTCACGATCGGATCAGGAGAGTTTGGATGCGTTTGTATTCGCAAAAGGACGTCGACAAGAAGGCTCTGCGCGGCGCGCGCATTGCTGTTCTCGGCTACGGCAGTCAGGGGCGCGCGCACGCGCTCAATCTGCGCGATAGCGGCTACGATGTGGTGGTGGGCGTGCGCAAGGGCCGTAGCTGGAGCCAGGCCAAGAAGGATGGGCTGCAGGTCGCGGAAGCCCCGGCCGCCGTCAAGGGCGCGCAATTGGTCGCCATGTTAGTCCCTGATCTGACTCAAAAGTCCCTGTATGCCGAGCTGCACAAGCGCATCGACAAGGGCGCCACGCTGCTGTTCGCGCACGGCTTCAATATTCATTTCAAGCAGATCAAACCGCGCAAGGATCTCGATGTCGTATTGATTGCGCCGAAAGGGCCGGGGGATCTCGTGAGACGCCAGTACCAGCAGGGCCGCGGCGTGCCCTGCCTCATGGCGGTTGCGCAAGATGCCTCCAAGCACGCCAAGCGTAAGGCGCTGGCTTACGCCGACGGCATCGGCGGAACGCGCGGCGGGGTTCTTGAAACCACATTCGGCGAAGAGACCGAAACAGACTTGTTCGGCGAGCAGGCCGTGCTTTGTGGCGGCGCGACGGAATTGGTCGTGAAGGGCTATGAGACGCTGGTGGAAGCCGGGTACCAGCCTGCGGTGGCCTACTATGAGTGCCTGCATGAGCTCAAATTGATCGTGGATCTGTTGCATGAAGGGGGCATCACGAAAATGCACCGTTTCATCAGCGAGACGGCGAAGTACGGCGACCTGACGCGCGGACCCCGCATCGTCAACAAGGCCACCAAGAAGGAAATGCGCAAGATCCTCACGGAAATTCAGCAAGGAAAGTTTGCGCGGCAATGGATCGCGGAAAACAAGGCGGGTCGGCGCAAATACTCGAAACTGCTGAAGGCGGATCTGACGCACCCCATCGAAAAGGTGGGTGCGCAACTGCGCGCGCGCATGCCCTGGCTGGAAGCCGGCTAAAAGCCGACGCGCATGACGGCGAGCACGTTATTCGACAAGGTTTGGTCCGCGCACGAAGTGGTCGCCGAATCGCCCGATACGCCCGCGGTTCTGTATATCGACCTGCATCTCATTCATGAAGTGACGACTCCGCAGGCGTTCGGCATGCTGCGGAAACACGGTCTGCCGGTCCGCCGCCCCGATCGGACGCTCGCGACCATGGATCATTCGACCCCCACCCAAAGCGCGCAGGTGTTTGGATCCGTGCCGATCAAGGTGGATGCCGCCGCCAGGCAAGTGCGC
>Ga0210392_10000917_pt1 | contig 16290 bp, 16 predicted proteins | sample IncBWC30OmetaG_FD_161057 | JGI IMG/M metagenome (GOLD analysis project Ga0210392, IMG submission 161057) | Forest soil microbial communities from Barre Woods Harvard Forest LTER site, Petersham, Massachusetts, United States - Inc-BW-C-30-O ...
CTGTCGGGGGTTTTCCCCCTTCGGGGATCTCGGGGCGAGTCACCCCCGCACCCGCTGAAGTGAATTCAGCGGGGCTCCACCCCTGAGTTTGGGGCCCCGGCCCCAAACCGGCGCTACAACGAGTCCTCGTCGATGAACAAGAACCGCGTCTTCTTTCCGCAAGAAGCGCTCGATCGCTGGCTCGTGAACGGTGAGGTCGAGCTCGCCCAAGGTCTGCTCACGATCAAGACCGAGAAGCGCCGCTATCGCTTGGTCGAGGCCGCGCGCGTCATGGCCGAGGTGAGCGGCCTGCCCGACCCGCACGAGGTCATGGGCAAGGTGAAGTCGGTCGGGTTCTTGAGTGAGCTGGGTGCTTCCCTGCTCGGTGAGTCGATGGTGATCGCGGACAACGCGTACGAGATCGTACCCGGCTGGCTCGGTTCGCCGGTTGGAACCTTCGCCGAGCACCGCGCCGAGCGCTTTGCACAGACCAGCATGCCCGCGCCGCGTCCGAGCCAGAGCTCGCTGCCGGGCAGCGACGAGGAGCTTTTGGCCTCGTTCTTGGTGCGGAATCTCTGAGCCCAGGCCATGGTCGACATCGCCACGATTGCCTTCTATCTCGGTGTCATCGCCTACTCGGCGGCGACGACGCTGTTCTTTTTGGACTTGGCGCGGAAGGACGGCGGCAACGTGCGCGCGCAGTGGGCTCCGCGCTTGCTCGCCATCGGCGGCGTGCTGCACGCGGTGCATGTCGTCACGGCCAGCATGCTGTCGCGCGTTTGCCCGATCGACTCGCTGCACTTCGCGCTCAGTTTCACGGCGCTGATAGCCGTTACCGCGTACCTCGCTCTCCGCGAGCGGCTGCGGCTGTTCGCGCTCGGCGCGTTCATCGCGCCCATCGCGCTCACGTTTCTGGTCGGCGCGCAGTTCGTTGGCCAAAGCAACCAAACGGTGCTGGGCGTGTCGCGCACGCTGCTCATGTTTCACATCGCCGCCAACGTCGGCGGAGTCGGCCTGTTTTTGATCGCGGGCGCCGCGGGTTCCGTGTATTTGGTGCAAGAGCGCAGGCTTCGCACCAAGAAGCGTGTCGCGCACTTGGGCTCGCGCTTGCCGCCGCTCGACGCGCTGGACCTCACTAGCCACCGCCTGCTCCTGGCGGGCTTTCCATTGCTGACCTTTGGTGTGGTGACCGGCGCCGTGTTCAGTCATCAGCTGACCAGTGGGGGCAGCGCCGTACTTTTGCGCTCGCTGCTCGGCTACGCGACCTGGTTGCTCCTGGCCGGAGTGCTCGTGCTGCGCAAGACGGCCGGCTTTCGCGGGCGTAAGGCGGCTTACGGTACGATCGCCGGCGTGTTGTGCATGCTGCTCGTCATGCTGCTGTACGCGGTGCGCTCCAATGGTGGAGGTAACCTGTGATCGTCGTCGTGGGGCTTTCGCACCGCACTGCGCCGATCGCCATTCGCGAAAAGCTGGTGCTCGACGCCGAAGGGCTGCCGGATTTCCTGCGCGCTCTGGTGCAGCGGCCGGAGGTCGGTGAAGCGTTGCTGGTGTCGACCTGCAACCGAGTCGAGCTCGTGGCGGCTGGCCGCGCGGGCTTCGACTCGGATCTGAATCTGGTGGCTAAGGCATGCGTCGAGGCGCTGTCTGAAAGCGCACCGGGCATCGCCCCGCACTTGTATGCGCACGTCGGGGGAGCCGCGGTGCGGCATTTGTTCCGCGTGGCCGCGTCGCTCGATTCCATGGTGCTCGGCGAGCCGCAGATCTTGGGTCAAGTGAAGGATGCGTACGAGCTCGCGCGCGCCACGGGTACCGTGGGCTCCGTCTTGCACCGCACCTTGCCGCGCGCGATTCGCGCTGCCAAGCGCGTGCGCACCGAGACCGCGATTGGCAGCGGTCAAGTGTCGGTGCCGAGCGTCGCGGTCGACCTCACGCGGCAAATCTTCGGTGATTTATCGGGCCGCGTTGCGCTGCTCGTGGGCTCGGGCGAAATGGCGGAGGCCGTCGCGCGGCTGCTCAAGGTCGCCGGCGCGTCGATCCTCGTCGTCGGTCGCACGCCGTCCAAGGCTGAAGATCTGGCGAACACGGTCGGCGGCAGCGCGCGGCCTTGGACTGCGTTGTTGCAGAGCATCGTCGATGCGGACGTCGTGGTCACGAGCACCAGCGCGCCGCACCACGTGGTCGACTACGAGATGGTGTCGGCCGCACGCAAGGCTCGCAAAGGGCGCAATCAGTTCTTCATCGATCTGGCCGTACCGCGCGACGTCGAGCCGCGTATCGAAGAGCTCGACGGCGAATTCTTGTACAACATCGACGACCTCTCGAAGGTCGTCTCCGAGACGTTGTCCTCGCGCTCTCGGGAAGCCGCATCGGCCGAGGCTATCGTTGGACGCGAAGCGGAGGGTTATGATCGCTGGGCTGACGCCGAACAAGCCACGCCCACGATTGTCGCCCTGCGCGCGCGCTTGAGCGCGGCGCTCGAAGAGGAGCTTTCTCGCAGCTTCCGCGGCAAGCTCAAACATCTCTCGCCCGACGACCGGGCGGCAGTCTCGAAAATGCTCGAATCTTCAGTGAATCGCATCCTTCATCAACCGACCCTTCGGCTCCGTCAGGCCGCGCTCGAACGCGCCTCCGACACGCTGTCGCTCGAGCAGCTCAGCACGGCCATCAGCGAGCTGTTTTCCTTCGACGCCGAAAGCGAAGCGTCGAGCTCGCCGGACAACGCCGCCGAGCCTTCAGAAAGCGAGCCTCCCGCGGCCGCGGGCGGCACCAGCTCAATCCCACCGCGAGCCCGCGTCGTGGCTTCTCGCCCTTGACCGTGTACCGGCTCTTCTTTCAAGGCGTGCTGCGTTGGCTGCCGACCGAATGGGTACACCATGTGGCGCTTTCGGGTCTGCGTGCCTTCATGTTCGTGTTCGGTGGGCTTTTGCGGCGCGTGCTGCGCACCTCGGACCCGAAGCTTGCGGTGCACGCGCTGGGCTTGGATTTTCCACATCCCATCGGCTTGGCCGCGGGCTTCGACAAGAACGCGACCGCCTACGAAGCCTTGGCCGCGCTCGGCTTCGGCTTCGTCGAGGTCGGCACGGTCACGGCCCAGCCGCAGCCAGGAAACCCGAAGCCACGCTTGTTTCGGCTGCCCGCCGATCGCGCCCTGATCAACCGCATGGGCTTCAACAATCTGGGCGCCGCGGTCGTCGCCACGCACCTGACCGGCAAGCGCAGCGTGCCGCTCGGCGTCAATATCGGCAAAACCAAAGTAGTCAGCGAGGAGCACGCCGCCTCTGACTACGTCGCGAGCACGCGGCTGCTCGGGCCGCTCGCCGACTACTTCGTCGTCAACGTGAGCTCGCCGAATACGCCCGGGTTGCGCAACCTGCAGGCCGCCTCGCTGCTTCGTCCGCTGCTCGCGGCAGTGAAGGCCGAGCTTGCCGGTGTGTCACCAAGGCGACCGCTGCTCGTCAAGATCGCTCCCGATCTGAATGACGCAGACATCGACGCCATCGCCGACCTCGCGCTCGAGCTTTCGCTGGACGGCATCATTGCTACCAATACGACCATCTCGCGCTCGGGTTTGAGTAGCCCGGCCGAGCTCGTCGAAGCGTGCGGCGCAGGCGGCCTATCCGGCGCGATCTTGAAAGGCCGTTCGCTCGAGGTTCTCGAGCGCCTGCACGCCCGAGTTGGAAAGCGGCTCACTCTCGTCTCCGTAGGTGGCCTCGAAACCGCCGAGGATGTGTGGGCGCGACTCCGCGCGGGTGCGTCGCTGGTTCAGCTTTATACGGGCTTCGTGTACGGCGGGCCGCTGCTGGTCTGGTCGCTCCAGCGGGGGTTACTGCGCTTGCTGAAAGCCTCGAACTTCGGTTCGCTGGAAGCGGTGATCGGTAGCGCTGCGAGCTTACCCGACTGAGTCGCGAACCCTCGGATCGTAAACCTCGGGCGTAATGCGCTGCCTGACAGTCGGCTTCGAGACCGCATGGGGGGTGTTGCCCGCAACGAGGCTGAAGCCAATGTAGGCAATTTCTTCCGACGGCATGCGCGTTGCAAAGGGCGCGCTGAGATGACGCGAACAAGCACCGCTCTTTTCGCAATTTCCGCGCTCGGTCTGGCGGCTTGCGGCGCACGCTCGGCCGACATGTTCTCGCGTGGGTCGACGGGCAGCGCTTCGGGAGGCAGCACGTCTTACTCTCCTGAGGCTGGCGCGGCCGGCACTGTCGACGATGTTTCGATCCAATCCGGCGGAGCTGCCAGCTCGTCGGGCGGCGCTTCGCCGGTAGCCCAAGCTGGTGCGACGGATGCCGCGGGCGCCCCGGATCTGCTGCCGCCGATCACGCTGCCGGTCTGCGTGCCTGCGCTCGAGCAATGCAACGGCGTGGACGACGACTGCGACGGTGTGGTCGACGAAGGCTGCCCAGTGGCGTTCTCGCGGAGCGACGCGGTTCAGCGAGAATCGTTGGGCGATAGCGATGACGGCTCTGATTTCGCAGAGACCTGCGCCGCCAACGAGGTGTTAGTTGGCCTCAAGGTTGGCGTCGGCGCGTGGATCGATCAAGTCACCGCGGTCTGCCAGAAGTATTCCTTGTCTACGAATACACAGACCGTCCCCTACCAATGCTCGTTCCCGTTGGGCACCCAGCGCGAGCTGGCCGCGTACCCGCCCACCACGACGAGCCCTCTTCAGGAGCTGACGTGTCGTGATGGGACGGTCATGGTCGGGGTGCACATTTCGCAGCAGAATACGGCGTTCGATCAATATACCGATCAGATCGTCGTCCCTCAGATCTGGCTCGACTGCGCCGCGCTGTTCTTGGACGTGACCGACGCACCCCCACAGCTACAGTGGCAAACCATCGAGCCCGCGGGTCCGGTCACGGGCAGCTTCGCGGCGACCGATGCCTGGTTCGAAAGTGACACGCTCGACACGACTCAAGTGCTCGTCGGTTTCCACGGCGCCACCAGCACCTGGGTCGACCGCGTGGGTCTGACCGCCAGCTCGCTGTCGGTGGTGCTGAAGCCGGAGTGAGCCAGAATCTGGCTTGATCCGCGCGCAGCGCTAGCCAAGACCCGGGTCTCATGACAAACAGTCGGCCTGCGCGAGCAGGCGGCGCCCATCATGAGCAGTAACGAGTACCTGGACCGCGGTGTGTCTCCAACGAAGGACGACGTGCATCGGGCGATCGCCAAGCATTCGGCCGGCGAAGTGCCGGGCGCCTTCTGCAAGGTGATCGCCGACCCTGCGGGCGACCCGAAGATGGTCGCGGTGATGCACGCCGACGGGGCCGGCACCAAGTCGTCCGTTGCCTATCTGCTGTACGCCGAGACCGGCGATCCGAGCGCGTTCCGGGGCATCGCTCAGGATTCGCTGGTGATGAACACCGACGACCTGCTGTGTGTCGGCGCGACCAGCGGGTTCTTGCTGAGCAACACCATCGGTCGCAACGCTCACCGCGTGAAGGGCGACGTGATCTCGGCTTTGATCGACGGCTACGAGTCCTGCGCGGCCATGCTACGCGGCTACGGCGTCGAGATGACGTTGACCGGTGGCGAGACCGCTGACGTGGGCGACCTGGTGCGCACCGTGATCGCGGATTCAACGGTGTTTGCCCGGGTTCCACGCGCAGACGTGCGCGATTTTTCGCGCGTCGAGCCGGGGGATCTGATCGTCGGTTTGTCGTCGACCGGCAAGGCCGACTACGAGTCCGAAGAGAATTCGGGCATTGGCTCGAACGGCCTGACGCTGGCGCGTCACGCGCTGCTGGCGCACTCCTACGCCGAGCGTTTTCCGGAGAGTTTCTCGGAGACCATCCCGGCAGACAAAGTGTACTGCGGGCGGTTCCAGTTGCAGGACACCCTGCCCGGCACCCAGCATACGGTGGCTTGGGGGTTGCTCTCGCCAACACGCACGTATTTGCCGATCGCGCGCGCCTTGCTCTCGGCCGAGCTCGCGCCACAAGTGACCGGCATCTTGCACTGCAGTGGCGGCGGGCAGGCCAAGTGCCGCGGCTTCGGGCGCGGCCTTCACTATCTCAAGGACTCGCTGTTCCCTACGCCGCCTTTGTTCCAAGCCATTCAAGACTCGGGCATCGAGCAGAAGCAGATGTACCAGGTGTTCAACATGGGGCACCGCTTGGAGCTGTACGTGCGCCCGGCTGCTGCGGCGGCCGTCGTCGAAATTGCGGCGCGCTTCGGCGTGGCCGCGAAAATCGTCGGGCGGATCGAGGCAAATGCCGGCACGGGCGCGAATCGCGTGACGATCGCCGTAAACGGGCAAAGCTACGAATACGCCTGAGCCGCTCAGCTTGGCTCGGTTGCATCCATGACTCGCACTCGCTTCACCTACGCCACAAGGAAGAGCCCGCTCGCGCTCGCGCAGTGCCGCGCGTTCGTCGCGGTGCTCCGAGAAGCTCACCCTGATCTCAGCTTCGAAGAGCTGCAGGTCGTGACCACGGGCGACCGCGTGCAGGATCGCGCGCTCAGTGAAGTCGGCGGCAAGGGTCTGTTCATCAAAGAGATCGAAGAGGCGCTGCTCGAGCGTCGCGCAGATTTTGCCGTGCACTCGTCGAAGGACGTGCCGCCCGATCTCGCCGAATCGCTGCTCGTGGATTGTTTTCCAGAGCGCGTGGATGCGCGCGACGTGCTCGTGACGCGCTCGGGCGTGGACTTTGACGCGCTGCCTCTGGGCTCGAGCATCGGCACGTCGTCGTTGCGACGGCGCATTCAGCTGAGCGTTCTGCGTCCGGATCTGACCTTCGCGGTGCTACGCGGCAACGTCGACACGCGCATCCGCAAATGCCGTGAGGGCGTCGTGGAAGCGATTGTGCTGGCACGCGCGGGCATGCTGCGCCTGGGCATCGAGGGTGAGGCCAGCGAGGTGCTGTCCGCCGAACGCTCGCTGCCTGCAGTCGGGCAGGGCGCTCTGGCGGTCGAACAGCGCGCGGACGACGCCGAGGTGCGCGCGCTGCTCGCGCCCGCGTCGCACCCGGAAACGAAAATTGCGGTCCTAGCCGAGCGCGGCGTGATGCGCGCGGTCGAAGGCAACTGCCAAACGCCGGTCGCCGCGTACGCCGTCCGCGAGGGCGCCCAAATTTGGCTGCGCGCATTGCTTGCCGAGCCAGACGGCTCGAACCTGCGCCAAGACGAGCTGCGCGCGCCTTGGCCCGTGGATGACTCCGAAGCCAGCTCGCTAGGTGAACAGCTAGGTCGTTCGCTGCGCGCTCGCGGCTAATTTCCAGGCACCTTACGCAGCGAAGGGACGAAGTCGAAGAGCTGGGGGGAACTCCACCCTCTCGTCTTTTTTGGGGGTCGCCTCGAAGGTTCCGCGTGTGCGCCAGTGCGATGCGGCGATTTGCTCGAAAAATTAGGCCGCGCGATGAAGGCGTGGGGTTAGCCCTCGAAGCTCTTTTCAGCCGAGCGGCCCATGGTATGGTCCGCGCCATGTTCTTCAGGAACCTCATCAAGCTCTCCCTGCTGAGTGTGCTCGTCATTCCGAGTGCTCTGTCCTTCTCTGCTTGCGGTCCAAGCAATGAAGCCAAGCACGCAAACATCAAGCCGGGCGAGATGCCGGCTGGCGCGGAGTGGCAGGGCGTCTATTACAGCCCGGTCTACGGCTACCTGCATGTCTTGGCCGACGGCAAGACCGTGCAGGGCGCTTGGCGCACCGGTGGTGGTGATGCGTTCGGCGAGCTTCAAGGCGAGGTCGACGGCAACGTGATGAAGTACACTTGGTCGCAGCACAAGATCGGCATGGTCGGTGCGGAGGCCAACAGCAACGGCCACGGTTACTTCGTGTACAGCATCCCCAAAGAGGGAGAAGCGCACAAGATCAGCGGCGAGTGGGGCCTGGGCGACAGCGACGCGGGCAACCCGTGGGAAGCGGTCAAGCAGACCAACATGCAGCCGAACTTGGACTCGGTGAAGCCGGACGAGATCGAGGGCAAAGTGAACGCCGGCGGTTGGGACGACGAAGACAAGGGCGGCAAAGGCGGCTCCAAGAAGAAGTCCGATGACGGCGACGCGCCGTCGGCTCCGTGATCCCGTGCCAGGCGACGCAGCAAAAGGGCTCCAGTTCAAGGAGCCCCCGATTTTCGAACGCGGCTCACCAGGCCGGAGCGGCGTGTCGTTGGGCGCGCTGGATGTACCTGCAATCGATCTGAACGCAGCGTTGGCGGGCCTGCAGCGCGCCAAACCCGCGGCTTTGCCCGAGGTCAGCGAGCCCGAAGCGATTCGTCACTTCGTGCGCTTGAGCCAGTGGAACTTCAGCATCGACACGCAGTTTTATCCGCTCGGGTCGTGCACCATGAAGCACAACCCTAAGGTCAACGAGTGGGCCGCGCGCCTCGACGGCTTTGCGAACTTGCACCCGCTGACTCCGCCGCACCTCGCGCAAGGCGCGCTCGAAGTCATGGTGCGTTTGCAAGCGCTGCTGGCCGAGATCGTCGGTATGGACGGCGTGAGCTTGCAGCCCGCGGCTGGCGCGCAAGGCGAGCTCACGGGTCTGATGATGATCCGCGCGTATCACCAGAGCCAAGGTCGCTCGCCGCGCAAGGTGCTGATCCCGGACAGCGCGCACGGCACGAACCCTGCGAGCTGCGCGTTGAACGGCTTCGAAGCAGTGCCGTTCGCGTCGGGGCCGCAAGGCATCGTGGAGCCGGAAACGCTGGCCCGCGCGCTGGAAGCCGCCGGCAGTGATGTCGCCGGCTTGATGATGACCAACCCGAACACCATCGGCCTGTACGAAAGCGCGATGCCCAAGCTCGCGCAGCTCGTGCACGAAAAGGGCGGTCAAGTGTACGGCGACGGCGCCAACATGAACGCCGTGCTCGGCCGCGCGCGCCCCGGCGACGCGGGCGTGGACATCATGCAGTACAACCTGCACAAGACTTTCACCACGCCGCATGGCGGCGGTGGCCCGGGCTCGGGTCCGGTCGCGTTCAAGCGGCATTTAGAGCCGTTTCAGCCTACGCCGGTCGTGCGCCGCTTCGAGGATCAATTCATCATCGACGCCGAACGGCCGCTCAGCGTGGGCCGCGTGCGCTCGTTCTTGGGCAACTTCGGGATGATGGTGCGCGCGTACACGTACATCCGCGAGCTCGGCGCCGAAGGGCTGCGCAGCGTGAGTGATTTGGCCGTGCTCAACGCGAACTACGTGGCTGCCGCGCTGCGCGGCGTTCTGCCGCTCGCGTTCGAAACACCCATGCTGCACGAAGCCGTGTTCACCGACAAAGCGCTGGAAGCGAAAACCGGTGTCAAAACGTTGGACGTGGCCAAGCGCCTGATCGACTACGGCTACCACCCGCCGACCGTGTACTTCCCGCTCGTGGTGCGCGGCGCGCTGATGGTCGAACCGACGGAAACCGAGACCAAGCAGACCATCGACTCCTTCGTCGAAGCGCTGAAAGCGATCGTGAAGGAAGCCGAAGACTCGCCGGAGCTCGTCAAAGGTGCGCCGCACCTGACGCGCCTCGGGCGGCTCGACGAAGCACGCGCGGCGCGTAAGCCTCGTTTGCGCTGGTCGCCCGTCTCGTCCGAGAGCCCCGAAGGGATCTGAAGAGCTTGGCGAAGCGCGCGGATCACTCCGTGATCGCGCGCAGCGTCGATCTGTCGCTAGCTGAGTTGCTCCGGGTTCAGCGCCGGAGCCACGGCTCGGCGCGCTTGCTCGAGAACCTCGGTGACGGGTTTTTGTATCAAAAGAACCCGTTTTTCCGACGCATACGCGACGCGGCGCTGAAGCGGTCGATCGGCTTTACGCTCCGCGATCCCGGGGACTACTTCGCGTTTCCACTGGTCGCATTGGATACCGTGCTGCGCACGCGCAAAGTGCCGTATCGCGCGAACTACTCGGCGCTGTCGGCCTTCGAGCGCGCGCGGCCTGGGTTTTTCACGCTCGCCGACTTGCGACTCAATCGGCCGCAGCCGAACTACGTGCTGCACGAGTCGGCACACGCGGTGGCGTTCCATGAGTTATTTGGGCGTCCGCGGGACGTCGCGGAAGCGCTCAGCGACCCGGCACTGCTCGTGCGCGTCGTGCTCGGCGAAGCATACGCGATGACGACCGAGTACTTCGCCGCTTGCGCGGTGTCTGGGCCACTGCACGACTGGTTCTTCTCGATCAATTCCTATCGGCATCGCACGCCGGCGAAGAAGGCCGTCGGTGAATTCGTCGAGGAGCTCGGGCTGCCGCACCTGGTTTGGCTCGCGCTCGTGGCGTTCTTGGAGAACAATTTTTTCGTCGAGAGCTTTTCGCGCGCTACGCTCGAACGTGCGCTCGAGCTGTCCCCGCTCGGTACATCGGCCCAGCTCTCGAGCCCGGACAAAACCCGGTTGTGCCGCGCTTTATCGCAACTCATGGTGATGGATCCGGAGTTCCGCGAAGACACCGCGCGGCTGTTTTTGACCCTACACGGCTATGGCCGAAATATCCGACGTGTGCTCGGCGCCGACCCGCTCGAGCTGATTGCCGCAGACGCGAGCCTCGCGCCGAAGCTCGGCATACTGGTTCGAATTTTGAGCCGCTGAGACAGGAGCTAGGGCGTCAGTCGGCGTGCTCGGCGAGACCCAAAACCATCAGCTAGACCTGCGTTCGCACATTTCGCGACCGATCAGCCTTTCCGGCGTGCGGGCTTCGTCCAAGTCGACAAGGTTTGGCCGAGCGCCACCGGGCAAAGGGCACACGGCTCCGAGGCGGCGCCGCGTAAGACCAAAAGATGGTCGCCGCGCGCTTCGTGCGCTATTACGCGCGTTCGCGGAGTTGATGGATCGTGCATAGGAGAGTGATCGCTGTTGTCCTGCTCGCGGCCACTCATGCTGCGGCCGAACCTCGCAACCGCGCGTTGGAGCTACGCTGGCAGGCGCCAGAATCCTGCCCAACTGAAGCGGAAGTCATCAAGAAGGTCGAACGGCAGCTGGGCCGCCCGCTCGACTCCGCGCCCAGCGCAGTCGCGGCGAACGCTGTAGTTTCCCGGGCGACAGACGGACATTTTCAGGTCCAGCTCCAGACGGTCGTGCGCGGTCAGGCGCGTGACCGCGCGCTCGGCGGGAGCTCGTGTGAGGCGCTCGGAGATGCCGTCGCGTTGGTGCTGGCATTTCTGATCGATCCCGACACGGCGGCTGCGCATGCCGCGGGCGCGGTCGAGGCGCCGACTCGCGCTGGGTCTACGGAGTCGACGGCGGGAGCCCCAGTCGCTCCTTCGGAGGCGATAGCCCCCGTCCAGGTGATCGCGCCCGTTGCGAGCAGCACGTCGCTGGCGCAGCCGGAATCCCGCAGGACATCGCTGCCCAAAACCCCGCTGACACCTTCGGCCATGCCCCCGGCGACCTCCGAGAGCGCCCCGTCGAGGCGACCACCGTGGCTTGCCCGCGCCCTCGTGGGAGTCGATTCCGGGGTGTTGCCGTCGGCGACGAGTTTTGGAGGGATCGCGCTGGGCCGAGCGTTGGGAGCGCTCTCGCTGGAAGTCTCGGGCTTGGGGTTCGCACCGCGCGAGCGCGTGATTTCGAGCACGCCGGTGTCTCGCGGCGGGAAATTCCAGCTCTGGGAGCTGGGTGCGGCGGCTGGGTATCGTCTGCTCTCTCGCAGCGTGGAGCTCGCCCCATTCCTCGGTGTGGAGAGCGGAACCGTACACGGCTCAGGGTTCGGCGTCGCTCAGCCCAAACAAGCCCGGGGCCTGTGGCTCGCCGCGACCGCTACGCTGCGAGCGCGCTACCGCCTGCTTCCCTGGTTGGGAGTGGCGGCGGACGTCGGCGCGGCGTTGCCGCTAACCCGCCCGGAGTATGAGCTCGATAACGTCGGGACCGTGTATCAGTCGAATTTCATTACGTTTCGTGGGGCGACAGGGCTGGAGGCCTATTTTTGATCGCGCTTTTGTTAATAGTTTTTGGCGCGTGTCGGCACTAGGCCTCGATGATGATTTCGCCCGAGCTCGGCCTCGAGCTGTCGAGCGCTCAGGGCGAGCAGGGCGAAGCCAGCAGCGTCGAACAGGAGCCGCGCGATTTCCCCTCGGTCTACCAGGCGCACTTCGATTTCGTGTGGCGCAGTCTACGCCGGCTCGGTGTGCCGGAGAGCGCGGTCGACGACGCACACCAGGAAGTGTTTCTCGTCGCCTACCGGCGGCTACCTGAATTCCACGGGCAGTCGAAACTGAAGACCTGGCTCTTTGGCATCGCCTTCAACGTGGTGCGTCACCAGCGCCGCTCCTTGCAGCGTGACCAATTAGGCGAGCCGCTCTCCGAAACGATCCCCGCGCAGCAACCAGGCCCTTTGGAGGTGGCGGCGAGCTCGGAGGCCAGAGTCATGCTGGAGGCCTTTCTCGCCGACCTCGATCCGGACAAGCGCGCGGTGTTCATTCTCTCCGAGCTCGAGCAAATGACAGCGGCAGAGGTCGCGGAGGCTACTCAAACCAACTTACGCACGGTGTACTCGCGGCTGCGGGCGGCGCGGCAGGAATTCGAACGAGTGGTAGCGCGGCATCGTGCACGTGATGCGTGGAGGATTCATGCCCGAGCTCAGTGAGGAAGCCCAAGCAATGTTGAACGCTGTGCGCAGCGCCCACGATCCAACGGATCGCGACCGCAAGCGCCTAACCGGAGCGATGGTCGCGCAGCTCGGGGCCGCTGCCGTGATCTCGTCATCTGCGACACTCGCAGCCGCTGGCAGCGCGACTGCGAGCGGTGGCGCTGCAGCGGCAGCGGCAGGCAGCGTGGCCGGCGCGGTGAAGGTCGTCGCGGCGGTTGCTCTGCTCAGTTTCGCCGCCGGAACGCTGGCTTTGCGGACCACGCGCCCGCGGCATTCGCCTCTGCCGCAGCGTGTCGCGTTGAGCACGTCGGGGAAATCAGCATCGGTGAGCCTGCCCGCGGCGCACCCTGGGACGCTCTTGCCCTCTGTTAGCAGTATCGCACCGATGGTGAGCACGGCGCCTTCAGTTGCGCTGCTGGCTCCCGCGCGCACGCGAGCGCCAGCGCAAGCGCAAGCGAAGCCGCTGACCGACCCAACACCCAAGAGCGACGCCTTGACCAAGCAAGTTCAAGTGCTGGCTGCTGCGCGCAGCGAGCTGCGTCAAGGTCGAGCTGAGCTGGCGCTCGCCGCATTGGACAGCCACAGCGAGCTATTTGAACAAGGCGCGCTGCGAGAAGAGTATCTCGCGGCGCGCGTGCTCGCGTTGCGGGCGCTAGGTCGTGTTCCAGACGCGCAGGCTGCCGCGGCGCGGTTTGCAGAAGAGATGCCGCGCTCTGCGCTTGCGTCCAAAGTCGGCGCAGTGCCGACGGAGCAAGTCGAGAAATGATGGTCGATTGCTTCATCCGCGAGGCCGCTGACTGGCACTCATCAGTATCGAGCTCAGCAGTCGTGGCAGCACGAGCCAGTGGGCGCGCTGCATAGCCGAGCTCGGGGCGAGTCACCTCGAAAGGAATCATGTCGTGAAGATAAGTAAACTCGGTTCTCCCACGTTGGTCGCGATGGGCACGCTGCTCTTTCTCCCGCTGCTCACCACCCAAACGGGTTGCGGCAGCACTGGTGAGGTGTCAATCGGCACCGAACCACTAGCGTCTGGGATCGGTGAGGGCGGAGAGTCTGGGTCTGGCAGTGGCGCGGGCTACGGATCTGGTAGTGGATCCGGATCCGGTTCGGGAGTTGGTAGCGGTTCGGGTTCGGGAGTTGGTAGCGGTTCGGGTTCGGGAGTTGGTAGCGGTTCGGGTTCGGGAGTTGGTAGCGGTTCGGGTTCGGGAGTTGGTAGCGGCTCTGGTTCCGGTTCAGGCTCGGGTAGCGGCTCTGGCTCCGGTTCGGGCTCAGGTAGCGGTTCTGGTTCGGGAGCTGGTGGCGCGTCGGCTTCGGCAACATGAGCTGAACGGAGGCGGCGGGGTGCGGCGCTCGAAGTCGATGAGCGCTGCACCCCGCGCCAAGCTTGGAAGAACAAAAAGTCCATGGATAGATCGAAGTGCGTCGTGCTGGTTCCCGTTGGTGCTCACATCGAGTCCGAGTGCTCACTCGCTCTGTCCGCTCTGGAAGCACGCGGCTACGCCGTGCGCCGTGTTTCCGGCTACGCCGCGATTGATCAGGGCCGCAGCCAAATGGCGAGCGACGCCCTTCGCGACGGTTTCGACGAGCTCTTGTGGATCGACTCGGACATCGGCTTCGACCCAGACGACGTCGATCGCCTGCGTAGTCACGAGCTGCCTTTGGTGTGTGGCATCTACCCGAAGAAGGGGATTCGTGCGCTTGCGGCGCACTTGCTTCCAGAGACGGAGCACGTGCTGTTCGGAGCGGGCGGCGGGTTACTGGAGATCAAGTACGCGGCGACCGGGTTTCTATTGAGCCATCGTCGCGTGTATCAGGCGATGCGAGAGCAGTGCGCGCTGCCAGTCTGCAACGAGCGCTTCGGGCAACCGGTGGTACCGTATTTTCTGCCCATGCTCGTACCCGATGGCTCGGGGCACTGGTACCTCGGTGAGGACTTTGCCTTCTCGGAGCGCGCGCGGCGCTGCGGTTTCGTGGTCATGGCTGACACGCGCATCCGCCTCAATCACATCGGCAAGTGCAGCTACAGCTGGGAAGACGCCGGTAGCGAGCGCCCCCGCTTCGGAACCTACGATTTTCAGGTAGACCGCGGTAGGCAGTGAGCGATGCACGCGCGCATCACCTTCGAAACTTGTCCGCTTTGCGCGGGGGACGAGGCAACCGAGGTCGCAATTGCCGACTGCTCCCGCCACCCGCTGTACAAGCCCCTGCTCCCGGCCAGCATGCGCTGGCTGCGATGCGACCGTTGCCAGCACATTTTCGTGGATGGTTACTTCTCGGAAGAGGCTCTGGCTGTGCTCTTCTCGGACACTCAACCGATGCAGGTGCCCGGACACGAAGTCGGGCAGGCGCGCCTGACTTGGTCCAAAGTGATCGCCGAGGTCGCGCGCTTCCAAACTGGCCTGGGTGGACGCTGGCTCGACGTCGGATTTGGCAGCGGGGCGTTGCTCACGACAGCCGCAGAGTTCGGCTACGAAACCGTGGGCCTGGATCTGCGCGCCGATAGCGTGGAGCGAATGCAGCGCTTCGGCTATGAAGCGTTCGGCTGCGATCTCTCGCAGTATCAGCCCTCAGCTCCGTTCGACGTCGTCTCGTTCGCGGACGTGCTCGAGCACATGCCCGATCCGCTCGCCGCACTCGGTCGAGCGCACGAAATCATGAAGCCAAGCGGCTTGCTCTTCGCCTCCATGCCCAACTTCGACGCGTTCGTGTGGAAGGTGCTCGACGCGCGCGGAGAGAACCCGTACTGGGCGGAAATCGAGCATTTGCACAACTTTGGCCGCGCGCGCCTGTACGCGCTCCTGCGCCAAGCGGGCTTCGAGCCTTGCTGCTACGGGGTCAGTGAGCGTTACGTCGCGTGCATGGAGGTCATCGCGCGCTGGCGCGCGCCAGCATAGCGTTCCGTGTCGACGACCTGCCGTCTCACTCTCGCGTGTAGTAGTCAAAGGACCGTTTCGAGTGACGGCGAGTTGGCCGTTAGAAATGCTCGTCACGAAGCGGTGCTGAAAAGTGGCCGTGCTGGTAGCCGGATCATTCGCGTCAGCCGGGCATTCCACGAGGCCGGCTTGCGTCGTCTGGGCCGCCGGAGCTGGCCCGAAATCCGTGGCGTCTTCGGAGATGTCCTTCAAGTGATCCTCATAGCGAGCTTGACAGCCGGGGGGGCTGCAGATGCCCGCAGCGCGCCGAAGCTCGGCGCGCTGGTTCGAATATTGAGCCACTGAGTCAGGAGCTGGTACGTCAGTTGGCGTGCTCGGCGAGACCCAAAACCATCAAATAGACTTGCGTGCTCGGCCGCCGGCAGCTCCGTAGGGGCACAAGCGCGTGATTCGGATCAGACGACCGGTTGTGCGCGATTTTCCGAACCGGTATAGGGTCCGCCTAACGCACACGGCAATGCAAATCCAAGCAACGCTGAGACGCTCGACCCGTTGGGTGTGGAGCACAATCGAACGAGCGGTCAGGGCGCAACGCGGCGCACTGGCGGTCGCTTGCGTGGTGCTTATGAGCCTAGCCTTTCGGCTGCACGTCTCGAGCGTGTGTTCGCTTTGGCTGGACGAAGTGTCCACGCATCTCGATGCGCTGAAGTCATGGCCTAGTGTCCTTCATGGGCCGTCGCCACAGCATCCGCCGCTAATGTATGTGCTGGTGAAGATCGCGATTCGCTTCCTCGGTACCAGCGAAACGGGCGTGCGTTCGGTGTCGATCTTCTTCGGCTGCCTCCTCCTCCTCGCAGTGTACGAGCTTTGCCTGCAGCTCGGGCTTACGCTGTGGCGCTCGGTGATCGTCGTTTCGACGCTGGCGATGAGCCCGTTCTT
>Ga0210392_10000918_pt1 | contig 16278 bp, 37 predicted proteins | sample IncBWC30OmetaG_FD_161057 | JGI IMG/M metagenome (GOLD analysis project Ga0210392, IMG submission 161057) | Forest soil microbial communities from Barre Woods Harvard Forest LTER site, Petersham, Massachusetts, United States - Inc-BW-C-30-O ...
GCCGGTAGGCTGGATGTCCTGGAGGCCCGCGCAGCATGAGTCGCATGGGTCAGGCCCCTGGCTGGTGGCTGACGCTGCCCGCCATGCGCCGGTCAGACCTGCTGGACCTGCTGGATGCCGTGGAGCGTGCCGGCGTGGCCAAGAATGACCGGACCGCCGTGGAAACCATCTGGCAGGCGCGCCGGATCGCCAGGGCGCGGCTGCGGCTGGTCCAGGAAATGGTTGAGCGGGAACGCCTCGAGCGGGACGACGCGGCATGACCGCAGCATCGGGGTCCTGGCCGGCCTCCGGCTGCGCTCCAGGGCTTCCAGGTCCTGGCCGGCCATACCTGGACCTGGACGGCTCCAGCCGGCCTCCAGGCGCTGCCAGGACCCGGCCATGATCTGGAAGGCAAGCCGGCCCGAAGCCTTCATCTTCCAGGTCGTGGGCGACGGCCATTGCGTTGCCTTTGTCCGTCAGGCATCCGGCGCGCCCCACACGTCAGGCTGGCGGCGTGGCCAGAAGGTCAGGACCATGGACGCCGCGCAGGCGGCAGGTCTGGCCATTGCGACCTTCAATGACGCGGACGACCGCTACGGCAACCACACCGACGGCAGGTCACACACGGCAATCCTGATCGCGCGGCATAGCGATGGCTTGCTGGTCTACGACCAGTGGCTGGGGCATCCTGTCCAGCAGAGGGTGATCCGCTACCGTGCCGGCCAGGGCGTGGCAGCCAATGATGGCGATGCGTATCATGTCATCGTCACTGCCGACCCCGCCCCCACCGCCTAGACCGCCGTTCGATCCTGCCCGCTGGGCGATGGTCCTGCTGGCAATCCTGATCATCGTGCCGTCATTGGTGGCTGGCGTGACGGCAATCCGCTGCGCGATCTGGATCATTCCCGAATGCCTGGATCGGCCATGGCCGGCGCTGTTCCGCGATTTCCTGGCAGAGACCATCCCCGTCCTGGTCGCGATCGTCATGGGCCAGCCGCGCCAACCGCCGCCGCATGCATGAAAAAGGGGGCAGGATTGCTCCCGCCCCCTGGCAGTCAGTCAGTTGTGCAGAAGGTCATGGCGCTTCATCACTGCCTCCCATGACGATGCCGGCATCCAGCAGCATGCGCAGCAAGGGTGCAGCCGTTGTAAGCGGTAGCGTGACATCCAGGCGCAGCCGCGCATTGCCTTCCGCATTGACGCTGAACGCCAGGACATCACCAGCCGCCGTCAGCGTGCGGGCCGGCGCGGCTTGCGCTGCCCGGACGGCCCGCAGCTTGGCGTCAGACATGACGGCCGGCAACTGGACCTGCGAAAGATCGCGCGGGATCAGGTCTGACTCCTTCAAGCCGAGTGCCTTGGCGACCTTGGGGCGGAATTTATCCGTGATCGACGAGCGGCAGTTTACCCAGGCATAGGCACGCGTGCTTTTGACGTCTTCACCAATGGCGCGGTGCAGGTCTGAGATTTTCCACTTGCGTCTTTCCAGTTCATCACGAATCAGCTTGGCAACATGACCAAGCTGGGCAATCTGGGCCGGGGTGGGTGCGGACATGATTTAAGCCACTTTCCTATCTGAAACGACGGTGAGCTTGACGCGGCTGCGGCTGATGCGCGGCGGTTCAACCTCCGCGACGAGATGATACCAGCAGTCGATGTAGGCAGCGGTTGGCGTCTTGATGCCTGCCTGATGCCGTCCGCCTGACTTGGCTTCCCAGCACCAGCCAGACATCAGGCGCGGCTCGCCGTCCTTCCGGCCTTCGTTCCATGATGCTGTCATGGACGAGTCGATGTAAAAGATTCGGGCCACCTTTTCGACGGCCTCCACCATGTCGTTCTTAATCCACATAACCGTTGAACCCCTTAAAGTTGAAATCAGGCAACCTGCCGGAACGGCACGACGTTGCCTTGCTGCTTGATGCCGGCAACCTGGAAGGCTGAAGGCATACCGTCGAGCAACTTGTCAGACCACTTGCGCGCGATCTCCAGCCGCGCTGCAAGGTATTTCGAGTCGTTGTAGCGACCGGCAACATTCGACTTGGTTTTATGCGCCAGCATCACTTCGATGATCATCTCTGCGCCAGGGTCCTCCGTGTTCTGCAGCGTCGAGAATGTTCCACGCCAACCGTGGAGAGTATGCTTGCCGTCAAGCCCGATGACCGGCAGGACGCGAGTCATCATGTCGTTGAGCGACGTGCGGTTCATAACCGGAAAAACCCTTTCCGATTTGATGCCTTGAACGTCCGCCAGGGCGCGAGCAGCCTGGAAGACTTGCGCAGCCTGGATGGTCAGCGGGATCACATGGTCTTCCTTGTGTCCGCGCCGGCCCTTCATCCGTTCGCCCGGTATGGTCCAGGTCTTCATTGCATCGTCAAGCTCGCTCCAGGTCGCGTCCACCGCTTCCATCTTGCGAACCGCTGTTAAGGCAATCAGCCGGTGCGCGAGCTTCAGGAAGGGGCTTGCAGTCGCGGCCTCCATGGCTTGCAGGATTTGCCTTGCTTCCTCGATGGTCCCGACGCGCGGCTGCTTCTGTTCCCGCACGTCGCCGCGCTTCCGTTGCGGCAGCCAACGACCGATGGTCCTGACGATGTTCTCGGCAACGAACTTGTGGTCGCGTGCGTAGTCGAACAGGCATTGCAAATGCTGCCTGACATGGACCGCCTGGGCATGCTGGCCGAGTTCCTTTTCGAGCCGGTCAATGACGGTCTGGATGTCCTGCGCCGTGACCAGATCAACCGGCAAGGTCCCGAGCTTCGGCAAGACATGCTTTGCCAGCCGGCGTTCGACCTGGACGGCATAGCCTGCTGACCATCCGCCAAGCCTGCTGCCCCATGACAGCCAGTCAGTTGCAACCTGATCCACCGTGTTGCCCTGCTTGGCCAGCGCGGCTGCCTTCTGGACCCGCTGCGCCAGGACAGGATCAACGCCCGCGCTGACCTTGGCACGGATGTCCAGCCGTGCGGTCCTGGCTTCGCTTGGCGTCATCTCGGGATAGTAGCCGAGCACCGCCATGCGGAATTGCCGGTGGAAGAAATAGCCGACGCGCCATGACTTGGTGCCAGCCTTGCTCGTGTTCAGGAACAGTCCGCCGCAGTAGTCATTGAAGGACACTCTGGACGGTGCCTTGGCATTCCTGGCACGCAGGTTCACGTCTGATCCCTTGCTCATTGGACGGTCCTCCTGATGCATTTTTCGCACTGCGCCGGGAATTCGCAATGCAGAATGTGCAGCACTTCCGCATGCGTGATGACCGGCAACCGCAGGACAGGGGCCGGCAATTCGTTCAGCAAGGCGAGCGCAGAAAGGGCCTTGCGTTCCATGCTGGAAACTGATCGAATGGTGGTCTTCATTTGTCGTATCCTTGGTGGGTGTGAGAAATGAAAGAACGGCGCGCCCTGGCCGGGGTCGCGCCGTTCGTGTTTTGGTCAGGTTAGTCAGTCTGGATTCAGCCTTCCTCCCCATAGGCTGTCGGCTTCTGACCGGGCAGGACGAACTGGTAGACCAGGACATCCGACCGGTCGGCCTTGTCGGCGTAGCACTCGTAGCCGAACCGATCCGCCATCAGGTTCAGGAAGTGGGCGTTCGGCATGGTCTTCGATCCGGCTGCTGCCATCATCTCGGGCCGGGTCGCACCATGCTTCCTGACGAGCACCTTAATCATGGCAGCCTGGAAGGACCCCTCGCGGGGTGCCGGCTTGCCGTTGACCTTGGCAGCCGTTGCCGGCTTGGCAGCCTTGGCAGCCTTGGCAGCAGCCGCCTTCTCGTCAGCGATTGCCTGAAGGGCCGCGCCGAGCTTCTCGGTGTTGCCGTTCTCGCCGCGCGCCTTGGCAGCCGCAACCGCCTTGGCAGCCTGGACGCGACCGCGAGCGCCGGTCAGGACCTTGGCAACCTTCCTGGACGGCATGTCGACCGCTGCCGGCTTGGCCGGCTTGGCATCCGGCAGGCTGGCATTCCGCACCCAGCTATCCTGCGGGCTGGTGTAGGAACCCCGCTTGCCTTCAGCCTTCAGCCGCTCGACCTTGGCAGCCTGCAAGGCATCGTATTCGGCCTTGGTGATTTCGACGGCAGGAAAGGTTGCCGGCGGCAGGGCCTTGGCAGACCTGAAGCCGATGCCGCCCTTGCCGGTCAGTTGGGCCGACTGGTAGGCACGGCCCGAAGCCGTTGCCCGAAACGCGGTGATCTTGCCGTCTGTAGCCTTGTAAAACTTGGTCATTGTCATGGTTTCCTTGGTGGGATTGTTGGAAGGGATGGCCGGTCAGTCGTCCAGTTTCACCGTCAAGCCGTAGTCGATGGCGGCTTGCAGGCGGTCGCAGGCATCATTCAACATGTCAGAAAGCCTGTTCTGGCCGGCTTCGTCTGCCGCGCAGATCAGGTCATCCAACTGGCAAGCCAGCTTCTCGATGTCTTCCTGGTTGACTGGCGTAATCTTGGTCTGGGCCGGGGTCTTGGTCATGGTCAGGTTCCTTGGTTGGGTTGCGTATAAAGTTCGTATAAGGTCATTCAGGTCTGTAGGCAGGCACAGGCATGCCCCGGTGCATTCTTTACGGCGTAAAATGTGCGTTTTCAATGCCCTAGACGGTCAGGCAGGACCCGGCGTGGTCATGCCGGCGTTGTGGTGAATAACGCAGAAATACGGGAATAGCCCAACGGACTCAGCGTGTTATGCCGCAGACCTGACCGCATCATATAAGGTCTGATATAAGGATTGCAGGTCTGCTGACTGCTGGATGCATGGCTTGCATCCAGGGATTTCGTCACCGTCACAGCCGGCCATGCCGGAACAGGTAGACTACCAGGACCACGGACAGGCAGACCAGCAGCCAGAAGATCACCGCGTGTCTTCCTCGATGTCATCCGCGATCCGCCGCAGCAGGACTGGAAGCGTCAACCGCAAGTCCGAGTTCACTTGCACGCTGAAGCCTGACCCCAGGTTGCCGTCGACCAGGATCAGGACGACGCCCCGCGCCTGCGATGCCGTGCGGACATAGGTTGCAAGCTCGTCGTATTTTCCAGGACCTTCAGCCAATTGCATTCCCCTGATGCATCAGTTGCATCTGGCATCCTGCCAGCCGTCCAGCGTCCAGGTCAAAGCGGGTCGATGCCGTCATCCATCGCCGTATCAATCCAGCGATCCAGGTCCTGGCGTGTCTTCAGGTGGAGCACCGTGGAGCGCAGCAAGGCAAGGTTGGCGGTCGGCTGCCAAACCGGATCGTTTATCCACTGATCCAAATATTCGCGCATGACGGCAACCTGATACTCCGACAGGCTGTCACCGTTGAAATAGGCAGCCACGATAGGACGCAGCACGCCACTGGTTTCTGCCATCCAATACATCGCCATGATCAATCCCCTATGGTCTTCCTTTCCGCTCGCGCACTTCAGGCGTGGGTGCCATGCGTGCCACTTCCATGATGGTCAACGGCTTGCGCCATTGCCGCGTGACTGGCAGATGACCTGCCGGCCATTCGTCAGGACCTGACTCGTATAGCGGTTCATCCGTTCCGCAGCGGGCGTAGATACGATCGCGTGCTGCTTCAATCGCGCGATGCATGGTCAGGCTCCAACTGAGCACTGCGACCGGCTTGCCGCGCCGCTGATGACTTAGCGACAGTTGCCATAGCGGGCGTCCACCAGCATAGCGGTGTCATTCCAGGCCGATGTTCACCGTCAGACATGCCGAGATGCTGGAACTACCGATCCACCAGTAATGACCGGCCACCATATGCCGTTCTGGATCGAAGACCGGATGTGCCAGGGCGAATTCAACCTGCTTCACGCTCACGACGTGCTTCCTCCAGCTTCTGTTCACAGCAGAGTCCAGCCTGCGCAACCGCCCAGGCGCGTGTCTCGTATCTGACGGCAAGGGATGGCCGGCCAGTCAGCCGGCAGGCGTCAGCCGTCTCGCGCAACCGGGCGGCGGTTGACCGGAACTCGTTCGCCAGCAAGGCGAATTCGTCCTGTTCCACCCGGTCTGCCTGCGGCGTGTCGCTCATGGCTTCCTCCGTGCCTGTTTCCGAGGGCTGGAGGCCGTACGGCAGGCTGCCGCCATTGGCATAGCCTCGGCAGGTTGAAGCCAGCCACGCGCAGCCGCATGGACCTTGCACCACGCCCTGGCCGGCTTGGCGCGCGTGACCAGGATATGACCAGGGGCATAGATCGCCTCGCTACCGGGCGCGACGGCAATTGCCTTCCGTCCGCATCGGCAGCGAGGGATCATCAATGCACCTTGGTCTGTCGCTTGGCTGCCTGGATGGCTTCAACGGCTGTCACCAAGGCCCCGGCGAACTCGCCAAGGATCATCGCATCCTGGACGGAACCCATCCGGGGAGCTTGCTGCATGATCGCGCGCGCAAGGCTGACTGCCTGCTTCTCGCTGGTCAGGAACTTGGCATCCCCGATGCGGATCACCAGGACCTCATGCTTCAGGTCTAGCGTATCGCCTGCCGTTGCAGTGATCAGGATGTCTTCCGTCCTGTCCTGCTGCCTGAAGGCATCGAACAATGCATTGAGTCCATCCGTGCCGGTCTTCGCGCCGTTGGCAATGCTCATGCGGCGTTTCCCAGGATCGGGAACAGGACCTCCGCGCACAGGATCGCTGCCTTCTGCGTGGCGAATGGCTTGTTGCAGCAAGGGCATTCGGCAACCGGCAGACCTTCGCTGCTTGGCATGATCAGCCATCTATCCTCGAGGGTCTTCATCACTTTAAGACCATCAATGCGACAAGAGTTCGTCCAGCGGTCTGCCATCACGTATCCCCTCCAGTAGTCTGACGATTGCATCCTGCACGTCGATTTTTCGGTTGGCGCGGCGGCGGTTCATGGTGCCTTGCTGGCACATTCGACCGTATACGTCGCGCTTCATGCGCGCCTCCTGCTTTGCCTCGATGATCATGTCTTGCAGATCAACAGGAAGCAGGTCGCCCGACATGTCACCCTCCCTTGGCTGACTTTGCCAGCCAGCGGCGATAGTCCCGCAGCCGCCACCGCGTCAGCGTTCCAAGCCGGATCGGCTGGGGAAATTCCCCGTCGCGGATCATCCGGTAAATCAATGTCTCGGAACAATTCAACAGACCCACCAAGGTCTTTAGATCGAGTAGCCTGTCGTCCTCGTCCACCGTATTCGGACGCATGACGGTAGGCGGCATCGTCGCTCGCGTCGCAAGCTCTGGTCCTGCAATTTTAGGCCGCGCCATCACCTCTCGCTCCTTGCAACATTGGCATCATCGGCAATTCGTGTTCCTGCTCGTCGTCTTCAGTTCCGCCTCCCACGGCTGCTATGACCGGCAACGAGTCCACCCGCGCATTCCAGTACGCCAGGACACGCCGGCGTGCCGGTGGCGCAAGGCTGGCAAGGTCACGAATGCCCCTTCCCAGTACTGCCATCTCGTTGTCGTTAGGCTTCATTGACCGTTCCCCTTCAATGCTGCTTTGCGTGCCTCAATGGCTTCGTCCAGCCGATCCATGTCAGGCGGGATCAGGTTCCGCACCCTGGCAATCCATGCTGCATTCGTGGGCAAGCTGGTCAGGCTGATCAGGTCCATCTGGCCGACGTCCAGCAGCAGGTCAGCCAGCCCGCCGTCATCTTCCTGGACCGCCAGCCGCTGGTGGGCATCCCGCAACGCATCATTGACCAGGGCGCGGTATGTGGTCGGCGCTTCCCTCAGGACGCGGCGCACGGATGGATGTCCGCCGATCTCGGCAACGGCTGCGGTATTGCCGGCCCGCTTCAGCAGGTCCTGGAGGTTCGCGAGCCACTTGGTGCCGTTCTGTTCAGCCAGCGGATCGGAACCGCCTGGAGCCTTGTCCTGGTCGCCCCTGCCGTATGCCTGATCGGCCTGCCTGTCCTGGTCTGTCTGGTCTGCCGGCTGTTCAGCCTTGCCGTCGATGACGATGCCGCCTGCTTCAGTCTCTCGGCCTTCCATCTCTTCGGCGGTGTAGTCCAGACCTTCCTCGGGAAACGCTGCACGCAGGACGGCCGACTTGACGCACTTGTGCAACATTTGCCGGGGTGCCTTGGTCCATCGCTCGTTGGGGACTTCGCTGCGGAAGCCGGCGCGCCCGTAGCATTCCATCCAATGCAACTGTTCGGTGAAGGCGCGGCGTTCGCCGCCGACCAGCCGGTAGACCGTGACAGCACACCAAGCCGGAAAGCGCATGGTGATGCTGGTTTCGCGCACGCTGCCGTCATCGTTCTCGAAGCTGCCTCGGAAAGTATGCTCGATGTCAGGCCCCCACACTGGCAGGTCCATGCCGGCCCACTTCTGTGTGCGTGCAGCCGTGATTTCGACTTCGTTGATGCCTTGCATGACAACCTGCACCTTGCGGCGCAGCCGGCTGTTCCACATCGGCACGACATGTACTGGCCGCTTGTAAGGATCGAGGCGGCGGACGCTGCAATATTCCATCACAGCCATGACGACCTCGGGCGTCTCGGCGTTTGGATAGCATTCGCAGAGGGCGCGCCATGCGATGTCTGTTCCGCTGAAGCCGGGTGGCTTCTGGTAGCGCGGGGCAACCGTCAGTGCCTGTGCTTCGCGTGCCATGTCAGATCCCTGCGTCCAGTTGGTTGTCGATCAGCCGGTAGGCGCGCAATCGTTGGTAGGCTTCCAAGGCGTGCTGCTTGCCGGCTTCCATCATGTCGATGCAGTGGCCGGCGTCGGCCTGTTGCTGGGCCTCGATCCAAATGCCATAGGCCAGCGCCAGGGTGGCGCAGCCGTCAGGTGCCGGCATTCCAGACTCACGCATGACCTCGGCAAACCGATGCGCAAGCTGAATGGTCAACGCGGCATTCTCAGCAGCCATCCATCAATTCCCTTTCCGGTTTCGGTTTCGATTTGATTAGAGCAACGACGGGCACCGGATTCGACAGGACAGCGCCCGGTATGATCTCCCCCTGCATCAATCCTTCCAGCAGCGCAGCCTTGTCCGGTTCTCGTTTGGTTCGCATGTATGCATCCGGCAATGCCTGCTCGTCGGTGATGACCACGCTCGCCTTGCCTGGACGGATGCTGACCGTTGCCAGCGGCGCGGCGAAGCTGCGGCGCTCCAAGGCAGCCATGACATCGAACAGCAGTTCCCGCAGCCAGGAAGACCGCGCGTCGTAGCGTTGCTCGCGCGCTCTCATCGACGCGGCGATGACCTTGGACTCTGCTTCGCGGGCTTCAGCGAACACGATGGCGACGACTATGCGTCGCAGCAATTCATCCGGTTGGACAACTGACGGATCAGTATCAAGCGCGGTCTTAATTGCCTGCTCGTCCACGTCTAGTTGGGCGTCGGATTGTAACAGTGCCTTGGCGCGCTGCCATGCTGCGATGCACCGCTCGATGGTCGATGGTCCTGGCGCGCGTTCGGACACTCGCACCTCCCCGTCACGATGCGCTTTGTCGATTACAAACTCGGTAATTGTCTGTCAGGAAAAACGTAGCGGAGCGGTGCATGCGAGGCAATAGAGATTTTTAACCTTAACTTCGTATATACAAAGCACTGTCTACAGTAGTGCCCGACTGTCTACGACCGTCTACAAGTATTTAAACCCCGCCTTCTGTGAACGCAGCGTAAAACTAGCATCACAGACTTGTCAGGCTATTGGCGTCTCAGTAGTCTCACTCGGATGACCCATGCCGACATCATCCGAAAGCTCGGTGGCAATACGTATGTCGGCCAGCGCCTCGGCCTGCATCGAACAACCGTTTCACGCTGGGCAATTGTCGGCATTCCTGATGCTAGTTACTTAAGTTTTGTCGCACTCGCGAATGCGCGGGGCATGCGTCTTACCATCGCACAACTGGCTGCATCACATCCGCGCTATGGCAAGCAGGCAGTCGATGCAGTGCAGCTTCTGCCGGAACAGAGCGAGCCGCGTGCTAGTGAAAAGGCAAAAAAGGGACGCAATACTTTTGGTCAAACGACTAAGGCACTCCAGCAGGTGAGCTAGTCTGATGGTGCGGTCAACCTTCAGGCTGACTGCGCCCGTCGTCAGGGAACATCCGCTTCAGAAGCAGATTGCCAGCACACTTACAATCGAACTCGCGCCACCAGGAAAGGTCAGCCGGTTCGGCGTCTGCTGGTTCAGCATTGATCATGCCAATTATGCCGGCGAAGTCCCCGGCGTGCGGATCGGACGCGGCATCATTGCCGGCGTGCCTGACCTGTTCCTGCTGTACCGTGGCCTCGCCCACGTCATCGAGATTAAGGCCGAAGACGGCGTGCTGTCTGATGCACAGCGTTCCGTCATTGCTGCCGTCCTGGCATCCGGCGGACGCGCAGGCGTGGCGCGCGATGCAACGGAAGTGCTGGCTTGTATCGATGCCTGGAACATCCCCCGCAACCGGCGAGTGCGGGAATCAATTGGGCAGGCTGCTCGCGCGGCAATCCCCAATGGCTGAACCGCTCCCAGCCCCAAGGCGAGCGGACCAACCTTTGCCAATCGTAGAGGAACGGCAATGTCAGGTTCAGCGTCTAAGATCAGAACCATCACAGACAATGATGAGGTCGTGCCGCAAGGAAGCGATGAGGAAATCAAGCGCCGCATTGATCGATACGTCACCGCGCCGCCGCGCAACAGCCGTGTGTTTCGGATCACGCCGACATTGGCTGCCTGGATATTCGACAAGTACAACACTGTTAACCGCCCGCTGAAGCCGAACGCCATCGCCCGCTTTTGCGAGGATATGGCCGATGAGGAATGGCAGGTCACTGGCGACTGCCTCAAGTTCTCGGATGCTGGCAGGTTGCGTGACGGTCAGAACAGACTGCGGGCATGCGTGCGGGCCGGCAAGGCATTCACCACGCACATCGTATTCGGCGTTGCAGATGCTGCATTCGATCGCATGGACCGGGGCAAGCCGCGTTCCGGTCTTGATGTGCTTGCGATAGCTGGATACTCGAATGCAGGCGTCCTGGCCGGCGCAGTGCGGCACGTGCGCAACCTGCTGTCTGATACACCAGCCCAACGCGACGGCATGGAACCGCACGAAGCCTTGCGACTGATGCGCGAGGTGTATCCTGCATTGCCTGATTTCGTCGCATCGGCGCGTGCCGTGCGTGCTGCAACCGGACAACCTATGTCGCCGGTAACAGCAATGCTCTACGTGTTCGCCCAAAAGAACCGAGGCAAGGCAGAAGACTTCGCGCTCGGATGGGCCAGCGGCAAACACGTCGGACGGTATGGTTCAATCGGAACCATGGAGAAGGCGTTTTCCAAGCTGCGGGCCGAGGCTATGGGACGTGTGCACGAGACTGCACGCTTCGCCTACATCATCACCGCCTGGAATCTCTACTTAAACGGAAACAAAGGTCGGCTCTCGCAATTCCGTTGGGAGCAAGGCGACCAGTTGCCCGAGATTGCAGGATGACTGGCGCTGCCACACATCGGCCGGTCCTGGTGGCAGCAATCAACGTAGCGGAGCGGCTTCGGCCGCTCCGTGACGCTACCGTCAGTGAGCTTGCCGCGAGCATGTCAGAGGTCGGATTGATCAATCCAATCTCCATCACCTATCCGAATGGCCGAGCCAGTCCATTCCTTGTCGCAGGAGTTCATCGCCTGGAAGCAGCACGCCGGCTGAAATGGGAAACGATTGATTGCACCATCATTGATGGAAAGAATGTCGATGCTACCAAGCTGGTCGAGATTGATGAGAACCTGATCCGCGCAGACCTCACGCCGGCAGAACGCTCGATCCACATCGCGGAACGCAAACGTATCTACGAGGCATTGCATCCTGAGACGAAGAAGGGTGGTGACCGGCGATCAAAATCCCAACTTGGGACTTTGAAAGGAACAGCTTTCGTTGATGATACCGCAGCTACGAATGATAAGAGCCGAACAGCGGTTGCTCGTGACGCCACACGCGCCAAGCACATTCCCAGGATTGCAGACTGCATCGGCACGTCACTGGATGAAGGCGAGGAATTAGACGCGCTTGCCAAGCTGCCACAGGAGGCACAGGGCAAGCTGATCGCACGCGCAGCGAACGGCGAGAAGGTATCTGCCAAGCCTGAAGCCAAACGCGCCAAGCGTGCAGCAATGGAACAGCGCCTAGCGAAGCAGACCTTGGCCGCATCTGAACAAATCGGCCATCGCCTATACGGGGTGATCTACATCGACCCGCCCTGGCAATTTGAACCCTACTCGCGCGTGACCGGCATGGATCGTGCCGCCGACAACCATTACCCGACGATGACGCAGGATGAATTGACCGAACTGGTGATCCCTGCTGCGCCTGATTGCGTGCTGTTCTGCTGGGTGACTGTACCGATGTTGCCGGCTGGAATGGCGTTCCTGTCTGATCATGGCTTCACCTATCGGACTTCGTATTTCTGGCTGAAGCCAGGACCGGGGACGGGCTACTGGTCAACGAAAGATCAGATCGAAATCCTGCTCGTTGCCACACAGGGCAAGGTGCCAGCCCCAGCGCCGGGAGATCAGCCACCACAGACCTTGACGTTGCCGCGCGGCGAGCACAGCGCCAAGCCTGACCAGTTCGCAGCCATGATTGCTGCGATGTTTCCGAATGTTCCTAAGCTGGAAATGTTCGCGCGCAAGCAGCGTGAAGGATGGGACCCCTGGGGGAATCAGGCAGCATGAGTGGTCTGCCCTGGGGCAAGTTCTTTTGGAAAGACTGGCTCACCGATCCGGCGCTGTCAGTCTGTTCGCTTGCCGCGCAGGGCCTGTGGATGCGGATGTTGTGCATCATGTCCATGAGCGAGCCGCGTGGCCATTTCATCCTGCCGCCGCCGACCCGCCAGGAAAGCGAAGCCATGCAGGTTGCACGCATGTTCGGAGCCGATGCGAGGCAAGTGTCAAGCCTGTTGCATGAGTTAGAAAGGCGAAGTGTGTTCAGTCGGGAAGACGGCATAATCGTCTGTCGGCGCATGGTTCGTGATGCAAAACGGGTGGCCACCGGAGCCGCTTCCGCACGCAAAAGGTGGCGGAAAGGCAACGGACCTGATCGACCTGACCCAATGGGTAACCCAATAGGACCCCCAATGGGTAACCCATCGACAGATACAGAAGCAGATACAGATACAGACTCCCCCCCTACGCGCCCCCATTCTCGCAACCGTCATAAGGCAGCAAGCCGGAACGGGTTCACCGACAGCGTGACCGCAGACCTGGAGACAGACCATGCCGAAGCAGCAGACCCACCTTCCGGTAGTGCGACAGTGGTGCCAATCCTTGGGCGTGCTGTCCGCTGTTAGCATCAGCCGGCACGAAGCCGAGATGAAGCTGGCGGCATACGTCCCGATGCTGATGGACAGGTTCCCCGATGCCGCGTTCACCACCGCATCGCTGGAACATGTGGCCGCTCGAGCCGTCAAAGGGTTCCCGACATACGGCGAGCTTGCAGAATGGCTGGCAGAGTGGTGGCGGGCCCATCGACCGATGCCGCCAGCCTTGCCTGCGCCTGAACCTGTCCAGCCGCGCCGGCCGCCGACCGAGGCCGAAATTGCCCATGTGCACGCCTGCGTCCAGCAGATCATCGCCAACATGCGCAGCCCGTTCGCGGAACGGTCAGACATGCCTGGACCTGTCCAGCCGCGCTACGCATCGCCGGAGCTACTCGACCGGATCAATCCATTGCCTGGGGGAAGGAAACGCCATGCGCCAGAAGCCGCCGCCGCGTCCCATGACCAGGATCGTCCCGTCGATCCCGACGCCGCCTAGTGCGTGGCGTGGTCCAGCCTTCCAGGTCCAGCAGCCGCTGCGGCCGCGCAAGCCATGCCGGCTGTGCTCGCAGGTCAGGTCCTGGCTGGGGATCAGCCGGTGATCGGGGCCGCGCGCCAGTGCGTCGCTGAACAGCAGGCAGTCAGGAACGCCGAGCTTGATCGGACGGTGGACATCCTGATCCACGAGCTTCCGCCGCTCGACATCCACCAGCGGATCATCCTGGCGCGTGAGATCGATGCCTTCGCCAGCCGGATCATGCCGGTGCAGGACTGCTGGTGATGGAACCCAGCCGGTTCGCCCGCCAGCATCACCAGGACCTGGAAGCGCCGCGCGTCGACGCCGCGACGTTCCGGCAAGGCTGGCGGATCGTCACGCGGCTCGACGGTCTGCTGGCAGATGGCGCGATCACCGGGGCGGCATGGTCAGCGGCAATCACCTTCCGGCAGACCTGGGAGCTTGCCATGACGCTGCCGCAGCGTGGTCCGCCATTGATGGTCCAGCGGGGATCTGGCACGCCTGGAGGCGCTGCCCTGACGCGGCTGGATGCCGTGGGCCGGCTGCGCCGGATGGCGGATGCCCTCGGGCCGTTCCATTGCCGGCTGCTACAGGCGCATGTGGTCCTGGACCTGTCCTGGTCGGAAATGGCTCGCCAGCATCATGTCGACCGGATGACCGTCAGGCGCTGGACCATCCGGGCGCTGGATCGCCTCGCAGGCTGGCCAGGATGACCGCACACGGCGTCTGGCCTCCTGGCCGGCATGACAGACCGGCCAGGACCGAAACGCCGCCAGCGGCCTTCTGAGGCTCGTGGCGTGGCTGTCAGGCTTCAGCGGTTCGGCGACCTGGGCCTGGACATGACGAATGGCGTGATCGTGGTCGGGTCCAGGCAGGTCAACGTCAGTCTCGGCCTCGGGCGGCTGCTCCAGGTCCTGATCGCTGCCAAGGGCCAGACCGTCACCGCCGCCCGTATCCAGGCAGCGATGCGCAAGTCAGACCGGCATCCCGAAGTGTCGATGGAGAACGTGCGGGCCGGTATCTCGGTGCTGCGTGGCCGGATGAAGCAGGCAGGATCAACCGCGCAGATCACCAACCGGATCGGCTACGGCTGGCGGCTGGATGTTCCCCGTGGAACGGCTGACGAACGAATCGGGCCGACTCGTGGGGGAAACAGAAGACGAACACCACCAATGGTTGCGTAGGCATGCGCAGTTGGTCTACAGATTGCGTCATCGTCGCCAGTGGCGTGACGCGCACGTCGCTGCTGGGGGTGACGATGACGACGAGCAGACCAAACCTGCACCTTTGCTGGACGTCGGTTTAGCCCCTACGTCCAGCGTCTTTTTAGGGGATCGTCCTGACCAAGAGCCTGCGGCGTGGCGACGTGGTTCGCCATGCCGATCATGTCCTGATCGTGTGGGAGATTGACGCGGCAGGCGTGCCGCGTGGCATCCCGATCAGACCGCAGACAGGTCCGCGCCACCGGTCGCATGTTCTCGTTTCCCCAATGCAGTCTGCCATCCTCGGCCTGAAGCAGCGCACGTCGGTCGTCCTGACCGATGATCCGCTGGTGTGCATGGATGACATCCCGCAAGTCATCGGCCACTGTGATGTCGCGCTGGTGGCAGTCATCGCGCATACCATCATGCGGGCGCGTCAAGCAGAAGCCTTCGAGCAAGCGATGGCGCAATGCCGATAAGCGCGCCGGTTCATGTTCCTGCTGGCTGGCAGTCGCCGGCAGAACGCAGCAAGGCATATGACCAGACCAAGGCGCGCCCCTATAACAATCGGCGCTGGCAACACCTTCGCAATGCATACCTTGCAACCCATCCAATCTGTGAATGCGAAGACAACTGCGGCGGTGTTGCTACCGTTGTGGATCATCGTCGCCCACACCTTGGCGATGATGCATTGATGTATGCCTGGGACAATCTGCGCTCCATGACCAAGCCGTGCCATGATCGCAAGACTGCAACGCGTGATGGCGGCTTCGGGAATCCAGTCAGGAGGACCGCGCTATGAGCTTTCGCCATGCTGATTGCACGCATGATCCGAGCGAATGCCGGATCACGCGCTCTAGTGGGATCAAGCCGCCTTTGCTCACTTGGTCGCCTGTCTATGATGGCACTGGCGCCATGGTAAGCAGAGACCCTAATACGTTCATTACCACCTATCAGTGCGCCACTTGCTCGATGTCGTGGACAACTGAATACACAAATGGCGTGGTGGTGACCACATGAACCTGCTGCTGATCATCATCATCGTCATCGTCTTGTTCGGTGGCTTCGGTGGTTACTATGGGTATTCGAGTGGATACTACGGCCACGGTGGACTTGGCGGCATCGGCCTCGTTGTGTTGATCCTTATCCTCGTGTTGCTATTCGGAGGATTTAGGTGATGCAGGAACGCGCCATCGTTTACTTCGTCGTCGCATGGCTTGCGTGCTGGCTCGTTGATCTGGTCATCGTCGTGGCGCGTGGCCCAGTGATGATTGATCCGATCCTGAAGCTGATCATCGTGCTCGTGTGCCTCGTGATCGTGCTCGTGGGCCTCGCGCGTCACGGCTGGCTGCTGGCAGGCTGATCGTGCGGGGTAGGGGGTCCAGAACTTAGAATGCGATCTCGTGCAGAC
>Ga0210392_10000919_pt1 | contig 16251 bp, 12 predicted proteins | sample IncBWC30OmetaG_FD_161057 | JGI IMG/M metagenome (GOLD analysis project Ga0210392, IMG submission 161057) | Forest soil microbial communities from Barre Woods Harvard Forest LTER site, Petersham, Massachusetts, United States - Inc-BW-C-30-O ...
TCCCTTCAGTCTACGCTGTTCGGACGGTCGCACTGGAAGCGAGACTTCACCGAAATCAATAGTGCGTTTCGCATTGTGACGTGTATTCCCGGAGGCCGCGAACCAAACCTGAGAGGGGACTCCTTTAATGAAAAACATTCTCAAGGTTTATGCCGGGAAGAAAGACATTGCCGCGATCCGTGAAGCCGCAAGAATAATCGAGAGTTATGACGCATTCATTCTGGTCGAAGCGGACGAGAAAACGTCGCGCTCCCTCGCGCGGAAATTTCCTGTGGAAGACATCACAGCCCAATATGAACTTTCATTTGGTGACCGTAGGATTGCTACCTCGCAGCCGCGTATTAGCTCAACGGGCTCAACTCACCCACACGCTGCTTACCGAAGCGAGCGGCCACTCAAACCGGGACCTCACCACTATGTGGTCCAGTTCATTGGTCCTATCAAGCAGAACTGGCTGATGAGAATTCGGGCAACTGGCGCAAAACTGCGTGAACCAAGGGGAAATTTTGCATACATAATTTGGGCCAAAGAGCCAATGGTGCGCAAGGTCGCCGGAATGAGCTTCGTACGATGGCTGAGTCATCTTCCATACAAGGATAGGATCGCCCCACAGGTTCTGGGAAAGCGTACAGGCCCTAAGCTCCCACGCCGACGTGAAAGGCCAGGCGTATACACCGTGGAAATATTTTCTTCCGAAGACGCTGGCCGTATCGCGCGCGCATGCCGCAGCTTGGGCTTCGAGGTTATTTCACAAGAACCAAAAGCGCGCCTGCTTTTGCTAAGGACTGAGGAAGCCGATAGTGCGACGGCCAGGCAGGTGGAGAAACTGTCTGAAGTGCATGGCGTGCGTTTCGTCCGCCAGCGGGTGGTACCACGGCCGAGCAACAACGTAGCCACCACTGTGATGGGAAACGACTATACCGCACGAGCGCCAGGAGGCCTGAAATTGGCGGGTCAGGGAGAGATCATCGCAGTGTGCGACACCGGACTCGACACCGGGGAGCCAGGCACCATCCACCCCGATTTCGCGGGCCGGATTGCTGCGATAAAGAGCTATCCCATCACTCCTGATTGGAATTCCGTCATTATGAATCCAGGCGGAGACGACGGACCATCGGATTTGGATTCGGGTCACGGGACGCATGTTTCTGGGTCGGTACTTGGCGATGGAGCTGCATCGGGCGACGGTCCGGCTGTGATTAGGGGACACGCCTCCAAGGCGAAGATCGTTTTTCAAGCAGTAGAGCAGGAAATGAAATGGCGGCCCGACGCTCCAGAGAAGTTGAAGAAGGAGCGGTACGTACTTGCCGGGATCCCGGCCAACCTGGCTCCGCTATTTCAGTACGCGTATAACCGAGGAGCACGAATCCACTCTAACTCCTGGGGCGGGGGCGACCCAGGGGCCTACGACGACCAGTGTCGCCAATTCGACCAGTTTGTTTGGGACCACAAGGACTTTTGCTTCGTTATTGCCGCCGGGAACGACGGATCCGACAATGATGGCGACGGCAAAATCAACCTCATGAGCGTGACTTCGCCTGGCACCGCGAAGAATTGCATCACCGTGGGTGCCTGCGAAAATCTTCGGCCGGAATTTAATTCCGAACTCTACGGCGACTGGTGGCCTGACGATTTCCCGGTGAATCCCGTCCACAATGCGCCGATGGCCGACGATGCGGACCAAGTCGTTGCCTTTAGTAGTCGCGGACCTACACAGGACGATCGAATCAAACCCGATGTGGTTGCGCCGGGCACCTTCATCCTGTCGACCCGATCGACGAGATTGGCGCCGAATAATTTCGCTTGGAAGGCCTATCCTCCGAACAAGAGCTATTTCTTCATGGGTGGAACCAGCATGGCCACTCCCCTAACTTCGGGTGCTGTTGGATTGATACGGGAATTCCTGCGAAAGGAACAGGGATTGGCAAATGCGTCGGCAGCATTGCTCAAGGCAACATTATTGGCCGGCGCCCAGCGGCTTCCGAAAACCGCGCCCGCAGGAACGATCGCGGATCCGCACCAAGGGTTTGGGCGCGTCAATTTGGATCGCTCCTTGAAGTCACCTCTATGCACCCTCGATGGACCTGCCCTCAAAACAGGACAGAAGTCGACGACGATCATTGCCGTCGCAACCGGCGGCAAGAGCCTTCGGATCGCGATGTGCTACTCGGACTCTCCCGGCGAGAACCTGGTGAACAACCTGAACTTGATCGTCTCGGATCCGTCGGGCAAACGCTACGTGGGAAATCAGAAGACTGTAGCTGGAACAAGCCTAAAACTGGACGCAAAAAACAACGTCGAGGTTGTGGAGGTTCAGAAGGCCAAAGCTGGCAAATGGACGATCGACGTCGTCGCCGGAAATGTCCCAGCTGGTCCTCAGGAATTCGCACTTACGGCGGTCGCCCTGTGAGCCTCATCCGGTACCAAACGTAGAAGTCGCGCTGCTTGAAGCTGCAACGAAGATAGTTGACGGATAAAGTCTTTCCAGCAGATGGCCCGTTTTCTCCTCAGAGCAGGAGAGAAGCCATGCCGACGGAGAATGTGCCCACCGTCTGATCGGATAGCTGGAAACCTAGATTGGTGAGCATGTTCTTCACTCTCTGCGCCGCTGCTGAATTGCGATTCGGAGAATGACATTATTGTAAATACATCTCCCCGGACTGCTCCACCGGCAAACTCCATCAGAAGATATGGCAGGGTAAAATACAGGAGTTCTTGAAGACCAAACGGGAAGCGAGAGATCGACCTACACTCTTCAGTTGCGGCTCTGCTCAGGGAGTTCGTTGGCGATAGAATCAAGTCCGTCCCTTACGTTCCACTGTCTCATCCGTTCGTGGAAAGGCTAATCGGAACTCTTCCACGCGAATATTTCGATCACATTTTGTTCTGGACAAAGGCAGATCTCGAAAACAAGCTGCTCGTTTTCAGGACCTACTTTAACAACCATCGGACGCATGATTCACTGGAAGGACGAACGCTGGATACGTCCGTGTCTCGACCAATCACAAATCTCCGCTCGATTCGCTGGCAACCGCATTGTCGAACCCTGTACCAGACGCCGGTGGCCACCTGATTGATCAGAGACTCGCCCTGGCTGCAGCATTCGGCCGACCTCTGCAGAACTTACAAGAAATCGTTCACCGTTTCCCACTCGCAAAGCACTTCCCCGATCGTTTCCCTGCTACCAGGCGTGATCCTGCGTTCCGAAAGTAAGATTCAGTTCGCACTCACAAGGTAACAAGGGGTGAAAGCGACCCGCGTAACAATTCGCCAGGCACACGTCATTTAATCTTATATCTTGGCGAGTCTCTTGAGCGTGGCTGAACATTTTCCGGCTAAGACTGTTCCGCTGACAACGGCAAGACATAGTTGATCGGGGCGTGATCCGCCAAATCACGTACAGCGACGTTCCCGTCCTTCCAGGCGTACTCAACAAGGTATTTTTCGCGAGCAGTAATCTGATCGATATCAACCATCTCCGCATTCGGGTTGAATGTGAATCGGCGATTAGAGTCGATGTAGTGGGCATTCCCAAGATGCGCGAATCCAAAGACATCTGGTGGCATACGGGCTACGAGATCGCAGCAGTCGACGTAGCGCTGGTTGGGAACAGCTTTCAGACTGGCTACGAAATCTGCGTCACCCACCTTCGGCGAACCAAACGTGTAAAGAGAATCTGGTTTTCTTACACTTGCTAACAACGTCGCCATAGCTGCTCCAAGGCTATGGCCAGTGAACAGAACTCTATCCGTAATGCGCCGGAGTGCATTCTCCACGTCGACTCGGACCTCAGTGAAAGCATTTGCAAAGCCTTGGTGGACCTTTCCACCTTGCTTCCATGGTGATAGAAGAAGATCTGCGTCATCACCCAGATCTGTTGGATCATTTACATCGGTCCCGCGAAAGGCGATGACACCCAGGCCCTCCACGCCCTGCGCCAACAAGCAGTGAGTGCTCCCGGTTTCAAAAAATTGGTAATTGGCGAAGCCAACACACTTGAGCACCGCCCCAATTCTTTCCTCGTCGAACGCAAAGGTCGACGCGCTGCGACAATACACAAGTCGTGCCATTTCTGCACAGAGCATCGCTTCCGATCGCGGTGGCCCAGCGTCGAAAAACCGCGCATTTTTACCAGGAGAGTATAGGTCGTCTCTCTTCGGGCTATAATCAATCTCAGAGCTCATTGTGAGTGCCGAAGTTCCCAATTTTGGGTGATTGTAGCATGCGGTCCACACAACGCGAGATTCTTCGCCTTCTCGGTAGCTCACTTCGCCTTCAGCGCTCCCTGAAAGAAGCGGCGAAAAACAGGAGCCCATAGTAGCCCGAAGTCCCTCGAAGAAGAAGGATTTCGTTACCGTATCAAGCATTTCTACAGTAACCGTCCGGTTCAGCACTACAGGGAGGAGCGAACTGAGACGCAAATCGCGTCGCCCATCGGTCGATAGAAATGGGCTTGGTTCCGCTACGCCGACTTGGCGGATTGCGAAAGACGAATTGCCCTTCTGTGCGTCGCCAAAATTTAGACCATATTAGAAATGAGCAGCATACAAATCACTCGAGGACGATGTAACATGATCGACTCTCCGCTCTTGCGAAGTTCTGATGAGGGAGTGGGCGGATCGGGCCGGCTTCACGTCGCCGAACGGAAGCGCAAACGCACCTCCGGCCGCGTTGCTGATAAAAGCGGGCGATGGATTTTCAATGATGACTGAACTTTCTCATCCCGGCGCCCGTGCCGGAGAGGATAAAAACAATGGCCGAGGATGACGAAAAACTAAAACCGATTGATTTCGCGCGACAGAATATGGGATTCGGTCCTTCTCGCACGCGCAATTCTACAGTTCCGCCTCTTCTCCAGGACCCTGAGCAACGGGCCAATTTGGGGTTACCGGAGGATCCAGATACACCGGGCCCTTATATGGTTGAACTGAATATTAACTATCATGCGGGTTGGAAAGAAGCGGCGAACGAATTTGAGAAATTTTATGGGCTGGTGATCGGTCCGGCCGCTGAAAGCAGGCCGGCAGTGTACGTTTCCAAGAACTACTTCCGGTGTCAGATCAGCGCAAATGAATGGGCGAAGCTAGTTCGGGAAGACGAGGGTCGCGGAAGCCAAAACGAGCGCCTAGTTTACAAGGTTTGGCCCGATTTTCGCCTGAAGCCGCTTATAGATCGCTCTATAGCAACTGTCAAAGCCGACGCCGCATATAACTCCTACTCAGCCAGTGGAGCCGAGATCGTTTGGGCTGTCATTGATTCAGGCGTCGATCGAACTCATGTTCATTTCGAGGCCCAAAAGAACCTCGAGGATCCCACCGTGGTCGAGCTTCATCGTGATTTCAGTAGACCCGGTGAGCCAGATAAAACGACCTCCCATGATGCCCTAACGGACAAATACGGACATGGCACACACGTCGCAGGCATTATCGCTGGCGGCCTCGTTTCGGACACGCCGATAGAGAAATACCGAGTGTACGAAGCTGTACTTACACCATTGCCGGATTCCACTCATCAAAAAACGCTAAAGACGCGTCATGTGGAAAGGCCTGAGCAGCTTCGTGGCGTTGCCCCGCGATGTAAAATTGTCAGTCTCAAAGTTTTGGATGACAACGGCGAGGGTAACGCCAGCGACATCATTCGGGCTATGCGATACATCCGTGAAGACGTAAACGGAGACCCTAAGTTGCTCCGCATTCATGGCGTAAATATCTCAGTGGGCTATGACTTCGATGCTGAGATGTTCGCCTGCGGTCAAAGTCCGCTGTGCGTAGAGGTCGATCGGCTCGTCCGAAGTGGCGTGGTGGTCGTAGTTGCAGCTGGGAATACTGGTTACGGGAAGGTCTTCTCAGAACAACGCGCGGCCAAGGTCGGCCTTTCAAATACCATCAACGACCCTGGAAACGCCACACTGGCGATTACTGTGGGCGCGACTCACCGGGACAAGCCTCACACTTACGGCGTATCTTATTTCTCTTCGAAAGGTCCTACCGGAGACGGGCGCCTTAAGCCGGATCTGGTTGCGCCCGGCGAACGTATCACCTCGTGCGCCGCAGGGGCGCTCGTCCGGGCTAACGGTGGAGGCATCCCGGACACGCCGTCTGCCTATGTCGATGATAGCGGAACTAGCATGGCTGCGCCCCATGTATCCGGCGCCATCGCGGCATTTCTCTCAATTCGCCGCGAGTTCATCCAGCGCCCGGAAGACGTAAAACGCATCTTTATGGAGAGTGCTACTCCCCTCGGCCGAGAGCGATACTTCGAGGGTTCTGGGTTAGTGGATTTAATGCGTGCAATCCAATCGATCTGATCCGATCAGTAATCTTCAGTGAAGATCTGCGATTCGGTGTCCGTCGTCGGGTCATATTGAATGTAAGTAGCAGTAGCGTTCTTTCCATTCAGTTGCATCATCACATATCCGTGAGGAAAGAACGGTTGGTCTGGGCTGCCCACTAATGCTGTTATCACAGGCACGCTATTGCGGGTCAAATTTTGTGTAGATGGAACCGGAAACGCCGCGTGCCCGATGCAGCGTCCCAGCACTCCAGAGTATTTATCAAAAATGACGAGATTGTGCTCGTGCCCCCAAAACCACACGTCGACCTCCGAAAGCACGTCTGCAACCTGCTCCAACAGCTTTTCGTTCACCGGCTTACCGTCTATTTCTTCTTCCTGAAAACCGGTAAAGAGCTGGTGATGTGAAAGCAGCACTGTCCTGCGACAGTCTTTGGTTGCAATCTTGTCCTTAAGCCATGCCACCTCGGTGTCCTCCAAATAGGTGGCCGCGCCAACCTTAGTCGGATTAGAGTCGTGCAGTCCGGTATCGAGAGCAATGAACTGCCAGTCTTTGTTTCGCAGGCAAAAGTAACTCGCAGGCTGGCCTAGCATGTCGATGGTCGTGTAATAAGACGACCCTCCGGCGTACATATCGTGATTGCCGGCGAGTGTGAAAGTGGCGGGCTTCGACGTGGGTCCAGTTGCCTTGGTATTCCAATTCAGCTTCGGAAGGCCGAACGTATCTTGCCAGATAGAATAGAAGTAGTTTTGAAATTCAAAATCGGTCCCTGAGTAATAAACATCCCCGAGATGAATCACAATGTCAGGTTTGCGGGCGGCAATGTGCTTCAGCATGTTTTTTGCAGAGTCTTCACCGGTTCCCCAATCGGCGAGCAGTGCAATCAGCGCCTTTTGAGGCGGGATATTTTCGATAACATACTCGCCAATGTTGTTGAAGGGGCGATAGGGGATCTGCTGTGCCGCGACACGATTGCGGACGTACATCTCAATCGCTTCTTTCCATTTCGGGTCACAGTTGCCGAACTTCGCCCCCAGCTGCTGCTGGAGTTTCTTAACATCCGTGTCATCTCTAGTGAAGATTGCCTTCAGTCTCGCCTCAGCTAGTTTGAAGGCAGTCGTCGAGCAGAACTTCACCGTATCTTGGATCCCGGCCCCGGGTGAAGGCGGAAGGGGATCCGGCAAGGCGACGCCATGGAACTCCTGTCGCTCAATGGCCTTGATGACTGCATCGTTTGCAGCAATATCTTGATCCATCACTCGCTTGGAGGTTCGCTTTGCTCCGCTGAGCGACGCTGCGGCCCCGCCAGACTCTTTCGCTGTGGCTTCATCCAGGGCAGATTGCCAAAGGGAAGCCTGTCTGCTATGTGATTGCTGAATAGGCATAAATGGTTACCTCACATCGGGTCGCTCATATTTCAATTTATCAGACACGATCTAAGGTCAGAAGATGATTTTGGATTTCGAAAACCCGACTTGGGTTCGAACCAGAATTGCCCAGTGCTTCCATTCCCCCGTAAGAAACGTAAGAAAGAAGGTGCCGGGAGCGTGGGCCCGGGGGATTTCACCTCGAGGCCGAGTCGGCCCGGGGAGTCACACCCCAAGCCGCTCACAGATTCCGGACTTGAACTTGTGGCTGGCGAAATAACAATTCGCCAGCCACAGGTTGTCCGTGAATCGCACAACAGATCGCCCTGGCGTTCCACATCCAAATCGACAAAGACGTCGTTCGCAGGATTCTCGCCCGTCATTACCGACCGGCACAGGAACTCTGGTGGTACTTTCTGGTTGACTCTCCTGGGGCACACGAAAGACAGCCTCTGGAGCATCGATCTGTTCCGGTGCGAATCGGCTACGATGGGGACCCACTGGGTCCTTGTGGTCATGGATCAATACACGCGCAGGATCATTGGCTTCGGCGTATCCATGCGGGAACGATCGATGGTGCGCTACTTTGTAGGATGTTCAACCCGATCCTTCAAGGCCAGTCCGGCGTTCCAGATTAAAAAGGCGCCCCTTTGGGAGTAGGGATTTGAGTACTCCGCTCGAACCCTCCAGAAAGGAACACCCCGTTTATGGCCAGCACTAAATACGTCTAGCGCACGGCCACTCCTTGGTAGCCTATGACCACGTGGATCGTGCCCATCATGCCGCCGTCCTCGTCCTCCAACAGGTGGCAATGGTAAACGAAGGTCCCGACGAGCCGCGGACTCCGGAAATCCATCCGCAACTTGACGCGCGGGTACGACGCGCTTTTGCCGTCCCAAAATCCTACGTTCACAGTGTCTCGCAGGAACGGCTCCTCCACGCGCACGCCGTTGGATTCCTCCAGCAGGAAATGCAGTTGATGGATGTGGAACGCGTGCAACTCTTGCGTGCGATTCTCGATGACCCACTCTTTCACGTCCCCCTGTCTCACCGTCATATTGGGCGCCGTCGAGCGCGGGTCGTACGGTGCGTGCTCTTGCCCATCCACCGTTACCATGAATTCTGTACGACTGTTGGCATTGCTCGGGTCCGATGGCCTCTCCGAAAAATACAGCTTACGCACGTGCACAGGTTTCGCGTTTCCCAGCCAGGTGGAGTCTTGCGCCGCAAATGGCAGCGCACCGGAAGCGGGTAGGGTCGACCACGGCTCCGGCGCATCAGCATTCGCCATGATATTGGCCAGCGGGCGCACGGGATCGTTTTCTCCGGCCGGCCCGGTGTCCACTGCCTGCGTGATCAGATTGCCGTAAACGCCTGCTGGCGGCCCCTGCATAATGAAATCCGCTCTCCCGCCCGGCGGCTGGTCCGCTGGAACCTGCAATCGGTATTCAAACGGAGGATCGGACGGAGAAATCAGCGTGTGCAGGACGTCGTCCTGGTGGCATACGGGCGCCACATTCAGGCCGTGAAAGTGCAGGTTCGTCGACAGTCCGTCCATCGCTCCAGTGCCGCACGCGCCACCCACCAGCGTCGGCGCGACAGCGTGTTGGTGCGGCGGTGCTCCATCGCCTTTCAATTCGTTTTTCAGCGTCAGCACCAGCCAGTCGCCCGGGTGCAGCCGTAAATTCGGCGCCTGGCTTCCGTTGTTGTCGCGGTAGCAATAATGCATCTGGCCCAGCGCGTCCCGAAAACTGGTGTACGTTAGTTCGACCCTCAATACGCCGCTTTCGCTGCGCAGGTCGGGGGGCTCCGGCACAATGCTGCCCGCCCGAGGCCGCGGACAAACGTCCTTCTCGACACCTTGCCCGAGCACCGCCGCTGGAGCCACACTCAGCGCGATAAACAAGAGAACAAACAGTCGCAATAAAGTGCTGCGTATCAACTCTGAACTCGGGAAAGTCAGAACAATCCTCACGCTTGTCCGAATACCGAAAGGGCCGGAGGCACAGTATGCACATCGCGGCCCTTCCGTTCCAAATGCAATTTTCTACCTCGAGGTGAACTGTTCAAGCTGATGCACGTAGGCCAGCAGGAGAAACGCTTCGGCGATCAGTGGCCTCGCTTCGCGTTCGCTGATGCGCTTGCCGCTGAACTCCGCTTCCTCCAGCAGATTGAGCATTCGCGCCGCCAGGGCATCGCGCGCGATGGTGATGTTGGATAGCTGCTGTTCCAGCTTGTTGTAGGTGGCATCGTTGGGGTCGTTGCCGTTCAGTGCCACGGTGGAAATCTTCAGGCTGTCTTTGCCAAGCTGGCCGAGCGGCGCGTTGATCTGCTTGAACGCCGCTGCCAGCGCAACGAATGTGTCCCCGTCGTCGCTAACCGCGTCGGGTAGCGCCCAGGGTTCCACCTCCTCGGCAAGCACGCGCCCTTCGTGCTGATAGTCGTCTTTCAGACCCAGCAGCGAAAGCATCGTCGGCCGATAGTCGGTTTCGTCCGCGAAGGTGACGTTATCCATTTTGCCCACCTTCACGCCCGGTCCGACCAGGCCCATCCACGTCGTAGTGATTTCCGGTTGGATTCCGCCGTGGTTATAGGCAAACCCGGCGTTCTCCGCAACCGCCGGCGATCCCATTGTCTGGAAAAAGTAATCTGCATTGCCGAACATCACGAACGAGGGCGTGCGTTGTGGATCGGCAGTGACCATATGCAGCAGCTTCATTTCCACTGGGTCCGCCATCGCCACCGTCAGATTGTCCGTGTTGCCGGTAATCGGGCTTACGGCAGTCAGCTTACCCGTCGCTCTCTCGTATTCTCTGGTGATGTCCGCGGTCGGTGCCGGATTTCCCTTAATGTAGAACGTCGGCGCCATGTCGAAGTGAAGATCGAATGGCGTGCTGGCCAGATTCGGATCGATGGCGTTCAGTAGCGCCGTGGTGTTGACGTCGACTTCACCCAGCTTCGCGTACGTACACGGAACGTTCACACCGTCGCAATCCGCCGGAGTCGGCGGCCCGCCAGCGAAATGGTCCTGTTCTTCGGTGGTGATCAGGAACAGGGTGTTGGACTGATCGATTCCATCGTTCTTGAGCCGCGTGAAGAACTTGTCAAAGGCCTCGTCGTACGCTGCCGCCAGTGCGTTGTGGCAAACATCTCCAGGCCCGAGGGCACCGGTTTCCGGATCTGTCAGGCAAGCCGCTGGTGCGTGCAGGTTCACCCTCTTTGGGTTGTCGTGAATATCGGAAATGTAGGCAAACGTAACCGGAATGCCCTGCTCCTGCATCGTTGCCACGTAAGCCAGCGTCTGCGCAGCGTTGATTCCCGAAAATCCCGGGAACCCAACATTGGCCGGCGTGCTGGCGTCGGTGATAACGTTGCCGTCCAGATCATTCATGCTCGTACTGCCATTATTGATCGCCGGAATCGCGTACTTATGCCCGAACAGCGCGTTGAAGCCCACGTAACCTCCCGGTTCGTCGGGTAGTGCATCTGGTCCGCCGCCATTCGCCGTCGAGCACAGAGCATTGCCCTGCGCGCAATGAATCGCGATGCCTTCGAAGTCGGCGACTGCCGTGGCACGGAGTGCGGCCGTCGTCGCGTTCTTGGCCTCGATGTTCTGCGGCGAAGTCGGATCCGGGAAGACTGTGAAGACGTCGTTCGTAATGTTCTCGAACTCCATGTTCGCCAGCGACACCGCTCCAAAATTGCAACCCGCCCGTGTGTAGGGTACCCACGGCGCCGGCGCGTTCTTTCCATTCGCCGCGAGCATGATCGGCAGGGAATCCGCCGAAGGCGTCGCCGTGCTCACCGGGTCGGTCCAGTAGGTGAACGAGCTGTCGAACAGGTCCGCGGCAGTACTAGTGCCGGGTGCCGGGAAATAGCCAAAGCTGTTACCCACTGGTATGCCGTGACGGTCGCCGTAAACCCCCGTGATCGAAGTAACGATGTCGTCGGATGTGTGCGAAATCAGTGGCGTGTGGCTGTTTGTCATCAATGTGCCATTATTCTGCAGGAAGTTCAGCAGGTGCGGCATCAATTCAAGATCGGACGGAACATTCGGGTTGTCGCGCTCGAGGTGCACGTTGTCAAATTGAATGTAAATCACATGCTTGATCGTGCGGCGGTTCGACTGCAGGCGGCAGACGTCATGTTCGTCCTGCCCGCGGTCACCCTTGCCGGCCGTGCTGGAAGCCCCGCTTGGTCCGCCATGGGTCTTTTTGGAAGCCGTGGACTTTTTCACGGTGTCTGAGGCCGAAGCCAGCATTGGCGACAGTGCAATCGCCAGCGAAAGAACCAGCGCGATGGCTTGCCGGATGAATCCAGCAAAATCGGACTTCACCACGGCGATAGCCCATGCCACAACTTTACCTTTGTGTCTTTTCATCTTCTTTATCTCCTGTAGGTTCGTGCTCAGGGCAGATCTCGTCCTGGACTCAACGCGAGTGCGCGCTCTGCGCAGAGCGAACAGCCGACGGTACTGTAGGTCCGCTGCCTCGCCTTTGGTGTTAGGCAGCAGAAAAGGCTAGATTAAATCTCTGTAAAAGCCGGACTTAGCCATCAGACAATTGGAACGAGAAACCAATTGCGCGAGATCGGACGAAGTTTTCGGTAAGCACAATCCAGTTCAACAGCTAAAATGGAGAGTCTGATCGATAGTGCAGGTCCGCAGGCCCGTCTTACCCAGCTCGGTCGGAATGGACTGGGCCGCGAAAGCTTCACGTGACGAGGAGAGGATGGAAAACTTGTGACCATCAGCCTCGCCGCTCGCGATGTTGGCAGGCAGTGTTGTCAGAGCAGCAAGGGGACCGCTATAGGTGCCTGTGACATTGTGGAAGGCAATTTCAGCTTTGCCGATCAGCATTAGGTCACTTGCAGCGGCGCTATCCTGTGCTGCCGCCCGGATCCGCTGCACCGCTGGAATTAAGAGAGCGATCAGCACAGCGATGATGGCAATCACTACCAGCAATTCGATCAGGGTGAACCCAGAATCGGAGGAGAGCCTACCGGCCTTTGCAGTATGCATATCGCCCTCCCCTGAACCCACGTGAATGACAAACGGTCATCCGATAGCCTAACATCCTCGAGCCTCTAACCGTCGCTCAGAATTATCTGACTCGAGACCTTTGCCCCCCGAACAGTTTGTCCAAGCTAAGCCGACGATCCAGCTCGTACGTCAAAATTCTCGTCGTGCCCGCTGCCCCGCGCTCGGGAGATCGCTCTAAACTATAAACTGTTTCGGCAAGAACATTGAACCACGCGAACGCCCCTTTGGAAGCATCAGCTTCGTTGATTTCGTAAATGGCTTCCATATCCCTCAGGGCACGGCCGGTTAGCCTAACGAGGTATGGCATGCCTGCGCCGGAATATTTCAAGAGCTTCCCGCGCCGGACGCGCACGACCTTTCTTTACATCCTCAATGCCTAGCCGGATTCCCTCTCGGGCATCAGCTGTGCCACTCAGTACGAGCTTCCATAGTCATTCATGGTACGCGCCGTAAAACGGCTTTTACCCGGGCGAGCAATTCCCGGATGGAGAAAGGCTTGGTGACGTAGTCGTCGGCGCCAAGTTCGAGACCAACGTCCTTGTCGACCTCCTGACCGCGTGCAGTCAGAATGATGATGGGAATGGAAGGAAGTTTGGCCTTCAGCTGTTTGCACACATCCAGCCCGCTCATGCGCGGCATCATCACGTCTAGCACCACCAGGTCCGGGGAATCCTTCAGGGCCCGTTCGAGTCCTTCGACACCATCGAGCGCCGTCAATACTCGGAAGCCCTCATACTCAAAATTATCGCGCAGGCCTGCAACCATGTTCGGCTCGTCCTCGACGATCAGAATCTTCGCTGTTCTCATGCCTTCTCCTTTAGGCTTGCCCTGCACCATGACGCTTCCCATCTAGCGCAAGGAGAGTCCGCGTGCGGTCCGTTAGTCGTCATTTCTTCTTGCACATTCTCAGCCTCGCTCGATACCTCGATCACCCTACTAAGACAAGACTATAAAGATCCGGCAGAGGGAGTGTGTCAAAGCATCGCAAAAGCATGCAAAAAGTTGTAAAAGCAGTCGCTGCGGATCGGTAGTTTCTGCACCGCTTCCCCTCGCACGGCGGGCAGGGGGCACGCCACGAGGCGGACCAGAAGTCTCAGGGTTGTATCGGAAGCGCGAGCAGGCAAGGGGAGTGCACGAGCGTGGCGTTGTAAGCTGGCGCTCTGCATTTGGTGCACCTTCCTACTGGTATTTGTCTCCTGCTCATGCTCGCAGTCTGTTACGAAGATTGGTGACTGGATGATCCGCCAAGCCTAAGGGTCTTCCTGCTTATTGGGCCGAGGAGGCGTCAGGCGGCAAAAATGGACCGGCGATAATGGCGTCGGGAAGCATTACTTCAAAGTGTTGGCCGCATCTCACGCACTCAACTGAGTTCCTTCTCTGCATCGCGAAGACCGAGCCACCACATTTCCCCCGCTCGATCGACGGTTTCGGCGCCTGCGAACTCCAGAGCGCTGCGAACAGCGTTCGCATCGTTGTTGCACTTTCCAGTGCTGCACCAACCGCGCCTACTCCGACAGCCCCGATTGCCCCCAACAATATGCCTGCCAGTATTCCAATACCCAGCACAGGACCTACGCCGGGGACCAGGCGAGCAACACGGTCTGATCGTGGGCTTGGCCAACAACAAAAGAGCGGAACATCGGAAATGGCGAACGGTGCCGATTAGCCTGCGAGGAGTCGTTCTTAAACGCGCAGGAGAGAATCAGATTGCAAGAGAGTCACCGCGTCCGTGGACGCGAGGCAGCAGAGAAATACTTATTCTCAGAAAACCGGGTATTCTCACGTCGCTGAATTGTGAAGGGTCCAAGCGCGTGCTTGCGAGTCAGTTGTTCATAGTCCACAGAAAGGGATGTTAGTTCGAATCCGGCCAAGCGTCGAACGCGACTGGGCCGCTAACGCTCTATGTCCACGAACATCTGCTCGGCCGACGAGATGGTGATATAGAACGCGGTTACCGGAGAAGTGAAATTAGTGCGAGACCTGGCAGGCAGATGTACGGTTACGCTTCTAATCGGGCGGGGGGGTTTTTGAATAGTTTGGAAGCAAAAGGTTCATTCCAGCGGCCAACGATAACGCCAGTGCGAGGACTACCAGCAAAGAGGCATAGGAGCCAGTCGAATCAAATGCACGGCCCAATATCACTGGACCAATGGCTCCCGCAGCGGCATAGAACGTCCAGGTGAGACCGTAAAGCGTGGAAAAAGCACGCAGCCCAAAATAACGAGTTAGCAAGTAAGGCGTGATAGCAGCCTCGCCGCCGGCCCCCACGCCAATGAGCGCAGCAGCAAGGCACCCGCCGGGAAAACTATTTGCCCGGGCGAGCAGGAAAATGCCCACGGCGGTAACCAGGCTCACTACAAGTGCGACGCGCGCCCCAAAAAATCGGTCCAGCAACCAGCCAACACCAATCCTTCCAATCAAGCTCGAACCACCAAGCATGGACGCGCAGAGCGCCGCATCCCTGGGCGTGATTCCTCGATCTGTCAGCAACGCGGACAGGTGCGTGATCGCTCCGTTCATGCTTATCGAACTCACGAAAAGGACGGCAACGATTATCCAGAAGACAAAAGAGCGCAGCCCTTGCTGCCAAGTCTGTCCGGGATGTGCAACGGGAGCAGTCTCGTGCCGAACCAGGCCACGTTCGGCTACGTAGCGCCAACTGAGCGGCAGCCCGAGTAGCAAGGCAAGACAGCCGAGAGAAAGGTAGGCGGCCCGCCAGCCTGCTCGGCTGATGATCGTTTGAGCAAAAACCGGTAGCATCATAGCGCCCAAGCCCGCTCCCACCATTACCAAAGCTAGTGCCATGCCCAAACGTCGCTGGAACCAAGTAGAAATCGATCGTGAATACGCCAGGTGAGCTGCACCGTTCCCAACTAGTCCCAGCACGATGCAGGTCACGTAGAAGTGCCACAACTCGGAGCGCAACATTGCTAGCGAAGCGATGGCGCAGCCAAACACCGTCATGCAGGGAAGAATGATGCGGCGAGGGCCAAAGCGGTCGATCCATCGGCCTAGCAGCGGGGAGATCAGGCCCAACGTGACGGCTGCAAGTCCGAAGCCGAGCGAGATGGCTTGGCGGTTCCAGCCAAATTCCGCGTTCAGCGGTTTGACAAAAACCGCAAAAGTATAAACGAACAGCGAGCCGAACCCCGCCATCACGCCGAGGCACGCCGCTAGCACCACGCGCCATCCGTAATAACCGCGATCAAATTCGGTCAGCTCGGGCGCCGGTCCGGCGCTTTGCGATCCGAGCTTGGTGCTAAAGGAAAGCGCCATGGTGTGAAGGCATTATACAAATGCAAGCAGAAGCGAATGGTTTTCGCACGTGCAGGCAAGCATTCCTTGCAACTCTACTTCTGTGATGCTTGAGCTTCGATCTTCTCAATGACGATCGCCTTAGAACCGCCTCGCTGATAAACCTTGCCGCTTGCGACTACTTTGTCTCCAGCGAACGGGAGAAGCTTGGGGTTTTGTCCACTCGATGGCGTGGTGTCTGCGATCGGCCAGTAAATGGTTCCATGATCGGCGAGAATGACGAGCTGTGAGCCTGC
>Ga0210392_10000920_pt1 | contig 16236 bp, 9 predicted proteins | sample IncBWC30OmetaG_FD_161057 | JGI IMG/M metagenome (GOLD analysis project Ga0210392, IMG submission 161057) | Forest soil microbial communities from Barre Woods Harvard Forest LTER site, Petersham, Massachusetts, United States - Inc-BW-C-30-O ...
GGGCCGCCGGGGACCAGTGCGAATTCCTCCGACCTGCCGTTTGACGATGCGAGCCGATGGCTGGTGAACCTCGATGCCGCAATTGCCGTAGGAATGGCGGTAAGAATTCCGATCCTGGGCCAAAGCTACAGTGTCGATCAACTCTTCGTTCTAGGCGTAAGCGCCAGCGTCCCCCCTGCCGATGCCGCCAGCAGGCTCGAAACGATATTGATTGCTCATCAGTACACCAATGGGCTGGATTTCCTGCCCCCTGGCACGCCCACTAACAACACTGCGACAACGCGCTCCGCGTGGGAATCTGTGCCGCAGCCGCCCGATCCGATGAAAGTGGACGCAGCCCGCGCGGCGTACGTGCCCACGAGCAATCAAAATGCAGCCCTGGCGGCAAAGGCGCTGGGGATCAACGGGGCGCCCGCTCTGAGCGCGACTCCTAATGGGCTTTTGGATCAACAGAGCGACATTACTACGCTGCAAGCGCAGTTATGGCCGGTATCCGGCGGCCTGGCGCTGTCCAAGTTGTACACCCTTTGGGATATACCCGCCGGGTCTCCAGCATCGGGCGGATCGTGGGTGCTGCACGCCGATATGCCCACCGCTACTGCCCTGCAGGAACACTCCAATGGCTGGGTCAGGAGTCGCGGCACGTTGCCGGTGTTGCGTGTTGCGAATCAACCCTACGGCCTGCTCCCTACCTCGTCGCTTGCCGATTGGGTTATAGCCGCGGATGACCCCACCAGCTCGCTGGTCACCTGGCTGCGCGCATTTCGACCCTACTGGCTCGCTGCTGCGCTCAATGTCCCCCGCGTGATGGACGGCGATCCCAGCCCCGACGCGACTATCGTCAACATCCTAAGCCGCCAGCGGGTATCGGAAACCCTGATGCTGCGGCAGGACGGCGATGACTTCGCCGCTCTACAAGCCGGCGCACCGCTCCCTCCTGCCCCCATACCCGGGCTCAATATGTCGAGCGAGCTGTTCCTGGCCGCACCATCCGACACGGCCATACCGTCGCCTGTTCCCTTTGTCGCCGATAGCGGGATCGATCAGAAAGTTCTAGGTATCATCCGCGATCTCATCGGAGACAGCATTCAGGTCATCACAGGCGTGATGGATCAGTCGGTATGGGCGCAGAGATATGGCGGCCTGTTTGGAGTAGTTGGCGGCAACAACGCGCTGGCAGAACTGAATCCCGATCTGTTTACAAGCATGATCAAGGATTCGCTCTCCGATCCGCTGCTAGGCAATAGCGGCCAAGTCATTGGTGTCATCATTTTCGGAGCGCTCGAATACAACCTCCTCAAGAATGATCCAAACTTCCAAAAGCAGGTTGCGGATAATCTGCCCGCAGCAAACGATCTGCTGGCTCGCTTCACCCGCGTTGCCGCGGTAAGTACGGCCTCGTTCGATCCCGCGATGCGCGAAACGATGGATCTTTTCTCGCATCGCTACGACGCGTGGGTTACGTCGGTTGCGGCGCGCCGTCTCGACCAGATGCGCGCCGCCAAACCCAGCGGCGTGGTGATCGGCGCCTACGGCTGGATCGAGAACCTGAATCCGACTGCATTTACACCTGCTGCCAACCCGCCGCCGGGATTTAACCCCATATACGCTAATGCCGACGACATGACCTTCATCCACGCGCCATCGCTCCACCAGGCGGCAACGGCCGCCGTGCTTCGCGCAGGTTTCGAGTCGCACCAACACAAAGACGCGTTCGCAGTGAATCTCGTTTCCAGCCGCGTGCGGATTGCCGACTGGCTCGCGGAAGGCGTACGCAATGGCCAGACACTCGGCGCTTTACTGGGCTATCGGTTCGAAAGAGGGCTGCACGAAGCAGGACTCGATGGTCTCATCGAAGAGTTGCGCAAGGCCCATCCGCTGCCGCTGCCGACAACCGATGACGGCGTTCCCGGCTCCGATCCTGCCCGCGAGGCCATCGCTGTCCGCAACGTCGTTGACGGCCTGGACCTCTACCGGCAGAGAGTATCGGTCGCCGCACAATATGACGGCACGCCCCAGGTCGGCGTGCTGCTCAATGAACTCGTCAACGCCGTGGACGCACTCGGCGACATGCTGCTGGCCGAAAGTGTGCATCACCTCGTCGGTGGCAATCCGCTTCGCGCCGGCCTCGCTGCCGACACTATTGGACACGGCGAATCCATGCCTGACCGATTCGACGTAGTTGCAACTCCGCGCGGAGGACGGGCCTTGTCGTGGCAGATTGCCGCCCTTCTTCCCGCCAATTTCCGCAGCAACATCGCTGGTTGGAACAACAATCGCCCCCGAGCAATCGCGGAGCCACACGTCGAATCTTGGCTCCGCACCATGCTGGGACCCGCATCGCTGTGGACGATGCAGTGCGCGATCACTTCGAATGGAGCAGCTAACCCATCAGCCGTCACCCTCGACGCCCTCAACCTTTGTGCCTTGGATGTAGTGGTTGAATCCGCGGGCGGACCGTCGCTTCTGGAGTTGCGCATTCTCGACCAGGTTGCGCGCGCCCAGCCTCAAGGCGCGGAGATATCCGTGTTGCGCTCACCGGCCCCGGACGGCACCCTGGGCTTTGGCGAATTGTCCGATCTCGCCGCCCGGTTGCGCACCCTCCTCGCAAAGTCGTCGGCGCTAGGTCCGCAACAAGTGCAAGGCCCAGAATTCTCTCCCGGCCTCGGTCTGAACATGAGCGAATTGCAAAGCCGCGTCGCATCCTTGCAATCGTCCTTTTCGAATGCAGTCCAGCAGCTTCAGACGGCGCAACAGGCTCTGGACGCAGCTCTGGCAGCATCGTCTCCCGGAGATTTACAGGCCACATTGTTGGCCATTCGGTTTGCATTGGTGGCCATCGCCGATCATGGAATTCCGTCCGCCTATCCGCCTGTCATCGGGACTGATCTGTTGGCCTCTGCCAACATATTGACCGCACTGGCCGGTGCCACGCTCGCGCTTGTCACGCCACTCGCCGCCAAGACTGCGCCTGCGCCTCCAACCGATACTACGAAACCTGCCGATGTCGGGAACTGGTTCGGTGCCACGGCCGGTTTTGTGCAGTCCATCGTTGGCAAGGTAGCCCCCATAACCGCGACCTACCTTCTTCCCACAGGATCTCCATACGCCACAGCGTTCGCGCCCGGGGCAGCCCCGCCAGGCAGCGATGCGGCAGGGGTCATGGTCTGGTTGCGGCGCATTGCCCGGGTCCGCCCCAATGTGCAAGCCTTCCACGACTTGGTTCTCGCCAGCGAAACCTTGCTCACTTCGAGCCCCGCCCTCACGGTAGCTCAGTTGCCCACCAAGGCGGGAGAGCCGTGGGTCGCATTGCCCTATACAGACATGGCATCGATTCCCAAGGCGCGTCTTTCCACAGTTGCCCTGACACCCTCTCCCATCGACACCACCACCGAATTCTGCGGAATTCTGTTCGATAACTGGACGGAGCACCTTCCCGGTCTGACCAGCGTCACCACCGCCAGTTATGAAAGCGCCGAAGTCACCGGCGTCTCCTTCAAAGTGGAAACGCCCGATGCTTATCCGCCCCAGGCTATCCTACTGGCCATCGCGCCCGACACATCCAAGGGCTGGTCGATCGATGTTTTGCTCGACGTGGTCAAAGAAACTCTCGAACTCGCAAAAATCCGGAATGTGGACCTCGGTGATTTGCCGCGCCTGGGTCGCGTTCTTCCTGCGCTGCATTCATCCGGCAATGTCGAGTCCATGCTTCAGGCAGCGGGGTTGCAGCCATGACCTGGAGACTCGAACCATCCCCACGCAGCGTGGGCATCGAAGAGGGACTTGCCGCAAAGGTCCACGATCCCCTGTGGCTGTTGGCACGGCAGTGGCAGCTAGGAGAATTCAGCGGAAAAGATGCGGGCACACCAGCCGTGGTGCAGATCGCGGGCACAACCACCCCGGTGAACGCTTGGCGCGGAGCGCAACAAACCACGTGGTCCGCTCTCGATGCTGGCCTTGCACCGCTCGATTCCCTGGTGGAACCCGAGGACCATCCTACCCTCGATTTGCGCGAGCGCATTGAAGCAGGCGCTCATTTCCTCCGCATGCTTGCCAATGCCGGTCTTGGCCGCTATGCGCAGGCGTGTGTGACCGCGTGCGCCTTCACTGCTGCCACGCTTGCCGATCCAGCCTTTTCGTTCGACCTGATGTTATTGGCTGTAGCCCGGCGCACGGCGGATGGCTCCGCATTGTTCACATTCGCAACACAGCTGGCAGCGGGCGGGGCTACACCGGTCGCCATCGATCCAGACGACACCGCCGCGGTACAGAAGATCGCCATTGCGTGGCTTTCCTGGTACAGCGAGGAGATGGAGCCCGCGCCCGGCACCGGCACAGCCGTCACCTGGCAGGAGAATCGTCTGGAATACGGCTTTGCTGTTTCCAGCCCAGCAGCGGGAGGTACGGTGCTCGCCGCGGACGCCTATCTTGGCGATGGCCTCGATTGGTATGACTTCGACATCGATCCCACAGCCGTTGCCGGGCCTCCAGCAGATTCACTCAACATCGCCATCAAATCAGTTCCTGCACCAGTCCGCTACGGCGGCATGCCGCTGCCCCGCTTCTGGGCCATGGAAGATGCCCAATGCGACTTCGGCTCCGTGGAAGCTGCGGCCAATGATATCGGCCGCCTGCTGCTGGTCGAGTTTGCCACCGTGTATGGCAACAACTGGTTCGTGCTGCCAGTCAAGTTGTCCGCGGGCTCGCTCACAATGTTGAGCTCCGTAGTTGTCAGCGATGTGTTCGGACGCAACTTCCTTCTGGCACGAGCCGGCGAAGATGAGCCCCAGTGGAACCTCTTCTCGCTCGACATTAAGGGAGGCACCCCGGTGGGATCCCCGATCCTTCCTGCGCAAAACGCATTATTCCTGCCTCCTACGGCGGGACCGCTCAGCGAGAGCAAGGCCGTCGAATCGGTCTTGTTCCTGCGCGACGATGTGGCCGACCTCGCCTGGGGTGTGGAAGGCCTGGTACAGGACGGGCTCGAACGCGTGAAAGATCGCCGCGCGGCATGGGTCGGACATCGCACCATCCCTCCCGGCGACGCTTCGCTCCCGGCGTATCAAGTCGAAACCGTCGTTCCCGACTATTGGATCCCGCTTGCGCCCGAGCGGCTTACCGGTCAAAATTCGATTCACCTGCGCATGGTTCCCATGGAAGTGGACGATGGAGGCACTCCGCGCCTGATCGAGCCGCAAGGCCTCTTGCTGGCGCCCGCAGCCGATGGCACAGGGCTTTGGCTCTACGACGAAGAGGTGCCCCGCGAAGGCACACAGGTCGACCGCGTGCATCGCTACACGCGCTGGCTCAACGGACGCAGCGTCACGTGGACTGCACGCCGCCGCCAAACAGGCAGTGGAGAAGGCTCGAGTGGTCTGCGGTTTGATTTTCTTATTCCAGGCTGAGTCTTGTACCAGGTAACTTGGCTAAGAGCGCCAGGAGATTATCGGCGCAATTTTGCTAAGTGTCTAACCTTCGAGTGACTTCGCGAACGCACTAAATTGTACACTCATCTCAGCTCCGTCATTCAGTTGTCGTGCAAAGCCCTGCCCTCATCTACCCGACTCTCCAGCTTACTCACTTCCTCACCGTAATCAGCAAGACTGCGCAGGATCAGGACACTGGTTCTATTAACGAGTTGTGTTTCCTGATATTCACCCACCACACGGCACTCATTGAACATCACTAACTTCCGGTTTACCGGCAATACGGGGGAGTTCGATTCTGCGGATGTGCGGACTTATGATTGGAAGTTAAGAGCGGTCTTGTCCGATTTCAATTCTGTCTCGCAACCGCATCGACGTAGGACAAATCAGCGCTTCCCGTCTGGCTCTACGGCGCGCCCACGGCGGCAAAGATCGCTTGCGACTTCCGGGTTGCCGCGTCCAGATTCGAGGTAAATTCAAATTAACGTATTGCGGTAGCGATCGAGCAACTCGGGCAGATACTCCTCGAAAATGGGAACCTTGCCCTCGCGGAGCATCGCTATCTTTGATTCGTCATTGTCTACGCGGATCACACGATGACCAATCTCCGCAAAACAAACGACTGCAACTAGCCCTACATATCCTGAGCCTGCAATAGCAATTGTGATCTGTTCATTCATCTCTTTCGCACAAGCGGCAGCGAATGCCGAATGAAAATTTGGCTATCCATTCAGGATGGACACTACCAACTAAATTGAGAAGAACACAATCCTACTCTCCTCGTGGAATCCTTAATTTTTATCTGCGCTTCGCCATTCAGGAGCGATGGGGTAAGCGCGAGTTGGAGCGTCAAACCAAGTCACCGTCTTTCGAGGCTGCTGTGCTGACCCAAGCTGGGGTCTCACCAGTGGCGCGACAGATACAGGCTGAAGCTTAACTGTCTTCACAGATGCCTATATGTTGGAGAGCATACCATTCAATAGGGCCGGAGGCTTATACTCCAGTTCCGTGAATGACGACGAGGACAGTGCGCATCAGAATCTTTACGTCAAGCCAGAAGCTCCAATTCTCGACGTAGGCCGTGTCCAGCTCAATGTATTTTGCAAACGATGAATCTTGGCGTGCCTGCACCTGCCATAGTCCGGTAAGGCCTGGCATTGCTTCCAGACGCCTAAAGTGTTCCAGCTCATATCTGGCCACTTCGCTTGCGATTGGTGGACGCGGTCCGACAATGCTCATCTCGCCGCGCAATATGTTAAAGAATTGTGGCAGCTCGTCCAGACTGTACTTGCGCAGAAAACGGCCAATGCGGGTAATGCGGGGATCATTCGACACCTTGAAGAGAATACCGTCGCGCTCATTCAGTGCTGCAAGCTCTTTCTTGCATTTTTCGGCATCCTTCACCATTGTGCGGAATTTGAAGCAAGCGAAGACACGTCCGCGCTTGCCGATGCGCTCCGAAACGTACAAGATCGTGCCTTCACCGTCTAACCGAACTGCCAAAGCAATGACCAACATCAGCGGCAACGCCACTGCTAATGCAATCACAGAAAAGATAATATCGAACACGCGCTTGAAGAAAGTAGCAAATACCCTGGAACGAGTGCGATGAAGCGGAGTTACTGGATAACCGCCCAGGTATTCGATAGAAGCATTCGAGGCCAGTTCATTGTAAAGTCCTGAGATGGCCCGAATGTCAATCCCCAGATCGCGTGCTTCTTCAAGCAAGAGGATCACATGCTCAGTTGGCAGTGCCTGCGCAACGACAACTTCGTCGATGAAATGCAGACGAGTAAGCTGGCGCAACCCCTCCATGCTCCCCAGCACGGCCTCCTGAACGGCGATCTCCGCCTTGTGCTCATTGAAAAGAGGAGCAATATAACCGAGGAACCGGTATCCAAGGCGGTAGTTGTTCATAATATGCTGGCCCAGCGCGCTGCTCAGATGGTTTGTGCCAAGGACGACGACATTGCGCGTATCAAGACCCTTTTCATATTTACGGTAGCGCGCCAGTCTTAGGCTCAGCCGCCAGACGCAGAGAGAAATGGCTGTCGTGCAGATCAACAAAATGACAATTGTGCGCGAAACCGCATCCCAACGAGCCATATAGAGGCCGCCGCATAGCAGAAGACCGGCGGTGACGGTGGCTTGCACGATCAACCTAAGCTCGTGCAAGCAAGTGGATAGTTGAGCGAGTCTATATAGTCCGTAACGTCTGCAAACGAGTAACAGAGGCGACAAAAAGCCTGTGAATAACAGGAAATAAATATGCGTTTCCAACACCCTTAAGGACATGATCCCGCCAGGTGCGGCAAAGAACCTCACCTTCAGAATGAGGACAAGCATAAATGCGAAGGTAATGATAAAAGCGTCACCCAGCACAGCCATCAACTTCGAAGCGAATGCATGCCCCGACAGGAAATGATGTCCTGGATGCACACTAGATCCAAAGCGACCAGCTTGCTTCTCAGACGGATCATTCCGGTTAATGTATTCAGATGTCGCCATAGTTGTCGCAACCTTAGTCAAGAATTGGTCCCGCTTAGAAATGACCGCTTACTCATCAAGCGATGAAGGATAACTCCGTTCATTAATTCATTCCAGCAACATTAGCAATAAATAAGAGGATAGGTACTTCAAATAAGGTTCATGTCTATGTATCCCTTGTACTCAGAAGTGGCAGGAGTAAAGTTAATATTTGTAAATGACCTCGGACTGGTCTATATCTGCTTCAGTCCTAGTAAAATGGATTCACTCTTTGCCTCCTTCCCTAACGTCCGGCTACTACGGACGTTAGGTTGCAGGCCGCACCAGCTTTTTGTTGTCGTTCGCGGGCCAGCAAAAATGACAATACAAACCAGCTAGAAATTACCAGGGAGCTGTCCGTCAACAAGCTGGCAATAGCAGCTCCATGCCAGGACCAGCGCGGAATTAGTAGCGCATCCAGGAGCAAATTGAGGAGCGCAGCCCCCAGTTGCGTCGAAGTTCGGAACCATTGTGGTGAAGAACCGGTAATCGCTGTTCCCCACGCATAGTGGAGGCTTCGAATCAGCGGCAAAAGACATAGCCAGGGCAGCACGTTTGCCGACTCAGCAAAAGATTTCCCCAAAACATACGGTAGTAAAGATGCTCCCGCCAACATCGCAACGGCTGCTACGATGCCATATAAACTGGTGCGTTTCATGAGCCTGCGCGAGAAATCAGCCGCAGCCCGCACTCCCTTCGAACCTTCCTGAATGAACCGTGGGAAGGCAGCTGCATAGAGGCTGTAAATGGGAGCCGTCGCCACATCGACAATGCGGTAAGCGGCTGAATAAAATCCATTCGCGCTGCTTTGCCCCAAACCGACGAGGAAAGTCTTATCGATGTCGTTATAAATAGAGATGGCTGAGTTTGATAGCGAGAAGCTGAAACCATCGCTAAGTTCACCAAGTGTGATACGCCTGAACTTCGGCCATCCGAGTATAGCTGTCACCATGATGAAGCTGATCGCGCCCACGACCAGCGAGGCGATCCAATAGATACGGGTCCACGTCAACGCAGTAGGATGTGTATGGAAGTGAATCGAATATAGGAAAAGCGCACCCGCGGTGACGCCGCGGGCTATATAGATCATAGCGGTCAGCTTCGCTGTATACGCCAGCCGGCTAAAGCCCTGGAAGGCACGGCTGCCTACCGCTGCCAGCTTTCCACAGAGCGCATCCGAGACAGCAATATAGGGTATAAGGGCCATTAATTCCTTATGCAAAAAGTAATGACCAAACCCCATAGAGATTGCCAGAATCGCAACAAAACCACACACTGTGGTAAGTAAGGTGCTTCCCCAGGCAGTAGGAAAGTTGCTCTTGTCGCGGCTTACGTCGCGCACCATTACCATTTCCATGCCAAGGCTGCTGAAATTTGTCAGCACCTGTATAAACGCAACAACACCAACGAATGTGCCGTACTCCTTGCTTCCGAGAGTACGGCCAATGAGGATGAAATAGGCTGCCTGGAAGAGTAATGCCACTCCCTGTCCGGATATCATCCAGATAGAGTTCTTTTTCAGTCCGGCCTCTTTCATCTCTTCTCCCCTATTTCTTGCACGTCTGATCATTAAGCCTATTACCGGCAAGCATTGTGCAACGCCTCTGCGACAGCGCTATAGGATATCTTTGGCTGCATGTTTTCATCCAACAGGCCAGGCCGATGACGCACTCCATCCGTGCGGGAGTATTGAGAGGTATGGAGATAGTCCATCCAATTCACTTTGTCCCAAGGCGTCCAGAAAATAATGCGCTTTGCTCCAGACACGGGAATCACCCGCATTAGATAGTTAAAGTAATAATCGGCAATCGCTCGGTCACGCTTTTGCACTGTTCCTAATTCCCGGGTATCGTTGACATCGATTTCCGTAAACATGACTTCCAGACCTAAGTCGCGGACGCTTTTTATGAAGCGATCATATGATGCTCCTGCTATTGGATTACTAGTGTCGAGATGCGACTCGATACCCACGGCCTGGATTGGTACACTGCGCTTGACGAGCTGCTGGATAAAGCTCAACGTTTGTTGGCGGGTCTTTTCATCCGCGGGGGTGTCTTGCTCCACATGGTGAATGTTAAGAACCCGCAGAGCCTTTGGATCAGCCTGCGCCGCAGAGTGGAAGGCAATATCGATGTATTCAGGCCCCAACAAATCCAGCCACAAGCCCTTATAAAGACCATCTGGTCGGCCCATCCAAACTGCAAATGGCTCGTTTACAACATCCCATGAGTCGACCTGTCCTGCATATCGCCCCATGACCTTCGTGATGTGATCAATGAGGAACTGGCGGGCGTTGGCCTTATTCAGCACATTACTCATCCAGCCGGGATTGCCTGTATTCCAACACAAGTTGTGACCATGAAAGATGATATGATGTTGTCGCGCGAAATTCACCATCCAGTCAGCGTCGGTGAAGTTATAAGTCTCCGCATTCGGACGCAGCCTTGCCCACTTTAACTCATTCCCCGCAGTTAGTATGTTGAAGTTAGTGGTAACGAACTTGGCGAATGCCTGTTGCTGCAACCATGGTCGCTCTGCCTGTATTCCTATATGCGCGCCACAAGGAATTCCAAATGACTTCAAAGGCGCATCTGGAGAAAACTCTTTCACCTGCGCCAAACTTGACAACGCCTGTATAAAAACCGCGTTGGCACCTGTAATGGCGCTAAATGAGAGAAACTTCCTTCGGTCCATTCTTATGTTTCCCCAAAAACACTCAGACATTTTGAAAGGTGTTCAACGAAGGTTCGGCAGCGGATTCCGACCAATCACTCCGGCAATACCGACCGTAGTGCTTTTCCAACATGCGGGTCTGTCTGTTCAGATCAAATGCTCTTTCTACCCATTTGCGGCCTGCTTTGCTGGCGCGGCTCCACTGTTCCTCGTTTGCAAGGAAGAGTGCGATATATTCCGCCAAGGTTTCTTCGTCTTTTTCGGGCGCCAACAATCCTCCTTCTCCATGAATCACAGCTTCAGGAATGCCGCCAGTTGCGAAGCTGACCACTGGAACTCCCATTGCCTGCGCCTCGCAAAATACAATACCGAGTCCTTCAGCATCGCCACCCTTTGCTATGATGCTCGGAACACAAAATACCCGACTGCGATTCAGCCATTGCTTAATGGATTGCGGAGATTGAACCCCGAGGAAATCGCACCTCTTTAGTAACCGACTGGCAGATGCCTGTAGCTCGGCACGTAATGGGCCATCTCCTATCAATACCAGACGCGCGAACGGAAACTTAGCTTCGATGTGCATCATCGCCCGAAGGAGATAAATGCAGCCCTTCTTCTCAACAAAGCGGCCGACAAATAGAACTATGGGTTCCCTTCTGATTGAGTTATCTGGAGCAAAAGCCTTCAGATCGACTCCTATGTAATGGGTTAATAGCTTTTCTCGGGGATATCCTCGCTCAATTGCCTTCTGACGGATGAATTCAGAGACACAGAAAAAACATTTTGCGGTTTTCCAGAGTTGCTCTTTTCTAGCGAGATAGACCCTGCCTAGAAAAGACTTGCGCAGCGTATCGTTTTCTGTCGTTACATCGTAACCATGTAGTGTCACAAATAGCGGAATGCTCAATCTTTGCGCAATAGGAAGGAAAGTACATGCATCCAGAGCAAAATGTACATGCGTCAGAACAGGTTGTCGCTCGGCAAGACTCTGTGCAAAGTCCGCAGTTCCGCCTAACGTCCAATATGTCTTCCGGCGGAGCTTATCCATCAACGTATCGCCAGATGCAAAAGTCAGCACGGCGTCCGCAGTAAGATCTAGGCTTTTTTGTGGCTTCTCCCATCCGGCGAAAGCAGGGGCGTGATCTTCCATCGCCCCAGCCTGTGCAACGATAAAAGTCTCTGAGGGATGCAACAGTTCGTTGCGATAGATAAGAATATTTCGCATTAAGACCTTTTCCTATTGTCACTTCTCTGCAATCGCTAGACCTATTCGCTGGCTCGTCCAAAACTAAAACGCTGCCGCAGCACTATGTAAAGAAATGCGAGGTTTCCGAGGAGATACCTCTTCCACAATCGCCTTGGCTCTGAGGCAAGGCGAAACAGCCATTCCACACCTGACTGTTGCATCCAGAGCGGCGCGCGCGAACGCATTCCCGAGTGTGTGTCGAAAGAAGAACCGACGGACATGGCGAGTCCAACGGGAAGGTCCAGGCAATTTTGCCATGCCCATATCTCCTGCTTTGGCGCGCCAAATGCGATCAGAAGCAGGTCGGGAGCAGCATGGGTGATCCGTTCCCGAATATATGCGCATTCATCCAGATTCGTCTCGAAGCCACGCGGTGGGCAGTATGTGCCGGCTACCTTCAACACGGGGTATCGCTGCAAAAGCCGCTTCGCAGTTTTTTCTGCTGCCCCTGGTAGCCCACCCAAGAAAAAAACACTATGGTCGTGCTCTGCACATTCGCCACACAACCGCTCCATGAGGTCGCAACCGGCAACACGCTCCTGAATGGGAGTTCCGAGAATGCGGGAAGCTAGAACAATCGATGCTCCATCGGGAACAGAAAGGGATGCGGCGCGACAGGCTTCTCGAAAAACCGTATCCTTCTCTGCCAATGTAACGTGTTGAGCGTTAGGGGTGACAATCAGACCTGGCGATCGTAAGTGTCTCGTCTTGAGATAATTGATGACCCACGTTGCGGATTCGTCAAATGTGATCCTGTGAACCGGAAGTGAACCAACTTGGATTTCCGGCAGGACACCTGCTTCCGGATTGTTTTTAATCTTCCTTCTGACAACTGATGATCTCATATCTGCGTCCTCTCAGCACGAGTTGAACGTTCAAATATCCAGCGAACCTGCGCTCGTTCAGGACAATGCACAAAATTGTTTGGAAGTTGGTCAGTAGCTGCCTGCTGCTTTCGGCCAGAATTGATCTCTTCTCTGTCGAAATAGCTTTGGATCTACTCCGTTGGTAATAACCCCGGGCAGTAATTCATCACGAAGACGACCGAAGAAATAACTTGGGGATATAGAGACCGCTTTGAAGAATGAAGAACAAGCCTTGGCATATTTCTTTTCCGCTAAAGCGATATTGAGGTTTCGCAGATGCACTTTCGCGCGAAACCCGCGGCGTGGGAACAGCTCCTCCAAGTGCGGAGCAACCTTGTCAAAGGGTTCTGCATCACGCTTCTCTAAAGAAGAAATTAAAAGATATTGAATGTAGAGCACATTCAACATCTGCTGCTCCAAATTTCGCGAGCTTACACTGGAAGTGTTCTGGCGGAAACCAAGCAACACTTCTGGGATGCAGTGAATTTCATGGGACAGCGCCATTCGCCACCATAGATCAGCATCCTCTACGTGCATATTCGGGCGATAGCCGCCCGCCGCGAGTGTCTTATCGACATTGAGGACTACGCTAGGATGGCAGATCGACAACAAACGGCCCGATTGCACTAGCGTGCGAAGCTCTTTCGGAGTGCCGCGTGTAGACCGAAACAGCCCCAGGCTGCTGTCACGGGGATAGTACTCCGCAAGCGAGTAAAACATTCCAGCGTTTGGATAACGGGAAATATGCTCGAGCAACCGTTCGATGCGGTTGGGATAAGAAATGTCGTCAGCATCTTGGCGCACAAGCCACGGAGTACTGACTTCGCACAGCATCCGGTTTAGTGTTGCCGTTAGACCTACATTCCGCTGGGCAACGATTCTTAAACGGGAATCATGTATGGATCGTAGATAAGAAAGGCTATCGTCTGTGGCCCCATCTACGATGGCCAAGATTTCAAACTCTCTAACGGTCTGAGCCAACAAACTGTCGACCGTCGCCGGTAAAAACGGCATTGCGTTATACACAGGAATGCCGATAGTAAGTGGAACTACCTTGCTGGGGGGCAATGTGGTTCTCCAATACTGAATTCTTAAAGTATGTATCCGCCCTTTACCCTGTTTTTCGCAAAGCAAGGTCGTACGCAAAGGACATAATAATCATTTGAAGGCAGAAAGGTACCGCGGAAAGGACATGAGCTGCGAATCGCTCTATTAGTTTAAACGTTTTCGCTCTAACGAAGGCAATCACTGTATTCAGATGATAACCATAACATCATAAATTTTGCGTATTAAAGCGAATTAAAATTAATAGTCACAAGAATAAAAAATACTTATGAATGTGGTAGTTAAAAATAATTTGATATCAAGAACTCACCCATGTTGGGTTCGCCCCATCTCAAATTATCTCAGTTGCGGTGGATATCTTTTTCCTAATTAGAGCCGACGAAACACATCTGAGTTGCCTGCCAAAAGTTTTTACTGCTTTGGAAAAATGGGACCACTTGGAAAAGCGACACCTGCTGTGATATACAAAATGTGAATGCGTATTTCTACCTCGTCCCATCACCTAAAACGTCTTTGCAATGATGTAGAAGTTGATGCCAATCTTCCAAGGAAGAACGCGGAGCGCATACGTTGTAATCACGTGAGTTCACATGGTTGCTCTCCAGATGTCAACACGTTCACGCCGTAGACATCCGGAGGTGATTCTAGACCGACCATAGCTTTGCGGATCGAGACCAGAGAATCCGAAGAGCCAATTAAAGCAAATCTGCCGAAGGTTGTTAGCACAGCATTGGATGACTGCGAAGCCAGCGCTTATGACTTCGTAACCATAACTGCGGCAAGTGAAACGAACTCCTTCATGAGGTTAGATAGCTTGAACTCTCCTATTGTCAGAACTATAGAATCGCCCCGCGTTCTGGAACTTGCGCGAAAAGAAGCTTCTGTGAGTGACTGGTTCAAATTGCTTCGCCGCAGGCGCAAGATTGTCCTCTATACGCTTCTCGGCTTTCTTACACTAGCTACGCTCAAAGCTGTCTTCACAACACCCAGGTATCAGGCAGTTGGCGAACTCCAAATCCAGAAAGAAAGTTCTAGCGCGCTTGGCCCGCTTGAGAGCGGACAAGGCTCGCCCGACGGAGCCGGCAATTCTGCCGATGCGCTCGACTACAACATCACATTGCAAACGCAAGTAGGTATTCTGGAATCTGATACGTTAGCCATGGGCGTCATTAAAGACCTAGACCTGGAACCCACGGAAGATTTTTTCCCGCAGAAGAAATCTTTCTTGAAAATACCTTCATGGGTGTTTTTCTGGAAAAAGCCGCTTGAGCCTTTGATCGTCCCTCTTGAAATACCTTCATGGGTGTTTTTCTGGAAAAAGCCACTTGAGCCTTTGACCGTCCCGCTTGATCAGGCGCCGAACCGCCGTTCTGTAACGCTAAAGATATTCTCGAAAAACCTGAAGATTGAACCGATTTCTGGGACCAGACTCATTGACATCAGCTATAAAAACCCTGATCCGAAGGTGGCTGCAGATGTTGTGAATCACATGATCAGCTCGTTCATGGAGTATAGTTTCCAGACAAGGCTGACTGCGACTTCACAAAGCACAGCATGGCTTGGCCAACAACTTGGAGATCTGAAGAACCAAACTCAGGATCTGGAAACAAAAGCCATCGGGTTGCAGCGGGAAACCGGCATGTTCGGGGAGGGCGACGAGCATAATATGGTCCTCGCCCGGTTAAAAGACCTCAACGAAGGGTACACAGCAGCCGAGTCCAATCGCATCATGAAAGGGGCCATCTATCGCGCCGTGCTAAACGGCGGCGCTGAATCTGTGTCCGGACTAGGCGGCACCGCGATCCCAGGAGGAAGTGCGTCGCCGGACAACTCATTGGCTCTTTTGCAGAGCCTTCGCGCACAAGAAACTCAGGTGCGCGCTCAGGTGGCGGAGGACAAAACAAGGTATGGGTCGTCATATCCTAAGCTCGTTCAAACAGAAGCTCAACTTGACGACATCCAGAAAGCGATTCGGGAAGAGACGCAGCGTATAACTAGCCGCGCTGAGAACGACTATGCGATTGCCGCGAAGTCTGAGACAGATGCTCGAGCAGCCTTTGAAAAGCAAAAGGAAATTGCGAATCAGCTAAACGACAAAGTCATAGCATATGACATGGCCAAGGAGGAAGCGGATAAGAGTCGCGAGCTCTACGAGGGGTTGCTTGGCAAACTAAAACAGGCAGACCTTCTGGAAGGTTTGCGGTCTTCGAATCTATCGGTCGTCAATCCGGGACGGGTGCCTTCTTCTAACAAACCAAAGTCTCCCAATCTCCCTCTATACTATGCAGCTGGAATTGCCGGCGGGCTCTTTTTCGGAATAGGTGCTGCAATTATTGTGGACTTCAGAGATAAGACATACCGGACAACCGATGAAGTCGAGAGCGATCTTGGGGCCACGCTCTTCGGAGAGATGCCTGCGTTTGATCGCAAAGAT
>Ga0210392_10000924_pt1 | contig 16150 bp, 13 predicted proteins | sample IncBWC30OmetaG_FD_161057 | JGI IMG/M metagenome (GOLD analysis project Ga0210392, IMG submission 161057) | Forest soil microbial communities from Barre Woods Harvard Forest LTER site, Petersham, Massachusetts, United States - Inc-BW-C-30-O ...
CTGGGACCACTCCTCGGGCCCGTGCTCGCTGGGGCGATTCTTCAACATGCGTCCTGGCGTTGGCTGTTCCTGGTGAACGTTCCGGTCGGTCTTTTGGGAATCGTTCTGGCGATTCGCTTTCTTCCCGAGGACCGTGCCGAAGCCCGGCCGAGAGATCTCGACTTTGTCGGCTTCTGCCTACTTTCCCCAGGGCTCGTGCTCTTTCTCTACGGTGTGGACCATGTTAGCGAACGGATCGGCTTGACGGCATTTTTCGTTGCCCTGGTGCTGCTCACTGTCTTCATCCGGACGGCAACCACGAAGGGCGACGATGCGCTCATTGATCTTCAGCTGTTTAGGGGAAAGGATTTTTCAGCATCGGTGCTGACGCAATTCACCCTGAACGGAATCTCATTCGCAGGACAGATGCTCATCCCGATCTATCTCATCCGTATGTGCGGCGAATCACCCAGCGCGGCAGGCTGGTTGATGGCTCCTCTCGGACTGGGCATGATCTGCACGTATCCGAAGATAGGCGTGCTGACGCAGCGCTTCGGCATCCGCAGGGTAGCGGGCAGCGGCGCCTTTTTGGCTTTAGCCGGGACACTGCCGTTCCTTTTTCTTGCCAGCCACGGCATGTCCCTCCCCCTGCTTTTATGTACGCTCTTCGTCCGCGGGATGGGTTTGAGCGCGGTCGGCATTCCGTCCATTACCTCTGCCTACGCTTCGGTCGAGGAAGAACACCTGCCGATGGCGACGACCTCACTCAATATAGTTCAGCGTCTCGGAGGGCCCACCCTGACGACACTGTGCGCTACTTTTCTCGGATGGAGACTGGGTATGGCGCATCAGGCGACCGGCATCTCCAGAGCCTTTACCGCGACGTTCATGCTGCTCAGCCTCATTCATATCCTGCTTTTGGTAGCAGCACTAAGGCTGCCTTTTTTCATAGAGAAGACGAAACAGTCGCCCTCTGATGAAGAGGTAACTCTTTTGATTGAAGAGGTGTCGGAGTGACCCTCATCCTTGCAGGTGTCTACGCGCGACAATCTCTCGTTACTCCCCTTAGAACGCGCTAGCAATGACCCAACCAATTGCAGACGAGAAGCCGACTTCGCATTACTAATCCGCTCCTCGACGAGTGTCTCGGCGATTTGGCGCCAACGTGACCGGTGCGAATCATCAATGAACTTCCAGCCCGCAGGTAAAGTCTGCTTGTTCTCAATGACTGCTCTCGAAAGGCTGCTAGAAACCATCGCATCGATTCATCGATTGACCCTTTTGAAACTCAGCAAGCAATAGAATCCGCATTCTTCATCCCAGAAGGCTTGCCATAACATGGCTGTATCCCAGTGAAAACAAGACGCCGAAAGAGTTCGGAAGCCTGTCACCTAAAGTGTGGGTTCTGAAATGGGCTGCATACCACCGCTTGAGAATCAGTACGCGTCGCCCTGGATGGCGCTATACGGACTTTGGCTGTATACATAGATATGACCTTCCTTCGCCGCGTCGTAATGCTCTCTCGCAGCCGCAAGTTTGGCTGGTATTCAGTGGCCAGACGGGCGAATTGCGTCTTTGGGACGATTCAAGCGTCCATCGCTTTGCTTGTGCTGTTGTCGCTGGTGCATCCATCGCGGGCCTTCGCGGCGAATCCTGAGCAGGACACTGCACTGACTGGCTCGCGCCAGCGTATTGAGAAATTGGATTACCGCATGACCGGGCGACTCACACGGGTGGAAGGCAATGGCAAGCGCACGAACTACAAGTTTGTCGCCAAGGCTCACTGGTTTCCAGATGGTCTGCGTCTGCTATGCGAGATCTGGGGGCCTGGCGCAGAGAAGACGAGCCTTCTTTTGCATATGAGCGTGACTGGGCACGTGACCATCGAGGCAGTACTTCCTGGCGAAAAGACCGCTAGCGTGTTGCCATTCGAACGTTGGAACGACCCCCTGGTGGGAACAGACTTCTCCTATGAAGACATGGTAGAGAACCAGTTCTTCTGGAAAAATCAGGAACTCCTGCCGCCGGAGAAATACGGCGCACGGGAATGCTTTGTCCTTAAGAGCAAGTCCGGCTCTCAGGACCGGAGTTACTATGATTCGGTAACATCGTGGATTGACCGCGGTATTTTGTACCCTGTGCATGTGGTGAAGACGCTTCGCGGCACGGGACAGCAGAAGGAATTCATTTACTATGGGCTGCGGCAGGTCGGCGGCGTTTGGTCTGCGACGCAAGTGGAGACAAAGCTGCAAGGTAAGCCCGGCTCCTCGATTCTTGTAATCGAAGGGGGCTCGGGAAAGGCAAATCTTGGACGCAAGGACTTTGATCTCAGCCAGTTCAGCGCTCAAGGCGAGAAAAATTAGGCTGTTGCAAGGCCCTGTGCTGTCACTGGAGCATCCACGGTGTTCGCCGTCATGGCATAAGCTCCTTTTCAGACGTTGCTGGGGCCCGATATAAGCCAAAGGGCCACCAATTCCAGTCGCCGGCAAGTTGCAATAATGCCGGCCCGACAACCATCCGCACCGCTGTAGCATCAATGAACACCGCCACAGCGAGCGTAAAGCCCAGCATTTGGACGACCAGAAAGCTTCCCGCGGTGAATGCGGTGAAGATGGCAATCATAACTGCCGCGGCGCTGGTGATGAGCCCGGCCGTCCGCGCCAGGCCCTCGATCACCGCTGATCTTTCGGATAGGCCGCCCCGTCGTTCTTCGAGGACTCGGGCGACCAGGAAGACCTCATAGTCCATGCTCAATCCGAAGACGATGGCAAACGAGAGAATCGGCACGATCGGGTATACGCTGCCGGTTGGTCCGTCGAGCCCAAAGAGTTTGCTACCGTGGCCTTCCTGAAAAACGACAACTAACGCACCGAATGAAGCGCCAACGGAGAGCAGATTGAGCAGAATTGCTTTAACAGCCGCAAATAAGGAACGTAACCCGATCAGGAGCGCCAGCAAGCTCCCCAATACGACGCCAAGGACCACACTCGGCAACCGCTCTTTTACTACCGAGTCATAATCTGCGTCGAGTGCGGGAACGCCGCCGACGCGCAGCACCGCGCCGGGCACGCCGGTTATCGCAGCGACATCGCAGGAACGCACTTCTCGTACCCATCGTATCTGTTCGTTGGGCGGAAGAGTGGCGGTGGGCAGCAACTCAATCAACGTAGCTTGGCCATCGTTGCGAAGAAAACTTTCGCGGATTGGCTGGGGCACATCGTCGACAGCATCCGCAGTGTCAGACATTCCCGTGAGGGTCGGAAGAGATAAGACCTCTTCCGCTCTAGGATCGCTCTGGAAGCGTTTCGTCAAGCGACTGACGGCCAGCCAGCCAGCCGGCGAGAGCGGCCGAGATTGCGGCGGCAACTCCAGGACCACTCGGAGGGACTGCACAATACCCGACCGCCCCATGCCTTGCAGCGTGTGCAGTGCTCGCACCGACTCGGCTGCGGCCGGGAGCGAGTCATGGTCAGGAATCCCGGGAGAGATTCGCCGTGCCTGGAATGCAAGGATCACAAGCGGAACCCCGACGACCAGCAGAGCTGTCCAGGGCCGGCGCGTTATGATGCTGCCCCACCGTACCCACCGCTCACTCGCCGCGCGTGGGGTTTCCCGCGTTTTGAATTGTCTGCCTGGAAGGCGCACTCTGGCGGCATTGATGCGATGCCCTAGCAGACCAAGCACCCAAGGCAGAATGAATGTACACAGTACGACACTAAAAACGGTTACCAGCAGGCCAGCTATTCCGATGGAGCGCAGTTCGCTGATGGGCACAGTCAGCAGCGCTGAAAATCCGATTGCCACTGTCGTGGCCGAGATTAGCAGCGTCCGCCCCGCTTGCCCGGCAGCAATATCGGCAGCCTGGCCGGGATCATATCCCTCGGCCAATGCTTCACGAAACCGGCTTACCATCAGCAATGCATAGTCGATGCCCAAGCCAAGGCCGAGCATCGTCGCCAGATTCTGCACCAGAATCGACAGGTGCAGATAATGCGCGAGCAGCGCAGCCGCACCCAGCGCCATCGAGATGGAGAGTACTCCAATTCCCAGCGGCAATAGCGCGGCCACAAGACTGCCGAAAGCCAGCAACAGGAGCAAGAGAGTCACCGGCATCGCTCGTTCCTCGGCATGTTTGACGTCATCTGCGCTGACCTTGCGAAGATCGAAGGTCAGTGGTGTTTCACCCGTAATCTCCAGTTTGATATTGGGGTATTGCGACCTAAGCTGACCTTCCATCCAGTCTGCCTTTGCCCTCAGTATGGGGACCAACGCCTCGACAGCTTTATCGTGCGGGTTCAACCCGACGATGATCAGGGCTCCGCCATTGTTCCCAGTGAACAGAGGATCTGGCCAATCCGGACTCGAGACGGCACCCGACACCCCAGGCACACTACGCAAAGAACTGGTTAAGAAGCCCAATGCATCTGCGCCTTTTGCTGAATCCGGATCGGGGATGCCGCTGATCACCAGAACGAGGCGGTGGGCGTACGGAGACTGGAAACGCTGCGCCAGTTCCAGGTCAACTTTTTCGGATTCTCCGCCCTTGATGTGAGCAGCTGTCTCCAGGCGACGTTCGACTTTGTAGGAAAAGGGCATTAGCGCAAGCGCCATGACAAACCCCGACATCGCCAACCAGAATCGGCGGCGAGCGGCATCACGGCCAGCCTTCAGGCCTGGCATTACCATGGAAGATCCACGTCGTTTCCTGGTCCGCCTGAGAGCAATGAAACGACTTCGGTGATCGGGCACATCAATAATATAGGATCAAACTGGATATTCACTGGGGCTCAGCCTTGAGCCTAGTTAACCATAGATATGGGGAACTGCCTGTTTAGTTTTTTTCAATCGAGGGACATGGCTGACGAAGACATAGCTGTATGGATTCCGCCAATCACTCATCAAGGAACAAATTAGGAACCTCAAAGAGGATTAGTAATGGGAAACGCGCTGGTGTTTACCGAACCGATCAACTCCCGGATGGTCTGAAGTTGGCCGGAACGGGGATCTGGGAAGCTGGCCAGCCAACCGTCATAAAAACGTAATACTAATGGTGGTGAATGGCGGCAAAATGCGAACGAAACATGAACAATGAAGGAGAAAATGATTCATCGGAGTTAGTCGCAACTTGCTGATTTCCTTCGTTTAGGGCCAACTCCGGCAAGTTCTGATGAAGTTGGTTGTTCGGCTGTTAACCGAAGGGTTGCTAGTTCGAATCTAGCCCGGGGAGCCAATCTTCCTCTTCAGTTTGGTGCAGCTTCGAGCCTTTCTTGGCTTACCACGAACAAGCTCATTCCTCTTTGACTGCTCAGCGAGCAAGCTTTGGATGGTTTGCGGCAATCCAGCGTTCGACCAACTCGAAGAAATCCTTTGCTTCCGTGACAATCTCTTCGGCCTCCGTATGGGTTGCGACGGAAGCATGATCGTAGTCGATTACATTGCGCTTGCGCCGGCAGGCCTCGAAAAAATCAAGCGACTTGTGCGCAGAAGACCCAAGCGCCAAGCGGGCGACCTCAAAGGTCAGGCGGTGATGGCCCGGTGTGCTGGCAAGACGAAATCCCGCACAGGCGATGGACATTGTTGCGGTCTGCAAGGCGGCATTATAGGCAGTAGCGAACCGGCGATCATCAGACAGCACCTGGATTGCGGCATCCTCCAGATCGCGAACAATCACTGTCCGCAGGTCGCCCAGCTCCTTCTTACTTGTCGTGTGCGCCCGGACTTTCCCGTCGGCTTGCAGTTTTTTCCAACTCATTCGAGGAACCCACAATAGTGATCAGCTTGCCTTTGAGTACAGAATTTAGAAAGTGATCCCTGCCGTGCCGTTTCGCGAGGAATTCAGATTCGGAATACCGGGTAACATTCACTTCGCGTCCGAACTGCTGTTCGACCCGGCGCAAGGCGGGAAGGAGTTCGGTCATTCCCACCGGGCCCACGACCAACAGGTCGATGTCGCTTTGGGCCTGTTCCTCGCCCCGGGCGATGGAACCATAGATGGCCGCCCACTTAATCTTGCGATCAAGCTGGGTGAGCTCTGAGTTAAGGATAGGGATGATTCCTGCCGTTTTCGCGAGCAAATCGCGAAGCTCGTTGAATACAGGAGACGCAGTCTGCGCCCGGTAATACGTGCGCCGGCCATCCTGCGTCCGGACCAGAATGCCACTATTGGCCAGCGTTTCTAGTTCCCGCTGAAGACTGGACGGGGAAGTCCCGAGATGCGCAGCCAACTCGGACAGATACCACGACTTCTCCGGGGAGAGCAGCGTCGCCGTCAGGATCTCCTGGCGTACCGCGGGGAAGAGCGCATCGAGGATGGACGACTTACGCATTCTGCGTATATATTTACGCAAATGGCGTAGACAGTCAACGGGAAAATCCCCTGAAGTGGATTGCAGCAGAAATCAGTATTCTACTGTCACAAGAATGTCACGCTAATCCTGGCAAATGGTGGCAAATCGTGATTAAAAGATGAGTGGAGAAGGATAAATGCGGTCACTCGGTTTCATCACAACTAGCTGATTGTCTTCAATTAAGCCCAATTCCGGCAAGTTTTGACCAAATCACTCTGCTGGCTGTTAACCGAAATGTTGGAGGTTCGAATCCTCCCCGGGGAGCCAAAACTCTTTGGCTTCAATTAATTACAGCGTTGGGTAGAGCATTCGGCTCTCGACCGAAAGCGTGGGTCGAGCGAAGTGAAATCAGGTTTGCAAGTTGGTGAAGGAACGGTACTTTTTTGTGACCAATCGGATGTCAACAACTGCTGTCATAAAAACGTAATAGTCGCAGCGCACTCGTGGCCCCACTCCTGGCTGCTGTTGGTTGCGAAGGCTGAGATTTACTGCCCGAAGAGATGGGGTGAAAGTAGTAGAACGTTCGCCTTGTAACCGAATCCCGACCCATTCCCTCAAGTGCGACAAAGTATAGTCGTAGCCTTTCTCGCCTAACGGCACTATTGCTAGCGCTCGCGAGAGATCATATTGAACGGAGGGGATTTCTCTGCTTACGAACTCAATCCAATGCGACGGGCTTTCTCTTCTCTAAATTTCTTGTCTGCTCGAACGCGAACGCCATCTGCAGCACGCCCAATCCTCGTGATTTCGTCCCACAATTTGTATCCCAATCGGCAATCCGCTTTTCGAGAATGCACATGGCATGACACGGGCCAGCATTGTTAGAGATGGACGTGTACGGCGTTTATCAAGACTTAGCCCATTCCGCTCGTATAATCGCAGCCCCGAATGTCTTTTTGGAGTTGCCTGAGCTATGCTTCTGGCTTTGTGAGGGCTGACTGGTGACCGTGACGAGAATTGTTCTCTTTTCAACGAGGAGATTTCTCTGTGGATTGTTACTTTTCACATTTGCTCAAGGTATTTCTGTAGCCCAATCCAAGCCTGAGGAAGTTGTGTTTTCAAGCGGTGGACGGGAGTTGCATGGATTTCTTTGGAAGCCCGAGGGGAACGGCCCTTTCGCAGCAATCGTGTGGAATCATGGCAGCGAGAAATTGCCGGGCTCTCAGCCGGTCTTAGCCAAGTTCTACACCATGCATTCATACGTCTTCTTTGTCCCGCATCGTCGAGGACAAGGCCGCTCACCGGGTGATTACATTCAGGATCTGGTCGCTCAGGCGCCTCCGGGCGAGCGTGGTCGGCGTATGGTCGAGCTCCAGCAGGCCGAAGTCGACGATGTGGTCGCCGCCCTGAATTATCTGAAGTCTCAGCCCTTCGTTGACTCAGCCCGCATCGTCATTTCAGGGTGCTCTTACGGTGGCATCCAAACTCTTCTCACAGGTGAACGAGACCTAGGAGTAAAGGCGCTCGTGCCGTTTGCTCCAGGTGCAATGTCCTGGGAGCAAAATGTGCCGCTTCAAGATCTTCTGGTACGCGCAGTGGCTCTCGCCAAGGCGCCCGTCTTTCTGATCCAGGCAGAGAACGATTACAGCCTGGCTCCGAGCCGCATCTTGAGCAAGGAAGCAATCAAAAAGAAAAAGGACTTTCAATCGAAAATCTATCCGGCCTTCGGCAGCACCCATCAGGACGGCCACTGGGGATTTTGTTCTTCGGCAACTGATGTTTGGGGAAACGATGTACTGGCCTTTATTGAAGCACAGATGAAGGGGACCCCCTGAGATTTCCGGAGTGGAGTCAACGTTTCCGGTAAGCGCGTCAGGACTTTGTCTACGCGCAAAGCTTGTGCCCGAAGTAGAATTCATCCGCACGTGGGAGGACGCCATGGACTGGAGACGATTCGTTGCCGTCGTCATCGGAGTATTGTATGTTCACTGACCGACTGGTTCTTCGCGGGTGATTGGCTCCATCGGCGCTACACGTATCCTGAAATCTGGCGGGAAGGGGCCGAAGGACGAGCAATTGCCCTGACCAGCCCACTCCCTTTTCTGACCTGCGGAGTGTTTGCCTACGTCATTGCTCGGCTGAGCCTTCGCTCCGTAGGCAGTGCCGTCAAACTGTCCTTCGCTGTCTGGTTGCTCGGTCCCTTGCCGCTGATACTCACCAATGCTGCGTTCATGAAACTGCATCGCGCCTTTGTGGTGTGGCTGGCGAATTGTCGTTTCACCAGCCACAGGGAACGTAACATTGTTACACGGGCCCTGCAGGGGCTGCCATTGGCCAGACGAAGTTTTCGGGCGCGTCCAGGAAAGGCAGACATGTTCAATAGGAGGTAGACCTATAGGGGTAAAAGTCAGGAGCCCCTTAGCTTGGGTCGCATCAGTGGAGAAAACGAAGCTGGTGAAGCCGACCGACAAAGCCATCGTTAAGGATGGTGAGCGAGTCACCGGGCTGCAACGAAAGTGAACCCAGAAGTGGCCTCGAAAGAAAATTTAGATCCGGAAGCCGAGTCTTCTCCCTACGGACGAAGGCAACATGGCATGGCGTGGGCTGACCGATGCGACATGACATTCCGGCGGGGTGGTAGGGGCAGCACGGTGACAAGGACATGTTACGCAACTGGAGAAACCTTCCTCGCCCCAGAGAGAAATACTTTGGAGCAGGTCCGACCTATAACCGGCTGAACCGGGAAAAGGAAGGAAGGCGAGAAGGTGTCGGAAGGGTTCAAAGTAGCGATGAACTGGGGTAACTCCCAGGGAGCGAAGGAACCCAGCTGTTTCGTAATTCCTCTGGCAATGATGGGAGGCAGGAGCGTCTGATAAAAACGCTCGGCAATCTGCAAGACCTGAGACAGAGGATATACAGGAAGGGGAAGGCGGAAGCGGTTGGATGGTGTGGAGTAGATGCTGGTGAGAAATCAGGATTGAAAGCACTGCCAATTGGCTACGTCCCATAAATCTTCTTGCGTAGCGAGCAGGAGAGCGGAGTGCGGGAAATCTGCACGCTCCGTTCGACGTGGCGGGGAATGGAAACCAGCTACGGTTCGGTTAGTGAGGCACTCCCAGAGAAAACGGGGAGCAACGGATAGACCGAACCTACGGGTATGGCGCCATTCCTCGACCCTACCAACGGGGGAACACGCCCACCGGACTGCCGACGGGACGTGACCTGCCCGAAGTTTTGCCCGCATGCTGGGCGATAAATCGCCTTATCACTCACGATGCCAGAATCGGTTCGTGACTGGGCGTGTAGTCGTCCACTCATACGTAATCTGATTGTGGAAGAGTAGTCCGTCACTCGCCCGGAATCATGACGGGGCGCTAACAGTTTGCGCCGTCAGCCGACCGGAAGAATTGCTTTTCTTGCCTCACTGCTGTGAGCTACGGCATGTTCATCCGAAATCCTAGGTTATAGTGTGTGAGTCCATCCAGGTGTTGCCAACCATGAAGATCGTGAATAAAGAGGAAGAAACATCATCAAGTGCGCAGCTATTCAAGGTCGCTGTTGTGCAGGCAAGTCCAGTTGTGTTCGACCGTGAGAAGACGCTGGAGAAAGTGCACGTTCTGTCGGGTGAGGCAGCCCACAAAGGGGCGACGCTAGCCCTCTTTCCCGAAGCGTTCGTTTCTGCTTATCCGCGAGGACTCGATTTCGGGGCGGTGATCGGTTCACGTTCCGAGGAGGGCCGTGAAGATTTTCGTCGGTATTGGGAGAGCAGCGTGGATGTTCCCGGTCCTGCAGTTGACGCACTCAGCCGAACGGCCCGAAGCCACAACATCTACCTTATCGTTGGCGTCGTCGAGCGGGACCGTGGCACCCTCTACTGTTCCGTATTGTTCTTCGCGCCCGACGGTCTCTACCTGGGCAAGCATCGCAAGGTCATGCCAACCGCTTCCGAGCGGCTGGTGTGGGGTTTTGGCGATGGCTCGACGATGCCGGTGTTCGCCACGCCATTGGGAAGGATCGGCGCAGTAATCTGCTGGGAAAACTATTTGCCGTTGATGCGGGCAGCTATGTACGCAAAGGGTGTCGAGATTTATTGCGCGCCCACAGCCGATGCCCGCGATTCCTGGATAGCTTCCATGCGCCACATCGCGGTCGAGGGGCGGTGCTTCGTGCTATCTTGCAACCAGTTCAACCTCCGGCGCGACTTCCCGGCCGATTATCATTCGGCGTTTGGTGACGATCCGGATTCAGTTGTGAATCGCGGCGGGAGCTGCATCGTTGATCCGTTTGGTAATTTCCTCGCGGGACCGAATATGGAAAGCGAAGCGATTTTGATCGCCGAGATTGATCGCACTCAGATCGTCAGAGGAAAATTCGATCTGGATGTTGTTGGCCATTATGCACGGCCAGATATCTTCCAACTCCACGTGGACGAGCGGCTTAAGCAACCAGTGACCACCCAAAGTTCCGAGACAGGCGGAGCCCTTGAGGAGACCGATGATTAGTACAGGTCTCGCGGAGCGCTTTGGCATCAGGCACCCGATTCGTCTGTTCGCTAATGGCGTTGGCCGGCGGGCAAATAGGCAGTAACTTCCGAGTCGCTGACCACCGGGGGCGATCGGTTCGGTCAGCGCTGCGGCGTTGTCGGGAGGTAATCGTGCAAGCACGGCGTCGAGTATCCATGTGTCTATTCCCTTTTGGTCCGCCTTCTAGGGTAGAAGATTGGTACGTACTATCAGGCGGCAGGTGTCATCTCCTGTCTATGATTGGCTCAAGGTGAGGAACCGGACGCATGAATAAAGTGGATGGTCAGGACACGGCAGACCGCCTCTGTGCAATTGTTGCGAACTCCCTGGACACTCAGGCGAAAACGCAAGATCTAGCGCGCCAAGCGTACCAAAGCCGCACTCAGTTCCACAGGTTGTTCCGAACAGTGGTCGAAGAAACTCCGGGCGCCATGCGACGGCGGCTATTGTTGGAAAGAGCCGCATATCAACTGGCGCACACCGGAATGTCGGTCACGGACGTCGCCCTGGACGCCAACTACGGTTCGTTGGAGGCGTTCACTCGCGCGTTCCGAAAAGCTTTTCGGACTTCTCCCAGCCTCTACCGGCGCATGCGTGATCCGCACTTCCACTTGCCGGCGTCCAACAAAATTCACTTTTTTGCCCTTGGTTCCTCAACAAAAGGAGGAAGAGACATGGATTTGTTCGATCGTTTTGCGGGCAACGACTCCTGGCACACGAGGCGTTTGCTGGAATACGCGGGTACTTTGACAGAGGAACAATTGGATCGGCCGCTGCCCACGGTCGTAGAGCTGCTGCCTTGGCGGGAGTCGAATAAGACTCTAAGGCAGCTGCTAGAAAACATTATCTTCACTAAGGAAGTCTGGACCGCCGCGCTGTCCGGAGCCGATATGGATATGAACGGCCCTGCCAAATCGCAGCGCTCCCCGCAAGCGATGCTGCAAAGGCTCGAAAAGACCGATGCCGAACTGCATCGTATTTTCATTGACATCCGGAACCGCTCCGCCTGGGATGATACGTTCGTCGACGCTCTGTGCGAACCCGCTGAGACCTTCACGTTCGGCGGCGTCTTCGCCCATATCATGACATTCAACGCGCATCGCCGATTGATGGCCTTGGACGCTCTTCGCCAACTCGGCGTCCAAACCGAAGGTTTCGGCGATCCCATGGAGTATGAGGAAAGTGTGGCACCCTGGAACCCGCAGGTACCTCTCAAAACGCCATAAGAGAACACCCCCGTTGATTCCAAAGTCGCGACGATGAGAACGGAATTGCTGCGATTCAACGGCGCTGTCGAGCGGGCTCCCGCCATCGATGCTTGGATGAGAGAGCATGCAGGTGAATTGGGAGCCATTGCGCGTCAGTGGTTTGAGGTGATGCTAAAATGCGGAGACGAAGTCCGGGAGCTTTTGCATGACGGCTGTCCGGCTTGCCTGTTTGGGAGATGCGCCCTTCGGCTACGTCAATGTCTTCGCTTCGCACGTTAACGTGGTTTTTTTTCACGGCGCAGCCCTGCCCGATCCGGCCCGCTTGTTGAAAGGCACCGGCAAGTTCATGCGCCGTGTGAAGCTGAGACCAGAAACGCCCACAAACGCTGCAGCGCTAACCAGGCTCATCGACGCAGCGTACTCCGATATAAAAGCGCGCGTCGAAAACGGCTAGCTCAGAGAAACGCCTCGGGAAGCCCCGCGTGGATGTGAACGGCCAGGTTACTAGCGCTATGTCGCCCAGTGTTTGCTGATCGTTGGCGGATGACGGGCAAACCGCCAGTATTCTACTTGCCCATTGAGTCTCCTTGCCGCCGGAGAGAGAATCGCCTGTGGAGAGAACGACTCATGGTAAACACAATCGTTGACGGAACGTTCCGGCAGACCAATTTGACCAACGAATCGTCCGAGTATCTAGCCAAGCGCGAAGAGCTTCGCCTCGCGGAAATCGAACTCATGCGCCAGCGGGAACGCGTCGCTGAGCTGCGCCGCCATCTTCCGCAAGGCGCTCCTATTCAGGACTATGCGTTTGAAGAGGGCCCTCGCGACCTCAACGGTGGTGATGCGCCTGTGCGGACCGTCCGTCTGAGCGAACTCTTCACCAAGCCGAATCGCTCGCTCGTTATTTATCACTTGATGTACGGAAAGCGGCAGACCAAGGCTTGCCCAATGTGCACCGCCTGGATCGACGGCGCAAACGGCGTGGCCCACCACCTCGCTCAGAACCTTGGCTTCGCCGTGGTCGCCGCCGCTAATGTGCCCACTCTGCGCGCGCACGCTCGCACGCGCGGCTGGGACAGGCTGCGCCTCCTCAGCGGCGGCGACAGCACCTTCAAGTACGATTTAGGCAGCGAAGACCGCGAAGGGCATCAGGACTCCACCGTTTCCGTGTTCACGCGCGATGCCGACGGCACTTTGCGCCACTTCTACTCCGCGCATCCTCGAATGGCGCCCGACATCCCCGAGCGCGGCATCGACCTGCTGGCTCCCATCTGGCACTTCATGGACCTTTCCCCGCAAGGCCGCGGCAACTGGTACACCAGTCTCGACTACGGTACAAAAGTCCAGGCCGCCTCCAAGTAGGTTCATCTCGAACGCCAGGAGCATCATTTCGACCGTCAGGATCGTTGCCTTTGCAATATCGCAGGCTCAACTGTCGCCACACCTTGCTACTCCCGAGACCTCTCACGAATTAAAGCCCATATCGAGGCATTGCTGAGTAGAGAGAACGCTGTTTCGATCTCGGGTGGATCACGAGCCACACTGAAGTAATCGGCCAATTTCCGGTTGGCCGACTAGGCTAGGACCTATCACTCCCACGTGACCGGTTGCAAACGCACCCATCAACTCATTGACCCTCTGGAGATGCAAGTTTGGTACGGTTGGTTACGACAAGGAGAAAGACGCCTCCCGGCGAGCGCAGCGCCGCACACTGAGCAATGAATTCCGCAATTTCAAGACGGCCTGCAGTACGCGCGTGGGCGCAAGCGTTCGCGAGTACGGGACTTCTCTGCGCGACTCCCGCGCTCATGTTCGGACAGACGCAGCCTTCAACGAATCGATCAAGAGCTTTTGGTCCAGACGCCTGTGGTCCGGCGGATCCTGCGTACATACACACCGCCGAGGAGACGGGCGGGATACCGATGTTTTTGCAACGGTCTGAGGCGGCGAAGGCCTTTCACCTCGTGCGCGAATCAACGAGGAACAACGTGGCGACGGTGTTCTGGGGCACGGGAATACTCGATGGAAAACCACTGACCATCAAAATTCCCGTGGACTCGGTGACCAAGAGAATTACGTTCACGTTCTCGGTGGATACAAAAGGCAACCAGCTCAAGCTGACGCAACCTTCCGGCGGAGCGATTACCGAGGTTTTGGCAAGCACAGAGGTCACGGAATTAAATTGCGGCCGGATATTGACGGTGAGTTCGCCCGAAGCGGGAGAGTGGCGCGCGGAGATTACCGGCACAGGCAGATTTTGGATGGAGGCCCAGGCGCAGAGTGATATTTATTTCGTCGGTGTCGAGTTTGTGAAGCAAGGCGGCCGTCCCGGTCACGAAGGACTGTTCCGCATACACGGGCAGCCGGTGGCGGGGACGCCTGCAACGCTTCAGGCCTCTCTCTCTGCCAACGCCACAAAGACCACCGAGTTCGATCTGGTTACGGAAGGGGGCCAGGCCATTCAGAAGCTGCAAATGCACGCAGTGAATCCCGACCGGGAATTCCTTGAATTCGTCGGAAGCGTGGATCTTCCGAATGTGCCATTCCGTGTTGCGCTGATAGGACGCGACTCGAATGACAAACACTACCAGAGATTTTTCTCGAATTTATTTCACGCGGAAGGCGTAGAAGTTTCTGCAAAGCTCGACGTTGACGAGTTGTCCGCAGGAAGCACCAAGCAGGTGACGTTCACGGTGCGAAACATTGGCTTCCCGCGCGCATTCAAACTGACAGTGACGGACGCGCATCAATTCGTGTGCAAGGTGGAACCGAAAGAGTTGGCGTTGGGCGCCGGGGAGTCCGGAACCGTACGCGTGGATTTGGCCGTGCCGGCCGGAACTTCGCCGGGCATTGGTGATGACCTTGTGATCGTTGCTCAAAGCACTGTGACCCGCCCACGTCGAATTCCAGTGTTGTGCACTTCTCGGTTTCTTCCTCTAGCGCCACTCAGAATCCTCGTTGAATCGACATGTCCCAGGGCAGCTTGCTGGTCCTGAGGGGCGGTTCATTACCGCTTGCCGACCAAGCGCCAAGCCGGAGTTGTGATCATTCCTGATGACGGCGAAGCCGGAAGTAATCCCAGCAGACCCGATTCGTGCCATTACTTCCGGTTGGCCACTCGGCCAAGACCGGCTTGTGGCACTGGAATCAGTTGTGGTCGACCTCGCGGACTGGGTTCAATTAGACTAACTCGCGTGCGCATTGAGTTGGACCAGTTGTTCGTCTGTACCGCTCCAGGCGCTCCCGAGGCTGAAGAACTTGTTCGGTTCGGCTTGCGCGATGGACCTCCAAAGGACGAAGATCTCTTCTCGAAATTGGATTCGACGGCAAGCGACGCGAAGAAATCGTGGATTTCAGGCCGCGGCTGCCAGGCGTCTTTCAACTGGGATTAAACGAGGGAAGGTAAACGGTTGATGGCACTTCACCGCAGAACGCGACCGGATGACGGCAAGATGGAAGTTACCCTCCAAAGTCGGAATCGTAGTGCTGTTAGGCGCCCCCCTACTTCTTCTGGTGACTGACTTGGTAGTGGTGCTGGAGCAGGTCCTGACCAAAGTCGCCGCTGAAGTCGCGCCACACGGAATGGATGTGGTTGGCGTCGTCCTGCGTGTCGTCTAACTCGATAAGGAAGGAGGGAGTCTGAACGCGGTAATAATGCGGATCGCTACGGCTAATTCCGCCCGACCAGGCGAAGTAGATATTCCGGCCAGCCTTGTTTATCTGCTCTGTTCGGCCTTCGGCCAGTTCATCGGACACGTTGTGCGCGTATTCTTCCATAAGGGCCATCAGCGCGTCGAGCTGGTTGCTGTTCATCTTGGAAGCGGAGAGACCAGATGGCTGGCCCTGAAGCGCGGCCTTCCGACTGGCCGCGGTCAGGATGTCTGCGTAGGCGTTTGGGTCCACGATTGCGACCTTCTGCTGTTGTTCGTCGAGCGCGTGAATCAGCTCGATGCCAAGGTTGTCTTCCCCAACCAAAGTGCGCAGGCCTTTGCGCGGTCCTTGCCGCACTTCAGCAGGATTGGCGCCGAAGAAGCTCGGTCCATCGATAACCTTGCCACTCACCACTGTGTAGTTCTGGCTGAGATGATGCCCCTCGACGCGGTAGCCCCAGGTTCCGCTGTCGGATGGAATACCGAACACCGAGAAGTAATAT
>Ga0210392_10000926_pt1 | contig 16141 bp, 11 predicted proteins | sample IncBWC30OmetaG_FD_161057 | JGI IMG/M metagenome (GOLD analysis project Ga0210392, IMG submission 161057) | Forest soil microbial communities from Barre Woods Harvard Forest LTER site, Petersham, Massachusetts, United States - Inc-BW-C-30-O ...
CTCCGGAGGTACCGGCGGCGGTTTGGGCGGCTCGACCTCCGGCGGTACCGGCGGGCAGCCGGCCTCCGGCGGCTCCGGCGGGAATGTCGCGTCGGCGGGCGCGGGAGGCGGCCCGACCGGCCTGACGCCGCTCGGGAAGTACGTTTTGACTTGGTACTCCTTCCAAGACAACACGCCGGTCAATTCGTTGTTCAGCGCCTCGGGGCACTTGTTGATTCCGTACGTTTCTGTCGCTGTTCCTTTTACGCAGCTCAAAAATTGCGTTGGTCAAAAGGCCCCGAAGGGCAAAACGTGCGGCACGCTCAACTATGGAGACAAGGTCTTCGTCGACTTCCTGAAGGACCGGAAGATGCCGAACGGCATGCTGCATACCGGTTGGGTAATGATCGACGACTACTGCGGTGACGGCGGCGACGATACGTACTGCTACCAGGACGGCGGCGACGGCAAGACCTACCCGAACGTCGATTTGTACATTGGCGACTTCTCGAAATCAGGCATGGCTCCCGCGGGCACAGACGACTGCACCGGACCGGCTGGCAACGGTGGCCAGCTGTTCAACCTCTCGTCGGGAACCCCTGGGGCTGCGTTCATCAACAACTACGGCGGCGCTGCGGTCGGCACCGGCAAGTGCGGCGATAGGCAGACCGCGCGCGATCAACAATTCGGACCACCTGCAGGCTCTCCCTTCGGGCTCGACGGCACCTCGGATGGCACGACCACCGCTTGCTGGGGCTACGACGGCCAGGGCCCCGACACCAGCGACTGCTCGATGTGCATGCCCGGCATCACCTGCGCGAAGTGAAGTCACGAGCGTCCGCGCCCGCCAACGCGGCGGGTGCGGGCCTGCCTCTCAGCCGTTAAATTGGCATCGGTTGAAGATGTACAGGCACGACGACTCGAGTCGTCGGCGCACATGAAGCAACCTCGGCGGCGAATTTAGCGAGGCTCGCTCGCGCTTCGTCGTCGAGGTCCATCTGCCTTGGGCCGAGCGGCTCCCAGTGGGCATCGAAGTGGTTGGCCAATACGAGTGCTGGATTGCCGAGCGCGCGTACGAGTCGGCATGAGTAGTCTGGCACCTTTTCGCGCAGTGCTACGGCGACGATGGCGATATCGGGATGTAGTCCACGAAGCTCGTTTTCGACGAAGTTTGCCGAGCCGATGAACAAGATGGAACGACCTGCGACGTGCACGAGATATTGCAGAGTCCCGCCTTCGCCATAGCCGTCGGCCGTCAGCGGTAGCGCGACGTCTCGCGGGATGTTCGCGCCAATGTTGGTCTGCCCGGTCAACGAGTGAAGGCCGCGTAGCGGGTGCACGGCGAATGGCCCGACCGAAAATGATTCTCCTGCGTGTGCTAAAAAGAGACGCTCTTCTGGCACTCGCGCGGCTCGGACCAGATTTAGGGTGCTCTCGGTTCCGATGACGAGGGCGCCGGTGAGCTTCGCGACGTCAGGGACGTCCAGTAAGTGGTCGTAGTGCGAGTGCCCGACCAAAATGGCATCGGCGACGTGGGGACAGTAGCGAGCGATGGCAGCTTCGTCGGGCGTCAGGCTCGAGCCTGTGTCTTCGACATTCCGGCGCGAGAAATACGGGTCGACGAGGAGCACGTGCGAGTCATCGTCGAGCCTCCACCCGGCCGCTCCAAGGTACGTCAAAGTCACGTGACCGGGCGACCCAGGGGAGGCCGTGCCTGTGGCACCCATTGACTTACAACTAACCGCGCTCAGAGCCCAGGTCAGCACAACGAGAGCCCACGAAGAGCGCGCACGCCGATGCACCGCGGCAAACTATCACGTCACCACGGCCCGACCTCGCGCCCCAGCGCGCGCGAAGCAATTCAGCCGCGTGCCCGGAAATTCGTCGAGCTCATCCGACCTTGGCAGGATAAGATCGCGATCCACCAACAAAGAATCAACTCACGAAGCCGCTTCGGAGCACCCAAAGGGGTGGAGCTGGCGGAACCAGGCGGACGGCCGTCTCGACCGCAAGCGTGAGACGCGAGACGCGTCAGCCGTCTCAACACAAGAACAGCTCGAACCGGGTGGACGGCCCCGTCTTTGACGCGGCTCTGGCCGCACTGGTCCGCGTTTCTGCAGACCGGCGCCAATTTCGGATACATATTCGATTTTTTCTCGCGTTGAGCATACTCACAGGGTGTGCTCCCCTGTGACCTGGCACCTTTTTTGCTGTGACTGAATTTAGACAAGTGAACCTGAGGTGAGTGAATTTAGATGACGCGCCCTGACGAGATCGAGGATGAGACGCGCTCTCAGATCGGCTCGGAGCACCGCGCCGGGACGCAGCCTCGGCTGCTCGCCATTTGGGATGGTGGCTCATCGAGCTGCTTCTTGCCGCCGTCAGGCAACGTCATGATCGGGCGCTCGCACACCGCGGATCTGCGCATCGCCTCGACCTCGGTTTCCCGACAGCACGCGCTGATCAGCGGCGGCGCGGAACCGACCATTCAGGATCTGCACAGCTCCAACGGCACGCGCGTCGACGGACAACGCCTGGAAGGCGGGCAGAGCGTGCCGCTCACCGCGGGTCGGGTCGTCGAGCTGGGCGACGCGGTGGTCATCTTGCAAGAAGGGCAGGCGCAGAGCGAGCCTCCTTCGACTCGCGGCGCAGGTTTGACACTGCGGCCTCTCGCCCTCACCGAGGGCAAGATGGACAGGTTGTATCGCTTGGTCGACCTCGTAGCGACCGGCACGCTCAGCGTGATCTTGCAGGGCGAGACCGGCGTCGGAAAAGAGGTCATGGCCAAGCGGATCCACCAGCACTCGGCTCGAGCGGACAAGCCGTTCTTGAAGATCAACTGCGCGGCTTTCGCGGAATCCATGGTGGAATCCGAGCTGTTTGGGCACGAACGCGGCGCCTTTACCGGCGCTGCGCAAGCCAAGGCCGGGCTCTTGGAGACCGCGTCCGGCGGCACCGTGCTTCTAGACGAGGTCGCCGAGCTCTCCTTGCCCATGCAAGCGAAGCTGCTCCGCGCGGTCGGCAGCGCGGAGGTGTTGCGCATCGGTAGTCTCAAGCCCCGCTCCATCGACGTACGGTTCATCGCGGCCACCAATGGCGACTTCAATGAGCTGATTCTGCGCGGCGCGTTTCGCTCAGATCTATATTTCCGGCTCAACGGTATTTGTCTAACAATCCCGCCGCTGCGCGAGAGAACCGCCGAGATAGTGCCGCTCGCCAGAGAGTTCGTCGCGGATTCCGCGTCGCGACTCGGGCTGGCGTCGCCGGAGTTGAGCGACCGCGCGTTGAGCTGGCTCGGCCGGCATTCCTGGCCCGGGAATATTCGCGAGCTGCGCAGCGTCGTCGAGCGCGCGGTGCTGCTGGCCCGCGGCGGGACCATTGAAGTCGAGCATTTGCAGGTGGATCCGGAGTTCTCCGGCGGCGCTCTGCGGGCCAACGGCATCCTTGGGGAAGTCGCTGCCCTCCGCGAACCGCTTCAAAACGAGCCCACGCTGACGACGTTGACTGCGCTGCCGACGCCGAGAGAAGAGCCAGAACGCTTGCGCGACGAGGTCGAGCGGCTCGAGCGCGACCGCATTGCCAATGCCATCGCCCGCTGCGGTGGCAACCAAACCAAAGCCGCGGAGTTGCTCGGTATGTCTCGACGAGCGTTGCTGAATCGCTTGGATGCTTACAACCTGCCTCGGCCTCGAAAGGGAGCATGACGAATAGTGAGAAATGTGCGCTATCCGTCGTTGGTCTGCCGAGAAGCGCATAAATAGTACAGTCAGCGCGCGGTGTGCACCCCGTTTCGCCCAATCCTAGAACGTCAGGTGCAGACGCATCCGCGCGCCATCTTCCTGCGGCTCGACGCCCAAACGCAGTGCTTGGGTTGTCGTCGGAGCCTGCACTGAAATAGAACCACGCGGCTGCTCCGAAGGCGACGGCCGAGGTCGCCAGCGCGATGTCCGAAATCAGCGCTCTGGAACGGACGGCATCGGCGTCCGCCGCCGGGCAGAAGTGCCCGCACTTGGCCATGGACTCGTCGTACTTGTGCTTGGCGCTGAGGCCAAAGTAGACGGAGCCGCCGAGCGCAACCAAGCCGACACTGGCCATCGCGATCGCAGCCACGCGCGTGTGACTCGTTCTCGGCTGCGGAGTGGGCTGTTCGAGCGCGCTTTGCGGTAACGCAGCGTTCGGCGCCGCGGGCTTCATGAGCAAGCGCATCACGGCCGTGACGGGCACCTGGCGGTCTTCGGGCCGCATCGAATTTTTGACCTGCACGGGCTCGTAGCCGGGCGCCTCGAAGCGCATCGCATGGGGGCCTGCGTCCACGATGACGGGCCGCGCCAATTCCTCGTGCGGGATCAGCGAGCCGCTCTCCCTGGCCTTTGGTGTAGGCGTCGGAGCACGCCTCGACGCTCACTGTGGCGCGCGTAGTTCCGCTGAACGCGGTCAAACCAAGGACGATGGCAAGTGCGCCGAACAGGACATGCACCTCGTCAAGATAGATGGCGCCTTGGAAAACGCGTTCGTTCTGTCACTGGTCAAACCGATCGCGCAATATGCGTGGCTTGGCGCTTCGGACGAAGTGACGAGCCGCACCTTCGTCTGGCTCGATGGCAAGACGGTTGTTTACACGAATGGCGCGAACGTAAAAAACGTTTACCAAAACTTCGCTACCGGCCAACTGGCGAACACGGCAGGCCCCAATTGCCTGCTGATCACTCGCGGCACGGCCATGCCGGCAGGCGAGTGAATCGGATGCCGCGTGCCTGACCTCGCACCAGTACGTGTGCAAGCGCTACTGACGCGCGCGGCTCCGCGCGTTCTCGTGGCGTGGAGTCAGATGCGTGCTCTTGAAGCGCACTCGGCAATGCGCAACTAGTCCGCGTATCGCGTCCGCCGCTCGGCACGCCAATTGCGTAGGCCCGGCTGCCGAGCTCGAGGAACGCCAGCCGCGTTTCTCCGTGGCCGGGCTTGGCGTTTGCCTCGAGGACTAGACTCACGTGAAAGCGGAACAAGAAGGCCACCTGACGCGCGGCTTTGGCTTGAAGCATGCCATCGCGCTCAACATCTCGAACATGGTCGGGGTCGGTCCCTTTCTGACCATTCCGCTGCTCCTGGCGACCATGGGAGGCCCGCAGTCCGTGCTCGGCTGGTTCGTGGGCGCGCTGCTGGTCGCTTGCGACGGCCAGGTGTGGAGCGAGCTCGGCGCTGCGCTGCCCGGTTCGGGCGGCAGCTACCGCTTCTTGCGCGAAGCCTATGGTCCGGCGCGCTGGGGCCGCTTGATGGCATTTCTCTTCATTTGGCAGTTCGTGCTGAGCGGGCCGCTCGAGATCGCTTCGGGTTTGATCGGTTTTGCGCAGTACCTGAGCTACCTCGTTCCGCAGATCACGCCGCTCGGCCAGAAGTTGGTTGCTGCCGCGGTGGGACTGCTCGCCGTGTTTGCGATCTCGAGGCGCATCACTTTTCTCGGCAAGCTCACGCTCACGCTGTGGGCCGGCACCTTTCTGACCATGGCCGTGATCCTAGTGACCGGAGCCGTGCATTTCGATGCGCATCGCGCGTTCGACTTTCCGCCTCATGCCTTCGCGCTGCAGGGCGGCTTCTTTCTCGGCCTGGGCGGCGCGACGCTGATCTCGGCCTACGACTACCTCGGCTACTACGACATCTGTTACATCGGCGACGAGGTGAGGGACCCTGGGCGGGTCATCCCGCGCTCGATTCTGTATTCGATCGCCTTCTGCGCGGTCGCTTACATCGGCATTTATCTGGTCGTGATTGGCGTCGTCCCTTGGCGAGAGGCGATGAAGTCACACTTCGTCGTGTCCGACTTCATGGAGCGGTTGCACGGGCCGAAAGCCGCGGCGGCTCTGACGGTAGCCGTGCTGTGGACGGCGTTCGCCTCCGTGTTTGCGCTGCTGCTCGGCTATTCTCGGATCCCGTACGCCGCGGCGTTGGATGGCTATTTTTTCAAACCGTTCGCGCGCCTACACCCCACCAAGGGCTTCCCGAACGTTTCGCTGTACGTACTCGGCGGCATCTCGATCGCTGCGGCCTTTCTGAGGTTGGACGAGGTCGTGAGCGGGCTGATCACGACGCGCATCTTGGTTCAGTTCGTGGGCCAGGTGTTCGCGATCCCGCTCTTGCGCAAACGGATGCCTGACTCGGCTCGGCCTTTCAAGATGTGGCTGTATCCACTGCCAGCAGGGTTCGCATTCCTGGGCTGGATGTACATCTTCCTCACTGCCGGCTGGGGGTACGTCGCCTGCGGGTTATTGACGCTCGTGGTTGGCTGCGGTGCGTTTTTGATCTGGTCGCGGCTGGCCAAGGCATGGCCGTTTCAAGGAGCGAGCCTTTGACTGTTTTTCGAGCGCTGAGCACGAAGCCACAGCTACTGCTATTGGTCGCTGGGCTGCTGTGCTTCGGGGCAGACTGCCGCCCCGAAAAAAGACCAATCGCGGCTCCGGCATTTTCGCAGCCGGTGATGGTGACCAGCACAGCGCCATTGGCGGCTGTGCCTCCGGCAGAGCTGCGGCCGGCGCAGAGTCTTCCGCCCGAGCCGCGTCGCATCGCCTATTGCTTCGAGTGCAACGACGGTCGGCTGAAGCTGTCCGATGGCTGGCGCCTGCAAGCGTCGGCGAAGCTGAAGGCCAAAGGCAAAGAGCTGTCTCTACCAGGGTACGCCGATGCCGACTGGTACCCCACCTCGGTGCCATCCACCGTGCTGGCCGCGTTGGTCAAAGACGGCGTCTACCCCGACCCGTATCATGGTAACAACTTCAGCTCGATTCCGGCCGCGCCGTTCAACGGCTCGTATTGGTATCGAACCGAGCTCAGCGTGCCGCCGCCGTTCGAGGGTCAGTCGACGTGGTTGAACCTCGACGGCATCAACTACAAGGCCAACGTGTGGCTGAACGGCGAGCTGATTGCCCCGAGCAAGGAGCTCACCGGCACATTCTCGAGCCACGAGCTGAACGTCACCGCGCTGTTGCGCCAAGGTCAGCCCAACGCACTCGCCATCGAGGTGTTTCCTCCGGATTTGAAGCGAGACCTGGCGTTGAGCTGGCTCGATTGGAACCCGACGCCTGCGGACCGCAACATGGGGATCTGGCGCGACGTTTACCTCAAGACGAGCGGCCCAGTCGCGGTGCGCGGCACCCGCGTGCTCTCCAAGGTAAACCTCACGACGCTCGATTCCGCCGAGCTTACGCTCAAAATGGAGCTGCACAACACGAGTGATCGCGCGCTCCGCGCGGGCGTTGAAGCGCGGCTCACGCCGACTTCGGGCGGAGATCAAATTCCACTGTTCATCCTGACTCAGGACATCAGCCTTGCGCCCCGCGAAACGAGGACGATCGTCTTCGACGCCGCGCACTACCCGGATTTGGCTCTAAAGAGTCCGCGCCTGTGGTGGCCGACGCAGCTGGGTGAGCCGAACCTGTACGACTTGGAGGTGCGCGCCAGCGTCGAAGCCCGCGTCTCGGACATGCAACCCGTTCGTTTCGGGATTCGCGATGTGAGCTTCGAGCAAGATGCCACGGGCGAGCGCGTCTTTCGCATCAACGGTAAACGCATCGCGATCCGCGGCGGAGGCTGGGCGTCCGACATGCTGCTGCGGAATTCGGAAGCCCGGTTGGAGACCGAATTTTCGCTCGTCAAGGACCTGGGCCTGAACACCATCCGCCTAGAGGGAAAGCTGGAGAGCGACGAATTTTTCGCAAAAGCCGACGCCTACGGGCTGCTCGTCTTGCCGGGCTGGATGTGCTGCGACCGCTGGCAAGAGAGCAAATCCTGGAGCAAAGCCGAGCACGAGATCGCGCTGGCTGCGATGACTACGCAAGCGCGACGTCTGCGCAATCACCCGAGCGTGATCGATTTTCTGATCGGTAGCGACGAAGCGCCAGCGCCCGACGTGGAGCGCGAGCTCGTCGCCGAGCTCCGGAAGCAAGACTGGCCCGTCGCCATCTCTCCCTCGGCCAGCGATCGCACGACGCCGCTGCTCGGTAAGAGCGGGTTCAAGATGACCGGACCGTACGATTGGGTCTCGCCCTTCTATTGGTATGAAGACCACGCGCACGGCGGAGCGTTTGGGCTCAACGCCGAAACCAGCCCCGGACCGGCGCTCGCCGAGATCGAGAGCCTTCGCGAATGGCTCGCTCCGGACGAGCTCCTGAGTCTGTGGTCCAAACCCAAAGCGCGGCTGCTCCATGCTGGCACACAGGGCACGCGTTTCGACAACTTGGGCGTTTTCAACGAAGCGCTCGCAAAACGCTACGGCAAGCCTGTGAGCCTCGAGGACTACGTGCAGAAGGCGCAGCTGATGACCTACGAAGGCGAGCGCGCCATGTTCGAGGCGTACGCGCGCAACAAATACTCGTCCGCCAGCGGAGTCGTTCAGTGGTTGTTGAACAACTCTTGGCCGTCTTTGATCTGGCACCTGTACGGCTACGACTTCGGTACCGCGGGCGGCTATTTCGGCGCCAAAAAGGCCAACGAGCCACTGCACATTCAGTACTCGTACGACGACCGCTCGATCGTCGTCGTGAACCAGACGCAGGAGCCGACCGTCGGCTTGTCTGCTGCAGTGCGGGTCTACGACACGGACTCGCAGCTGCGCTTCGCGTTGGATTTCCCCGTAGCGGTCGCTGCGGACGCGGCCACTCGCGTGATGGCCTTACCGGAGATAGAGCACCTGTCGCCCACCTACTTCGTGAAGGTGACGTTGCTCAAGGGGGCGGCGATCGTCAGCTCGAACTGGTACTGGTTGTCCCATAAGTCCGAGGTCAGCGATTTCAAGCGCACCGATTGGGACTATACGCCGGTCACTCAGTTCAGTGACTTCACCGATCTTGCTCGGCTCACCCCAGCAACCGTCAAAGCGACCCTCTTGCCCGAGCAAGGCGCACGCGTGCTGCATGTCCAGCTCCGCAACGTTTCCCCCGTGATCGCGTTCTTTGTGCGTCTGAAGCTCACGCATGGCAACACTGGCGCGGTCGTCTTGCCAGCGCTCTGGCAAGACAACTACGTGTCGCTGATGCCGGGCGAAAAGCGAGACATCGCCGTGGATTACTCGCTCAGCGACGCAGCGAATACCGCGCCCGGCGTGGAGCTCAGCGGTTGGAACGTGGAGCGCGCGGTAGCCAGCGGTGGCTAGCGCTCGAATCAATTCCGTGCTTCGTTCAAAGGTCGACTTCGGCGCTTCAAGCGCAGTCAGTGCTCGCGAGGTGCGCAATCCTCACAGCTCGCCTCAGCCCGTGATTCGAAGCTCGGTAGGTTGGCGGTGGCACGCATCCTGCTCCGGTTGTGCGATGCGCGTCCGAGAGGCGGTTCGCCGGAGCAAACATGTTTGATGCGGTTCTAGAAGGTACTGGTCCACGAAGGCCTATCGGCCGCGGCGCGCTCGCGTCCTTGGCCGTACACGGCGCTCTGCTCGGTATCGCGCTCTATCTCTCGGCGCATGCGCACAACGAAAAGCCGAAGCTCGAGCGTGCGGTCACGTTCTTCAATCCGCCTGCGCCGCCTCCTCCTCCGCCGCCCCCACCGGGAGGCGGTCAGCGCAGTCACGCCAAGATCGAGCCCAAGAAGGTCATCAAGAAACCCGACACCGTGGTGCAGACCGAAAAGCCCGTCGAGACCCCAGAGCCGAGCAAGCCAGATCCGGAGCCCGCCGGTCAGGTCGGTGGTGTGGTTGGTGGGGTAGAGGGCGGCAAGGTCGGCGGTGTCGTCGGTGGCACGGTCGGCGGCACGTTGGGCAACGCGCTCAGACCCGGCTCGTCGGTGCTGCCGTTCGGCCCGGGCATGAGCAGGCCGTCTCTGCTCAGTCAGACGGCTCCCATTTACACGCGCGAAGCAAAGGCCGCCGGAGTCGGCGGCCTGATGCTCGTAAAATGCGTGATCACCGTCACCGGTAGCTTGACCGGTTGTCACATCATCAAAGGCTTGCAGTTCATGGATCAGGCCGTGCTCACCGCTCTCTCGTCCTGGAAATACACGCCCATTACCTATCAGGGACATGCGGTGTCCGTCGAGTACGTGATCCCTGTTCGGCTCGTTGCGCCCTAGACCAAAACCGTATCTGCGTCGTCGCACCGAAGCGCACGACATCAATTCGAGGAACCATGCAATTTACTCTGTCTGACCTCTGGTCCCACATGGGCCTCTTCGCGCGCATGATCGTGGGCGTGATGGGCATCATGTCACTCGCCTCGCTGTTCGTGGCCAGCGAGCGGCTGCTCACTTTCCGCAAGGCGCGCAAGAATTCGCGTGCTTTTTTGCTCAATCTCGCGCCGCTCTTGATGCGCCGAGACATCGAAGCCGCAGCGGCGATGCCGCTCGAGGGAGAATCCGGCTACGTGGGCCGTGTGCTGTCGGCGGGGCTCAAGGCGTACCGGGTGAGCCCCAAGGGCGATGCCGACCTGAGCTTCGAGTTGGTGGCGCGTGCGCTCGAGCGCCAAACGGAGCGAGAAACACAAAACATGAAGCGCGGCCAAAGCTTGCTCGCGACCGTCTCGTCGACTGCGCCGTTCGTGGGTCTGCTCGGCACCGTGATGGGCATCGTGAACTCGTTCCAGCAAATGGCCGCGTCCGGGTCGGGCGGCCTAGCGACGGTCTCGGCCGGTATTTCCGAAGCGCTAGTCACGACGGCTTTCGGTCTTCTGGTCGCGATCCCAGCAGTGATGATCTACAACTACTTTCAAAGCGTGATGGAAGGCGTCACGGTCGACATTTCAGAGTCGGCGAACGAGCTGCTCGACGTAGTCGCGACGCAAGCCAAGGTGCACCCGGGCGCCGAGCTCTGGCCCACCGCGGCAGCGTAGCGCCGCGCTCTCGGCTTCTTCCTCAGTAACGGAGACCGCACATGGCTTTCGCTGCCGGCTCGCAAAAAGGCGTCAAAAACGCCATCAACGTCACGCCCCTGGTCGACGTCGTGCTCGTGCTCTTGATCATCTTCATGGTCGTGACGCCGATGCTGCAACGTGGAAAGGACGTCCATTTGCCGAAGGCGCACCTGAACGAGAAGGAAAAGAAGCAGAGCGACCCGCTGGTAGTGTCGATGACTGCCGACCGTTCGATTTGGATCGAAAGCAACGTCGTTACGGACTCTTCACTCGAGGACCGCGTCGGACAAGAGCTCAGCAAGGAAGCGGGGCGGCGCGTGCTGCTCAAAGGCGACGAGAAGCTGTCGGTCGGTGATGTGCGCAAGGTCATGGACCACATCAAGCGCGCTGGCGCCTCGGGTATCGAGCTTGCCATCGAGGAGATCAAGCAATGAGCGGGCGCAAGCTGCGCCGCAAGCTGCATCTGGGCGGTAAGGGCGGCGGCAGCCAGGGGGACATCAACGTGACCCCGTTGGTGGACGTCGTGCTGGTGCTCTTGATCATCTTCATGGTGGTGACGCCTCTGCTCGAGAAGAACATTCCCGTGCGTACGCCGAACAGCGAGAAGGTCGAGCAAGCGACCGAGGTCCCGCCGGATCAGCTGGTCGTATACGTGGATAAAAACGGCGAAATTCGCATTAATAGCGACAAAGTGACGCCGGCTGAGCTTTCGGCCAAGCTGCGCCTCAAGCTCGACATGCGCGCCGATCGGGTCGTGTTCATCGTGGCGGACGACCTGCTGCGCTACAGCACGTTGGTCTCGGTGCTCGACGCCGCAAAGCTTGCCGGCGCCGATGTGCTCGGCTTCGCCACGGAGACGCCAGAGGTGGCGTTGTGAGCGGGGGCGCGCGTAGCTATCTCGACGCCGCCCGCTCTTTCTCCGCACTCTCTTTGGCCCTGACGGCTGCTTGTTCCGGCTCGTCGGGCGCGGGGCTGAAGTCGCCCGGGGAACCGCGGCTCGGGAACACGATTCGCGTCGAGATCGCCGCGAGCAGCGCGCTGAATTCGTTCAGCCCGCTCCGCGCATTGGGTGCCGGCATTGACCGCTTCGACACCGGCACGGTCGATCTCATGTTCTCCAAGCCGATGCTCGAGCCCGTGATGTCTTCGGGTTGGGGTGCGGTGTCGTATCGGCTGAACACCGAGCTGCACGTCGAGGCTTGGCATTGGAATCCGACGGGCAGCTGGAGCATGCCCAATCAGCGCGGCTATTTTACGGGCGATCCGCAGCCGAACGCTGCCATCAAGCACTCGTTTGGGTTCCCGCTACCGCGCCGCGGCTTCACTCGCAATGAAGGCACCGAAGCCGTCGGTTTTTCTCGGCTGACGGATGGCGCCCGGGACTCGTTTTGGAAGAGCAATCCATACCTGGCAAGTGCATTCACCGGAGAAGACGAGACACCGTTTCCGCAATGGATCGTGATCGATCTCGGCACGCCGCAAGCCGTCGACACGCTCGGCATCGACTGGGCCGAGCCGTACGCGAAGAGCTATCAGGTCCAATACTTCACCGGGCCCGAAGCCATGAAGCGCCCGGCCGACGGGGAGTGGCGAGCGTTTCCTGCGGGAGACATTCGCGATGGCCATGGCGGCGCGGTGACACACAAGCTCGCGGCGACCGCGAGCAAGGTCCGCTTCGTGCGCGTACTGATGAATGATTCGTCTCAGACTTGCGTGGCTGGGGACTCTACGGATCGCCGCAATTGCGTCGGATACGCGATCAACGAGGTCCACTTGGGACGCTGTCCGCGACCGGACAGCTGAAGGACGCGGTTCGGCATGCTCCGGACCAGACTCAAACGGCCACCTATTGCTCGTCCGTCGATCCTTGGCACTCGGCCGCTGATCTCGATCAGAAGGCTGGAGAGTTGCCCGGTCTCGACTTGTTCTTCGACAGTGGCGTTACGCGTGGGCTGCCGGCGATGGTCCCGGTGTCCACCCTATATGGAACGCCAGAGGACTCCGCCGCAGAGATCGCGTACCTCGAAACGCGCGGCTACCCGATCTCCTACGTCGAGCTCGGAGAAGAGGCGGATGGCCAGTACGCGACGCCCGAGCACTACGCGGCGCTGTACCTGCAGTGGGCGAGCGCGATCCACCGCGTCGACCCGCTGCTCTTGCTCGGCGGGCCAGCGTTTACCGGTTTCAACGAGGACATCAAGGCTTGGCCGGACGCGCACGGCAACAACTCCTGGTTCGGCCGGTTCCTCGACTATCTGAAAGCTCACAAGCGTCTGGCCGATCTTTCGTTCATGTCCTTCGAGCACTACCCGTACGACCCGTGCAAAGCGACGTGGGACAGTCTGTACGACGAGCCGAAACTGATCAGCCACAGTATGCAGGTCTGGCGCGACGACGGCCTACCCAAAGACGTCCCGATGCTGGTGACCGAGGTGAATCTGTCTTCGGCGGCCAGCCAAGCGTCGGTCGACACCTTCGGCGGGCTGTGGTTGGCGGACTATGTCGGAGCGTTCTTGAGCGCAGGCGGGAAGGGGAGCTTTTACTTTCATTATCTGCCATTCCCGCTGGACCAAGAGTGTGACGAGACCTGGGGCACGCACGGCATGTTCAAGTCGAACGCCGCGCATCGAATCGAGCAGCCTACATCGCAGTATTTCGCGAGCCAGCTGCTCAACCAAGAATGGGTTCAGCCCGTCGATGCCACGCATACTTTGTTTCCGACTCAAAGCGACGTCATCGACGTCGCCGGACGCACCGTGGTCACCGCGTATGCCGTGCGTCGCCCCGACCAACAGTGGTCCGTGCTGCTGGTGAACAAGGATCCGATGCAAGCCCACGCCGTTCAGGTGCGCTTTCACGATGCAGGTGCACGACGCGACCGCGCCTTCACTGGGCCTGTGGCGCTCAGAACGTTCGGAGCCGACAACTACCACTGGCTGGCCAACGGTGCCGCGGGCCACGCGGATCCGGACGGCCCTGTGGCCGCGAGCGAACAGCCCGGCGGTGAGGACGTCCCGTTCACGCTACCGCGTGCGTCGATCACCGTGCTGCGCGGCAGCGTCGAGTGACGCTCGATTGGCTATTTGAATTCGTTTCACGAGCTGAAACGGTGCAGTCGTACATTCGTTTCGAGCACTCGATTGTTTCGAGATCGGCCCAAGAATCAACTCTGCTCGCGCTCTGTTAAATGGCCGGAATGGCCGGAGATCCGCCGCGTCATCGGAAAATCGTGCTGTGCGTGAGGCGATTTTTCGAGGCCTGCGCAGCAAACGAAATTCTTCGACTTGGAGTATGCAGCGCCCCTATGTACTTCAAGTGAACAATCGGGTAAAGCGACTGCCATGAAGTGCATGCTTCGCACTTTTGCTCGCAGCGTAACAGTCACGATGCTGTGCGGACGAGCTGCGTAGCGGTTCGGTACGAACCTTGCGTAGGCCCGCCCAACTTCGCCACACCTCTGGCACTTGCTCACGCTGGGCGCGTCGCAAGTGTCGCGATCGGTGTGACGTGCGCCCAGCGACTCCCCGCGGACACCTTCTTAACCACCAAGATGACGAGCCTCATGCCTGCAAGAACAAGCCGATACTCGTGGCTGACGCCCCACTGGATCAAGTTTTTGGTTGCGCTGATCGTGCTGTTCGGAGCGAGCACGGCCCACGCCCAGAGCGGCGTGGGTGTGCTCACGGGCACCGTCACCGATGCGCAGGAGCACAAGCCCGTGGGCGATGTCGTGGTGACGGTCACGTCGCCCGCGTTGCAGGGCGAGCAGGTCGTGGTGACCGACGGCTCCGGTTTCTATCGCATTCCCGACCTCCCGGCCGGCGACAATTACACTATTCGCCTGGAGAAGGAGGGTTACAAGCCCTACGCGCGCGGAGGCATTGCCCTGCGCGGCGACTCGACCTTGCGTGCGAACGCCGATCTACTCCCGGAGACCTTGAAGGCCGAAGAGGTCGTGGTCGTCGCCCAAGCCCCGACAGTAGATGTCGGCTCGAGCTCGACCGGCGCGGCGCTCAATAAAGAATTTACACGCCGCGTTCCGCTGGCGGCGCCGGGTGGAAAGGGCTCGGCTTCCCGATCCTTCGAGGCCGTTGCGGCCGCCACGCCGGGCGCTTCCGAGGATCGCATGGGCGTGTCTATCTCCGGTGCTTCGTCGCCGGAGAATGCGTACGTCATCGACGGCTTGTCCGTAAACAATCCCGGCATCGGTACGATTGGGTCGCCACTGTCGAGCGAGTTCGTGGACGAGGTCAATGTGATCAGCGCCGGTTACATGCCGGAGTTCGGCCGTTCCACGGGTGGCACCATCAGCGCGACCACCAAGAGCGGCTCTGACGAGTTCCACGGCGGCGCGTTCGCGTTCTACAGCCCAGGCGCCCTCGAGGGCCCTCGCAAAGCGGTCCGTCAGGACGTCGGCGCCGTCGCCTTCGACACCAAGCTCAATCACGTCGGCGATATCGGCTTGGACCTCGGTGGTCCTATCGTCAAGCAAAAGCTGTGGTTCTACGTCGGTATCGATCTGTCGCACGAGTCCTACGGGCTATCGCGCTATTTCCGCAGCGCGAATGCCGACGGCAGCTACAGCAAGATCAACGGGACCGACCAAGCTTGGGACGCCGTGGCCACTCAGTTCCAGGGCATTGGCAAGCTGACCTGGGCGGTCAACGCCGACAACAAGCTGACGTTGTCCGCGAACATGACTCCGACCTGGTCAGGTGGCCCGGGTAAGTTCGCCGTCGATCCGACTTCTGGCGGACCGGAGATCAACTCCAATAACGGTAGCGGGAACCTGAACGGTCAGTACGGGGCTCTCGCGCACCAAATGCTCGGGACCGCATACGACGCGTCGCTGAAGTGGTCGACCGCGTTCAATAACAAGCGCGTGTTGATCGATACGCAAATCGGCTGGCATCACGAGAAGGACGGTACGCTACCGTCCGACGGTACGTTGCCTGGTTCCGGCCAGGGCCTCTCGGCGCAGAACAACATCACCTGGGATCGCCTCAATCCGTTCCACCAGCTGACCGAGTTCGAGAGCCTGCCCGCGGGGGCTTGCACCGGAATGAACTGCCCGGTCACCACCTACCAAACAGGCGGTCCCGGTGACATTGACGTGCAGATCTTCAATCGCTACGTGGCCAGCAGCACGTTGACGTACCTGTTCCAGGGCTTGGGCCACCACGTGGTCAAGGTCGGCGGGCAGCTCGAGCTCGTGACCTACGACCACTTGACCGGTCACTCCGGCGGTTCGCGCCAAGCGGAAGATCCGAATGGCGGGACGATCACTGATTCCGAGGATTGGGGACAGTTGATTGGCCCCGATCAAATCAAGGTCCTCG
>Ga0210392_10000927_pt1 | contig 16131 bp, 8 predicted proteins | sample IncBWC30OmetaG_FD_161057 | JGI IMG/M metagenome (GOLD analysis project Ga0210392, IMG submission 161057) | Forest soil microbial communities from Barre Woods Harvard Forest LTER site, Petersham, Massachusetts, United States - Inc-BW-C-30-O ...
ATCGACGGAATGGTATAGTTGCCATCCTTGTCTGACGTGACAATGCGGGTGACGCCAGTCGCATTACCGTGCAGATTGATTTGGGCCTGCGGAACCACTGCGCCGGAGGGATCAGTGACTGTTCCGGAAACAGTAGCGGTGGACTGAGCGCAAGCGACGCGGACGCCAGAGAGGATGAGAGATGCGATGAACACGGCCTTCAGAAAGCGATTCAAAGTGACCTCCTCTACAACTGCTTTTTGTATTCACAGATGGTGCAAGGGCAACAAGATCGACTTGATTTGAGACGGCGAGAACAACAGCGCATATTCCCGGAAACTCGAACGCTGACAGGAACGTGAAAACACGCGCCGTTAAAAACAGTGTTAATGGGCTGTAATATATCAGATACCAAAGAACGAGCTTGTCAAGAATTTGTCTAGATTTGGTCACAGAAAGGACACCCATCTTTGCCAAAATCCTGCGCTGGTGTTGTGCTCTTCGTCCTTGCGATAGCGTTTTTTTACCAGCCATCAACCGTCGCGCAAACAGAAAATGTAACTGCTGCTGATCTGAAGCAGCTGACAGAAACAATCGCTGTGACCGGCTATGAAGATCACTTGGAGCGAGTGATTCAGGAGAGGCTCGCAGGGCTTCATTCGCAGCGGGACGCGATGGGCAACATCACTGTGACATTTGGAACTGGCGCGCCGCATCGATTGATCGCCGCTTCGATCGATGAGCCGGGCTACGTGGTGAGCAAGATCGATGATGACGGCTATCTGCGCGTCCAGAAGCTCCCGCAGAGCGGCCTGCCGCCACACTTCAACGAATTGCAAAATGCGCAACCAATGGAGATCGCGACCCGCAGCGGCAAAATGCTGAGTGGCATTGTCGCCGGATTGTCTATTCACCTTGAGCCGGGCCGCAGTTCCCCACCTGATCCCGATGATATCGACAACGTGTTCGTGGATGTCGGCGCTGCGAACGCGGATGAAGTCCGCCGTGCGGGAATCGACTTGCTTAGCCCGATGGCTGCCGAACGCCGTCTGTGGCCCGTGGGTGCAACGCAGTGGAGCGGCACTGCCGTCGGTGATCGCTTTGGCGCGGCGGTACTGCTGACGCTCGCGCATTCGCTGGCAACGAGCCATGTCAACGGAAGCGTCACGCTGGCATTCGTTGTGCAGCAATGGGCCGGAGCCCGCGGATTGACGCGAGTTCTGGAATCGCAGCATCCGGATGAGTTGATCTATCTTGGACGCGCTATGCCGATGCCGGCGCATCCTGCAGCCACGCAATCCGAAGCCGTAAAACCCGCTGCAGGCACTGAAGTCTATCGCGCAAAGCCAGGTTCAGGTGTGTGGATATGCGGAGAAGAGCAATCACCACTTGAGCGTGATCTCGAGAAGTCAGGCATTGATCTGCATCATGGCACTGCTCCCGCCCTGGTTCCGCGTGGCTATGCATCAGCAGTCCCGTTGCCGGAGCGTTCTATTCCTCTGGCAGTTCCGCTCTCATGGCCAACCACCGCCGGAGAAACGCTGGACGAAGGTGACCTGATGCAACTGGAGCGTATTGTTGCGAATTATCTTGGCGTGAGCGTCCCGGAGGTCGGGCCGCGCAACAATATGGCCAGCGCTTACGCAGCCACCCCTGCACGTCCAGGTGTGGCACCGTCTCCAGAGTCTATTCTGCGCACGCTCATACTTACCTACGGAGTGAGCGAACAGGAATCGCAGACCCGCGAAATGGTGAAGCAACTGCTGCCGCCGTGGGCACACCCCACGACTGACGCGGGCGGCAATCTCGTGCTGCACTTCGGCAAATCAGACGGGAGGCTTGGCATCGTGGTCATGGCGCACATGGACGAACTCGGCTTCCGCGTGCGAACCATTAACGCCGACGGCTCGCTCGATCTGGAAAACAAAGGAGGTGGTTCGCCTGCTTTTTACTGGGGTCACCCGGCCCTTGTGCATACATCGGCTGGCATACGCGCAGGCATTCTGGAACTCCCCGACGGCTATGACTCGCCATCTTTTCATTTCCCCAAAGATTTTCGAGTCGCAGCAACTATGTCAGTAGGGGCGAAGAACCCGGAGCAAGTCGCAGCACTAGGAATCCATGTCGGCGATAGCATTACTATCCCGAAGGACTATCGCACATTGCTGGGCACACGAGTGTCAGCGCGCAGCCTCGATGATCGCGTAGGCTGCGCCGCGCTTGTGCATGCCACGTGGGCGCTTGGACCGAAGTTCGGTCGGGGTGAGGTAACCTTCGTCTGGTCGACGCGCGAAGAACTCGGCTTGCTGGGCGCAAGCGAGTACGCGACAGAAGCTGCGCGTTCAGGACAAACGCCGGCGACCGTCTTCGCCATCGACACATTTGTTTCTTCCGATTCTCCACTTGAATCGCAGCGTTTTGCCGACGCCCAGTTGGGTAAGGGCTTCGTCATTCGCGCCATCGATAACTCGAACATCACACCCTGGCCTCAGGTCATGCGTTTGCAGGAGCTTGCTGAACGCCACAAAATTCCGGTGCAATATGGTGTCACGGGCGGCGGCAATGATGGATCGGCATTTTTGCGATATGGCGCTGTTGATGTTCCCCTGAGTTGGCCGTTGCGCTACTCGCACTCGCCTGGTGAAATCATTGACACGCGTGATCTGGATGCTTTGTCGGCGATTACAGCCGATCTGGCGAGGGAGTGGTAGCTGCGATGAAAAGAGAATCTGAAAAGCCGGAGACACGGAACGGCTGTTACACTGAATGCGATTTTCCCCTCGTACCCGCTCACTTCATTCACAGGCTCCATCGATCGGACCCCCGCAAATCATAACGAACCGCAACCTGGAATATCGATCTCTGCATGCCCGTGATAGAAAAGCTGGCTCAGCCACGAAATCTCACCGCGCTCGCGTACGAAAGCATCAAGCGCTACATCCTTGAAGGCGAACTTGACGAAGAGTCACGCCTGACTGAGGATTTTCTTTCCGGACAGCTCGGGATCAGCAAATCGCCCGTGCGTGAGGCGCTCAACACGCTGCAGGGCGAGGGCCTCATCCGCATCGAACCTCGTCGCGGAGCTTACCTCAGGCGTTTCACGATCAAGGAGGTGCAGGATCTCTACGATCTTCGGGAAACCCTGGAGGTGCACGCAGTCGCGATCGCGAAAGTAACCCCCGAGTTGGTCGCATCGCTCGAAGCGAGCATCAGTCGCATGAAACAGTGGTTGAAGACGGGAGATAAACGAAGGCATATTGAAGAAGATGCACGTTTTCATGGCCTCATAGCCGAGGGCAGCGGGAACCGTGAACTCTGTCGTGTTCTAGCCAATATCCAGAATCAGATTTGGCTTTTCCGCTGCAAGACCTATCGACTCTCTTCGACAACTGCACCCGGCGCGCACCGTGCCATTCTCGACGCCCTCAACGTCAATGACAAGAAGGCAGCCCAAACCGCGATGAGCGAGCACATAAGGCTGGTGAGGAATCGACTCATTGACCATCTCAAGGATGGCTGAAAGCACGGCAGTCACTGGAGCTTTTGATAGCGCGGGAGATCGCTAATGCTTACAGATTATGAGCTTTGTTGCATGAGAGGCTAGCGCAAATACCACCTTAGCAAAACGGATCTAACGGCTCTCATTTCGCGTGGTGCAAATCCGCTAAGACTGTTGGAGAAGAAACTCTGGCAGTTGTTGATCAGCGATGTGTTCATTGTGATTCGGCTCAAGTTTTGACCTAACAGTGGCTATTTTTTCATCCGCTAGCATCTTCGCTGAAGTGATGCGCTGGATGAGAGCCGCCATTGAGATCTAGTTGCCCATCCGTACATCAAGATCCATGATCATCATTTAGCTCGTTCAGGCGATGTTACAAAAACTGTCCGATTGCGAACAGAGCATGCCCGATTGCGGACAGGATGAACGCCATAGCTCTCTTAAGTTCTTTGTTGTGAGACAGACTGCCGCTCAGGGAACGGCGGACGAAGTGCTTCCGTATTGCAGGAAGACTCCAATAGTCACAGAGAAGATTCAGGAGGGACGAATGCTGGCGGATTTGCGTGACGCGCTGCGGCAACTGCGGAAGGCACCGGGATTTACAACGACAGCTTTGATCACACTGGCACTGGGGATCGGGGCGACGACGGCGATCTTCACGCTGGTGCACCAGGTGATGCTGAAGTCGCTGCCGGTGACCAAGCCGGATGAGCTGTGGCGGATCGGAGATAAAGATCGCTGCTGCAACTGGGGCGGCTATACCCAGGGCGACGATGGGGATTTCTCGTTGTTCTCCTGGGAGGCGTATAAGAACTTTCGCGCGCACACGCCCGAGTTCACAGATCTGGCGGCACTGCAGGCTGGCAATGCGCCGCTCGGCGTTCGCAGGGCAGGATCGCAGGCTCAGGCAGATACGCGCAATGGAGAGTACGTATCCGGAAATTTCTTCAGGACCTTCGGCGTGCAGCCGTGGATCGGCCGCCTATTGGCCGACGAAGACGATCAAGAAGGTGCGCCTTCAGTGGTGGTGATGAGCTATCACATATGGCAGGAGAAATACGGGTCTGATCCCTCGGTGGTAGGTGCCAGCTACCAGATCAATGGGCATCCGTTCACGGTGATCGGCGTAGCTGCGCCCGGATTCTTCGGAGCGAAGCTGGCTGGGTGGGGCATGCCGGACTTCTGGCTGCCGCTGACGAGCGAGCTATTGATCGATGGAGCAACGGCGCGGTTGAAAAGGCCGAACGGCAACTTCCTGGACCTGATCGGAAGAGTGCAGCCGGGAGTCAATCCGAAATCACTCGAAGCGAAACTCAGGGTGGAGTTCCACGACTGGCTCGCCAGCCACGTTCAGGACATGGAGCCAGGCGAGAAGCAACTCTGGCAGCAGCAGACGCTGCATCTGGTCCCAGGCAACGGGGGCGTAGCTTCCATGAGGAGTCAATATCAGGATGGGTTGAAGCTGCTGCTGGTGGCAGCAGGATGTGTGCTGCTCGTGGCTTGCGGGAATCTGGCAAATCTGATGCTGGCGCGCGGCTTGAAGGATCGCACGCAAACATCGGTGAGAGTGGCATTGGGCGCTTCGCGAGGGCGGCTTGTTCGTAAAGCCCTGGTAGAGTGCGTGATGCTGGCAACGATTGGTGGGGCCTTGGGCATCGGCGTGGCATATGCCGGAACAAAGTTGATTCTGCATCTGGCTTTTCAGATCGGCGGCCCAAATAACTACGTGCCGATTGACCCGTCTCCGTCCTGGGTCGTGCTGCTCTTTACCCTGGGCATGTCCGTTCTGACGGGAGTGCTATTCGGGATCGCTCCGGCGTGGATGACTTCGCATGCTGATCCGGTCGAAGCCTTGCGCGGTGCAAACCGTTCGGTCGGAGGCGGGCGCTCCTGGGCGCAGAAGTCTCTGGTGATCGGGCAGGCCGCGATGTCGTTGGTACTGCTCTCAGCAGCGGCCCTCCTGGGCCAGAGCCTGCGGAACCTGCAGCACCAGAATTTCGGATTCGAGACGGAAGGCCGGTATATCGCGTGGATCAATCCGATGCTGGGCAATTACAAGCCGGAACAACTGGAACCAATGTTTCGGGAAATCGACGATCGCCTGCGCCAAATTCCAGGGGTGCGGATGTTCGCCCCGGCGCTCTATGCGCCAATGACTGGCGATAGCTGGAATAGCGGCATTCGCGTGGAGGGCCGGCCTGAACCCGGAGCCAAGGAGGATATGGGAGCAGGATGGACACGAGTCATGCCGGGATTCTTCGAGACACTCGGTGCAAAAATGGTGCTGGGCCGGTCCATTACAGATGAGGACACCCAAGCGACACGGAAGATAGCCGTAATCAATGATGCATTTGCCAAAAAGTTTTTCAAAGGCCAGAACCCCATCGGTCAGCATTTCGGGCACGACAAGGTCAAATATGCCGCAACATACGAAATCGTCGGAGTCGTGAGAGACATGCGGTACATGACCTATGACTATAAAGAACCGGTGAGGCCTATGTTCTGGTTGCCGGAAGCACAGACCGTACAGTATGACGATCCGGGGTTCTCGAGTGGAGAAATCTGGTCGCACTATTTGTACAACATTGTGATATGGGCCCCGGGAAACCCGCCGGGCATGGAAGAGCGCGTGCGCAAGGCACTGGCCAGTGTCGATCCAAACCTTGTTCTCTACGGAGTTGACTCATACACCAAAGTCCTCAGCGCGGATTTCCAGCAGGAAAACATGATCGCAACGCTGACCACGCTCTTCGGTGTGCTCGGATTGGTGCTGGCTGCGGTCGGGTTGTACGGAGTGATGGCATACACGGTGGAACAGCGGACGAGCGAGATTGGCGTGCGCATGGCGCTGGGAGCGGATCGCGGGCAAGTCATAAAGATGGTGCTGCGCGGTGCCTTTTTGGAGATAGGTATTGGCCTGGCGCTAGGTATTCCGGCGGCGATTGGGGCCGGAAAGCTGATGACCGATCAGCTGTTCGGCGTTAAGCCATGGGACCCAATCATGCTCACGCTGACTACGCTCCTGCTCGGCCTAGCTGCACTGCTGGCGTCGGCGATCCCGGCGCGTCGAGCAGCTGGAGTGGAACCGATTGTGGCCTTGCGGAACGAGTGATCAGAGACCACGTGTGACGGATACTTATTAAGATAAATGGCCATTCGCGACAGAGTGGCCGTTTTCGCGCAGTAGCCATTCTGATCGCTGGTCATCTTCATAGGTGCATGCCTCGTAGGTCGCACGACGCAGGCTTCAGATCGTTGCATCCAGGACTCCACCTCCGCGAGATTGCTCATTTGTCGGTTGTTCAATATATCCTGCGAGTTAAAGTTCTTCTCCAGCTTAGGGGGTTCCAGCCAGCTTGGACATCTCTTGCATCCTCAGTTAAGGCGCCTGCGCTCGGGATGAGCATTCTCTGTCCAAACCCCGTGTTTGCGCTTCCCTGCAGTCAGCTTCATCAGGTAATGTCGATCGACAGTTATTGTCAGAGGTTCCATGATTAAGTTGCGAGTCGGTCTCTCATTCAGCGTCATTGGTCTGCTTCTTTCCGGAGCAGCGCAAGGCCAGGTTCCCACCCCGTCTAACGACACTGATCGTGCGAATGCACTGCTAAAGCAGATGACGACTGAAGAGAAGATTGGACAACTTAACCAGCCGTTCTACTTAAAGCTTCCGATCCCTGGCGTGAAGACTGATCCAGTGCCCTACGAAGACCACGTACGGCGCGGCGAGGTCGGCTCTTTTCTTTTCGTTACCGATCCAAAGGAGATCAATCGCTTGCAGAAGATCGCGATGACTGAACAACGCTTGCACATCCCGATCCTCTTTGGCTTCGACGTGATTCACGGCTTTGACACGGAGTTTCCAGTACCTCTGGCCTTGGCTGCCTCATGGGACCCGGCGACGGCCGAACAGGCGCAAGCGATTGCAGCGGAGGAGGCCGCCCACGCTGGCGTGCGCTGGAGCTTCGCGCCAATGCTGGACATTGCAAGAGACCCGCGATGGGGACGCATCTCAGAAGGGGCAGGTGAGGATCCCTATCTTGGTGCGGCAATGGCACGTGCTCAGGTGCGAGGTTTTCAAGGAACGCCAGAAAATCCACATTCATTTGTCGCGACTCTGAAACACTTCGCCGGCTATGGCGCTGCAGAAGGTGGGAGAGATTACGACGCTGTATACATTCCAGAGGAGCAGATGCAGAATGTCTATCTTCCTCCTTTCCGAGCAGGAGTTGAGGCAGGTGCGGGATCTGTCATGAGTGCTTACATGGACCTGAATGACGTGCCAGCGAGCGGCAATGTACACCTTCTCCAGGACATTCTGCGGAAAGAGCTCGATTTCAAAGGGTTCGTTGTAAGCGATGCCTTTGCTGTCGGCAGCCTTGTCACGCAAGGCTTCGCCCAGAACGGTGAGGATGCAGCTCTGCGCGGCGCCACGGCTGGTGTGAATATGGATATGGGGAGCGCCACTTACCTGGAGCACATGAAGGCCCTTCTGGATAAGGGGCAGATCACCGCAGCGCAGCTCGATGATCTGGTTCGTCCGATACTCGTTGCGAAGTATCACCTCGGGCTCTTTGACCATCCGTATGCGGACGCCACGGATCAGACCCACGCCGATATGCTGGCGAAACATCGTCAAGTGGCGAGGACTGCAGCGGCACGTTCTGCTGTTTTGCTTCGAAATGAAGGCAATCTGCTGCCACTCGCAAAGACTACGAAGCGAATCGCTGTTATCGGACCGCTGGGCAACAGCAAAGGCGACATGAACGGCCCCTGGAGCCTGACCGCGAAGGCAGAAGATACAGTTTCTGTCTTCGAAGGCATCCGCGCAAAGCTCCCCGATTCACACGTGGAATTTGCAGAAGGTGTGCAGATAGCCAAGGAGTTCCCATCTTCGTTTGAAGGCTTCATCGGACCCAAGATAGAGAAGCCCTGGAGTCCCGAAGAGGCGGACCGCCAGATGAAGAGCGCACTGAAGCTGGCGGGAAACTCTGATGTGGTCATCATGTCCCTCGGAGAGTTGAGTGGCATGGATTTTGAGTACGCCTCCCGTTCTTCCCTTCGTCTTCCCGGAAAGCAACAGGAACTCCTCGAGAAGATTCAATCGCTCGGGAAGCCTGTGGTGCTGCTGCTGTTCACTACTCGGCCGCTCGATCTTTCGTGGGCTTCAGAGCACATTCCGGCGATTATGGATTGCTACTTCGGGGGCACGGAAGCCGGCAATGCGGTTGCAGATCTTCTCGTTGGCGACGCGGTGCCAGGTGGCAAGCTGCCGGTCACATGGCCCCGCAATGTGGGGCAGGTTCCAATTTATTACGCGCATACGACTTCGCATAAACCTTATGATTCCGTAGACTTCACCTCTCGCTATTGGGACCTTCCGACCTCGCCTCTCTATCCCTTTGGTTACGGCTTGAGCTACTCGACCTTCTCTATCTCCGATCTTCACCTGAATGCCAAGACCTCACCGTTGAGTGGGTCGATCACTGCCACGGTTACTGTTACGAATACTGGCACAAGAGCGGCGGACGAGGTCGTTCAGCTGTATCTTCATCAGCGTTTCGGCTCGGCATCGAGACCGGTTCGTGAGTTGAAGGGATTCCGTCGCATCACACTGCAGCCGGGTCAAAAACAGGAGGTCAGCTTCACGGTCGGTCGTGAGGAGCGTAATTACTGGAGCGCAGCGAAGAACGATTGGGTTACAGAGCCTTCCGACTTCGACGTTTGGGTCGGCAACAGTTCGACAGCCACACTGCACGACAGCTTCTCCGTGGTGCAGTAAGGAAAGAGCAGCAACGTTGGTTTCTCGCCGCCCTATTCTTATCGACACGGACACGGCATCCGATGACGCGGTCGCGTTGATCATGGCTCTGTGTTCGCCGAACGTCGAAGTCAAAGCGATCACTACCGTCGCCGGCAACGTCACGGTGGAACAGGCGACAAGAAACGCACTCTTCACGGTAGAGTTATGCGGTGCTGACGTGCCGGTCTTCAGCGGGGCTGAAAAGCCGCTAGAGCGCGAGCTCCAGACCGCCCGTTGGTTTCATGGGAAAGATGGATTGGGCGATCACGGGTACGTGCCATCCATGCGGACTCCCGCTTCAGGACACGCTGTTGATGCTCTCATCAATGCCGTTCAGTCGACACCGGGAATCGAGATCATTACGCTCGGGCCGCTGACGAATCTGGCTCTGGCGCTTGAGCATTGGCCCGCGCTCGCGCGCTCACTCGGTCGCTGCGTTGTTATGGGAGGAGCACCTTGCTGTGAAGGAAATGTGACTCCTGCCGCCGAGTTCAACATCTGGGTCGATCCTGAAGCCGCTCGGATTGTCTTCGCATCCGGCGCTCCGATCGAAATGATCGGCTGGCACCTGGCGCGCTTCGATGCGGTCCTGAATGAGCGCGAGATCCAGGAAATCCTCGCGCTCGAAACACCACTGGCAGAGTTCGCCATCCATGCAAACAGCACAGCTGCCATTGCATATCACACGCAGACTGGCGAGTATGGCATCTCTCTGCCGGACCCAGTCGCCATGGGTGTGCTCCTAGACCCGAAGCTGAAACTCGAGGTGAGCCAGCACTATGTAGGGATTGAGTGCCAGAGCGAACTTACCAGAGGAATGACGGTGGTAGATCGGTTAGATGTGGCGGCGGATTCGAGGAATTCCGCTGTCTGGAGCGAAATCATGCGGAGGGGTCAGAAGGTTGAGGTCTGTTGGAGGATCGACGTACAGGGATGGAAAACGGAACTCACCACTGCACTGAAGCCCGCCAATGGGATCGTTCCCGGGTAGGACGAGTGACGGGAAAATGCGTCTATATTCGTTTTACGAATCCTTCGTTCGTCGCTTTGGTATTGCGCACAAGCAACAACACCAAAAGCATTCCCGTAAGCGGGACCAATCCCGCGACAACAATAATAGGATCGAAGGAATGACTGCCCATCGATTGACGTGCGTCGCTAAGGTGTCCGACGAGATAGAACGCAACGATCGTCCCGATTCCAGCAGCGCTTCCGCTCAGTCCGCTTACCGAAGCTACTGAGTCGCCGCGGAACACATCCGAAGGCAGCACATTTGCCATTGTGGAGAAAGCGGAATAAGACAAGGAGGCTAAACCAAACAGGCCTGCGATGAGATACAAGTTGTTCGTAAAGATGGTGGGGATCAGCATGGTCACACCGATGCCGCCGAAGACAACCAGAGCTTTGCGAGCGGCGCCGAGCGACCATCCGCGCTTAATTAAATAGCCAGAGAGCACACCACCGAATAAGTTGCCAAGATCAGCGGCGACGAACGGTATCCAGATTGCGATCAAGCCGTTCTTGAGTTCAATACCTTTCGCGACCAGATAAATCGGAAACCAGTCTGTGACAAAAAACCAAACGGGGTCCGTAAACAGTCTTGAAACGATGATTCCCCAGGTTTGAGGGAACTTCAGAAGATCGAGCCATCGGGGAGATGCTGTCTTCCTCGGCATGGTGTCTTCACTCTTATCGGCCACGATATATTGCAGCTCGGCCTCGCTGATGCGGCTATGCTTTTCCGGTGGATGATAAAGCCAGCGCCAGGCGATCAACCAGAAAAGGCCAAGCAGGCCGGGGATCATGAACGCCGGACGCCAGCCCCAGCGAAAATAGATCGGGAGAATGAGGAAGGGTGCAATCGCGCCTCCGATAGACGAGCCGCTATCGAAGAGCGCGGTGGCCAGGGCGCGCTCTTTTTTCGGAAACCACTCCGAGACCGCTTTGGTTGCAGCCGGCCAGTTTGCAGATTCGCCTGCTCCCAGGAGAAAGCGAAACATCGCGAAGCTGAAGAAGCCTCGAGACAACGACGTCAGCATCGAGGCAAGCGAATACCACGCCACGGTAATTGTCATGCCTCGCCGAGTCCCAATGCGATCCAGCAAGCGACCGAAGATAGCCTGTCCTAATGAGTAGGCGATGCGAAATCCGATCACAATGCTGGCATAATCGCTATTCGTCCACCGATACTGCACCTTCAGATAGGGAGCAAGCAGCGACAGGGTCTGGCGATCGATGTAATTGATCACTGTCGAGGCAAAGAGAATGCCGCCGATCCACCAGCGCAACGACGGGATCGGTCGTGCTCTGTCCGCAGGGCTCATTTCGATGGCGTGGTGCTGATTGAGCCGGGGTACAACGTTCGATCCAACAGGGCTGCAGAGTCTTCGTCGAGATATACGGTCACATTTGCATGCGTTCGCAGAATAGACGCCGGCGCCATGGGGCTAATCTCTCCGTTGAAACAGGCATTGATTGCATCAGCCTTTTGCGGACCGGGTACAACCGCAATCAGCTCTTTCGCTTTGAGAATCTGCTTTACCGACATCGATATTGCCTGCTGTGGCACTTCGGAAATATCGGAAAACCATGCTTCCCCTACTTGCTGGCGACGGCAGGCCTCATCGAGTTTGACGACCAAATAAGGCTCTTTCGTGTCGAAATCCGCCGGGGGATCGTTGAAAGCCAGATGACCGTTCTCGCCGATTCCAAGAAACGCAATGTCGATTGGCGCTGAAGCGATGGCATCGCTGGCACTGCGCACAGCCGAAGCAACATCGCCATCACCGCCCAGCAGATGATAGTTGACGATCCCGGTTTTGCGGATGAGCTGCTCCAGAAGCATTTTGCGGAAGCTGCCCGGATGCGTAATGTCCAGACCGATGTATTCATCCAGGTGGAAGGCCTCAACCAGACGCCATTCAATTTCTGGAGCACTGGTTAGCTCTTCGAGAAACTCCTTCTGCGATGCCGCGGTTGCGGCTACGATGCGCGCAGAGCCACGGTCGAGAATCGCTGCGCGAATTGCAGCAGCAGCCTGGTCTGCAGCAGCCTTGCCCATGGAACGCCGATCATGGAAGATCCTGAAGTTCATTGGATTATGTCCTAGCTGAATTTTATTTTGCTGCTGTCGAGGCACCTGTCCGACCGCGTAAAACAGTCATGGATGCTGGCGGCAGTGTAAAGCGATGTGTACCGTCCAGTAAGACAGACTTATCCGCTGGTCCATCTGGATCTGCGTAACCGTCTCTCATCGCGGAATGCCAGCGGTACTGCTCCTTTCCAAAAGTGATCCTTGTAACAGCCCTACAAAAGTGCTGTTAGTCCCCGTGTCCTCTTCGTGAAAGGTGATATCCACGGAGTGTGGATTGTCATAGTCCTTGTTGATCACCATGAGCGACCATTGCCCATCCGGGCGCAGCACAGCATACGCCGTAACCAGAGTCTGTCCTTTGGAATTCTTGATATCGCTCGCGGCACGAAAGAGGCGATGCTCGCCATCTCCGGGCTCAGCCCATTCCTGTGTGAGCATCTGCGTCGCAAAAAACTGCGATGTGCGTTGCTTGATCAGCCAGTTATGGTCAGTTGTGAACATATGGTATGTGCCCCAGCTGTTCCAGCAGGCTGGATGAGGCGTAGAGTACGGCAATGCGTGATGGTAGTAGGAGGCTTTTCCGCCAGCGGTAAGAAAAGCGGGGAAGGTTTCGCCCAACCATAGCGCTCCAAATACATCGACCGCAGCATCGCCACCTGGAGCATTTGTCTCCGTGTTGAACATGGGAATGTTCGCCGGCAATCCATCATCACGCCACACCTGAACGATGTGGGTGAGGATCTCGGGCTCCTTGAAGAGATTGCTCCACGGTCCCTGGCAAGTCCCATCGTAGTAAGGGTAGTGCTCATAAGACATGAATGACAGATCCGAAAGACGATCGTGCGCCTTGAGGTAGTCGAGAAACCGCGTGAACCATGAAGTCTTACCCTGCGCATCAGGCCAGAATTTAATGTCTTCGCTTACTCCTTCAAAAACGGGGCCGCCAAGCTTGAGCGATGGGTCGGCCTTGTGCAAGGCCGTCGCCCATTGCAGATACAAGGTGGCATAATCCTCCGGCGCCATGTACTGGCCGTCCGGTTCTTCACCCATCTCAACGTATGAAATGGGGTAGCCTCGTTTCTCTAAATATGCGATTTGCGCCGCAGCGTCTTCTGGCGTGCCGTAGAGCATCGCCACCGGAACCATCGCGGGCAGTCCTCGTGTAATTCCGCTGGTGAAGAAGAGATCGAGGCCGACCTGATCTCCGGATTCCATGCGATCAGGAATCACATAGAGATCAGAGGGTTGATGCCAAGGATCGATCGATGAACTGTAGGTAAAGGTCTGGTCCTGCCCGGGAGTGTGGTGAAGGATGTCGTGAAATTCGCTGTTCTTTTGCGTTCCGAGATAGACCTCTTTAATCGCGTATCCGACGCAGTTTCTTGGATCAGACTTGCCATGAGTATCACAGGTGTTGGAGGAATCCGTCATCAGTACGCGCACATATCGAGTTGCTAACGGCGTTGGAGAAACATGAAGTGTGACCGTCCCACCCTTTGCATCCGAGACGGTTCCGGACGGAAAATCTTTCCACACGCCGCCGTCTGGTTCATCCATAGGGTTACCGTTGCCCAGCCAATATTGCACTTTGTAGCTGCGCGCATATGGCTCCGCCCAGGCAATACGTATATCCGTGACGATCTCTTCTGCCTGCAACTGGACCACAATCCACTGAGGATGGAGGCTGTCATCTTCACCGGTGAATGCTTTTGTGAGATATGGATTGCTCTTCCAGTAGGTATCGAGATCGCCATCATCAAGCCGAGAATAACCGTCGAACTCCGATCCGTTGTTGCGTGTAACTCCGCGGTGTGGCAGATTGTAACCGTAAGAGTGACGAATCAGCTCACTTGTAGGATTCGCATCACCGACAAAATAGCCTTGACCAGACGGATCGCTCCAGGCTCCCTTGGGATTCCAATGCCACGCCTGAACAAACAATTCCGTGTTCTGTCTATATGTGACCGGCCCCCAGCCTGCTTCAAGAATCTGTTTTATCTGATCGGGCCGAAAAAAGATGTCCGTGGTGTTGCTGGGAATGCGATCCACAGTTGTGCCCAGCGCGCGAAGCGGACTGAATGTATTTGCCACATGACTGGGAGCGGCGTCGACAGTAATTGTTTGCGCCGTGCCTCCGGTTGGAATACATAAGGAGATTAGAAAAGGTATAAGTGTGACCCTTTGCAACATGACTGCGTAGTTTCCTGTCCAAAACGAATGCGATGCGTCCTTAGTTGATTTTTATTTCACGCCGCTACCGATGTTGCCGCGGAGAACCGTAACTGAAGCCTTGGGCAGCTGGTAGAGCATATCTGCGCCGCCGCTAAGAGTCGATTTCAAGGGAGGACCATCAGGATCTGCATGCCCCATGGATCCGCCCGGATGCCACTGATATTGGGATTCCCCGAGGGTGATCTGGTCGACAGTACCGGAAAAGAAGCTGTTCTGTCCGGCTTCCGCATTTGCAAACTTCAACTTCACAGCGTGATCGTGGTCGCGATCTCTGTTCACAAGCATGACGGACCAGCTCCCATCTGGCCGCTTCATTGGGTAGGCGGTGACAAGCACGTTCCCGGATTCGTCCGTTATGTCACTCGATGCCTTGAACACTTGGTGCATTTCATCCACCGGCCGCGCCCACTCCTTCGTGATCATCTGCGCAGAGAAATATTGCGCTGGGTATCCCACAACGTGATAGTCCGTGTCCACGGTGAGAAGAGGACCGGGATGGCCGGGCGTGGGTATGTAGTGAAAATAGAAAGTGCCGCTGGCTCCCGCCGTCATCATTGAGCCAACGTAGTCGGCAAGCCAGAGCGCTTGCTTGATGTCCGCGTTTCTCTCGTAGTTCTCCATGTTGCCTTCGGTCATGAAGAATGGGACGTCAGACGGCAAACCATCGTCTTTCCAGACTTGAACGATGTGACTCACAATTCCCGGCTCGTGATACAGGTCATCCCATGAATGGTTCGGAGGATAGTGCTCGAAAGAGAAGAACGTGAAGTCGTTCAATCGGCCGTGGGTTTTCAAATAGTCCAGAAATCGGCCAAGAAAAGAAGCGCGCCCATTTGCGTCCGGCCACACTTCGACGTCACCGAGCGTTCCTTCGAAGGATGGCCCTCCCAGCTTCGCATTCGGGACGAGTCGATGAATTGCAGTCGCGAACTGTATATAGAGAGCGCCGTAATCTTCAGGAAGCATGCGCTGTCCATCCGGCTCTTCTCCCATTTCGATTCGCGATATCGGATAGTGCCGCTTATCGAGATAGTTGATCTCATTTGCAGCGTCCTCGGGAGTTCCATACAGCATCGCGATCGGCACGATGACCGGGAGTCCGCGGGTAATTCCGCTGTCGAAGAAGAAATCGAATCCAACCTGATCTCCTTTTGGCACGTCGAGATCAGAGGCGGCATGCCAGGGATCAACGGAAGAGACCCAGGTGATCGTTTGTTTGCGGCTGGGTACATGATTGATCAGGTCGGTAAATTTGCTGTCGGATGAGAGAGTGCCGGCACCGAGTTCTTTGATCGCATATCCGACGCAATCGCGCTTGTCATTGGAAGCGCGGGAAGCATGCGCGTCGCAGGTATTCGACGATTTCGTCATCCAAATGCGGAGATATCGCACTGGAATCGTCCAATCAACGAGCTTCAGCGTTGTCGTTCCGCCTTTTCCGTCTACAACAGACCCCTTGGGAAAAGTTTGCCATGTGCCTTTGGTAGTTCCGTCGTAGAAGGGTTCCAGTTCGCCTGTCCAGAACTG